>Ga0193747_1000036_pt1 | contig 90724 bp, 74 predicted proteins | sample L1m2metaG_FD_143048 | JGI IMG/M metagenome (GOLD analysis project Ga0193747, IMG submission 143048) | Soil microbial communities from a riparian zone of the East river system, Colorado, United States - L1m2 | ecosystem: Environmental > Terrestrial > Soil > Riparian zone | place: USA: East River... | reverse complement strand
GCCTTCGTCCACTTGACGGTGCTCCAAGATACCTCTTCTCGAGAATATTTTCATGGTTCGCTTGTGACGCCGAAGGCGGCATGATTTATTCGTAACGCAGAGCGGCCATGGGATCGAGGCGGCTGGCTCGCAAGGCGGGGACGTAGCCGGCGGCGCAGGCGACAAGGGCGAGTGCGGCGGTGGCCAGCGCCAGGGTTAAAGGATCATGCGGGGTGAGGCCGAAGAGCTGGCTTTCGACAACGCGCGTGAGCGCCAGAGCTGACGACACGCCTGCCACAACGCCGATGGCAACGAGCAGCAGAACTTCGCGCATGACCATCCAGATTACGTTGCCGCGGGCAGCGCCGAGGGCCATTCGAATGCCAACTTCGCGGGTGCGCTGCGCAACGGTGTAGGCCATCACACCGTACAGCCCGATGACCGCGAGGAGAGTGGCGAGGAAGCCGAAGACGGCAGACAGGCTGGCGATCATGCGCTCGGTGGAAAGGGAGTTATTGATCTGCACTTCGGTCGTGCGCATGGCGTAGATGGGGAGATTCGAATCCATGTCTCGGACTTTCAAGCGCACTGCAGACATCAATTGATTTGGATCGACGATGGTTCTGAGGTACACCGTCATTTCGCCGAGGAAGGGACTACCGAGATAGGGAATGAAGGCCTGCTCGGGAATTTCGTCGCGGAGACTGGTGTACTTGAAATCCTTGACGACACCGATGACCTCCATGTCGGTCGGCGTGCCTGGATCCGTGCCGAAGCCCAGGTGAAGGCCGATGGGATTTCGTCCGGCGAAATACTTTTTGGCAAACTTCTCGTTGATCATTATGGTCGTGGGCGCCCAGTTCCACGACTCTGGACCGTGCTTTACTTTGTGGTTGTCGTTGATGGTGAAGTCCCGCCCAGCGACGATCGGCACCCCCAGTGTGGCAAAATAATTCGGGCCAATCTGGTTCATATAGGGCTCGGCATGCTCATCAGGCTTCGCAGGAGTGAAGCCCTCGACGGACATGCTGCTGTCCCATTCGTTGTCTTCAAGAATGCGCACGGAAGCGAGCCCGACCGATTGAACGCCGGGAATCGAGCGGAGAGCTTCCGACAATTGAGGATAGAAAACATTCAAGCGGTCCGGAGTGTAGCCGTTGAGTGAAGGGTCGATCTGGAAGCCCACAAGCCTTTGCGGGGAAAAACCGGGGCCCAGATTGCGCAGGTTCGCAAGACTGCGAACAAATAGTCCGGCTCCTACCAATAGCAAAAGGGAAAGCGTCACTTGCGCGATGACGAGGGCCTTTCTTAAGCGATTGTGGCCGCCGCCCACGACCGCCCCAGCCTGATCCTTCAAAGTTCCTGCGATGTTGGGCTTGGTGGTCTGCAAGGCGGGCACGAGGCCGAAGAAAACTCCGGTCAAGATAGTCACGGCCAAGTTAAACAGGAGAATGCGTAAATCGGGCAAGCTGGAAATATTCATGCCGCCCGAATCAGAAGGCAGATAGATTTTCATGAGGGTCCGGTCCGCCCAAAACGCAACGGCCAAGCCAGCGAGGCCGCCGAGCGCGGACAGAGAAAGACTCTCGACCAAAAGTTGCCCGATGATGCGCGGCCTTGTGGCGCCGATCGCCAAACGAACGGCGATTTCCTTGGTGCGGCCAGAGCCCCGCACGAGCATGAGGTTGGCGAGGTTGGCGCAAGCAATCAGCAAAACAGCTCCCGTGGTGGCCATCAAGACCCAGAGCGGCGTGGAAAGCTGGCGGCGTGTATGCGAACGGCCCTGAGAGCCGGGCAAAACGTCGATCCAACACTTTAGAAATTCGTCGCGGTCATACTTCGAGGCGCGACTGAAGGCCGGCAACTGTACTTCCATCTCGAGCATGGAGTGCATGAAGGGCTGGAGAGCAGCCTTGGCCTGCTGCTGGGAGATGCCTGGCTTCAAGCGGCCGAAGGCATTCACCCAGCGATTGCGGCGTTCCTTCAGCATGTCTTCCGGGTTACCGACGATGATCTGCCGCTGCATCATGATGGGAATGAAGATTTTCGGCGAGCGTCCGAGCTCAACACCATCAAAACCGGCTTGCGCGACGCCGACAACGGTCATGTTGTAATTATTCAAATTCAACGTTTTGCCGACGATTTGGGGATCGCCGGCAAAACGGGTTTTCCAATAGTTGTAGTTGAGAACAACGAAGGGATGGCCGCTTGGAACGCGATCGTCCTCGGGCGTGAGTATGCGTCCCAGGGCGGGGACGACGCCGAGAGCAGAGAAGTAGGTGCCAGATACCAATTCCACATCGACGCGTTCGGCCTGGCGGCCAAAGGAAAGGCTGGCGGAAGTGGGGAAGCGGCAGAACATTTCCGAGAACACTTCGTTGTGATCCTGAAAGTCACGGAACATGGGATGGGAGATCGCATTGCCGCCCCAGTTGCTGCCGTAGTGGCGTCCCTTCATGGTGAGCAGGACGAGTTGCTGCGGATCTTTGACAGGGAGTAGCCGTAACAAAACCTGGTCGAGGAGAGTGAAAATTGCGGTGTTCGCGCCGATGCCAAGGGCCAGAGTCAGAACGGCCACGGCCGTGAAACCCGGAGAGCGCGCGAGCATGCGGAAGGTGTACTTCAAGTCGCGAAGGATGGTGTCAAGCCAGCCGATGAAATTCATCCGACGAGTGGCATCATTGCCGGTCTTGGTCACAGGGACGCCTCCGGATAGCTAGAGATAAAGACGAAGAAATTGGTGAAAAGTTTGGTGAAATTAAGAGGGGAAGGCTGGCAGACCGAAGGTTGATTCACCATCGAACCCGAAGGAAGCCGGCTAATGTATGCGCGGAGGCATGGATCAGTTGAGATTCTTCGCTTCGCTCAGGATGACAGGCAAAGGCCAGGCGAACACCTAACCGCGTGAAGAGCACGAAGGGGCCGACACGCGGGCAAAGTTTAGTCGGCGCTGGTTGTGGCTACCTTGTGGATGCCCAGTCCTTCCTCTTTTTGCTGAAAAAAGGCGGAGACGCGGTCGATGATCTCATTCAACGGAGTGCGGGGACGGAAGCCAGTAAGGGCCTGGAGCTTTTCGACCGAGGGCACGCGACGCATCATGTCCTCAAAGCCGGGTTCGTAGGCCTGGTCGTAAGGCACGTACTCAATGGCAGAAGAGCTCCCGGTGCGCTCCTTCACTCTCTCGGCCAATGCCTCGATAGTGATTTCCTCGGTGTTGCCGACGTTGATGACTTCGCCGATGGAGCGCTCCGTGTCCATGAGGCGGATAAGTCCTTCGACGGTGTCGCGCACATCGCAGAAGCAGCGAGATTGCTTCCCGGTGCCGTAGATGCTGATGGCGGTGTTGTCCAGGGCAGACTTGACGAAATTGGGGAGCACCATTCCGTAGCGCCCCGTTTGCCGGGGACCAACGGTATTGAACAAGCGAGCCACAATGACGGGCAGCTTCTTTTCCTTCCAGTAGGAAAGAGCGAGAAACTCATCGAGCGCCTTAGAAGCCGCGTAGCTCCAGCGGCCCTTTGTGGTGGGGCCAAGGACGAGATCCGCATCCTCGTGGAAAGGAACGTTAGTATTCTTGCCGTAGACCTCCGAAGTGGAAGCGGTGAGAACGAGTTTCCTCTTTTTGCAGGCCGCTTCGAGGATCAATTGAGTGCCGTTTACATTGGTCTCAATGGTCTTGACGGGGCTTTCGACGATGAGTCTGACTCCGACAGCGGCGGCCAGATGGACGATCACATCGGCATCATCAACAAGTTCGGCTAGCAACTGGCGATTCTCAATGTTATCCAGGTGATATTGCATACGGCCGGAAGACTTGAGATGGCGGATGTTATCGACACTGCCTGTAGAAAGGTTGTCGAGCAAAACGACGCGGTCGCCGCGATCAAGAAGCCGCTCTGCGAGGTGTGAACCAATAAAACCGGCGCCGCCGGTGATCAGATAGCGCAAAGGGCCTCCTTAAAGGGCCTCGGAGTCATCGTCGCGATCGCGGGAGACGCGCTCGGTGACGGCTTCGGAATCCTCTTCATGCCGAGCTTCAACCGCTTCCTGGGGACCATATCCATACGAGTACGGATAATACCGGTAAGAGTAGTAGTAGTCCGGGGCGCTGGAATCCACGGCATTGAGAACGACGCCCAGGATTCGGCACTTCACGCTCCTGAGCAGGTCCCGCGTGCGAGTGAAGGCTGCCTTGGGTGTTTCGCCACTCCGAACGACGAGCAAGACGCCGTCGGTCTGCACAGAAAGAATCACGGCATCAGTGGCGGCCATGATAGGAGGTGAATCAATGACGATAAACTTGAATTTGGTGCGCAGCTCAGCGATGCCATCCGCTAACTTGTGCGACGACAGCAAATCCGCAGGATTCGGCGGGAGCGGTCCAGTGGGAATGACGACAAGATTCGGAATCGTGGGGTGCGGCACGCACACCAGATCAAGAGTTGAAACGCCGGCCAGATACGAACTTAAGCCGGCATATTTTCCGTCGCCGAGATTGAGGAGACGTCTAATGCCCGGTTTGCGAAGGTCGGCATCCACGATCACGGTGCTGTCCCCGAGCTGCGCCAAGGTGACGGCAAGGTTCGCGGCCGCCGTGGTCTTGCCCTCGCGTGGCAGGGCACTCGTAACCAAGATCACCTGTGGTGGATGATCCGCCAGCGAGAGCAGGATGGACGTTCGCAAGGCACGGAACGATTCCGACATCTGCGATTTAGGAAGATGCTGAGCGGCCAGCTCGATTCGCATTTCGTGGCCATTTGCGGCAGAGCCCTGCAGCAGCCCGCGCTTCTTGCCAGGCCCGTTTGACCCGGTAAATTGTGGCACGACCGCGAGCGAAGGCAACCGCGCAAGGGTCTCGATGTCGTCGGGCGTCTTCACCGTGTTGTCCAGATACTCGCGAAGGAGGGCTAGACCGATGCCGCCAACCAGACCAACAAGAAACCCCAGCGCCAAGTTGCGACCCTTTGCGGGACGGGCCGGCGTGGACGGGATCATAGCCGGATCGACGACGCGAATGTTCGAAGAGCGCAAACCTTGGGAAATGGCTGTTTCCTTCAATTTCGTCATCAGGCCTTCGTACAGAGTCTTGTTCGCCTCGGCCTCGCGCTTGAGGATGTTGTATTCCACAAGCTTTTCGGCCATGTGGTTGGTTTCAGCTTTCTGCTGATCGAGGGCCTGCGTCAGGAGAGATTCGCGCTGCTGTGCTTCGCGATAATCGCTCTCCAGAACAGCTAGTATGTTCTTTTTTTCTTTTTCAATGCTCTGGTCATAGTCCTTCAGCTGCGCCTGGAGACGCTGCACCTTGGGGAAATTAGGACCATACTGGTTCAATGCATCCGTATAATCTGATGACACTTCGCTGCGTTTCTTCAACAATTCGGTAAGCGCAAGATTGCTTTGGATCTGTGGTACAGCATCGAGATTGCCGGACTTGGCAAACTGATAGAGCGATTCCTTTTTCATGCGCTCGCTTTGCGCGTCGGTCAATTGCTTGTTAATGTCTGAGAGCCGCTGGGAGGTGATGTTCTGTTTGTCGTCGAGTGTCCAGATCTGGTTTTGCCGTTCGTAGGCGATGCGCGCGTCTTCGGCTCTTTGCACTTTGATCTTTAGCTCAGTGAGCTGATCCGCCAGCCAGGTGGAGGCCCGCGTTGTGGCCTCATACTTACTGCTAAAATTCTGCTCGATGTAGGAGGCGATGTGCGCGTTGACAACTCGCGCGGCGAGCTGGGGATCCGTCGATTCGAAACTGACATCCATCAGGCGGCTGTTGGGGACACGCTTCACGCTGAGACTTCCGAGGAACTCACCGAGCCCGGGCGGGCGCTTCTGGTTTGCGAGACTGCCGATCGCTATTGCCTCCGAGGGCCCGTTCGGCGACGAAAATTCCGGGCGAGCCGAAAGGCCGTTATTGCGAATGGTTTGCAGCGCGAGAGTTTCGCTGGTCAGAATCTTGGACTGCGTCTCGACGTAGTTATCGAGATCCATCATCAGATCGTAGGAATCCGGTCCTTGGAACGGCAGAATGCTCGGATTTTCGCGGTCTAATTCGATGCGGGTGGTTGCGATATAAATCGGCTGCATGCGAAAGGTGGCGATCGCCACGAGGGTTACCACGGCGAGCAAAAAAGAAAGAATCAACCACTGGTGCTTGCGCAGAATCAGTAGATAGTCATAGAGGTGAGGTTCCCGTGGAGAGAGATCCCAAGCTGGCAATCGCGCGGGGATGGGCATCAGGTCGATGGCGCCATTCGAACCATTTTCACGCGGCACGAGTTTGTTTTCTTCAGCCATTTTCTAGCGATACGCAATTCGGTAGAGTGCCACTCCGGCTCCCAGCGCCAGTCCGAATTCAAGAGCCCTGTACATCGCCTGTTTCGAGGCACTATCCGGCACATACAAAATGTCGCTGGCCTGGAGTCGCACATCTTCGCTCGTACGCTCCAGCACTTTCTTGAGATCGACAGCAACTTCGTGCTGCTGGCCTTGACTGTCCTTGCGAATGATGACCGCTCGATCTTTCTTCGCGGTACGGCTCAGGCCACCAGAGAGCGCAAGCAATTTCAAGGCGCTCATCTGTGAGCGATCATTCGCCATGACGTATCCACCGGGCTTGCTCACCGCTCCGAGTATGTAGGCAATTCCCGCGTGTGGGACGGTAACGATATCGCCGGCCTGGAGAATAATGTTGTTCGTGGCGCTTCCGGATTCCACCAGTTCGTCGAGGTTGATGGTAATCGTATTGCTCAGGGGAGGCGGTTCATTGGACGCAGGAGGATTGGCAACAGCATCTGGGGAGGCTGCGGAAGCCGGACCCGTAAAGACAGTTTTGGGTGCAGAGGACATGTTTGAGACCGAGCCTCGGCTGGATCGAGGCTCCGCCCGGGCAGCGCCGGTCGGGGTGGATTCCTTTGGTGCCGTCGTCGGACCGGGATCTTCCGCTCCGATTGCCGGAGGCTCTGAGGAATCAGCCGGGGGCTCTTGCGATGGACGCGTCACGATCACCGTGTCTCCGGCATCGTTAGCGATTCCGCCGGCTTCTGCGAGGACTTCAAGGATGGTGACGGGCCGATCCGCCTGGTACACCATGGCGTGTAGTACCGCGCCGACCACGGTGATGGGCTTACTTTTTCTTTCCTTTACGCTGACGCTTACTTGCGGACGAGAGACCAGACCATGGGCTTCCAGCACTTCCGTTATCTTTTGTTCTGTCTGGACCTCCGTCAGGCCTGCGACATGCAAGCGGACGGGAACCAAGGGGATACCGATGGATCCCGTCTGGCTAACGCGCACTTCCCGGCTAAGTTCTTTTACATCAAAGACCTCGACGTCGATCACATCCCCGTTGCCGATTACGTAGTCGTGCGGCGACAGGCGTGCCGTCGAGGAAAGCGCGCGGATGCGGTCATTGGTCTGTTGCGGCGTTTCAAGAACGGCCTGCTGCGCACGGCTGGACGGTGCCAAAACCAGCATCCCTAGCAGGGCAGTCGAAACGAAAGACCACACCAAAGCACCCAATCTGGCTCGCTGTATGAAAATGGAAGACCCCCACGTGATTATACAGGGAGAACGGCAAAACGAATCAGGGATTTCGAGAATCGTGACGCCTACGCCGACGGGATGTTGTGGGCTGGCCGGTCTGCTGGATTTCCGCGGTGGCCAGGTGAGCCATCAGGAAAAACAGCAGTGCGTTCGACAGGATATGCAGGTTGAAATCGACGAGGCTGTGGACGAGAAAACCAGAGCAAGCCAGGAAACCGGAGAGCTGCAATGCTCCTGAGAAAGAATGATTGAACTGGCGGAGACGCTCCAGAGACTGGACCAAGAGGACGCCGAGAAACCAGGCGCAACAGATGCCACCGAGGAGACCCGTCTCGGCCAGAACTTCTAGATAGTCATTGTGGGTGTGATTTACAATCTTTCCGTCGTAGAGAGATTCGTAGGGAGGGTAAACGAGTTGCAGGGTGCCAAGTCCCGTGCCCACGAAAGGGTGGTCCAGAAAGATCCGCCAAGTGTCCCTCCGCATGGACGCCCGCTTCCCCGAGGAAACTTCGAGTAATTGTACGGATGATAATCGTTTGATGATCTGTCCGACTCCAAGCCAGGAGACCAGCAGCAAGGCAACGAGCAAGACAGCGCCTCCTGCGAACAACTGCTTCCCCATCTCGCGCCGCTCGATCATCACCAGCGCCAGCACACTCAGCTGAGCGCCGAAACTCACGATACCTCCCCGCGATGCAGAGAGGAAGAGTGCCCCGATCGGAAGAACCGCGAATAGTCCTACAACTGGCCAGCGCTCCCGCCGGACCCGGCCCAAGACAAGGGGAACAAGTGCAAGCGGCAGAACCAACTCTGCAAATCCGGCGAAGTGATTCCGATTCACGTACGGCCCAAAAGGGAGTCCTCCGGAGCGCATCTCGCGAAACCAGTAGAGCTTTCCGTTGGATGTCAGGTGTTGGAGGATAGCGAAGAGGCTAACCAAGAAACCGAAACCCATTCCGAACCACACGAAACCTCGCCAATCTTCTAGCGTCCGAAAGGCTTGAACCGCGAGAAAAAGGACCATCAGGTCGGCCAGGAGCAGTAGCAGTTCAATTCGCGTGTTGTAAGGCGAAGCAGTCCAACGGAAAAACCACTGCCCTAAAACGATGATCGAAAACGCCGCGAGCGGGGGCAGGAGCGGCGACAAAACAGGGTGCTCTTCGCGGTTGAAAAAGATCCAAATAGACCAGGCCAGGAAAAGGAAACTCGCGCCAGTTTCAAAGACAGCTTGCGCCCATTCCTCGACCCCCCCATGGGCTGCCACTGCGAACACGACCAGCGCGCAAATACCAAAACGCAGGAACCTCATGGCTTCGAATGCTCCGCCGATTCAGGCACCAGCGCGACGTCGTCCACCCAGGTTGTCCCCTTAATCTTGTTCTCGAGCTGATCGCTGAGCAAACGGACCAAACAAATTTGTAGTTCTTGAACGTCGTTTCCCGAGGACCAAGGTAGCTCGATAAGGGTCCAGGGCTCGCTACCATGGACCTCCGGCGTCACCGCCACAGAAGTGTCCTCTGTTCCGAGAGAGCGCAGCTGGAATCGGACGCCTTGATCGGTTGTGACCGCCCTCGTTTTCACCCACGCCGAAAAACGGTAGGAGGTCAACGGCTGCACCGGAACGTGGTGGCAGATTTCAGTGGAACTGATGATGGACTTTCCATCAAACGTCAGCCGCAAGGAATGATTTCCGGTGTGCTTTTCCTGGACATCGATGCTGATTTGCACATTTCGCAAGCCCTCCGGAAATAGCCAGGAATATCCCCCTCCGGTGACTCCCGACTCGAAGCCGCCGTCCCACAAAACCGATCCTGGAGGCCCTTGAAGATCAGTCATGCCGGCAACAAGCACGGCCTGGTCCCAGACGCGACGGGCATCTGTGATTCGTTTGGCATTCCTCAACGCGCCGACAAGGGGAAAAACATCCCGCAGCGGCACCCGGGGATGAATTGCGGCGAGCCGGTTCCATACCTTGAGGGCGATGTCGGTTTGGCCGCCGGTAATTTGGTCCCAAATCACATCGACGTAGACCTCCCCGATCGGCGGGAGGATGCGATCCAGAATCTTTTCGATGTTGGGTTCGACACGCAGTGAACGGGAGAACGCTTCCGCGCCACGCCCTGGATCAGCTTCGACAGCGTGCCGCATTTCGGCAAAGGCGGGTTCGAGTTCCCGTTGCCGCAACAAGAAATTCCCGTACCGCCAAGACACTTCCGGAGAAAGTGGGTAGACCCTCTTGGCGTGCAGAAAGGCGTCCCGCGCCGCAGTGAGGTTGCCCTCCGATTCATAACTCGTGGCAAGGTCCAGCCAGGTATCCGACGATGCCGGATTCAACGACAACGCAGAAAGATAGGAGCGAATGGCGCGCGCGGCGTCGGGATCCTCGAGGTTGTACTGCCAATAGCGGCCCAGAAGATACCAGTTGCGCGGGTTAGCGGGCTCCAGGTGCGTGGCGCGCTCATAGCCTTCGGGAGTTTCGAGACCAGCAAAGTGAGCGGCGAGTGCATTTCGGATGCTGAAGTAAGAAAGGATCAAGGCGACAGCGAAAGAAGCAACAACAAGTAACCCGCGCTGCGCGTTGCTGTAGAGACGCAGAATCATTCTCCGGTACTGTGCCTAGACCGTTTCGGAGTTGCAAGTCAAAAGTCTATTGCGGCCGGCGACAACCGCGCTTTTCAATCCTTTCGCGAAATCCCCCGCTGAGTGCCGATGAAATCTGCGGAACACGGCGCGGTTGATCGAGGAGAGAGCTGACAGTACAATAGGAATCCAGCCAAGCAGCCTGCAGAAATGCAGTTCTCGTTGCCAGAGAACTCCGCTCCTCGGCTTATGCCCAGGCGGAATGGGAATGCCGTCTGCGTGGACGAAGATGACGGCAGGGGACTCCTTTTCGCCATTCGCAGAGCCGCCACTCGGATAGAAAGGCAAGAAGATTGAGCGGTATCGTCGGCATTTACCACCGGAACGGTGCGCCGATCGAGCAGGCGCTATTGCAGTCCCTTGTGGATTTTCTCTCCTACCGTGGCCCAGATTCCCGCGAGTGCTGGATGGATGGTTCGATCGGGCTGGGTCACGCGATGCTGCGGACCACTCACGAATCGCTCGGCGAACGCCAGCCTGCAAGCCTCGACGGGCGGTATTGGATTGTCGCGGACGCGCGACTCGATAGCCGGGCGGAATTCATCTCCGGGCTGCAACGCTCCGGCCGGGCGGTCCGGCCAAACGCTCCTGACTCTGAATTGATTCTCGAAGCCTATGCCACTTGGGGCACGCCGTGCGTGGAGCACCTGAGGGGCGATTTTTCCTTCGCCATCTGGGATGCGCGCAATAAACAGCTGTTTTGCGCGCGCGATCATTTCGGGATCAAGCCATTTTATTACGTCCAAGGGGAAAATCTTTTTCTATTCAGCAACACATTGAATTGCGTTCGAATGCATCCGGAGGTATCGGACGAACTGAATGAAGCGGCGATTGGGGATTTCCTGCTCTTTGGGCTGAATTGCGACAATGCCACGACGAGCTTTCGCGATATTCAACGCCTGCCCCCCGCACACTCCCTCAGTATCTCGCCAGAAGGTTTGAAGATCAGACGCTACTGGGCACCTCCGACGGATGGGCGGATACGCTATTCGAAACCCCAGGAGTATGTCGAGAATTTCCAGTCGCTTCTCGAAGCCGCTGTCGCCGACCGCCTTCGCACAGACCGAGTCGGAATTCTTTTGAGTGGCGGGCTGGATTCGTCCTCGGTTGCGGCGGTGGCCAAGGAGGTGTCGGCAAAAGGCGCGCAAACCACGGACATTCGGTGCTACACGCATGTTTTCGAATCTTTGATTCCTGACCGGGAAGGCGAGTATGCGCGCGAAGTGGGTGAGTTTCTGCGCCTCTCGGTCAAATTCATGGCGTCGGATCAAACACAGCTTTTTGAAGGCTGGGACGATCCCGAATTCAGTTTGCCCGAACCCTTGGAAGATTCCCTTTTCGCGGGTTTTCTTGACTCCTGCCGGAACATTTCGGCGGACTGCCGTGTTCTATTGTCTGGGGAAGGCTGCGATAACCTGATGGGCTTTCAGATGTGGCCGTACGCGGGTGACCTGCGGCGAAGGGGTGAATGGCAGCGTCTTTTGACAGAGATGACTAACTATCTTTGGGTCAGACCTTTTCCGTGGCGCGGCATTCGTGCGCGATTTCTGAGACTGATCGGCAAGGAGCCGGGTCTGCCTGTGTTTCCGCAATGGCTGGCGGGGGACTTCGCCCAGCGCATGAACCTCCAAGAACGGTGGAAGGAATGGGGCGAACATCCCAAACTAACGTTTGAGCATCCCATCCATCCGAAAGCCCACGCTTCACTATCCCTGCCACATTGGGCGCAGATGTTCGAACAGGAGAACGCCGGATGGACGCCCTATCCTCTGGAGGTGCGCTATCCGTTTATGGACTTGCGGATTGTGAATTATCTTCTAGCGCTTCCACCGTTTCCCTGGTTCTTCGAAAAAATGCTTCTGCGGGAGGCCATGGCCGAGCGCATCCCAGAACGCGTTCGAATGCGTCCGAAAACGCCGTTGCAGGGCGAGCCGGCTGCGGCTCAATTGCAGAAAACCGGGGCCGAGAGATTAAATCAGATGCATTGGAGCAAGGATTCAGAGCGCTTCATCGAACGTTCCGCGCTGGTGCCGCTGCATGGTAAGATGAGCGCCGAGCAAATTCGCACTCACTTACGGCCCCACTGCCTCAACATTTGGTTGCAGTCGGCACGAAGAGTTCGATATAACATGCACGTGGAGGCCGGTAATGGTTAAGCCCGTCAAACGGGAGACGAAAAAGCCATATTCGAAGCCGACGTTGACCGTTTACGGTACGGTGCGGGAACTCACGCAGAGTCGAGGATCCCGGGGCAACTTAGATGGAGGAGGAGCACGTACACCGCGGACTCACGTCTAGTAGAAAATCGTGACGGGACCGTGCCTGAACCGGAGCCCCTCTGAATTCTGAGCAGTAGATTCCGGCTCCACGCGAACCGCAATAGGAAAAAACAGCCGGGCAGGATCGCAACGTTGCACATGGATCGTCGCAGTCAAATTGTTGAACTAAGTGGCTTCCACTCACACCGTTTTCGGCCTAACCGTCCGTTCCAATCTCCCCATTCCAGGACTTAGCCCTTTGGGGAGTTCTTGCGGGGCCGTGGATGTCGAATTCCATTTGGGCGTTTCGCCTAATTCGAAGAGAGAAATTCCAGCCGATTCGGAAGACCTTACCTACACAAGCTCCTACACGGATGAATCCGGCAATCCGGCCCTGCGAATCTGGAAAACCGCAGACGGCAGGTTTCTCCGCCTCGCCTATTACGATGGCATTCAATTCTGGCTGGAACGAGAGGGAAAGTCCCTGTGGGCGGTTTGGCCCGCAGCATCAACTCTTGAAGATACGGCTTCGTATCTGCTGGGACCGGTGCTTGGAATATTGCTAAGACTGCGCGGTGTGACATGTCTTCATGCAAGCGCCGTCTCTATTGAGAATCGAAGCGTTGTGTTCGTGGGCACGGAAGGGGCGGGAAAGTCGACGACCGCGGCCGGGTTCGCGCGCCAGGGCTTCGGAGTCATTTCTGATGATGTAGCCGCTCTGGTGGAGAGCCCAGACGGTTTTCGCGTCATGCCGGCCTATCCGCACATCTGCCTCTGGCCGGATTCGGTGGGGATGCTCTACGGATCTTCCGAGGCGCTTCCGCGCTTCAGCACAGGATGGGAGAAGTGTCGTCTGGCCTTGGGAAACCAGGGAACACGGTTCGAGAACCGCTCGCTTCCGCTCAGCGCCATCTATCTCCTGGGCGACCGCCGCTCCGATCAGGCATTATTCGTGGAGCGCGTCCGGCCACAGGCTGGCCTTCTTTCCCTTGTAGCCGACACCTTTGCGAACAAGATTCTCGACCGGGAGATGCGGGCGCGCGAGTTTGCGGTTCTTGGACGACTAGTGACGGCGGTTCCGATCCGCCGTGTCCATCCTCATAGCGACCCTTCGCGGCTTGCAGAGCTTTGTGCGGCGATCCACGAGGATTTTGCGTCGCTGTACAGCCCGACCGGTGCGCGGCTCTGACTGGCCAGGGAGTTCTTCCCAGTTCGGCACTGAACCCTCCGAGTTATCTGTTACGATACAGCCGCGGTTCCAGATTTAGAGCAGGCCTTCCCAATTTGCGGCACTATGTTAGCGGTGTATGGCATGATTGCTCCCTGTCAAAGAAATCCCAGATCAACCGTGACTCCAAGAGTGTTGCTTCATTCCAAATTGGGAATGTCGGGATGGTCAAGCCGGGTCGAGGACTGGTTCCGAGGCGGCTTGTAGCGTGGATGAGAAGCCAAGAGAAGATTCAGGAGGATGACGAAAATGAATACGCGGGGTTCTTGGGTGAGAGTAGTGAAGTTCGCAGGCGTGACCGGACTTGTATGCGGTCTCTTGGTGGCTGCAGCTTTTCGAAGCGCAGGGAAGCGCTCTCCGCAAATGGGAGCGGGACGGTCACAGGTCGCGACGAGCAAAGCGTCCAAAATCTCCGCGACGAAAAGTGATCCGAACTGGAGCGCAGCCTATGGCAAGTTGCCATTGAGATTTGAAGAGAACCAAGGCCAGTCGGCACGCGAAGTGCGATACGTTTCTCACGGCAGCGGGTACGAACTCTTTTTGACACCTCAGGAAGCTGTTCTCGCCTTGCGTGCCAATAGGCCGCTCGACCTGTCGCCGCTCCATCGTACCGCCTCGATTCGAGCATTACGCAAAGCACGGCGGGCTAGCCAGGTGACCGCGATTCGCATGCGTCTCGAGGGAGCAAATCCTGAACCGCAGATCGCCGGTACTGATCCCTTGCCCACCAAAGTGAATTACTTCATAGGCAACGATCCAAAGAAATGGCGCACAGACGTTCCGAGCTATGCCCGCGTGAAATATACCGGAGTCTATCCCGGAGTCGATCTTGTATTCTACGGCAATCAGCGCCGTCTTGAGTATGACTTCGTGATCGCGCCCGGCGCTGACCCCAAAGCCATCGCGCTAAAAGTGGACGGTGCACGCAAAATGCGCGTCAACCCGCACGGTGACCTAGTGCTGGGCGTTTCCGGCGGTGAAGTGGAGCTTCGAAAGCCAGTGGTCTATCAAAATGTAAGAGGAGAACGACGTGAGATCGCTGGCCGGTACGTCTTCACCGGGGACCATCGCGTGACTTTCGCGGTCGGATCTTACGACCTTAGCGAACCTCTTATTCTCGACCCTGTTTTGAATTACTCGACCTACCTCGGGGGCAGCTCCGATGATCTGGGCTCTGGGATTGCCGTGGACGCTTCTGGGAACGCATTCATCGCGGGCCAGACCTTCTCGACAGATTTTCCAACAGGCACCAACGGGGCCGTCTCTCCCGCCCCGTCACCGAATTCGGGAGCTGCGTTTGTCGCTGAACTAAATCCTGCTGGAACGCAACTGCTGTACTCCACGTATCTGGCCGGCACTACGACCAGTCCTGGAGACATTGCCTTCGCCGTTGCAGTCGATGCCTCTGGAAAAGTCTATGTGACAGGAACCACCTTCGCGACTGACTTTCCGACGAAGAATGCTCTTACGATTTCCGGTAATGCGGCCGGAATTGCGTTCGTTACGAAACTCGATCCCACAGTTAGCGGCAGCGGCATGGCCTCGCTAATATACTCGACCTTTCTAGGCGGGACGGGCGGCGACTTTGGCAATGCCATCGCGGCCGACGCGTCGGGAAGCGCGTACGTTGCAGGATTCACAGACTCGACGGATTTCCCAACTCAGAATGCTTTCCAGAGTTCGCCGAACAATCTCTCGGGAACAGCATTTCTGACAAGAATCGATACCACGCCATCGGGGAGTGCTTCTCTTGTTTATTCAACCTACTTGGGGGGAACGGGCACAAATTCTGGGAACTTCCTCGGTTTTGGCGATGAAGCATTCGGAGTCGCAGCGGATTCTTCACATAATGCCTACGTCACTGGCCAAACCAGCTCGAACGACTCAACGCTAACCACAACCGGCGCCTATCAGACAACTCCCCCGGCGGGCAACACCCAGGGGAGCGTTTTCGTCTCCAGATTTGATACGACGTTGAGCGGAACTGGTTCGCTAATTTATTCGACGTACTTGGCGGGCTCCACGCTGGATCTGGGTAACGCCGTTGCGCTGGGACCGAGTAACGTCGCTTATATAACGGGAACCACCAATTCGAACGATTTCCCCTTCCCAGGACCAACCGCGGGAGCGTTCGATACAAGCGGATCGGCAATCGGGAAGGCATTCGTGACCCTGGTGGATACGTCGAAATCTGGTGGCAGCTCTGTCACCTATTCAACGTATCTGGGGGGGACGGGCGGCGACACGGGCTTCGGAATCCGCGTAGACGGATCGGGAAACGCCTACGTGGCGGGAACGACGACTTCGAATGATTTTGCCGGTACGGGAGCACTCAAGAGGCTGGGCGCTTTTCAGCCAACACTTGCGAACACTGTTGGGAGTCCGTTTGTCGCAAAGCTGAACCCAGGCGGCAATGGCTCTGCCGACCTGCTGTATGCGACCTATTTCGGAGGAAGCGGCGACGGTGCCGACACGGATCAGGGGTTTGGAATTGCCATCGATGCGTCAAACCCCCCGAACGCCTACGTGACCGGGCAAACATTCTCTGCGGATATGCCAGTTGTGTCCTCACTTCCGACGGGAGGGAGTCTAAAGCCACCCTCAGATGCGTTTGTGGCGAAGCTGACGCTGATCCCGACGCTAGCGGTTGTACCAACGAGTCTCAATTTTGGCACGCAGCCAGTCGGAGTCGCGTCCACGCCGCAGACCGTGACGATAACGAACAACAATAGTGTGACGGTGACCTTCAGCAGCATCACTATAAGCGGAACGAACAGCGCCGACTTTTCCAAGGCGACGGACACTTGCAGCCCGAGTGTCGCGGCTGGCGCTCAATGCACGGTGAGTGTGACGTTTACTCCTTCGGCGCCTGCAACCCTGAATGAAGTGGCTACGCTTGTCTTTACAGATAGCGACGTTAATAGCCCACAGAACGTCAGCCTAAGCGGCTCAGGATCGGCGACGGCCCCCGCTGTCGGACTCGCACCGACAACCCTGGCTTTCGGGAATCAGCTCGTGAATACGACGAGCGCAGCGCAAACCGTAACGCTAACGAACACCGGAAACGCTGCGCTAACGATCAACTCCATTGCCGCATCAGGTGACTTTGCAGAAACGAGTACCGGGGCGACTGCTTGCCCGATCAGCCCGGCTACTTTGCCAGCGACCGCAGGATCAAATACTTGCACGATTAGCGTGACGTTTACGCCGACTGTGGCGGGTGCGCGCACGGGAACCTTGACCGTCACCGATAATGCCGGCGGCAGCCCACAAATGGTAAGCCTGACCGGAAATGGCACGAGCCCCCCGCCGGATTTCACGCTCAGTGCAGCGCCAACCACAGTGACCGTCGCGCAAGGTGCGGTGAGCACTCCCGTCACGATTACGGTGAATCCCACGAACGGTTTCAATTCAGCCGTCGCGCTGACTTGCGCGGGAGCGCCTACAAATTCCACTTGCGCTCTCAGCCCGGCTTCCATCACACCGCCCACGACATCTGCACTCACCTTTACCGCGCATGCGATGCTCGTACCGCTGCCGATGACCAAGCCAGCGCCGCCGCTCAACATGCTGCGGATTATGCCGCTCTTCTTTGTGCTGATGCTGCTGTTCCTTCTGCGGTCTACGCAGCGGTTCCGCACCCGCCTGGCAATGGTTTCGGCCATCATCATCTGCGTTACGTTGGCGGCCTGCTCTGGCCCGAACAGTCCAAACAACAATAACGGCAAAGGGCAGCTACCGCTGACGATCACCGGAACTTCCGGAGCCTTGACGCACAACGCGACCGTCACCGTGGCCGTCAACTAATTTCTACCACTTACGATTCACGACCAACCGCGCGCGCTCACGTCGAGCACGCGCGGTTTTTGTTTGGTCGCGGCGGGCTGTAAGAGAGTGGCTGGCCGAATTTACTGAAATCGGGAGTTCAGGAATTACCGCGGCGGCCGTACTTGCGTGCGAGGCGAATTGGACGGCGAAAGGCACTGGAGATCCAGGACCGACTGTCTTCGGTGCCTTCCGTCCAATCTTCCTCGGTGGGAGAAAGAGACAGCCGCAACAGATAGGCAGGGGCGGAAAGGAGGCGGCCATGCATCCGCAAGCGAAATGCGGCGCGCTCGAAGAGGCCGGGGGAAGCGTAACCGGCCGCAGGCAGCCACTTGCCACTTTGTTCCGCGAGCCGGGCAGCAACCCCATCCGCCTCGACCATCGCTTGAACTTTGCCGGGCAGTCGCGCCTGGAGCAAATCTGAGGCGAGGCGCAGGCCGGTGTAGAGCATGCGCTCTGCGCCGACTGCTTGCGCCGAATCCGCAACGCGCCGCCAATCGATACCCGTTTGGCGCGAGACCAGCGCAGCGACATCGGCAATCCACATCAAGCGCTCCCAAAAATGTTTTGCGCCGTGGATCGAGATCAGCACGAGTTCGTCTTCCACCGAAAGGGCGGGAGCTTCATGGGCATCGAGCGGCACGCGGATTTGCCGCGCGAAAAAATCCTCGAGGGGGAGCCGGCGGGGAAAATAGCGCAAGGTGAGATCGTTGTGCAGCTCGACAATGAGTTTCGAATCCGCCCTGAAAAAAAGATACTGGCCGGGGATTTTCCCGGCATCGATGGCGCTGAGCGGGACTGCTGGCGCGTAGCCCGCAGCGCTCATCAATTCCGTGGCCCGGCGAATGTCCCGCTGGCGAACAAGCAAATCCAGGTCGCCATAGGCGCGCATCGCCGGGTCGCCGTAGGCCCGCACCGCGAGCACTGGCCCTTTTACCACCAGGGCGCCGATTCCCTCCGAGGTGAACTGCTCCAATATGCGAAACAGTTCCGCCGTCAGCCTCAAAGTAAAAAAAATCTGCGCACGCTGGCGATCGACAAGCGCCTGCCTTATTTCCGGCGGGATCAAGCCCTCTTCGAGACCGCGGAGACTCGCTGTCAGATGGCCGGCCACGCCGTGTTCTTCGGCGAGCGTGAGCAAGCGAGCCCAATCCACGGAACGGAGGAAGCCACGAAGCCGCTGACGATCTTGCGATGGTGAAGCGCACTCGAGCAGTGCGGACCATTCGTTCCTGCGCGATGCGGCGCCGGATAAATGCGAAGCTAATAGCGGCTCGGCCATAGCGATCCAAGTTTAGTGTAAGCGATTATACAGGCTACTTCGCCCGAGAGTTCAAGGAAAAGAAATTATCGTGCGCCGCTCGCGGCTATTTTCCAATCGAGGCGGACAACGTTTCATCGCCGCGGCCACGGCGGCGGACATCAATTCCGAGCCGCTTGATTTTCTGGTTGAGCGTTGAAAGCGGAATGAGAAAACGCTCGGCGGCCTCGGTCTGATTCCAGCCGGTGCGCTCCAGCATGTCCATGATGATGCGGCGTTCGATTTCGTCCATGATCTGGAACAAGGACGGCTGGGGATGGTCCGCGGAGGAACGCGAACCGGGTTCGCCGGGAAGCGGCGGCAAAAATTCCGAGAGCTGCAGGCGCACACCGCGAACGATTTCCTTGCTGCGAACGCTTTCAGGGAGGAGGTCCGTGTCAACACGCTCCTCGGTGGAGAGCACGACCGCGCGCTCGACGACGTTTTCGAGCTCCCTCACGTTGCCGGGCCAGTCGTAATCCATCAGAAGCTTCATGGCCGCCGGCGTGAATTGCCGGAGCGGCTTGGAGTTTTCCTGGCAATAGCGGTCCAGGAAATGCGCCAGCAAAAGGGGCACATCTTCGCGGCGGTCGCGCAGCGGCGGAATCTGCAGGTGGATCACGTTCAGGCGGTGAAACAAATCCTCGCGGAAGCGGCCCTCGCGAACCAGAGTGAGGAGGTCAACGTTCGAAGCGGCTACGATGCGCACGTCAACCTTGAGTTGCTCGGTGCCGCCGAGCCGCATGAATTCGCGCTCCTGAATCACGCGCAGAAGCTTGGCCTGCGTTTCCGGGCTAATGGTGGCGATTTCATCAAAGAAAATGGTGCCCTGATCGGCGATTTCGAAGAGGCCCTTTTTGGAAGCAACGGCGCTGGTGAAGGCGCCCTTCACATGGCCGAAAAGCTGGGACTCCAGGAGATCCACGGGGATCGATCCCGTATTTACGGGCACAAAGGCTTTGTCCGCGCGGGTGGAGGCCGAGTGAATCGCCTTGGCGATGAGCTCCTTACCGGTGCCGCTTTCGCCGCTGATGAGAATCGTGGAGCGCGAAGGCGCAACCTGTGTGACGAGGTTCAGAAGCACTTGCATTTTGTCGCTCTTGCCGACAATGTTCGGGAAATTGAAGCGCTGCTTGAGGGCGCGCTTGAGCTGGACGTTCTCCTCGCGAAGCCGGCGCGATTCCACGGCTTGCGCCACCTGGGCAAGCAATTCATCGTTGGACCACGGCTTGGTGATGTAGTCCATCGCGCCATTCTTGAAAGCGGCGCGGGCCATATCGATCGAACCGTAGGCGGTGATCAGCACAATCGAGAGCTGCGGATCGCGGCGGTGAATCTCCTTGAGCATGTCGAGACCGTTGCGGTCCGGCAAGCTGACGTCCAGCAGGAGAAGATCATAAGGATGCTGTTCCAATTTCTCGAGGCCGGATTCGCCCGTTTCCGCGCTGGAGACCCCGTACCCTTCACCTCTCAGCAGGAGTTCGAGGCCCTCGCGGATTTCCGATTCGTCGTCGACGACCAGGATGGACCCCTTAGACATGGACCGCTTTCCTGACCGCCGGGAACTCCACGTGGAAGGAGGTGCCTTTGCCGGGCGTCGAGCGCACATCAATCTTCCCGGCGTGTTCCTTGATGATGCCGTAGCTCACGGAAAGCCCGAGGCCCGTGCCGCGGCCGTTGGCCTTGGTGGTGAAGAAGGGGTCAAAGATGCGATGGATGTGTTCGCGGGCGATGCCCGCGCCTGTATCCGCCACTTCGATTTCGACGCTGCCGTTATGCGCCGCGGTGCGAACTTCGAGCATTCCCCCGCCGGGCATGGCATCACGCGCGTTCAAGAAAAGGTTCAAGAAGACCTGCTGCAGCTTGTTGGCTGAGCCGCGAACGGCCGGGAGCGGCTCGCCGAGTTGCTTCACGACCTGGATGTGCGAGGTCTTGAGCGGGTGCGCCACCAGCGACAAGGTCTCTTCGACGACACGGTTTACATCGATGTCCACGGCTTCGGCCGCGCCGGTCCGCGAAAAATTGAGCAGATTGTTAACGATTTCGCTGGCGCGGAACGTCTGCTTGACGATTTTGTCGATGATGGACTGGCGGGGGTCACCCTCCGGCATCTGCTTCGCCAGCATCTGAATGTAGTTGGAGATGACCGCGAGCGGCGTATTCACTTCGTGCGCGACCCCGGCCGCGAGAATTCCCAGCGAGGTCAACTTTTCCGTTTGCGACATCTGCTCTTCCATGCGCTCCCGCTGGGTCACGTCATCGAAGAGCAGGAGACGGCCGATGCGCTCATTCGATTTGCTCACGAGCGGCGTGATGGAAACGTTCAAGGTCAGCGACTTTCCTTGATGATGGAGTCTCTGTTTATAGATTCCGGTAATTTGCTCCTGGTCGCCGCGCGCGGCGATTTCGCGCGCCAGTTCTTCCGGCAAGAGGGAGCTGAGCTGCCGTCCAACGGATTCCTGGCGCGTCACTCCGAAAAGCTGCTCCATGCGCGTGTTCCAGGATTCGACGATGCCTTCGAGGTCAACCGAGAGCACCCCCACGTTCAGGGATTCAACGATATTTTCGCTGAAGTCCTTGAGGCGGGCGATTTCGAGAGCCTTTTGTTCGAGCGAGCTATAGAGCTGCGCATTGTCGAGAGCGACGGCGACGTAACCGGCAATGGTCTCGACCAGTTCGACGTCATCGCTGGACAGAAAATCCCCATCGACGGTTTTGCCGAGGCCGAGAACCGCGACGGTGTGCTCGCGGATGCGGCAGGGGACAAAGTAGTTGAGGTCCAGCTGTTCGAGCGTGTGCCGAACGGAGTCATTGACATCTCTTGCCGCGCGGGGCGACTCGAAAAACAGCGCCCCGCGGGCAAACTCGGGCCGGGCCGGCTCGAGGAAGCTAAGATCCAAAGACTCGGAGAGGCGCACACCCATAGAACGTGCCATGCGCATTTCGCCGGGTTGCACGGCATTCTCCACAAAAATCGCAAGCCGGTCGACCAATAATGTTTGGGAAATGCGGTCCATGACCGAGTCCAACATGGGGTCGAAACGCACTTCGTTCGTGAGCGTGCGCCCGAACTCGATGAGCGTGCGGCGGTAATCGAGGCGGTCGCGGTAGAAAAAGCGGTCGAGCCGGGCCTGAATCCTTTCGCGGAACGGCTGGAACAAAAACGCGGCTATAACGATGGCGATCATGCCGCCCACGGGGCCGGTGGTTTGCGCATGGAAGAAATAGGTGATCAGGGAAACGAGAGCAAAATAGACGGTTGCGACAGCGGCAGTCGCCGCGGTGTACGCCAAGCCGCGCTTGAAGATGATGTCCACATCCATCAAGCGGTAACGGACAATCGCATAGCCGAAACACAGAGGGATCAGCACCAGGCTCAATACCGAGAACTGCATCCACGGGCGCAGGGCCACGCCGAATACCAGAGGAAGGATGTAGAGCAAGGAGACCGGCAGACTCCCAACGAGTGTTCCAGCAGTGAGCCATTTTAATTGCTGGCGGAGGACGCCGGACAGCGCTTCGCGGTAGCTCCGGTAGAAAACAAGTCCCGCAGCCAGGAAGCAGACGGCGAGATAGCTGAATTCGATCTTCCGGAGAAGTAGATACGCGCCCAGCCAGGGCACAAAGCCCAAGGCCTTCAGGGCCGTGCTCACATGAACGAGAAGCAGAGCGAAAGGCAAGAGGTAGACAGCCAAGAGCTTCGCACCCGACCGGATGGTTGTTTCGCTCCGTCCCGGGAATACCAACGCGAAGTGCAGCAGCAAAGCAGGAGCCAGCAGGCGCGCGACAATCTCCGACCAGTAAACTTCCCAGTCAAAGGTATCCAACTTTCCGCTGAAATGGAATGACCAGAGAACGAAGGAGACCAGGCAAAAAACGTAAAAGTGCACGGCGCGGGGGGCGTTCCAGCGGCGGATGAAAATGAACAACCCGATAAACAGATAGAGCAGGCCTACGATGCGCAGGTAATTCTCGGTGGCAAGAGGCTTTTCGGCGGGCGCGGTAAGGAGTGGAGTTTCGAATTCCTCACCACCGCGCGAAAGCTTGTAGCGCACCTGGGTCCAGAGCCCCGCGCGGTCCAGACGCCGAGCCACTTCCGCCGCTCTTGTGACCTTGGCGCTGTTGACCGTCACCAGAACGTCGCCCGGGCGGATTCCGGCACGGGTTGCGGGAGAATTGGGAGAAATCCGGCTGGCCTGAATACCGTGGTCCGTGTCGAGCCAGGCCACTCCGTCGTACACCACTTCAAAACGGCTGCGCTGGTCGAAGTTAATTAAAGCAAAAATGACCGCAGCCAGCGTGGCCAGCGCCAGCACGACCGCCCCAAGGCTGACTCGAAGATTTTGCCTCATAACTCGACCGGTTAGGGTTAGACCCCACCACCAGAAACTAAGTGCAACCCAAAGTCCATTGTTTGGTAGATGCTCATTCGCGGAACTCTTTTATATTCAATAGCTTATTATAGTGGAAGGCTGGACTATCCCGCATCATCCAGTTTCTGGAAGGACTAATACAGCTTTCGAGAGCCCCAGTAATTCCTAAAACTGAACGCTGAGTCCACCTCGAAACGTCCGGAATGCAGGCACGAGAACAACCCGGCCATCCCTGCTGCTGGTCGAGACATAACCCTGCGCAAAGAGATTGTTGCAATCCGCAATGGCCTCCCATCGCCCCATGGCAAACTTTGGCAGCGGCTGGCGGATGATCAAGTGGAGGTAGGGGTCCATCTGGAAGAGGGACGCTCCATAGCTGTCTACGGAGGAGACAGTAATGCCATTCACCCATTTGTATCCCGCCTGGACCTTGGTGCCGAGACCCGGCACCCTGGCGGAAATTCCCGCCCCAAAGGAATGCCGCTGTGCCGTGCGAAGCGCATCGCGAAGCAGACCGTCGACGTCGTCCGAAAGCGTCAAAGCGCCACCGAAAGAATAAACGGCGGTCAATTCCACATCGCCGTCGAGTTTCTCCCGAAATGCCACGCGCGCTCCCCAACTGCTGGAGGAGCCGCCGTCATAAGCAAAACCGGGGGAAAAATAGTCCTGAAAATAATCGGCGGTGGGCAGATCGCTGCCCCGGCCGAAGACCGCCACGTGGCGGTTGTCGTCGTGGAAGCCTGCAATTTGAAGCTTTCCGCGTGTACTGATCTTTCGCTCCCCTGAAATTTCTTCGTGCAGGCCGTTCTGCAAAACGGGACGGCCCTGCCGCCAGAGCAGTGCGGGAAAGGCATCCAGTTCATTGAGTGCCGCCGCGAGCGCACCGCCCGGCTGGGCCCCATCCGCTTCGAGCGGACCAGGTCCGTTAGGCATGGAAGCGAATACAATAGCGGTGCTCCAATCATCAGTGAGGCGCACATTCAATTCTGCGCGCGGACGGAGCGAAGAAGCGGAGGCCCCGAGTCCCACCAGGACATATTCGCCGCCATACCGCAGAACGGTGCGATCTCCGAGCGCCACCGCACCACCCTGATCAAAACGCACGCCTCGGAAAGTAGGTCCGACGGGTCCCAGCTTGGCTTCGCGAAGAACCAACGCGGTATGCGGACCGGCACCGAGGGTCCCCGTTGGCAACCACACCGTGGCGATGCCGCCGGCGGGGCTATCGCCGTCGTAGCTCACCTGGCCTGCCAGGATCATCCTGCCCGTGCCGCCCAACTTCTGGTCGTAGGCCACCGCGGTTGCGGGTGAAGAGGCAATGCTCGAAGCCGAACTGGGGCGCCTCGCGCCATCCGTGAATTCCATGCGCATTCTGGGTGTACGGGCCCTGCCGGAATCCCGAGCGACCGTAGCGGCACTCAACGTGTCGTGGTCCACCCATTCCAAGACCGGACGCATTGCCGAAGCGGATCGCAACACCCATTTCCAATCGTCACCTTCCGCGGTGCTCGTCGAGGGCATGCGCCGCAATTGATCGAGAGATGCGAACATGGATTCCAGTTCAATGCGAACGACGGTCGTCACATTCGAAGTGACGCGAATGTGTTTTTCAAGTGTCGGAAGAAAACCGGCGAGAGTAACGCGGACGGTGTAAAAACCGGGAGCGAGCTGGTCACCCCGGAACATGCCTTGCGTGTTCGTCAAGAAGCCGCGCGTGGCCGCCACTCCCAGGGCTTCAGAAACCAACTCCACGCTTGCGCCCATCTGCGGCGTACCTGCAGCGTCGTCGACCACTCCCCGAAGCTTGCCCGAGACAGGCTTCGCTTGCGCGGCCGCCGGAATCGCCGCGAAGGACGAAACCATGACGGTCAGGACCAGGGCCCCCAGGATTCGGAGCCGTTCCTGTTTCACTTTGCTTTACCTCCCCGGTGCAGCGTTCGCCGCGGTCTTGGTTTCCGGCGGTGCTTTCACCGTGAACTCTGCCGAGCGCGAAATGGTCTGATTCGAAAGCCTGTCCGTAGCACTCACTTCAAGACTGTACTTCCCCGGTGACAGCGTTGCGAGAGGCAGGAGGCGCTCAATGGTAACCTGGTCGCCGGTCTGCTTCATCTCTTCTGAAGTTTCCTTGAACTGCATGATCTGGTCCTTGCCCTTTTTGACGGTGTACTGGAACGTCGCGCTGGACTTGTGCGACTTGTCGTCAGGCTTGAGATTGTAAATTTGCATGTAGATGCCCAGCTTGTCGGCTGTCGTGAAATCAGCTTCGAGACGCGGAACAACCTTTGTGGAACCTAGTACGAACTGTCCCGTGCCGATCTGCTTCGACGGTACGTGCTGAAGTTTGCTCCCATCGGCGAGGATCAGCGAACTACTCTCGAGTTTGTCATCGTCGTACCGCGGCACCTGCAGGCGCGAGTTCACGACGCCGATATTTCCGCTCTGCACGTCCTTGATCACCAGATCCAGGCGGTACAAACCCGGGCGCAATGGAACGGCCTTCTGATAAATCGATTGCAGCTTCAAGGATTGCTGGTAAAGAGAATCCGGAAAATCACGCGCGACGGAATCTTCAAACGTCTGCACCACTCTTCCAGTGAGGGTGCTCACACGCCCGAAAATATTCATCGTCGCGGAGTGAATACCATCCTTGGACTGGAACGAGAGCTGGCTGTTGGGGACTTGTATGGTGACGGGCACAAGCACGGTGTCATTCGTCACCTTCAGGTAATCGGTCCGCCAATTGAAGTGTAATTGATCGCGGACGATGCGAGAGGTTACCACTGCTTCGAGATCCTTAAATTTTACCTCGGGCGGTCTATTGACCTTGGCGTAGAGCTCCAGCCGGCTGAATTCGTTCATGCTGGCCGGCTGACCACCCATGGTCGTCGGCAGATTCGTGCCGTCGGAACGCGTGAAGCGGTCGGTTTTCGACGCCATGCCCATCGATTCCATCAAACTCAGACCCGCACCAGGCACGTGCAGCAGCGCGTCCTTTTCCGACGGGTCCATGGTCAGGTGATATTCACCCGAGCCGCTGGGATCGACGAATTCCAAAATAATGTTTTCGCCGATGCCTTCCAGATAGCGCCAGCGCCACGTTTCCCACGGATAAGTTGACGTCGAGCCGCCGCCCTCTTCCATGGGCCGGTCGTAAGTGCCGCCTGTCGGGTGCGATTCAACTTCATCCGCCGGGCCCCACATGATGTACATGCGGCCGCGATCGGTCTTCCATCCCGGGATGCCGGAAGCATAGTGTTCGTTGGCGTAAGCAATCCGGCGGTAATGCTCTTCCTTAAAGTCGTTCTCCGGAAGGTCGGGATTGCTGCTGCGCCGCAGCCAGAACTGCTCGATGAATTGCTCGCGCTCTTCGTTGGTATCCAGTTGCAGGAAAGCGTTGCGCTCGTCCGGAGAGATAATGTAAGTGACGTCTTCGGTCAGCCATTGCCGGTAGGCGCTGTCCAACTCCTTCAGCGTCCTCTTCATTTTCCGCTTGGCTTCCTTGTCCAACTTTTGGGGTACTGGAGGAGTTCCCGGATCCTGCGCCTGCTCGGCGGAAACCGATGGCATAGCGATAACCATCAAAAAAATGGAAACGAACAGGGTCCGTACTACCCTTGGCATGAAGACACCTCAAACTTGTGGACGCTCCGATTCTAACCCCAGACTAGTTCCCCGTCAATCAGAGGAATCTCTTGCATTTTCTAAGACTTGCCCCCGGAGTCGGTTAGATCATGAAACAGCTAGTTGGGTTGCCTGACACTTTTTGACCTGAACGAAGGTACAGGGAAGAACCGCAGCGGAGAAGATGGGGAGGCTATTGAACGCGCTGGGGGTGGCCGTCCGAACCCACCAGGATATCGAAGATGGCCAAGACGTGACGGCGGTAATCCACCATGCGCGTAAAAATGTCACGAAGCTGCGGGTCGCGTTCTGCCTCGCGGTGCCATTTGGCAAGGACCAGCGCGGGCACTTCGATGTCTCGCCGCAACTTGTCCGCGGAATGACCGCGCAAGAACAAGCCGTAGAAAAAGGCGGCCTCACGCTGCGGGAAGTCGAGATCGTGCACGACTTCGGAGGGAATGAACTGTGGCATCGTGGCCATAAAGAAAATGCAGTTTACCCAAAAGCCGCGCTGCGTCAAGTAGGACTGCGGTTTTATTGCCGCTTTGTGGGTAACTCCCCCCTTTCCCGAGGTTCGCCGGGCTGGTACCACGGGCACCGGCATCGAACGCGGTGGTTGCCAGGCGATACTAATCACCTTAGGATGCTAATAGACATGGCAGGGATACACAACTCGGTAAAAGGCTCGCTGGCGGGACGTACCGTCGGCCGCTTTTTGCGGTTTGGGGTTCTCCGTGGGCTGCGTTCGATCGAGATCGACCCGGAAAATTTCCGGCGTCATCTCGCGAACAGGCACGGCTTGTGGGTCGAGGACTTTGCGCGCATGAAAGACGTTCCCACGGAGCGCCTGGACGCCATTGCCGCGGAGCTGATTCGCAATGCCGAACGGCTGGCGCTTGCCGAAGGCGCGGGATTCGGCCTCGGTGGCATGATGACGTTTTTGCCGGATGCCAGCCTGCTCACGGTGATCACGTTGCGGCTCATCCAACGCCTCTCTCTGCTCTACGGATTTGAAGCTCACGGCCGCGACCAAAGGATTGAAATGTGGAAAGCGGCCGCGGCGGCCTCTGGCATCGATTACGGCAAGGATTTGGCCGAAAAACAGATTCTCGAAAAACTCCTCCCGCGCATCGCGGAACGCTTCGCCGCGAAGATTGGCGCCGAGACGGCGGAAAAGTGGGCTGGACGTTTGATTCCGCTCGCCAGCTCGGCCATCGGCGGCGCGCTGAACTTTTCGTTTGTGAGGGGCTGGGGCCGCCGCGTGCAACGTCATCTTCGTCGAAAGCATCTCGAACGGAAAGCTTCCGCGCCGCCTCCGGAGTATGCTGCAGTTGAGGCTGCATTCATCTAGCACCGCAGTTTGGCGGCAAATGGTTAGTCTCCGCGCCAAGGATTCCAGAGCCGTCTGCTTGGTGGCGATGAGTTTCCGTGATCGTTTCTTAAAAGCATCTCGCGGCAACGAAGTGGAAATTTGCGACTGACCGCCTTAAAGTAGAGATGCAGCGACAGTGCTGCGGTTGAGAGAAGAAGGGGGCGAATATGCGTGGAAATGGAATCCGGAGATTCTTGAGCGCCGCGGCGCTCATCGGCTTTGCGCTGGGGCTGGTGTTGATTCCCGAGCGGGCCGCTTCGAAGCCCCAAAGCGCGAATCCGCCGCTCGCCGCGGCCGATGAGCTTGTGCCCGCCTATCATGCGCAAGCCCCGCAAGGTGCGCTTCCCGCGACGATGAACCCTGAATTCTTCCCTGAGCCCGTCGTGCAAAATGCGTACGCCATCGCCGCGAAGATCAAGAAGACGCTGTACCAGCAGCCCTGCTATTGCCATTGCGACCGCAGCCAGGGACACGGCAGCTTGCTCGATTGCTTCGCCAGCAAACACGGCGCGGGATGCAACATCTGCATCAATGAGGATTTCTACAGCTACGAGCAATCGAAGAAAGGCAAGACCGCCGCGCAGATTCGGGCAGGCATCATCAGAGGCGACTGGCAGTCGGTGGACCTCACCAAGTACCAACAACCGCTGCCCGCGAAGTGAGCCGCACGCTCTCCTCGATTATCCTGGCGGAAGATTTCGAAGAAGCTTCTTGTCACAACCTGGGGGAGCCCGTAAACTGGTTTTACCCAGCCAAAATAGGAGGAAGAATGCGTTTTCGCGTGCAGATGTGTGTGCCCGTCGTGGCCATTGCTCTTCTGTTTGGTTTGGCGGGAGTCGCGGCCCGGGCCCAAGACAAACAACACGTCGTCTCACTGAGCGATTTGAACAAGGACGCCGCGCGGCCGGCCCAGACGCGCCAATCAAACGAAGAAGCCGTTCGAAAACTGCTTTCTTCCGATGCCGCCCAAAAAGCGCTGAAATCCTCGAACCTCGAATATCAGAAGGTGGATAAGGCCGTTGGACAATTGAACGATGAAGAGCTTGCCAAGCTGGCCGAACGTTCCCGCCAAGCGCAGCGCGACTTTGCAGCGGGACGCATCTCCGATCGGGATCTGCTGTGGATCATCGTGATCGCCCTGGCCATCGTCGTACTGGCGATCGCGCTTCGCTGATCCTCGCGCTAGAGGAGTCTCGGGTTTACGCGAACGAACCGCATCGCTTGCGGCATGCTCTTGCTATTGTTCCTGGGGAGTTCGATTCATCCTTCGCCCCAGGAAACAGCCGGAGTGTGGCTCGATGTGCCTTACGTGAAGCAGAGCGAGGATGGCTGCGGGTCAGCCGTTATCTCCATGCTCCTCGAATACTGGAATGCCCATGGCGCACACGTCAGTTCAGAGCGTGCCGACTCGACTGCAATTCAAAACCAGCTTTATTCACGAAAAGCCCGTGGCATTTATGCCTCCGATATGGAAACCTACCTCAAGGATTCGGGCTTTCGCGCGTTTCCCCTCGGCGGAACCTGGAACGATCTAGAGGAGCAACTGAAGCAGGGCCGGCCGCTGATCGTAAGCCTCCAGCCTGGGAGCGCCAAGGCCCCGTTGCACTACGTTGTGGTCACAGGAATCGATTGGCGAAATGGGGCCGTTTTCATCCACGACCCCGCGCGTGGCAAACTTCTCCGAGTCGAACGCACGGAATTCGAAAAGGAATGGCGCGCGAACAGCAATTGGATGCTGCTGGCTCTCCCCGAAAAGGCCGTGTGATATTCACCCTGCTTGCGGTATTGACGCTGGGTTCCTCAGCCCTCGCACAGGATCATCAGGCCCGCCTTGGCGAAGCACAGAACGCCTTTGACGCAGGGCGCTGGGATGAAGCCCTACGCCTCGCACAAGGTCCGGGGGATCAATCGCCGGATCTCGACTTCGTGGCGGGATTGGCCTTGGCGCGCATGGAAAGATGGAGCGCGGCAAGGCTGGCGTTTGAAGCTGGAGTTCGGAAGGCACCGAATGATTCGAGGTTCCGCGTGGAGCTGGCCGGAATCGCGTACAAGCAAAAGGATTTTCGAACCGCGAAAGACAATCTCCATAGAGCGCTGCGATTGAACCCGCAAGACGCGTACTCGCGCGAGTTTCTCGCCACGATTTATTTCCTCGAAGGCAACCTCGAAGCAGCGCTGAAGTATTGGAATCCCGAAGACAAACCGCGCCTCGGGAGCGTGGCCTTCGCCCCGTCGCTACAGCTTAAGGAATCGCTCCGGAACCGCGCACTGGCGTTTAACGCTCCGCAAGTCCTGACGCTTGATGCGTTGCTCGCGACCCAATCACGGCTGGACCATCTGGGAGTTTTTTCCAGTACGCGGATTGAACTCACTCCGTCGGAGTCCGGGAATTACGACCTGACGCTCCATCTGGCGGAGAGAAACGGCTGGGGCGATTCCAAGGTAGAAGGCCTCGTTTCGCTCTTCCGCGGCTTGCCTTACGCCACGATCTATCCGGAACTTTACAATCTCGGCCGCGCTGCCGTGAATTTGACCTCGCTCGCAAGATGGGATCCGGAAAAACGCCGCGTTTCTCTCGCGCTTTCCCTGCCGCTCTACGGCGATCCCCGCCTGCGCTTGCGCCTTTACGCCGATGCGCGCAACGAAAATTGGAACTTGCGGCAAACTTTTTTTGCCGCGGGCACGCCGCTGACGGATTTGAACATGCGCCGCGTCGCACTTGGAGCGGAACTGCATTCCATCGTGAATGACCGCTGGAGCTGGAGCGCCGGCGCGGAGCTCGCCAATCGGAATTTTCGAAATCTCAGCGGCCACACTTCGCCCGCCGAGCGCGCGTTCTTCACCGGCGCTACCTCGGCTGCAGGATGGCTGGGCGTCAAGCGAACTCTGGCGCGCGTGCCGGACCGCCGTTTCACGCTGGATTCATCCGCCGCGGCAAAGGCCGGCCGGGAGTTTCGAGATGGTCTCGGGCCATTCGCCACGCTCCGCGGATCGCTTCGCGCGCATTGGTTTCCGCGCGCAAAAGGCGACGACTATGAGATGCACGCGCAGATTCAGGCAGGCGCGACCGCGGGCAAAGCGACCCTCGATGAACTGTTCGAATTGGGCGTCGAACGCGACAACGACCTGTGGCTCCGCGGCCATGCCGGAATTCTTGGCGGCCGCAAAGGCGCTGCGCCGCTCGGCCGGCGATTTTTTCTTGCAAATTGGGAGTTGGACAAGAACATCTATCAAAGCGCTTTCTTCACCGTAAAGTTCGGCCCGTTTCTCGACAATGGTGCGGTGGCCGATTCCTCGGGCCTTTTCGGTTCACCGCGCTGGCTTTGGGATACCGGCGCACAGTGCAAGGTCCGAGTCCTAGGAAACCTGACTATCGTTCTATCCTACGGAAGGGACTTGCGCGGCGGGCGAAACGCATTCTACGGTACGGTTCTACGCTGAACCCTACCGAGGTTTCTGCGCGGGATTGAGGATCTTGGGCCTCAAGTAACGCGATTGCCGTTTCCTCCGTCTCACACACAGATCGCATGGCGGCCGGGGTCCTGAACGCGCGGCCACTGCCGCGGTTTCAATCTTGATTCAAACAGGGGCAGGCAATGTCAAAACGACTTCTTTCTGCTGGTTGCATCCTTGCGGTTGGTGTTTTGGCGGCAGCTCTGGCCGGCGCCCGGCTGCGCGCGTCGCCGGGAGCAGCGGATAAGCCAAATTCGTGGGGATTCAACACCGCGAATCTCGACAAGACTTGCAAGCCTTGTGACGATTTCTACCAGTTCGCGATGGGCGGGTGGATGAAATCCAATCCGATTCCGCCGGAATATTCTAGCTGGGGCACGTTCACGCAACTGGCGGACAAGAACCAGCAGAGCCTGCGGCAGATTCTCGATGACGCGGTGAAGGCCAAGGCCGCGCCAGGTTCGAACGAACAAAAGATTGGCGATTTCTACCTTAGCTGCATGGACACGACCGCCATCGACGCCGCCGGAACAAAGCCCCTCGAGCCGGAACTCCAGCGGATTCGAGAAATCAAGAACCTGGCGGATCTTGAAAGGGAGGCGGAGCTGCTGCACACGAAAGGCGTGGGCGCGCTCTTTCGCTTCAGTTCGAATCAAGATGCGAAGGACAGCACGCGAGTGATCGGGGGCGCAGTTCAAGGCGGCCTGGGGTTGCCGGAGCGCGAATACTACTTGAAGGAAGACGACAAATCGAAGCAGCTTCGCGAGGCCTACACGAAGCATGTCCGGAAGATGTTCGAATTGCTCGGTGATCCCGCGGACAAATCGGCGGCCGAAGCGGCCACAATTTTGAAGGTCGAAACAGCCCTGGCAACCGCTTCGATGAAAAATACCGACCTGCGCGATCCGGACAAGACGTATCACAAGATGATGCTGGCGGACCTGAAAACGCTGACGCCGAATTTTTCCTGGGAAGCGTATTTCCAGGCCGCGGGACATCCGGAATTGAAAGAGATCAACGTCGGCCAGCCGGACTTTTTTAGGTCCCTCGACGCGCAATTGACCGCGACTCCCATCGACGACTGGAAGACTTACCTGCGCTGGCATCTGGTGAATACCGCGGCGCCTGGACTCTCCGAGAAATTCGTCGCCGAGGACTTTGATTTCCGCGGCAAGACGCTGACGGGCGCGAAGGAAATCCAGCCGCGCTGGAAGCGCTGCGTGCAGGCGACCGACCGCGTGCTCGGCGAGGCCCTCGGGCAGCTCTATGTGCAGAAGTATTTTCCGCCGGAGGCCAAGGCCCGGGCTCTCCAGATGGTGCACAACCTGATTGCCGCGCTCGGCGATGACTTACACGCGCTGCCCTGGATGGGGCCGGACACCCGCACCGAAGCCACCGCGAAACTCGAAGCTTTCGCGGTGAAAATAGGCTATACCGACAATTGGCGCGATTACTCGGCGCTGAACATCGACCGCCGTTCCTACGCCGATAACCAAGTGCGCGGAGCGGAATTTGATTTCGCTCGCCGGCTGAACAAGATCGGGAAGCCCGTGGACCGCACGGAATGGGGCATGACGCCGCCAACCGTGAACGCCTACAACAACAGCAGCATGAATGAAATCGTCTTTCCGGCCGGCATCCTGCAGCCGCCCTTCTACGATCCGAAGGCCGATGACGCGGTGAACTACGGCGGAATGGGAGCGGTCATCGGACATGAAATCACACATGGTTTTGACGATCATGGCAGCAAGTTCGACGGTCAGGGCAACTTGAAAGACTGGTGGAGCCCGGAAGACCTGAAGAATTTCAAGGCGCGCGCTGCCTGCGTCTCCGATCAATTCGACGCCTACGTCGTCGACGGCGACCTGCACGAGAATGGCAAGTTGGTTTTGGGGGAGAGCATCGCCGACCTGGGTGGACTGACGATCGCCTACGCTGCGTATGAAAAATCCCTGGCGGGCAAGCCGCGGCCGCCGGACAGAGACGGCTTTAGCCCCGAGCAGCGCTTCTTCCTCGGTTGGACGCAAGTCTGGGGCGCCAATGAGCGGATCGAATACGCGCGGCTGATGGCCAACACCAACCCGCACCCGCTACCCAGGTTCCGCGGCAACGGACCGCTTTCGAATATGGCGGAGTTTGCCAAGGCTTTCGGTTGCAAAAAGGGCGAGTCGATGGTGCGCGAGCAAGCTTGCAAGATCTGGTAGCCGGGCGCAACCAGAGAACCCAGTAAGTCTGAAAGAGACTTCGATGGGGCCCAGCAATCCGGGCGGGGCCGCCTTTTAGAAGTGGAAAACGACTCCGCCCGCAATTTGGAAGCTGTTCTGCGACTGGCTAAAGAAGCCGGTGCGCACGTAATCGCCTTCCAAGCGGAAAGAAATGCGTGGGTTCCAGCGGTAATCCCCTCCACCACCGGCCTTGATGGCGTAAGAGTTGCGCTTCTGTCCGATAACCTGGGGCTGTTCGTGGGCGCCGCCAAAAATTGCGTGCAGCCACGGTTCCCACTGTTTCTGCCGCCGGGCGATCTTTGGACCGGCGCCATAGGTTGCAATCTTCACGTGTTCGTTGGCGAAAATCGTGGGGGCAAAGACGCCGGTAATTTCTCCTTCAACCCCGAACCAGTCGTTCGTGAAGTACACCACCGAAGTGTTGATGCCGACGGCGCTGGCATTGAAGACCGAGGATCGGAAGCGCAACCAGCTCGCGGCGATACCCAGCTGCCAGCGGTAGTCGTCGCGGCCACCGTAGAGAAACCTCGGCGGCGGTGACGGCGAAGCCGGCTCGGCGTTGTCGAGTGGCAGCGCCAGGGCGGTAGTGACGACGGGGGCTCGGAACGTGTTCGCCGGTTTGGCTGCCGGCGCGGAAAACGTGTCGGCGGCCGCAAGGTCAATCTGAAGCGTGGCCTTCGCGGCGGATGTCGCCGAGAACTCCTGAGCGACGTTCCCCCTATCAATGCTTATAGTGGGCGCGCTTACCTGTGCCCGCGCAACACCCACGCTCCCAAGAAGTAGAAAAGCCGATGCAAATAACCTCTTCATGATGCTCCCCTCAGAGGGCTGGCCCCACGCATGGATTCAGCCACGTAGCTACGGTAAACAACACCATGGCCCTTTGTCCATGCCCTTTCAAGAGAAAGGGGACAAATGAGAAAAGGGTGGATCGCCGGCCTATTGGCGGGCGATCGAGGAAGTTGAGTCGGGCCGGGGTTGGAGCTTGGCAAACACGGGAGAAAATAGCACACCTTACTTAGATTGTTAAGTGTTTTGCAGTGAATAGCAAGAATTGGGATCGTTTCTCCTTTAAGGTCTTGAAACGAGGCCGACGCTCACCGATCTCCGAGATAGATCATGACATAGCCTGGCGACCCGCGGTATAGCCTTCCTTCCTTGAGAGGAGTGCCATTCGATTCGACTCGAGCAGACCACATCCGGTACCAGAAGCAAGGTTTAAGTCTCCAAGTGATCGTCCCGACGGTGGCGACAGCAATGGCCGCAGCTAGAAGCCAAATTACCTGCATAGTCATGGTTTATAGTCTCGTTACAGTGGGTGGATTGTGACGTAATGATTCTGGAATGTTGAACGAATTGGTATTCATGCCAACGGACCTTTGCTCGCTTGTAGTCAATCGTGTGCTTTCAGCAAGGCCGCGTGAATTTCGTTTGAACGCGTCAGACTCTTGCCCCGCAGCACCTTTTGTATCTCTTCCCGCTGCCGCAGGGACAGGGAGAATTGCGAGCTGGAGGGTACGCTGACATTTTCTGCTGCGGCACATCCGCTCCATGAAATTTGCTATGAAACTCCTGCTGCCGTTGATTCTCCACGGTCTCATAGGCGACGTGCTGGGAAGCCCCACTTTCAAGCAGCGTTCGAACGAAGACCAGGGCCACCTTGTGCGCGTCGGTGAACCTGCCTTCCTCCAGGAGCCGCTGTTTGCTCAAACGATCCATCACAATCTTTATCGCCTCAGTGCCGGTCGGAAGTCCAGCACCACCGGTCATCCAGAACTGGCCCAGAGGGATGGTGCGGGTGGCATAGGCCACGTCGAGTGGATTGTGGCTTAAACCAACATCCATGATGAAAAGTTCCTCGCCTGACAATAGGTCCACGAAATGGGCACCCGCGCCCGGCACACGGGATTGCGGAACCACAATCCGGTATTTAGCTTGCCGATATGCCTCGAGGAGTTCGTGTTCCTCGGTTCCTGGCGCGGGAGGATGATTCTCGGCGTACTTCTCGATAAGGTTCTTTCCCTCGCGTATCCAGTCGAAGAGGCAGCAATCCATCAGTACGCTGGACTCATCTTCGCTATCCAACACCAACACTCCTCCGTGCAGCCTACCGATGGCTTCTGCGACCTGCGGAACGGCTTCCCGGGGAATCGTCTGAACGATTCTGTGGTTAAGATCCCGAGCAAGTCCGCGCAAGCGCTTGTAGCGCTCGACATCTGCCGGAGAGGGAATAAATGTTGATGTGAGAGGCATCCTATCTCCAATGCTACAAATCAAGCGACAGTGCTGCTGCCCGGACTCTAGCGACCGTGGCGGAGGTAGTCGTCGGTTTTGTTGAGCCAGTCTTCGCGCGGGGGATCGAAGACGTCGAGGTCCACAGTATCTTCGAGCGCCCAGGCCTCGTGCGGCATGTGCGGCGGGATGCACAGCACTTCGCCGGCGCGAACGACGATCTCCTGGCCATCGATGGCAAACTTCAGCGCCCCTTCGAGGATGTAGGTCACCTGCTCGTTGTGGTGGTGGTGCAACGGCACGTGCGCACCTTTCTTCATCAGCACGCGCGCCAGCATAATTTTATCGCCGACCAGCATTTCACGGCCGATGAGCGGGTTCAATTGCTCGCGCTCCACGTTTTTCCACGCGACGTGCTTCGATTTCGCCGGGGTGCTCATTTCTTCTCTCCATACAACTTTGCGGCATTGTCGTGCAGGTACAGGCGCGCCAGCTCGAGGGCCTTCTCTTCGGTGAAAGCGCCTTCGGCGACCAGTTCGGCGAGCGCTGCGGCCACGGCAGTCCGGGCGGAGCGCGCCGCCAGCCAAAAGGTCTCTTCCGCGCCTACGGCATCGTTGAACGGAAAGGCGTCCGACCCGAACATGATTTTTTCCGGGTACAGCGAAATCCACTGTTTGAGGATGCTTTTCAACTCCGAGGGGTAAACGTAATACCCCACGAGCGAGGAATCCGTGTACACGTTCTTCGCGGCTGTCAGCCAGATCATGTCCAGAGTGTAGGGGTAGCCGCCGTGAATCAGCACGAAATTCACGTTGCGGTAGCGCGGGTCGCGCAGCACGTTTTCCAGATTCAGCGGGTTGCCGTTGCGCAGGCTGAAGTAGTCACCAATACCGACCGCGCTGTGAAAATGTACGGGGAGGTGCAGCTTGCCCGCTTGATCGATCAGCACGCGAAAGATGTAATCCTGGAACGTGCGATAGTCCTCTTCGGAGGGCACCCCTCCGGCGCGGAACTGGGCATAAATCGCTTCCGCTTTTTCACGACTCGGATCGCGGAAATAGAGGGTGCGGAAATAAGCGGCCTCAAATTTCATGGCCACGCCGCCCTTTTTCTGGTTGTCCGCGAGCGTTTGGCGGACGAAGGCCTGGTAGCCAGCTAGATCGGCGGGCAGGCCATTCATGCTTTCCTGCTTCACATTACGCTGCAGCACTTTTTCCTGCAGCGGAATGTATACGGCCATGTCGCCGTTCTTGGCGATCAGACTGTGGTTGTCGAAAGCAAAGAGGAAGGAATCGACGAAGAACACCCAATGAAACCGCTTGGGATCGAGGTAGGCGGCCAGCGCCACGCGATTGGCCAGACAAATTTCGATATTCATTTTGTCGAGGATGCTGTCCCAATACGCCGTGCCGCCCGCTGCTTCCGCGGCCTTCTTCTTGTCGACGAGCCACTTCGCGTGTTCAGGCTTGAAATCATCATAGGGGTAGCCGAAGAGCGCCTTTGCGGCGGCGACAAATTCCGGATTCGTGTCGCGGAGGCGCATCACCGTGCTTTCTTCGGGAGGCGAAGCCATGGCGTCCATGTCGGAATCATCCGGGAATGTTGCGTGCGAGTGGTTGTCGTAGATGGGAATTCGATCGATCTGCTTCAGCAGGCGGTCGTAGATTTTCTGAACGTCCGCGCTAGGGAGCGGGGACGCCTGCGCGGACGCCGGGGCTGTCCCCGCGAAGGCACCGAGCAGAACAATTCCAACGTGAATCAAATGTTTCATTTTTCCCGGTCCCCCGTCAGCTCCCTGGGCATCCCGCAACCATCAAAAAATCACAAATCAACGCAAAACCGCGGCGCGCCAGTGAACCGCAACGCGCTGGATGCGTTCCAAAGCTTCCTCGAGCAGATTCCGGGCACTAACCAGCGAGAAGCGCAGATATTTTTTGCCGCCCGGACCGAAGGCCGCCCCGGCGATACCGGCCACGCCTGCCTCTTCGAGCAAGAGCTTCTGCACTTCTTCCGCGGAGAGCCCCGTATTTTCGATGTTTACCCACGCGTAGAAAGCACCATCCGGGGCCTGGCAGCGAAATCCGGGGATTTTGTTGAGACGGCCGACAAACTGATCCCGCCGTTTCTGGTACTCCGCCACCATCGCCTCGACAGCGTTTGTGGAATCGCGCAGCGCTTCGATGGCCGCCACCTGGGTGAACTCCGCGGCACAAGTGAAGGTGTTCAGCACCAGCAGGTCCATGGCATCGATCACCTCCACGGGCGCCACGGCGTAGCCCAGCCGCCAGCCGGTCATGGCAAAGCTTTTGGAGAATCCGTCGATGATTACGGTGCGCTCCGCCGTGCCAGGAAGCGACCAGATGGACTTGTATTCCCCGCTGAACAGAATGCGCGCGTAGACCTCATCTGAAAGGACCCATAGATCGTGCTTGGTCGCGAGCCCGGCGAGTTTTTCGAGCACCGCATCGCTGAAAACCGTTCCCGTTGGATTATTCGGTGAGTTGAAGATCAGCATGGTCGTGCGCGGCGTGATCTTTCGCGCGATTTCATCCACGTCGGGCTGGAACTTGTTTTTCTCTTCCAGCCCAAAAGGAACGGCCGTTGCGCCCAGCCCGCGAGTGAACGATGGATAAATGGGGAATCCGGGATCGGGGTAGAGCACCTCGTCGCCGGGCTCGATCAGCGCCATCATCGCGAGGGAGAGGGCCATTTTACAGCCCGGGGCCACCAGCACCTGCTCCGCCGTTGCATGTACGCGGCGCGTGCGCTTCAAATACTCCGCAATCGCTTCGCGCAAAGCCGGTAAGCCTCGCGTGGAACAGTAACGGTCGCGCCCCGCTGCTACGGCGTCGCGCAGCGCATCCACGACCGGCGCGGCGGGATGAAAATCCGGTTCGCCGAGTTCCAGATGAATGATCGACCGCCCCTGCCGCTCGAGTTCTTTGGCGCGCGAATAAACCGCCAGCGCGCCTTCACCATTCAATTGAGAAATGCGTGATGCGATTCGTTTCATGGTCCTGTCCGGTCGGAAAGCTTATCACTTCGCGGCGAAGCGCGGCGTCACCGGGTAGCGCGGCCCGCCCGCGTTGGCTCGCTCGAATGCAAAGAAAGATGGCCGCAGTCTTATGAACTAGAACGCGTACCGCAGTGAGAGTTGGATCAACCGCGGCGTTCCCACTGTTGAGAAGATCTTGCCAAACGCCGAGGGGTTCTCGACGTCAGCCTGCGACGGATTCGCGAAGTTGACGTGGTTCCAGATGTTGAAGAAGTCGGTGGTGAACCGGAGGCTCTGCCGCTCCGTGATCTTCAAATTCTTGATCAAAGAGAAGTCCCAGTTCTGCTGGAAGGGGCCACGGTAGATGTTCCGGCCGAGATCTCCGAATGCGGTGGTGCAGGCAAAGTTTGGATCGGCAAGGCAACCGACCGGGTCGGCTGCCGGCGCTGTTGTAAAGTTGGTGAGGTTGAGATAGCCGTTCAGCCGGGAATGAATGTCGCCGGATGTGGTTCCCGCGCCAACCGAGCCTCCCGAGGCGAGCTGCGCACCGAGTGTTGCTGAAGCCAGCCCCGCCCCGAGATAGGCCGTGCCCGAGGCAGAATCGGTGACAGAGAACGGGGTGCCTGATTGGAAGATGGTGATGCCGCTCAGGGCCCAGCCGCTCAGCAAAGCTCCCTGCGCTCCTGTTGCTCCTTTCGAAAACGGCAAGTCGTAGCGATAGCTCACGACGAACCGTTGCGGGCGGTCGAAGTCGGATAATCCGCGTGAGAACTTCAGGTCGGTCTCATCATTGAACGCCGTGTTCAGCGCGGTATTGCCGCTGGAGGTCGCGTCCGTAGACTTTGACCAGGTATAGGCCGCCTGAAAGTAGCCCGCCCCCCAGCGCCGCGAAAGAGTGGTTTGCAGCGAGTGATAGTGCGAATACGCATCGTTAGCAAAAAGCTGGAAGCCGCCGTAGCCATTGAGCCCCTGCAGATTCGACCGCGCGACTCCATTGCCAGTCGTGCTTTCCGTAATCATGAAGGGCGTTCCGTCCTCCGCCGTGACCTTCTGCGGATTGGCCGCGGTTGCCAGCTTGGCCTGAATGCTGGTGCGCGTCTCCCGCAGGTGAACCGCGTGGGTTCCCACGTATCCGGCCTCGAACACCCAGTTCTTCCCAAGCGAATGCTGTATTGTCAGGTTCCACTGTTGGGTGTTCGGGGCCTTGAAGTCGCGGGGCACCGTCAGCACAAACAGGAACTGCGAGGGGACCAGCCCCGCGCTACCGTTTGCACAGGCATAGTTCGGAAACTGGCGCGTGTCCGGCAGGTGCGTGACCGGATCGAGCGGGAAACTCTGCAGCGCACCGAGGCAGGGCACGAAATTGGGGTCCAGCACGCCAGCTTTTGGCAGAGCGTTTACGCCCGTGAGAAAAAAGTTGGACAAGCCTCCCGGACCGCCCCCGCCGAAGGCAATGGGAAGATACGGAGCCTGGAACGATAGCTGGTCCACCGTGCCGACGTCCTCGCGGACGAAATAGATTCCATAGCCGCCGCGAACGGTTGTTGAGTGGTGGCCCAACACGTCCCACGCAAACCCCAGGCGCGGGCCCAGACCCGTCGTGTAGTTGTTTTTGTACGTGGTGTTATTGCCGGATCCACTCAGGCCGGCCACCTTCAGCTTGTTCGCGCAGCCTCCGTAGACAAAGGGATACTTCCCGCTATTGGCGAGCTGCGGATCGAAATTGCCAATGTGGCAAAGATTGTCGTAGAACGCGCCCAAAAGTTCCGTGCGGATGCCCAGATTCAGCGTCAAATCCGGCCGCACCTTCCAGTCATCCTGCGCGAAGAACCCCAAGTTGTTGTTGCGGTATTCATGGTTGTATACCCCACCGCCACCAAAACTGAAGTCCACCTGACCGGCGAGAACCTTCTGGAAATCCGTGAGTCCTCCGGTGACCCCCGGCTGCCCGGGGGAGTTCACGAAGAACAATTGGCCGTTGAAGGTCTGCGGAAATAGTTTGTCGAGAATGATGCGTGTGTAATCCCCGCCGAACCGGAAGAGGTGCGCCCCACGCACCCAGCTGACGGTGTCTACGAAGTTGAATGTGTTTTGATTCTGGAACTGGTCCGCAGGAGGCGTAGGCCCAATCTGAAAGCCGGAACTTCCCAGCGTGAACTTGTAAATGGATTTTGTGATGTTGTTCGTAGGCCGGTCGATACCCACATCCGCCACGGTCACGGGCGGCACGTTGACCAGGCTGTCGTTGATGTGTACGAAGCCGAACCGGAAATCATTGACCAGCGTGGGGGAAAACAGATGCGTCTCGTTCACGCTAAAAAAGCGCCCGTGCACGGGAATGTCGTAAGGAAAATTCAAATCCGTGGCGCTGATGCTGCTCGCCAGTGTTCCGCCGAGCGATGCCTGCAGCCCGCCCGCTCCGAACGGCAGGAGCGAAGCGGAATCCGAGAAGAAGAACCGTGCCGCAATCTTGTCCTCGGCGCCGCGGAACTCCCGGTCCCAATTGGCGGTGAATTGATCGTCGGTATATTTCCCCGGCTTACTTACGATCAGCGGAGCAGTATTCAAAGTAACTTGGCAGGTATCCGCATTGACGTTGACGCCCGGGGTTCCCGGAACCGACGGGATTAGATAACCGCCAGGATCATCGAACTGATTGCTCTTGAACTGCAGCAGGGAAACAATGACTGGATCGATGGTGATTGGCGAAGCCGGGCACCCTTTGCTGTTGTTGGCTGTGGGGCCCGTCGCTGGCGTGCTGAAGATCGCGGCAAGGTCAGACGCAAAAGTGGGTGAGGTGCGATTTGAGGGAAGGATGGGGAAGCCTGGATTGTTAATCTGAGTGCCCGGGGAAAGCGCACTACGCTGCCGCGTCCCCTGGTAGTTGGCGAAGAAGAAGCCGTACTTTTCCCGGCCCACTGGCCCGCCAAGGCTGCCGCCGAAAATGTTTTGCTTCACCGGCGGGCGTTTCTGGACCGCCGCGTTCAAAAAATAATCGTTGGCGTTTAAAATGTCGTTCCGAAAAAACTCATACAAATCACCGTGGAACTCGCGCGTGCCGGATTTGAGGATGGCGTTGACGTTGCCTCCGCCGTTGCGCCCCTGGCTCGCGTCGTAGAGCGATGTTTGCACCTTGAATTCCTGAATCACATCGGGATTCGGCAAAGGAACGTACGTTGCTTGGGCTACGTTGTAGTCCGTCGCGCTGATTCCCTCGATCAGGTAATTGTTGTTGTCCTCGCGCTGGCCGTTCACGATCACGCGCACATTGCCGCGCCCCAGTTGCGCCGAGGCATTCAGCTCGCTCTGCGCACCGGCCGAAAGCGTCAGCAACTGCTGATAGTTCTGCGTGGCCAGCGGCAATTCCCGCACCGTCTCCGTGCCGAGCGACTGACCGGTCACGGCATTCGTCGTTTCGACGCTCGTAATCTGCGCGGATATTTCCACCTTCTCACTCACCGCACCGGGCTTGAGCGCGATCGTGACTTTCGTAGTCTCCGTCACGCGCACTTCAATGCCCGAGGCTTTGGCCTGCGAGAAGCCCGATTTATTTACCACCACGATGTAGGTTCCTGGAGGGAGCAGGGGCGCGACGAACGATCCGTCCGCGTTTGTCGAAACCTTGCGCGCCAGCGACTCCGTGCGCGTGTCGATGATCTGCACCTCCGCGCCGGCAACCGACCCGCCACTCGTATCCACCACGACGCCGCTGACGGCTCCCGTCGCGCCGCCCTGTCCGTAAGCGTGCGTACTCGTCAGAATTCCAACCAGCACCAGTACCATGGCCAAGAGCCTAGGAATGCCTCGCATAAATTCCCCCCAAAAGTCTAGGACTGCACTGCTTCACGGTCGTGAGCAAACTCCATTTGGCTCGCAAACCCTTTTCTTCGAAAGGACAACGGACCGCAGGACACAGCGCAAGTCCGGCCTGACGCTACCCCTTTTTGAAAACTAGCGTTTCACTTTGGGGGTGTCAAGGAACAAAGGAGCAAAAATTTTCAGTTATCTTATTTGTGCATAAACCCCGGTCCAAATTGCAGCTTCTTCAGTTCATTACCCCGAAGCGCAGTTCGCCCTTGACGCCGCCATCCCCCGGCGAGACGATAGTTCAGGGCACATTGCACGCAACCTGCCCGCTCTTCTAACCGTCTAATGATGTAGACCGAGTCCCCGTGAGGGGGTGAATATGACTTCCCGCAAACTGATTCTTTCCATTTTGGTGATTCTGTTGAGTTCGCTGTTCGCGGGCGCGCATCCAGCCGCGGCCGATTCCAGCCATGCCCGCATCATCCGCCTGAGCCTCGTTCAGGGCGATGTCCGATTTGCACGGGAGACGCATGGTGATCCCCTCGCCGACTCGAAGGCCGGGTGGGAAAACGCCGAGCTGAACCTGCCCATTCGCCAAGGTTACGTTCTTGCCACGGACAAAGGCCGCGTCGAAGTGGAATTCGAGAACGGCGCCATGGCTTTCCTGAAAGAAAACACCGTTCTTGAGTTTTATGACCTCTCGCTCAATGACGGCGCGCGCACCACACGCCTTGTTCTCCGTCAGGGCAGCGCTTCCTTCTATGTGAATCCTGCGAGCGGCGACTACTTCAGCGTCACGGGGGGCGACTTCACCGTGGAAGCCGACGGCCGGAGCGGTTTCCGCCTTGATAATTACGACGACGGCAGCACTGTCGAAACTTTTAAGGGCCGCGTTTCCGTCGTGCACAAGAAGAACACCACGCGGCTCGAAAAGGGCCAGTCCCTTTCGCTAAAAGCAGGTGACGATTCTTCCGTGAATGTCGCCCGCCTGCCGGATGAAGATGACTTCGATCACTGGGTTTCCGGGCGCATCGACAGCGTCTCCACCGCCACGACCTCGGCACTGCAATACACAGGTTCGCCTTATTACGCCCCGGGATTCGCCGATCTGTATACCTATGGCGCCTTTTCCTCCTGCGGGGCCTATGGATACGGTTGGAGGCCGTTTGGCGTGAGCCTCGGCTGGTCCCCATTCACGAACGGGCAATGGATCATGGATCCCGCTTTTGGCTGGACCTGGCTCAGCTATCAGCCGTGGGGCTGGGCTCCCTATCACTATGGAGGGTGGCTCTTCGATTCCTCCTGCGGCGGCTGGTTTTATTCCCCGCCGGTTCTCTACGGATACCCAGGGTATCCCGTCGGCACAGGAAGGCGGTTCCCCCGTGGCGTTCATCCCCCGCGTCCCATCTATCGTCCGGTGACGGCGGTCTTTGTTCGCCAGGGCGGCAAGAGCGGCATCGTGCCCATGCATCCGCTCGATCAAAAAGGGAAGACTCCTCTGAATTTGGAGCGCGGCGTTCTCTCTAACGTGGGGACGAAAGGCGTGAGCGCACAGGTCATGCCTGTCGAGCACGGACAAAAATGGGAAACGTTGAAGTCACCGCCGCGCGAAGGCCTGAGCGGCAGCCTTGTGGCCACCGGGCCGCCAACGCGCGTTTCGAGGACGGTGGTCGAAAGTAACTCCGGAGTTCGTGGCGTCTCGCTCGGCAAGGATTCTTCCATCGGCTACGATCCGCGCGAACACCGCTTCGTGAATACGAATTCTTCCGCGCCTTCCTCTTCCGCGAAGAGCAGCGAGATGCGCATCGAAAATGGACGGACTTCGACTCCTGCTTCGACATCCACCGCGGTCACGCCGTCGCGCACTCCTATAGCTCCACCGGCGACACGCAGCGCTTCTTCTCCGCCGGCGCGCAATAGCGTCCCGCCGCCGGCGCCGCGCTACTCGGGCGGGGGTGAACGAGGAAGCTCCACCACCAGCAGAGGTGGAGCCACTGGGAGCGGCTCTGCCTCTTCGAGCGCAAGTTCGGCAGGACGATCGTCGTCCTCTTCCGCCCCTGCTTCGGCGTCGTCTTCGCACCCGTCCTCCGGCCGGCCACACTAAGCAAAATCGGAAACGATCGAAAGAAACGGCTCCCATCGGGAGCCGTTTCTTTTTGCGCGGCAGGAAATTCCTGTTCGTACCAGTCAAGAAAAGATCATCCCCGCATAGCCAACGACGGCGTTGAGATCGCCGGACACATCTGCGGATGTCGCATACTTCACCAATTCCGATTTTTTTACTCCCAGCACGTTCAGCGCCGTGAGCATCGCTGCCGCCGGTCCGAGCCCGCACATGGAAATCTCTTCGTTGCGGCAGGTGTCGTATAGCCCGCGCGCATCCAGCGCCAGCAACTGTTCGATGGCTTTGCGGTCCTTAATGCGCGTTGTGGCGTCATCCTCGTAATGATTCAAGTCCGAGGTCGCAAGCAGCAGCACGTTCTCCTTGGCACTCTCAAGCACCCGCCCGATCCCTTCTCCCACACTCAACAGGGATTCGAATCGCACCGTTCCGAGAGCCAACGGAACAAATGTGAATTCCGGCGCCAGCGTCTGGAGAAACGGCAACTGCACTTCCAGCGAATGCTCCGCGCTGTGCGCCACGTTATCTTCACGCAAGAGCGGGCAGGCTTCTTTCAGCGCTTCCGCCAGCGCCTCGTCAATCCGCGCGTCGCCGAGCGGGGTGCGCCACGCGCCGCTCGAGAGTATCGCCGCCGGCTCACCCCGCGGGTAATGCCGCACGCCCAGAATAATGATTTTCCTGGGCATGGTGAGCCGCCCAAGCACCGCGCCGGCCACGTGTCCTGAATAGACGTAACCGGCGTGCGGTACCAGGCAGGCCCTAACCGCAATGTGTGGCTGGCCTGGATCGCTGTGGGTATATTTGCGAATGAGTGCTATTAGTTCCGCAGGATCGGAGGGATAGAAGCGTCCGGCAACCGCAGGCAGGCGAAGCATGCTGCCGCTCCGCGAATCAAATGGGCTTCGACGGTTTCCCTTTGAACTTGATCGCTTTCGACGTAGCGGGTTCGTAAAAAACCGTCACTTTGTCGCCGTACTGGTAGCCGCCCTTGTCGACGATTTTCTGCATTTTCGCGGACGCGGATTCCGAAAGCGGGAACGTCCTGATAGCCATGTCGTTCCCTTTCGCGCGCACGGTGATCTGCGCGTTGTTTGCGTGCATCACGAAGCCCTCAAACTTATCAAGTCCGGTCAGCTTTGGCTTTGGCTTCACCGCACCGATAATGAGCGGCACCGCGGTATCCACGATAATCGGCACGACCACCGGAACCTGCGCGCCAGCAGGCGAAGAAAAAACCCCCGCCGCCGCAAGCAGCAGCGGCAGTCCGAACCCGGTAACTTTGACGATACTCTTCATTCCACGTCGTCCGTGGTAATTCGCAGTGACTTTAGAAATCGCACGTCCTGGGGCGTCATGGCCAGCCGCGGCGCCGGCTTCTTGTCATTCTCTTCCAAAAATGATTCCTGATCCACCTGAATCCGCAGCGACTCCAGGAAGCGGCGGTCCTGCGTCGTCAGTTTTGCTGCCTCAGCCGCGGCCGCATCGCGTTTTGCCAGTCCGATGGTCGCGTCCAGTTTCAGCACGATGTCGTAGCCGTGAGCGCGCACGCCGGCAATCGCACCCGTGATGCGGTCGGAGTCGGACACCGTGTCATTGATCGCGTGTCCCAATTCGCGGAGCAAGTTTTTCAGGTGATCGTCGAGTTGCAAGGCGGCTTCTCCCTTACTTCTTTTGCCATTCTAGGCCCACGTATTGTTGGATACAATAGGGCTTCGTTCCGTTGTCTCTAATCCGTTCACAGTACCTTCGTTCAGGTTTCGTGGGACCTGTTGGCCGGGACCGCGCGGTATCCCCCTTCTGCTGTCCGCCACGTTTTGCGCTAAGATGCTCGTATGTCGACAGCCGCAAGCGCAACGGCCGCGCCGCAACAGCAAGGCGGTTTCCGGCGTCTCTGGCGCGTGCTCCGCCAGCTTTTTCACGAGGCCATCGGCGCGGTTTTTGCCGTCCTCGCGCTGGGCTGGCTCAACGCCGCCCTGCGCGCCTGGACGCGCGATGTCGCCCGCTGGCTCATCGGCATCGCCGTCGCCGTCGCCCTGTTATTTCTGTTTTTCGCCATAACGTCGTTCCGCAAGGCCAGCAAGTTGTAGCGCCCCGGCCCGGTCGGGGCGGTTTTGGCGTAGTCCAATCGCGGCCTCAAACCATCGAGCACCAAAAATGTCCGACAGCAAAACCAAATCCGCAACTCCCGCCGAACGCAAAGAGAGATTTACTACTCTTTCTGGCATTCCGCTAGAACGCGTCTACACTCCCGACGCCGTTGTTGACTCCGAGACGGAAGCATCGATCGGCTTCCCCGGGGAATATCCCTTCACCCGCGGCATCTATCCCACCATGTACCGCGGCCGCCTGTGGACCATGCGCCAGTACGCCGGCTTCGGCTCCGCCGTCGAATCCAACCAGCGCTATCGCTACCTCCTGAGCAAGGGCCAGGCCGGTCTCTCCGTCGCCTTCGACCTGCCCACGCAAATCGGTATGGACTCCGACCACCCCCTCGCCCTCGGCGAAGTCGGCAAAGTCGGCGTCGCCATTGACTCTCTCGAAGACATGGAGACGCTCTTCGACGGCATCCCCCTGGAAAAAGTCTCGACCTCCATGACCATCAACGCCACCGCCGCAACCCTGCTCTGTCTCTATGTGGCAGTTGCGAAAAGGCAAGGCGCCAGCCTCCAAAAACTTTCCGGCACCGTGCAGAACGACGTTCTGAAGGAATACATCGCCCGCGGCACGTACATCTATCCCGTGCGCCCCGCGATGCGCATCGTCACCGACATTTTCTCGTGGTGCCGCGACAATCTTCCCAAGTGGAACACCATCTCCATCTCCGGCTATCATATCCGCGAAGCCGGCTCCACCGCCGTCCAGGAAGTGGCCTTCACGCTGGCCGATGGTATCGCCTATGTCCAGGCCGCGCTTGACGCCGGTCTCGGCGTCGATGAATTCGCGCCGCAGCTTTCTTTTTTCTTCAATGCCCACAATGATCTTCTTGAAGAAATCGCCAAATACCGCGCCGCGCGCCGTCTCTGGGCGAAAATTATGGCGGAACGCTTTGCTGCCAAAGATCCGCGCTCTTTGATGCTGCGCTTCCACGCGCAAACCGCCGGCTCCTCCCTTACCGCGCAGCAGCCGGAAAACAACATCGTGCGCGTCGCGATTCAGGCGCTCGCCGCCGTTCTCGGCGGCTGCCAGTCCTTGCACACCAATTCTCTGGACGAAGCCCTCGCCTTGCCCACCGAAGACGCCGCGCTCATCGCCCTGCGCACCCAGCAAATCCTCGCCAACGAAACCGGCGTCACGAGCACCGTCGATCCCGTCGCCGGTTCCTACGCTATCGAATCCCTCACCAACGAAATCGAATCCCTTGCCGCGACCTATCTCTCGAAGATCGACAAGATGGGCGGAATGTTGCGCGCCATTGAAGCTGGCTTTGTCCAGGGCGAAATCCAGAAGGCTGCCTACGAGTTCCAGCGCGCCGTCGAGAAAAAAGAACAGATCGTCGTCGGCGTGAACGACTTCGTAGCAAAAGACCCGCGCGCCATCCCCACGCTCCGCATCGACGCCCATATTGAGCACTCTCAAATCACTCGCCTCAACGCTCTCCGCGCCAAGCGCGACTCTGCCCGCGCCAAATCCGCCCTTGCCGAGCTCCAGCGCCGCGCCGCTACTTCCGAAAATCTCCTTCCCGCCATCCTCGCCGCCGTCGAAGCCTACGCCACCGTCGGCGAAATCTCCGACGCCCTCCGAAGCGTCTTCGGCGAATACCAGGAATCCGTAATCATCTGATAGCGGAGGCGAATATGTTCGAGATCATCCTGCTGATCGTAGTCACTGGCGGAATCGCCTCCTTTGCCCGTGCGCGTGGTGGAAACCATGGCTCTGGGGAACGCTGACCGTGGCCGGCTACTTCCTCGTGCCATCTCTAGTCGTTTTCTTTGCTGCCATGTTTGGGGCTGATCCCAAAGCACTAAGAGCGGACTCCCAATTCTGGTTTTTCGTCTCCGCGGTAGCGTGGGTCGCCGTCCTGGGCTTTTGTGCCCGGTTCCTTCTCGGCCGGAGCTATGCAAAACCAGATGGCATGTGGTCCTGTTCCAATTGCAAGTACCTGAATCAGCGGTACGCCGTCATCTGTGAAGCCTCGAAGCAGCCTTACGCTTCAAAGGCTCTGCCCTTCTCATGAACAGGAGTTCAGCTCACGAACTCCGATGGCCTCGCTTGATCCGGACTCCCTCGGACGCCGCCCGTTTCGTCGATCATGTCGGCTTCTGCGTCCTCTTTCCGCTGAAAAACGTCCCGCTGCCGTCGCTTTACTACGCCGTCTCAAAGCGCGCAGACCCGCGCTGGGACAAGTACGCGCAACTCATCTGGAAATGGAAAGACGAATTGCCAAATAAGCGCCGGACTTTTTACGCAAAATATTTCAAGACTCGCGGCTCATTCCTCTCAGTCAAGCTTCTGCCACACTTTCTAGCCATGCATGGAACGGCAGTGGAACCGCATGAGGCCGAAGCCTTCTACAAAACGGGGCGCATCTCTTACGATGCGCTGGAACTGTGGCAGGCGTTAGAAAAGCACGGGGCCCTCGCGACGCTCGAACTTCGGCATGCCTGCAAACTGGAAACGCAAGCCGGCAACAAGCGCTTCAAAAAGGCGATGTTGCAATTGCAGGGTCTGCTGATCGTCACACACTCGGGCACAGCGCAGGAAACGGAAGCGTGGGCCTCCAACCGCTTTGATCTCGTGGCACGTGCTTTTCCGCGGCAGGTTCGGCAAGCCCGGAGAATCTCCGAAAAAGATGCCCGCACAGCGATTGCCATGAAATATCGCACCCTGTACCCCTCCGCGTCGCCGGTACAGATCGCCCGCCTCTTCGGCTGGACCAAAGCACAGGCTGTCACCGCGCTCGCCCTGTAGTATTCTTTCGCGATTGCATCGTTAGCTGCCGAAGCTCAATTCGTCATGGAAAATCGTATGCGGCACGGATCGAATGTCTTGGAGCGGTCTGCATCGGGCTTTTCGCCGTGCATCAGGTATGTTTTCTCTTCTCTTTCACCTGCGAACTTTCAACTGTCGACTGTAAACCTTTGCACCGGCCTGCCCCGACCTTGTCGGGGTCACGAGTTACGACCATGAAGTTGATCCTTGCTTCCGCTTCCGAACGCCGCGCCAGTATCCTTCGCGACGCCGGAATACCGTTCATAGTGATGTCCTCCTCAGTTGACGAAACGCCGGGCCCCGGCGAATCCCCTCACGACCTCGTCCAGCGCCTTGCCGCTGCCAAGGCCGAGCTGGTCGCTGCCCGCGCCGTCGGCCCGGCCATCGTCATCGCCGCCGACACCATCGTGACCCTCGAAGGCCACATCTTCGGCAAGCCGCGCTCCACCGACGACGCCCGCCATATGCTTGAAAAACTTTCCGGCCGCACGCACGCCGTCGTCACCGGTGTCGCCCTCATCCGCCTTCCCGACGCCGAGCGGCTTACCTTCGTCGAGTCCACGCTGGTGCACTTTGCCGCGCTCTCCGCTCGAGAAGTCTCCCGCTACCTCGCGACCGGCGAACCCCACGATAAGGCTGGCGCCTACGCCATCCAGGGCCGCGCCGGGCGCTATATTCCCCGCATCGAAGGCTGCTACTTCAACGTCGTCGGCCTCCCCCCTCGCCCGCCTCCAGCAGGCCCTCACGAGCCTCGGCTGCTCCGAAGACTAACCCGCTGAATTTGTAGGGGCGCAGCATGCTGCGCCCTAGTTTGGCAACATCCCTGCGCCAAGAGTGCGTTTCACGCTCTCGGCTTATAATCCCGTCCATGGGCAACTCTCCTCGTGAGTGGAACGACGGCTCCGCTGTCCGCCTGGATCGCCAGGATCCTTACCTGCGTCTTCAGTCAGTTATGATTTACGTTCGCGATCTCGAGCAAAGCCTGAGCTTTTACCTCGACCAACTCGGCTTTCAATTGATCTTTGACGCCCGCGTTCAACCCGGCCGTCGTTTCGTAACTGTCGCCCCTCCGGACGGCACCGCCAACCTCACGCTAGTCGCTCCTGAGCCCGGCTCGGAACAGTACCAGCTCATTGGCCAGCCCTTGCCGATTACTTTTGTCACCGAAGATGTAATCGCCAAGTACCGCGAATGGAGCAAGCGCGGCGTTCGTTTCCAGTTTGCGCCTAGACTGAAGCGCGTCAAGTATGAGGTGCGCGTTCGCGCTGCGAATTCCGCGGACTCCTTCGCTCCCAGCGCAGAGCACGCCCCAATCTGGGGTGGCGTCTTTACCCGTTTCAAGGATCTTGACGGCAATTCCTTTTCGCTGGTGAGTTTCGACGAGGTCACCCACGCCGTCGAAGCGCAACGCCGCGCTCTTGCCGAGAGGCTGGATACCGAACGCCGCGCTGAGCAAGAAATCGAAATCGCCAAGCAGGTCCAGGCCCGGCTCTTCCCTCAGTCGCAGCCGCCGCTCAAAACCCTCGAATACGCCGGCCTTTGTATGCAAGCCCGCAAAGTCGGTGGTGATTACTACGACTTCCTCAATCTCGGCGGCGACCGCCTCGGCTTCGTCATCGGCGACATTTCCGGAAAAGGAATCGCCGCCGCTCTCCTGATGGCCAATCTCCAAGCCAATCTGCGCAGCCAGTGCGCCATCGCTCTCGATCAGCCCCAGCGCCTCCTGTGTTCCGTGAACCAGCTCTTCTGCGACAACACTCCCGACGGCTCTTTCGCCACCCTCTTTTTCGCCGAATACGACGACACCGCCAGCCGCTTGCGTTACGCCAATTGCGGCCATCTCCCCGCTCTTCTGCTGCACAGCGATGACACCGTCGAGCGCCTCGAGGCCACCGCCACGGTGCTGGGTATTTTCAAGGATTGGAATTGCGAGATTGGAGAATGCCAGCTTGGCCGGGGTGACACCCTTGCCCTCTATACCGACGGCATCACTGAATCCTACAATGCCGACGACGAGCAATTCGGCGAACAGCGCCTCATCGAAGCCTTGCAGCGGCACCGTGAACTGCCTTCACCGGCTGCGCTCGCTTCGATTGTGGATGAAGTCCGCCGTTTCAGCCCGCATGAGCAGCACGACGACATCACCCTCATCATCGCCAAACATCGAGGGAACTAATACCGGTCAACGTTGCGCCGCCATTGAAAAGTACCCAGGCCCCAGGGTAGCGGGTCATCCGTTTCCGATTTGCGCAACTGAGAACGCAAAGAGAAGAGGCGCCCCGGTCGTGACCGGAGCGCCTCACTTGCTTCAGGGGGTGGAGGAAAAACCTATGGCTTTGGCTGCGCCTGCGGCGGCGTCTTCGCGTTGTGCTTCTTGTGATAGATGTTCTTCGACGCCGCGTTCTGTTCCTTGTTGACCTGCTTCTTCTCGGAGGCCATCAGCGTTCCGCCGTTGGCCTTGCGGTCCGCGGCAACCTGCTGGTTGATGCCCTTTTGCTGATTCTCGAGCTTGGCCGTTTCACCCGCCGTCAGTTGCCCGCTCTTCACGCCCTGGGCGATGCGGTCTTGCTGGTTTTCCTTGCGCTGCCCGACTTTGTTGTTGCCGTAGTGCGCCGTGTTGGCGTTGTGCTTGTCCTTATAAATCTGTTTAGAAAGCTGGTTTTGCTGCCCGTTGATCTGCTTCTTCTCCGCCGCCGTCAGCTTGCCGCCGTTGGCCGCGCGGTCCGCCTTGGTTTCGCCGTTGATGGCCGCTTCTTTCGTTTCGAGGTTAGCGGTCTCACCGGCCGTCAGTTGCCCGCTCTTCACGCCCTGGGCGATGCGGTCCTGTTGGTTTTCCTTGCGCTGCGCCACCGCCGGCTTGGGTTTGGCCGCTGGCGTTGCCGCCGTCGCGGAGCTTCCGCTCTGCGCTTGCGGCGCAGGCTGCGCGTTCGGAGCCGGTTGATCCTGCGCCATTGCCACGCTGCCGGCCAACAGCACCGCAGCCGGCAAGGCGCTCCACTTTATCCAGGTCAATCTCATGTTTTTCTCCTAATCTTTTTGGCTGAATTTTGCGATTTCCGGGTCACCCTGTAATTCCCGAGTCTGAAGAGAAATCGGAGATGCCGCTACTGGTCGAAAGGCCAGTTTTTACATTTTGCATAAGCATTTTCCGCTACTCTTTGGACACAATCGGTGCCTCCTTGGCGCTGCGCGCGGTCGCACTTCCATTGGCAATTTCCCACTTCTTCGCCCCTGTCATGCGGGATTCTTTCTCGGCCGGAATGGTTGATGGCGATCGTGAGGTAATGCTCAGGGGGGAATAAAAAGGCGGCTACGCGGGCCGCCCCATCTCAAATCGCCAGGAAACTTCTGCGCGCTTCAGCGCTACTTCTTCTCATCGGCAGGCTTCTCTGCTGCCGGGGGAGCCGGCGTCTGTGCCGGCGGCGCCGGTGTCTGCGAAGCGCCCGACATGCCATCCTTGAAGCTGCGGATACCCTCGCCAAATCCCTTCATGATTTCCGGGATTCGCTTACCGCCAAAGAAAATCAGTATAACGGCCAGCACCACAAGCCAATGAAAAATGCTAAATTCACCCATGAACCGCCTCCACGCGCCCCGCTTGGCGGCGCGCTACTTAAACCCTAACGCAGGTAGCCCTCAGCGGCAAGTCTCTGCCGCTTCCTGCACCTACAGGATAACACGCTCTTCCCCCACCCGGCGCGTCACATGTTCACGGTCGAGGTATTCGAGCAGGGGGATGGCGTACTTCCGCGTGATCCCCGTCAATTCCTTGAATGCGGGCACGGAAATCCGGTCACCCTTTGCTTTTTTGTAGGCCGAAAGTTGCTCCTTCAATTGAGCCAGGGCTTGGCAGTGGAAAACCAGCTCCGGCGACACGCGCAACAGGTTTTTCTCTCTCAAGAGAATCTGCAAGAGTTTCTCTGCTCGCTTGGCCTCGACGGTAAGTTTTGCCAGCACCTCTTTCACCGATGGCACCGCCAGGCTTGCCCTGGCAAAGGCCGCTTCGATCTGTTCCTTGGCCCTGGCTTCTTCGGCAAGCAGGGTGATTTCAGATCCCGTCTTTTTTACCAATTCCCCCCGCGCGTCGAGCTTCTTTTGCGCGGCCAGTTCTTCCAGCGCGGCGCGGAAAGTTTCGCTGCGCACGCGCTTTCCGAGGCTCGTGCGCAAATCCTCGCGCGAAATTCCCGGCAGCAAAGGGTTTTCCTTCTGAAATCTTTCAACCTTTTCGGTAATTTTCTTGCGCACTTCCTCAAACAATTTTCCTGAGAGCAGCACCAGCGGTTCGGACGATACGGTTCTTATGCGTCCTGTTCCGTGAAGTTTTTCTACCGCTCCCTGGATTTCTTTTTCCGTCCAGCCCGTCCGCGCCACGATCTCTTGGTAGCCCAGCCCCAGCACCGCGCGCTCGGTCATCGCCGCCAGGGTTTCCCCGCCGTTCTGCCGCTCGAGCGTTTCAAGAAACGCCGTGCGCCCCTTATCCCGCAGCATCGGCCTCCGCGCCAGCGGGTCCAGCACCGCGCCTCCGCCAATCGTAACCACCGGCGAAAACTGCCGCACGATAAAGCGGTCGCCCGGCAGCGCCAGCACTTCCTCCTGCAGCTTCAAGTTTGCGACCGCGCTGGCGCCCGGCGGCAGTTCTTTCTCTCCGTGAAAAAATATTTCGGCGATGGTCTCCACCGTTCCGGTGTGAAAGTGAACGCGCGCTCCCTGTTTCATTTTTCTCGCGGATGGCAACAGCTCGAGCCGCACATCGATCCGGCGCGTCTTCCGGAATTTTCCCGGCGCCGCCAGCACCATCCCGCGCTTCAGCGCGGTGTGTTCGATTCCTGCCAGGTTCACGGCGGTGCGCTGTCCCGGTGTCGCGCGCTCCACGGTCTTTCCGCCGGACTGCACGCCGCGCACGCGCAGCCGCTCGCCGCGCGGGAATAATTCCACTTCATCGCCCGGGCCGACGCTTCCGGAAATCAGCGTGCCTGTCACCACGGAACCGAATCCTTTGATGGCAAACGCGCGGTCGATGGGCAGCCGGAAGTATCGCGCTGCATCTTTCGCAGACGCCTTCTCTGCCGCGTCGGTCAATGCTTTTTTCAGTTCGCCAAGTCCGGCTCCCGTCTTCGCGCTCACTGCTACTAGCGGCGCCTTTTCCAGAAAAGATCCGCAGAGGAATTCCTCCGCTTCCATTCGCACGAGTTCCAGTGTTTCACTGTCCACCGTGTCGCTCTTCGTCAGCGCCACCACGCCGCGCTGCACTCCCAGCAAACGGCAAATATCGAAGTGCTCGCGCGTCTGCGGCTTGACGGATTCGTCCGCGGCGATCACCAGGAGCAGCACATCGATGCCCGCCGCGCCCGCCAGCATGTTGCTCACGAACCGTTCGTGCCCCGGCACATCCACAAAACCGAAGCGCACGCCATTTTCTTCCAGGAATGCAAAACCCAAATCAATCGTGATTCCACGGCGCTTTTCCTCGGCGAGACGATCCGGATGCGTGCCGGTCAGCGCTTCGACCAGCGTCGATTTGCCGTGGTCGATGTGCCCGGCGGTGCCCACAATTACGCTCTTCGTCGGAATAGACATGAATGAAGCGTGCTCCGTTCTGCGCCGCTTGGGATGCTACTGGAGGAAAGAATCGGTGGTCAAACTTCAGAAGCTACTTCGCGGCAGCGATTTCCTCGACGATGGCTTGCGCCGCCGCGCGAGGATCCGGCGCAGCAAGAATCGGCCGGCCAACCACGAGGAAATCGGCGCCGGCGCGGATCGCTTCGCTAGGCGTGGCTTTCCGAGCCTGATCTTCAGGTTTGGATTCCACCGCTGAATCTTTCGGCCGAACGCCGGGCGTCACGATCAGGAAATCGCGGCCGCAAGCCTTGCGAATCGCCTTGGCTTCCTGGACCGAAGCGACGACACCATCGACGCCGGCCTTTTTTGCAAGTTGCGCCAGTTTCACTACACGGAGTTTGGGAGCGCCGCCGATCCCAACTTCCTTCATCGTTTTCTGATCCATGCTCGTCAAGATGGTCACCGCCAGGAGGCGCGGCCGGTCGGCTCCCATCGGCACGCCCGCGCTGATGGCCTGCACCGCGGCTTCAAGCATGGCTTTGCCGCCGAGCGCGTGTACGTTGACGAGCTGCACCCCGGTCATCGCCGCCGAGGAAAGCACGGCGCCGGCAACGGTGTTGGGGATGTCGTGGAATTTCAGGTCGAGAAAAATACCAGCGCCCAGCGCCGCGACTTCTTTGACGGCAGCAGGCCCCGCAGCGGTAAAGAGCTGGTTGCCGATCTTGAACATGCCCACGAGATCGGCAACCTGCTTTGCGAATTTCACTGCGCTGGATAAAGAATCAAAATCGAGAGCGACGATCAGGCTGCTGCGCGGATGGGCGTCGAAGGTCAGGGTCATAGTTGACCCCGACTCCTTCGGGGTCAGTGCTTCTCGGGTAGTGCCATGAGTTCGAGCCGGACCTGGCTCACGCCCGAATGGATCAAGCCGATTTTCCGGGCGACACGATAGGATACATCAATTTCGCGCCCTTCTTGATAGGGACCCCGGTCATTGATACGTACTAACTCAAACTTTCCGGTCCGGGTATTCACAACGCGGACCATGGACCCAAAAGGCAGGTTGGGGTGCGCCGCCGTCAGAGCCTCGGTATCAAAGATCTCGCCATTGGCGGTCTTGCGGCCTTGGAAGCCGGGACCATACCAGCTGGCGTTACCCAGCCAGGTTTTAATCGGCTTCACCGGCTGATTCAGATGCGCTACCAGGGGGGCCTCCATCGCCGGAGCGATGAGGAACATGAGAGGTACCCATCGGAGTGCAGCCCAGATCATGAAAAGTCGATGTCTCATAGTGTGTTCTTTGTGCTACTCGGATCCAAAAAAGTGTAGCAAGAAAACCTCATTATGTCAACCATTTTCTGCTAGAAATTTGTCCCTTATCTCACTCAAAGTAAACGCTTTAGACTCAAATAGTACCTTAGTAAGGGTCTCCACAAGTCCCTCACTGGCCCTCGGGTCAGCAAAGCTGGCCGTCCCGACCTGTACCGCTGAAGCGCCTATAGCCAGATAATCAAGCACGTCCTCGACCGTCTCGATGCCTCCCAACCCTAGGATTGGTATCTTGACGGCCTTCCGCGTTTCCCAAACCAGCCTCAAAGTAATGGGTTTAATGGCGGGGCCTGATAAGCCACCGGTTTTGTTCCCCAAACGCGACTTCCCGCTGCGGAAGTCGATGGCCATTGCCGGGTAAGTGTTTGCCACCGTGAGGGCATCCGCTCCAGCTTCCTCGGCGGCCCGAGCGATAAGTCCAATGTCTGTAACAAGAGGGGAGAGTTTGACCCAGAGGGGCCTCTTGGCGGCCTTCCGGGCGGCCACCACGACCTCAGATACTTGGGTAGGATCGCTGCCAAATTGCATCCCCCCCTTCTTGACGTTGGGGCAGGAGATATTCAGCTCGTAGCCTGCTAGCCCCTCGGCGTCCTCAAGGACGCGGATCACCTCGACGTAGTCCTCCAGGCTGTAGCCGAAGACGTTGGCGATGACGGCCGTATTGAATTTTCGCAGTGCCGGGAGTTTTTCGGCTACGAAGGCCCGGACCCCGACATTTTGGAGCCCGACGGCATTGAGCATCCCGGAGGCGGTCGGGAAGAGCCGGGGGGCGGGGGCACCTTCGATGGGTTCGCGGGACAGTCCCTTGGTGACGAAGCCCCCGAGTCGATTCAGGTCAACGAGGTGGGCAAATTCGAGGCCGTAACCGAAGGTTCCGCTGGCGGCGAGAATAGGATTCCGCAGGCGCAACGCGCCAACTTTTACGCTGAGGTCAACGGCGCCAGCGGAAGCCACTTCGCGGAAGGATAACATGAACTCTCATTCCTTTGCTAAATCGCGTGGCGAATCTTTCCTCTAACCAGAGGGCGATTCACAGCGCTACAAGCAAGGCAAGAAACGGAGAGCAAGTCTATCTTATGACCAAGAGCCCAGGCCGCGTTACCCTTCTTAAAGTGGAGGAGCGTACTAAGGATTTATTTTTGCTGCCTGCGCGGCCGCGGTTCTTGGTGGAGAGGAGAAGGATCTCGGTTTCATGAGGGCTTCGGCGAGGGCGTGGCCGTCGCGGGATGAAAGCGTGATGCCGCAGAGGACGGCGAAGGTGGGGGCGATGTCGGCGGGCGTGACGGGTTGGAAGTATTGGCCGGGCTGGATGCCGAAGCCCATCAGCAGGACGGGGACGTGCTGGTCATAGTTGTAGGGGACGCCGTGGCCGGTCCCGTAGGAGCGGGGCTTTCCGAGGGGCGTGCCGTCGAGGAGCCAGTAGGGCTTTGGCAGGATAAATAGGTCGCCGCTGCGGCCGGGGAAATAGCTATACGCGAAAGCGCGGTGCATGGGGCTTTGTGTAGCGGGGCGGTCGCGCAATTCTTCGGCGCGATAGACCGCGGCCACGCCGGGCTGCTCCAGCGCGGCATCGAGAACGGCCTGCATTGCGGCAGGATCGTGCTGCAACTTGTCATAGACGCTGGGCGCAAAATAAACGTCGCTGCCGCTGACGCTTGCGACGGCAGGCTTTGGATACCTGAAAGCTTCGAGGGCCTTTTCGATTCGTTCCTGCAGCTCCCGCAAATGCAAGAGGCCGGCGTCGGCGCCGGTTCTTTGCATGTCTTCGGGAACGGGGACGACGCCGTGGTCGGCGGTCAGCGCCACGACGTAGTTTCCACGGCCGACCTTCGCATCCAGATGCGCGAAAAGATTGCTGAGATCCTTATCCAACCGCACAAGAATGTCCTGGATTTCGCGGCTGCGCGGGCCAAACTCGTGGCCGACATAATCCACCGTCGAATAGCTAACGGCGAGAAAATCCGTCCCGGCGGCTTTGCCAAGATTTAGCGCGTCCACGGTTTTCTCAGCGAGTTCCGTCAGGGCCGTGTCGGCATAGGGGCTCGAGGCCCATTGATTGTAAAAATCGGGGTCTGCTTCGCCGACGCCCGACTTCCCGCGCAGCGGGTGAGGAAACGTGAGATCCCAGCCGCTCGGAGGAACGGCGCCGAGAGCTATCTCTCCGTACCAATAAGCGCTTTCCGGGAGAGAAAGTGACCAGGTCTTGCCGAAGTCTGCTTTCGCCGGATGCGACTTGGCTTGCTCCTCGATGAAAGGCGGCGTGCCGTAGGGGCTCGAGGTGACCCACGCGCCGCCGTCGAACCAGGTGGCCGCATCGGCTTTGTGTCCGGCCATGGTGATGGCGGCGCGGGCCTTCAGGGAAAACGTCACGATGCGCGTTGCGCCGCTGGTCTGAAATTTCAATTCTTCGGCAAACGAGGGCACGGCCATCCGCCAGGCGGTGTCCGCGCCTTGGGGAGTGGCGCCGGCATAGCCGATGTTCTTTACGCTGGGATCCGGATCAGCGGTGCACGTCACCATCTTTTGATCCTTGCGATCCCACCAGGCATTGGCGACCATCCCGTGGGTGGCGGGAAATGCGCCGGTTGAGATCGTGGCGTGGCCGACGCAGGTTTCCGTGGCCGCGTAGGGATAGGCCGCATCGCGGAACCACGCGCCTTCCTCGACCAGGCGCTTGAGGCCGCCGGTCCACTGACCGAGGAATTTGTCCACGTAGTCGCCGCGCATCTGGTCGACGACCAGGAGCACAACCAGCTTGGGCCTGGCGGGCGCTTGCGACGCCTTGGGGGCTGCCGCGCGAGCCAGAGAGCCCTGGGCCGCGATGCGCGGAACAAAGGTAATACCGCCAGCGAGAAAAAATACCGCCGCCGTCATCCCGCGCTGGAACAGAGTGCGCTTCCACAAGAATCCGCTCGGAACCATAGCCAAGGTCGCCTCCCCAATCCGCCGAAAGAGTCTACTACGAGCGTGTGGCAGTGCGATGATGGCGGACTCGATTGACCGCGGCGCTGTCAGGAATGATAGGATTACCCGACCATGCGCATCGTCGAAAAGAGCCAATTGATGTCGGCGCCAGAGATCGACCGCACGTTGCAGCGATTGGCGCATGAAATCGTCGAGAAAAGCGGCGGAACCAAAAACCTGGCGCTGATCGGCATCGTCCGGCGCGGCGTGCCGCTGGCGCAGCGGATTGCGCAGGCCATGCGCGGGATCGACGGCGTGGAAGTTCCCGTCGGGGTGCTGGACATTACGCTGTATCGCGATGACCTTTCGAAAGTGGCGCCACAGGCGGTCTTGCGCTCTTCAAACATTCCGTTTGGCGTTGATAACATGAACCTGGTATTGGTCGATGACGTCCTGTACACCGGCCGGACGATTCGCGCCGCCATGAACGGGCTGTTTGATCTGGGCCGTCCGAAGCGCGTGTCGCTCTGCGTGCTGATCGAGCGCGGGCACCGCGAAATGCCGATCGAGGCGCAGTATATTGGCCGCAACGTTCAGACCAGCGACACGGAAATCATTGAAGTGCGCCTGCGCGAGATCGACAAGGAAGAGCGCGTCGTGCTGGTCGATCGCGTGGAGTAGTCATGGACTTTGGCGTTCGCATGACCCCGTTACGCTCAGAGAAGGGACATTGACTCAGCGCTTCCGCGATTTGCTGGCCCTCGAACCGCTCACCGCGGACGAACTCGGCTTTCTTCTCGATCAAAGCAAGCCTTTTCAGGAAATTCAGAAGCATCCGTTGAAAAAACTCGCGACCCTGCGCGGCAAGACGGTGGCGCTGGCGTTCTTCGAAACCTCCACGCGGACGCGCATCAGCTTTGGGACGGCCGCATCGCGCCTCGGCGCGGACACCATGAACTTGCAGGCAGAGGCTTCCAGCCTGAAGAAGGGGGAGACGCTTCTCGACACAGTTTTCAATCTCAACGCCATGAAGCCGGATTGCCTGGTCATGCGTCATGCGGCCTCCGGCGCGCCGCATTATGTGGCGCGGCATCTGGACATTCCGGTGGTGAACGCCGGCGACGGCACGCACGAGCATCCTTCGCAGGGCTTGCTGGATGCGCTGACGATTCGCGACCGGCTGGGGACCATCAAGAATTTAAGTGTGACGATACTGGGCGACATCCTGCACAGCCGCGTGGCGCGTTCGAACATTCATCTGCTCGGAAAATTCGGCTGCCGCTTCACGCTGTGCGGACCGGCGATGTGGGTTCCGCAAGAATTGGAAAAAATCGCACCGGGCACAGCGATTCGCTGTGTCTACCGGATCGAAGAGGCGCTGGAAGGCGCGGACGTAATCATGATGCTGCGCGTGCAGACGGAGCGGCTGGATGATCCGCCGCTTTCCGCCGACGATTACATCCTGTTGTACCAGCTGAATGCGGAGAGGCTGCGCCGGGCCAGCCGGGACGCCCTCGTTCTGCATCCTGGCCCGATGAATCGCGGCATCGAGATCACCCCGGAGGTCGCCGATGGGCCGCAGTCCTGCGTCCTCGAGCAGGTCACCAACGGGGTGGCGGTTCGCATGGCCATACTTTATCTGCTGGTGAGCGGCGCTACGGAGACTGACACTCATCCCGCGCTCGAAGTAAAACCCAAGGAATCCGCCAATGCTTCTGATTAAGAACGGGCGCGTGGTCGACCCGGCATCGAAGAGGGACGCAGCTCAGGACGTTCTGCTGGACGGAGAAAAGATAAAGGAAGTTGGGGCGGCTGGGAAAATCTCCGCACCGCCAGACGCGGAAGTTTTCGATGCCAGCGGGCTGATCGTCGCTCCCGGTTTTATCGATATCCACGCGCACCTGCGCGAACCGGGACAGGAATCTTCCGAAACCATCGCAACTGGGACGCGGGCGGCGGCGCGCGGCGGGTTCACAGCGGTTTGCTGCATGCCGAATACCAAGCCAGTGAACGACAATGCTTCCGTTACGCGCTTCATCCTCGATCGAGCGAAGGTTGCGGGCGGCGTTCGCGTGTGGCCTATTGGCGCGGCGTCGGTGGGGAGCAAAGGTGAGGCCATTGCCGAAATCGCCGGGATGAAGGCAGCGGGAATCGTGGGCGTTTCTGACGATGGAAAACCGATTGCCACGGCAAAACTCGCGCGGCAGGTGATGGATTATTGCCGGTCGCTCGATCTTCCGGTGATCGAACATGCCGAAGATGTTTCGCTGGCTGCGGGCGCGGTGATGCGCGAGGGCGTCACTTCGACTCGTCTTGGTTTGCGCGGGATGCCGGCGGCGGCGGAATCGGTTTGTGTGGCGCGCGACGTGCAGCTCGCCGGGCTCAGCGGCGCGCGCCTGCACATCGCGCATCTTTCCGCGAAAGCATCGCTCGAACAGGTTCGCTGGGCCAAATCACGCGGGCTGCGCGTCACCTGCGAAGTCACGCCGCATCATTTCACGCTGATCGACGAAGACGTGCAGTACGATTCGCGGTTCAAGATGAATCCGCCGCTGGCGGCGCGGGAGGACCGCGAAGCGCTGCTGGCCGGACTCGCCGACGGCACCGTGGACGCCATCGCCACCGACCACGCGCCGCACGAGCCGGCGATAAAAGATGTGGAGTTCGATCGCGCGCCCTTCGGGATTCTTGGTTTCGAAACGGCTCTTGCGCTTGCACTCGAACAATTGGTCCACTCCGGCCGCCTGTCACTTTTGAGAATGGTTGAGCTCTTCACTTCTGGTCCCGCGCGGGTTCTCGGCATCGAGAGCAAAATCGCCGCGGGGCAAGCCGCTAACCTCACGATTTTCTCCCTCGATGATTCCTGGACCTACAACGTGAAGGAGTCGCCCAGCAAGTCTCGGAACTCGCCGTTTGACGGGCGCACTTTCAAAGGCGCACCCGTCGCCACCATCGTCGCCGGCCGCGCCATCTATAAACGATAAGAAACGAAACGCAGAGACACAGAGAACTTCATTAGGGAGTACGGACGACTGAGGTCAATTCTCAGTGGGCGGTGGGTTCGGCGGCGGGGTGCATGCCATGCTGGGGCACTTCGTGGGTTCCACGGGCGAGGGGCTCGATTTTCTGACGATAAAAATGATCGAGGGGCACGCGGCCTTTGCCGATGGGGTAACCTTTTTCGATGGCTTTGGTGACGTAGGCCTTCGCGAGAGTGGCGGCTTCGAAGAGGGAGCGCCCGGCGGCAAGCTGTGCGGCGATGGCCGAGGCAAAAGTGCATCCGGTACCATGAGTGTTCTCGGTCTTCACACGATCGCCGCCAAGCTGAACCATTTCGTGGCCATCAAATAAAACGTCAACCGCGCGCTCCATGTGGCCGCCCTTGACGATCACCGAGTGAGCGCCCATCTCGACGAGCTTGCGCGCGGCCGCTTCCATGTCTGCGACGTCTTTGATGGTCAGCCCGGTTAGAACTTCGGCTTCCGGCACATTCGGGGTGATAATGCTGGCGCGCTTCAGCAGCTCCGCGGCGACAAATTTGATTCCGCCGGCATCGAGGAGCTCCGCGCCGCTTGAGGACTTCATCACCGGGTCATGCACGACGTGCGCAAATTTGTGCGCGTCGAGGAATTCCGCCACCACAACGGCGTTGCCGCGGTTGCCGAGCATCCCGATTTTCACGGCGGCGATCTCGCAATCCTTCGCCAGCACTTCAAGCTGCTCGCGCAACTCCGCGCTCGGCGTGTTGTGGACCGTTTCGACGCCCTGGGTGTTCTGAACCGTCAGCGAAGTGATCGCCGCAACGCCGTAGCAGCCGTGCGCGGCGAAAGTTTTCAAGTCGGCGGCGGTGCCCGCGCCGCAGGATGGATCGAAACCCGCGATGGTCAGCAAGATGGGCGGCGCCGAATGATTATGTCCGTTCGTACTCATCGTCTTTTCTTACTCGAAGAATGAAAATGGCCGGTCGCGTCAGAGAAACGCACCGGCAACTGCGAATGTACGCGCGCCAGTAGTCCGGCGCAACAGAAAACTTCAGAAAATTTCAGCGTGGCAAGTCCGGCGGAGGGTGCGCATCGTTTTGTAGGATTGTGGGTCTCTGCGGATACGCTGAGAAAAATCCCGCAAAGGTACAGAATGCCGCTCCCAGCATCTTGCGCCAAATGTCAGAGGGGAGAAAAAAACCAATCCCGAGCGGCAGGAAGGGAATCATCGAGATAGTTGCTAAATTCCTGCCCCGATTTTTCAATCCAGCAGTAAACGTAATCCAGGCCAGCGTGAGAAAACAGGCTGAGGCAACCGTCAGCCAGAAACAGAACCAATAGAACCACCCGTGTCATCTGAAAACGACGGCGGCATGCTCTCTCCGTGAAAATGTTGTAGAAAAAAATCACTAGGGAGAACGAGAAAGACCGGGGAAACAGCAAACGCAAGCAAACTCAGTACGGTCACTCCAATCGGCCTGCCTCGAGAGCCTATTGGCATGCTTCTGCCTAGGAATCACCTATCAGGGGAAGAGGCCACGCACGAGGGTGGCTTCGGAGACGCGGCCGACGGCCAGGATCATGGCGCCGGCGCGAGGCGGAACGTGATGCTTGCGCATGGTGTCCACCATTTCGCGGAAGGCGCGCACCATGATCTTCTGCAGGCGCGCGTTCACTTCCTCGACGTCCCACATGAGTCCTTCCTGGTTCTGCACCCATTCGAAGTAGCTGACGGTGACGCCGCCGGCGTTGGCGAGAATATCCGGCAGCACGATGACGCCGCGGCGCGCGAGGATTTCATCGGCGTGCGGCGTGGTGGGGCCGTTGGCGGCTTCCGCGACGATGCGGGCCTTCACGGCCTCGGCATTGTGGAGGGTGATGACATTTTCGAGCGCCGCAGGCACCAGGATGTCGCACTTCATGGTTAGCAGGTCGTCGTTGGTGATACGCGATGCGCCGGGCATGCCGACCACGGTGCCGGAACGCTCCTTGTAACGAATCGCTTTCAGGGGATCGATGCCGCGCGAATTCGTTACGCCTCCGCGCGTATCGCTGAGCGCCACGATTTTTGCTTTCTTTTCGGCGAAGAGGCGTGCCGCGGTTGCGCCGGCATTGCCAAATCCCTGAATGGCGACGGTCGCGCCGCGAAGTGAAATCTTCTTGAGCTTGCAGGCTTCTTCGACCACATAAAGCAGCCCGCGCGCGGTGGCTTCGCCGCGTCCCTCGGAACCGCCGATGGAGATGGGTTTGCCGGTGACCACACCGTGCGCAGAATGGCCGATGGTCATGGCGTAGGTGTCCATAATCCAGGCCATGGTCTGTGCGTCGGTGTAGACATCCGGCGCGGGAATGTCCATGGACGGTCCAATGATCGGCAGAATCTCGCTGGCGTAACGGCGTGTCATGCGCTCGAGCTCGCTCTTGGACATGCGCTTAGGATCGCAGATGACACCGCCCTTGGCGCCTCCAAACGGCACGTTGACGGTGGCGGTCTTCCAGGTCATCCAAGCCGCCAGCGCCTTCACTTCATCAAGCGTAACGTTGGGGTGATAGCGGATGCCCCCCTTAGCAGGGCCGCGCGAAACGTTGTGCTGCACACGGTAGCCGGTGAACACCTTCACCTGGCCGTTGTCCATCTTCGTCGGCAGGGAAACTTCCAGAATGCGCTTGGGCGTGCGCAAAATCTGCCGCAGGCCGAGATCGAGCTTCAGGAATTCGGCCGCCATGTCGAACTGAATCTGCGCGATGCGGAAGGGATTCAGGTCTTCGCGTGGAGCGATGCGGGGCACCATGGGAGGTGCGCCAATCTGTCTTGTCGGGGCTGTTGGCTTTGCGACCGTGGCCATCGGCGTCGGTCCTTTCGTCTACTCGATTTGTCTGAGAAATTCTGTTTTCACTTGGGCCCAAGTTCAAAATTCGTCTTAGAGAAATTCTGTTTATCCGTTTGCCGCAAACTTCCTGGTGTTGACAGCGTACGCGTCGCGGCAAGCGGGGGAGCAGAAGTGGAAAAGCTGGCTCCCTTCCCGCAACGGAATGGAAAGCGTTTCGTCCACGTGCATGCCGCATACCGGATCGCGCACCAGCCGGCGTGCCGCGGCTGGAGCTGGAATCCCGGCAGAGGCATCCGCGGTTTGCGGCGCGGGAATGTTCTGATCCCGAAACATGCCGCCCAAGATGCGACTGAGGAGCCTAGAGCCCCAGGAGACGACGAGCAGCCAGAACAGAAATCTCACGATGCGAGCAAGGAAGTTCATCTTAATGATTGTGTGCTAAACGGCCCCTTGTCCCTAATAACCTCTTTAGAGCCGTGAGGCGAGTGTATGCAAGGCGAAAAGGGCCCGTCAAACGAAAAGGTGTGATTTCAAGGGTTTGCGAGGAGAATTGTGCTATTCCTTTTTGGAAAAAAGAGGCTCAAATCCAAGCTAAACCATTTATTAACAATAGATTACAAGCGATTTGCGCCGCTTACAGCTCGGAGTGACTCCAAAGCGCAAGCTTGTGCGCTCGCGGCATGGTAAGCACTTAGACGGCTGTCGGAATGCGGTCAATTCCCATGTAGGGGTGCAAGACTTCAGGGATCAGGATCGAACCATCCGCCTGCTGATAATTCTCGACGACAGCGATCCAGGTGCGGCCGACGGCGAGGCCGGAGCCGTTCAAGGTGTGAACGAAATCACTCTTGCCGCCGCCCTTGGGCTTGTAGCGTATGCCGGCACGGCGCGCTTGAAAGGCTTCGCAGTTCGAGCAGGAAGAGATTTCGCGAAATTCATTGCTCGAGGGAAGCCAGACTTCGAGGTCGTAGGTTTTCGAGGAGGCAAAACCCATGTCACCGGTCGAGAGCAGAACGGTGCGATAGTGCAGGCCGAGTTTCTGGAGAATCGTTTCGGCGTTGCGTACCAGGGCTTCGTGCTCTTCATAGCTTTTTTCCGGATGGGTGAACTTGAAAAGCTCGACCTTCTGGAATTGATGCTGGCGGAGGATGCCGCGGGTGTCTTTTCCAGCGGCGCCGGCTTCGGAGCGGAAGCAGGCCGTCCAGGCGGTGACCTGGATGGGGAGTTTTTCTTCGGGAATGGTTTCGTCGCGATAGAGATTGTGAAGTTCTACTTCAGAAGTGGGGGTAAGCCAGAAATCGGTATTCTCTACTTTGAAGAGATCGGCGGCGAACTTCGGCAACTGGCCCGCGCCGGTGAGTGATGCGGTGTTCACAAGGAAGGGCGGCAGGATTTCCGTGTAGCCGTGCTCGCGGGTGTGGACGTCGAGAAAGAAATTGGCGAGCGCGCGCTCGAGGCGAGCTCCCCAGCTCTTGTAAACGGCGAAGCGCGCGCCGGTGATCTTCGTGGCGGCGGGGAGATCGAGGATGCCGGCGCGTTCTCCGACATCCCAGTGCGGCTTGGGCGCGAAATCGAATTTCGGCGGTGCACCCCAGCGGCGGATTTCGGCATTGTCAGCCGCGCTCGCGCCGACGGGCACGGAGGAGTGCGGAACATTGGGAATGGTTAGCAGGAGGTCGCGCTGCTTGGCGTCCAGTTCGGCGATGCGCTCATCGGATTGCTTGATGCGCTCGGAGACTTGCTTCATTTCGGCGATCAGAGAGTCGGCGTTCTGTTTTTCCTTTTTGAGGCGGGCGATTTCTTCGCTGGCCTTGTTGCGCTGCGCCTTGAGCTGCTCGGTCGCGGTGATGAGTTCGCGGCGCTCCTTGTCGAGCTTGCGAAAGGCGTCCAGGTCGAGCACCGTGCCGCGCTTTTTCGCCATTTCGGCGAAGAGATCCAGGTGGTCCCTAAAATAGTTCAGGTCATGCATGGCCCTCGAAGGATACCGTAATCCGCACGACCCTTGTAGCGCGGGGTTCGAGAGCGGGATCATCAGCCGAATATTTTTACGAAGGGCGGGGGACCTCGCTCATCAATTCCATGATATTCCCTTCCGTATCGCGGAATCCCATCATCCACAGATCGTAAGCTGGCATCGGAGCGATCAGGCGCGGCGGCGCCACAATCCGCACACGCCTCTCGAGAAGAAGCTGGTGCGCGGCGTTGATATCCTTCACCCGGAAGTACAGGATGGAGCTCGGATGATCGAGCTCCGGCGTTTCCGCGGGGCCAAGCATCAAGCGCACTCCGCCGCAGTCAAAGAAAGCCAGGTTGCCGGCCGTGAAGAGCAGTGGCAGACCCAGGGCGTCACGGTAAAATGACGTGGCGCGCTGCAGGTCGTGAACGATGATGGAGATCTGGCCGATGTTGGTGATCCCGAGGTTTGCCGTCGTGCCGCTCATGGATGATTTACCTCCGAGAGCAGAATTGTTAGCATAGCTAACTAAATTGTATGACGGATGTCAAGTCAAAACGTCTCCTGGGCGGGCCGGCTTTCCTGACGGCTGACCGGCTGCACTCGGCGGCCATCCATCTGCTGCGGCGGCTGCGCGTGCGCGACCGTGAGAGCGGGGTCGGCCCGGCACAGCTATCGGCGCTGTCGGTGCTGGTGCTCGGAGGCGGACCGCGATCATTGGGCGAACTTGCGGAAGCGGAGCAGGTCCGGCCTCCAACCATGAGCCGCATCGTCGCGGGCCTCGTGCGTGCCGGTCTGGTGCGCCGGGGAAAGACAGAAGACGGGAGACGCGTGCGCCTCGAAGCTACAGCGAAGGGGACGAAGATTTTGCAGGAGGGACGCCGACGCCGGGTGGAATCGCTGGCGAGAGCGGTCTCGGTACTTTCCGACAAAGAGCAGCAGCGACTGGGAGAGCTTATTGACCTCCTCCAGCAGGTCATTCGGAATCTTTAGAGATTTTTTGCGCGTGAGTCCTGAACTGCATTCCAAACGATCCACATTGTTTGCTAGCAGGTCTCGCGCGGGCCAAGCACATCAAACAATGGACGTTCTACAAGCGCGACGAAACGAGTCTAGGAAAAATGAAGCAGATGATCGTGGAACGCGTCTAGGCCGGGAGTACTTCCGTACCAAAAAAGTGCTATCGGCGGGAGCGGGAAGTACTGGAAAGAATGAACCCAGCGGGCTATCGACGGAGAGTCCCGTGAAGAACAAACTACGCAGGTAGTCGGAAGTTGTTTGGGCTTTCTGGAGTCATACAACGGTAGTCACCTGTGTGCTCCTGTGGGTCGTCCTGCTGCTCGCGAGCGCAGTAGAACGGCCAGAAAAACCAAACTGACTTCGGATTACTATTCCCTCCATCCCCACGCCCGAGCGGCCGGTGCCCCCACCGGCCGCTCATTTTTTTGGTGCACCGTCCACAGTTGACCGTTCTTCTGCAGAGAGGCGGAAGCTGGGGCCGATACGGTTCCATCGAAGGCCGGACCTTTGGTTTGGCACTGTCTGATTTATTCCGGCGTTGCAACCTCGGCCGTCGCAGGCCCACCCGCGGGGTAGGCCTTTGGGGAAGTTAGTGTCCTTTCGGCAAGCCTGTGTGGCTGAGTCTGGCGCGTCGGCACTGGCGCCCGGAGGCCATAGCTCCGGTGCGTTTTTCAGCCCGAAGATCGGGCCGCTCGCTTTTTTCTTCCAGGTAGTACCCGGTTGATCGTAGTTTCCACCCACCCATTCAAGGAGTTCTTTGTGTCGAGGTTGTTGCGGATTGCGGATCACCTCCAACAAACTTTAGAACCCTCCGAGGCCCCCGCAATCTTCTGGCGGGCAGGCGCGTGCACCGCCCGTACACAGCGGATAGGTCATGTTGGGGGCTGCCGGCAAACACTTTTCGAGGACTATGCCATGCTCCCAACCGTCGCCGAAGCCGTACGCGTAAACGATCTTTGCACCAACGCTGGCCCGTAATTGATTGAGCCGTACGTTGCGCTGGTTGATCCCCTCCACCGCACCTCGCTCCGGATCGGCCGGGCCATAGCATTGCCCGCGGAATCGGAACTCGTGCAGGTGCGAGTCGGTCCAGCCCATGGCCAGTTGCAGCAGGTCGTGCAGACCCGACAGTGTGATATCCGAGGGTACCAGCAGGCGCCGCCAGATGGGCGGCGCCGTCCGCAATAGCGTAATTTTGATCTGAAAGATTTTAAGGTTCTCCACAGCAATTCACAGTGGCGGGCCGGTCCACTATTGTCATTGGTCGCGAGATTGGTTAGTTTAGTCGCATTGAGAAGGAAATGAGGGCAGCTCCGGAGCGGTTATGAAATACAACCAGGAGACCAGACTGCCCCGTCCGTCCGTTCACGGTACGGGTGCCAGCGTGCCAATTCCGCAAGAGGAAGACCTGCGCGCCCTCCTCGCCAAAGGCAAAACGAAACCTGCCGTGGAGCTGGCAAGAGAGATTCACAAGCGCTGCGGTTGGCCAGAAACGGAAGTCTTGCTAGTGGATGCCTATGCGGCGCGCATTCGGTCGCTATTGAAAACTGGGCTGAAGGAAGAAGCTAAAGCGTTGTTCGAACTGGTGCACAAGCGCTACTCCTCGGCGGCGGCAAGGCTTGCGGACGTCGGCGTTTTGGTCAGCGCTTCGAGCGGAAACCTTGAGGAATTGCTGAGGCCCCTTAACGACCCAGCTGTTCTGCCAGAAATACGAAGGGCCATCGCATGCGTCGTCAAGGGTCAGGTGTGCGATCTCTCTGCCCTCGCCGAGTGTAGGTCGCTCACTGCTGACCACCCCCTTCGTACCGCCGCCGCCGCGCTCTTAAGAGCATTTGCCGCGGTTACGGCTGGCCCTGTTGAAGAGTCCGCTCTGCTGCTGCCGGAAGTCTCTCATCGCGGTCCGTTGGCCTCGTGGAAAATCCTCGTGCGTGCCATTGCCTATTTCTACCAGCAAGATGACGCAGCCTGCGAACGGTCCCTAGGGATCATCGATCCCGATTCCGCTCCCGCACGGCTTATTCCGGCCCTGCGGACCATGCTTCATACGAATACCGGCCAGCGCCTGGCTCCCGCTGCGGAGTCCCTTATGGCCCTGGTGTGTGGAAGCAAAGTGTCCCTCCGAAGGGCGCTCCAAGCGCTGGACTCCGCGTTTCAAACGAAGGTCCAAGACAAGATCCTGCCGGAAATCCAGCGCGCCGTGACTGCCTGCGAGGTTGCCTATCCGCAGCTCCTCGAACGCTTGCGGCAGTACATCTCCGTTCGCGCTTTGGATCTTGACCTGCCCACGCGAAAAGTCCGGGCCGCACTTGGCGGTGCGTCGATCAAGAACGCTTACTTCTGGCGCCTTTATGCGCGGTCGGCCGAGAGTTCCGACGAAGCACTCGAACTGCTCATATGCGCCCAATGGGAGCAATTTCGCCGACATGCGGTCGCCGAGGGTTGGTTTGCGGAGAAGGGCTCAGAAGCGGCCGCACTCTACCTGCATATGGCCGAGCTGTTGCTAGAAGTGCCCGCCAAGACGCTCGAAAGGCAGCGGAGCAAGTTCACGGCGCGCTTTTCAGGTTTCCAAGACTACTATGAGGATCAGCCTCCGGTCATTCGGGAGGTACAGGCGAAGTACAAAAAAAGTGATCTTTATTTCCTCTCACCAAGCCAGCTCTTCGAGCGCGCGTGCGCCATCGACCCACATCGGGAAGCGTTCGAACGATGGCTGAACTGGGCGAAGCAGGAGTCCGATGGTCGGGTCGCCGACCACGTGGCCGAGCTTTGGCACCGAGCGCTGCCGCTTCACAGCCAGCCCCTGCTGTACCTGATGGAGTCGGCGGAAAAGAGAGGGGCGCTCAACAGGGCGACCGCCTTTCTGGCGCAGGCGCAGAAGCTCGACGCGGTAAACCCCGAAGTTCGCCGAGCTGCACTTCGTCTGTTGGTCGCCCAGACCGGTCGTCACCTCCAGCAGCGCAAGCCGCACCTGGTTGAACAGGACGTGGCCGCCCTCGAAGCACTGCCGCAAGCTCAGGTAGCCGATCGCCCTGCATTTCTGGCCGCCCTGCGCTGGGCCGGCGCAGTCGTCCGCGGCGATGCCGAACTGGCTTCCAGCTTTTTCGGCCAGATCGGTCGCGTGCTGGGGAGTTCCGCAGCGGCGATTCTTGCGTGCGAAAATGCAGGCGCGCTCGGCAGATTGACGAGGGCGGATTTCGATCGTCATGTTCCGCAAGTCTCCCTGGATCCTGCGGACTCGCTGGTGGTGGCGACAGCGCGTGTCTGCGCACTCGGCGACGACCTGGGCGCGCCCTTCACTATCCCGACGGCGTGGCACGCACGGCTTTGTCAAGAGTTGACAAACGCCCACGGCGAGCTGGAAAGGTGGCAATTAGAGATGCTGGGAAAGGCGGCGCTGCGCACCAACCAAAAGGAACTGGCCTACAGAGCTTCTGCCGCGGGCCTCGAAATGGGAGGAGACCAAGAAGCACGGTTTCTGCTGCTGCGCGCCCGAGCCCTGCCGGAATGGGAGTTCGAGCGCCGCGACGACTGTATCGCGGCGACTGTCGAGCTCGGGCGGCGCTGCGGGGACATGGCCATCATCAACGAGGCCATAGAGCTGCGGCGGGGCCACCGCAACACCATGACCAAGTTTTTAGACTGGCTCGTTTCCGAAGACTGGCAGGACTTCTCTATGACCACCGAGCAGATCCACGCAGTGCTCCAGCACGAGAAGCACTCGCGTGCATTTCCCAGCGGTCGGCATGCTCCCTTGCGCGTTCCTTTTCGGGAAACTGTATTTCTGGATGACAAGGAGCTGGAGAAAGACGACGAGCCATGCGCCCTGGACGACAGTAACCAGCTGGTACCGGAAATGGGCCAGCCCCGAGAGAAGCGACCGAAGAGGATCCGCCGCGATTTGCCGGGGCAAGGAGACTTGTTTTGAGACAGCCTAACATCCAATTGAACGAAGATCCGAGAGAGATTCTCGGCGTTCCGCCGGATGCCGGCGATGAGCGCATCCGCGACGCGTACCTTCAGAAGGTGAAGGAGCACCCGCCCGACCGCGAGCCTGCCACGTTTGAGCGCATCCGCGACGCATACGAAGTCTTGCGGGATCCGCGCCGTCGCGCCCTGCACATGTTTCTTTCCGCCGATCCCCGTGCTCCTCTCGTTTCTTTGCTGCCGGCAAGCAGCCAAGAGAGAAAGTTCACCGGAGGGGACCCCTGGTTGGCAGTTTTGAGGGAAAAGTGAGCCTGGATCGCGAAGAAATTCTGCGCCGCTTTGAAGTTTGGCTGGACTCCGTGCTGGGGGCCGAGGATCCCCCGCAAGGGCTTCCTGCCGAACTGCTTTCCTCTCTTACGGCGGAACCGACACCGGATAACCATGGGCGGTGCGACCTCTATTCGATGTGGGCGGCGGTGACTGCTCTGACCCAGGAAGTGAGATTGCAAGGGCGGAGCTTCAAGCAGCTCAGCGAGTCCCTCGCTCCGATCGCCATGCTAGCGCCGCAGCTTCCTGAAATGCACCGTGAGGCCCAGGAACGTGCTCGCCGGGAAGTCCTGGATGTATTTCTCGATCTGCGCGACCGCCTGGCCGGGGGCCTCGATCGGGTGCGCGCGAGCCAGGAGAAGATGGAAGATTCCCTGCGGTCCAGTTGGACGGTTCGACTCCTGGCGCGCCATCGCGCTTTCCGCCAAGCCTTCGAGAACCTAGCAGTGCTCGAGGAAGGCTACCAGATGAGCATGGAGCGCCTCGAGGACGCCCTGGCGCAATTCGATGTCCGGAAGATTGCCTGCGATGGGCAGCCCTTCGATCCGAAGTCGATGCACGCGGTGGATGTAGAAGAGACCGATGAAGAAGCCGAAGGAACGGTGCTCGAAGTGTACCGAGCGGGCTATGAATGGATGGGGGAAGTTCATCGCCCGGCACAAGTGAAGGTAGCACGCAGACCCACGGCAATCTCCACAGGAGGAAATGAAAGAGATGAGTGATTTGGTCGTAGGTATCGATCTCGGAACCACCAACTCGGAGATCGCAGCTTTCGTCAATGGCAAGGTAAAGGTTATTGGCCCTGAGACCGACAAGATGCTGCCATCTTGTGTGGGCCTCTCTCCGGCCGGCGCGCTGCTCGTGGGCCGGGAGGCGCGCCATCAGCAGCTCCTCTATCCGCATCTGACCATCCGCAGTATCAAGCGAAAGATGGGTTCGACCGAGGCAGTGAAGCTCGGAGACAAGGAGTTCACGCCCCAGGCGATCTCCTCGCTGATTCTTCGCCAACTGGTGGAGTGGGCCCAACACGATCTGAATCAACCGATCGGAAAGGTGGTCATTACCGTACCGGCCTACTTTTCTGACGCCCAGCGCAACGCCACGCGGGAGGCCGGAGAGCTGGCTGGCTTGGAAGTCATGCGCATCCTCAATGAGCCGACGGCCGCCAGTCTGGCGTACGGTTTCGGCGATGCCGCGCATCATACCGCCATGGTTTACGACCTTGGCGGCGGAACGTTTGACGTCTCCATCGTAAGCATCGAAGGCGAGGTCACCGAAGTCCTGGCCAGCCACGGAAACAACCAACTCGGAGGCGACGATTTTGACAATCTTTTGCTCGCGCGCTTGGAACGGGAATTCCAAAGCCAGCATGGAATTGACCTCGAGCACGGCCACCCAGTCGCGCGTGCCCGGTTATCGTGGGCTGCCGAGGAAGCCAAGAAGAAGCTGAGTTTTGAGCCCTACGCCCGCGTGCGGGAAGAAGCGCTGGTAAGTGAAAACGGGAAACCCCTGAACCTGGATGTTGAGCTTTCCCGTCTGGAGTACGAAGAGATGATCCGGCCGCTCGTCGAGTCCACCCTCGACAGTGTTTCGAAAGCGCTCAGCGATGCGCACAAAGGTCCCAGTGATATCGACGCCATCTTGCTGGTCGGCGGCTCAACCCGAACGCCCCTGATCTACCGCAGACTGCAGGAGCTGACGGGACTCGAGCCCCGTCAGGACGTACATCCTGATTTGTGCGTGGCCCTCGGTGCGGGAGTCCTGGCTTCTCGGCTGGCCGGCCACGATGTGGAGCGGGTGCTGGTGGATGTCTCGCCCTTTTCCTTCGGCCCGTCGTACCTGGGAGAACGCGGGGGGTTCCCTTATCCGCATTGCTATCATCCCATCATTTATCGCAACACCCCGTTGCCGGTCACGCGCACGGAAAGCTACCAAACCGCCAGCCCGTATCAAACCTCGGTGCGCATTGCGATCTACCAGGGCGAGGACGACGATGCGCTCAAGAATCTCCTGGTGGGCGATTTCCTCATCGAGGGTTTGCGCCCCACGCCAGAGCCCAACGAGGTGCTCTGCCGCATGAGGCTCGACGTGGACGGCATCCTGCACGTCACGGCCATTGAAAAGGAAACCGGCAAGTCCAAACACATCACCATCACTCGAGCGCTGCGGGAGATGAGCCCTTCGGAGATCGCGGCAGCTCGAGAGCGGCTCAAAGCGCTTTACTCATCTCGTGCCGACGCGGGCCCGGAGATGGATGAAAATGAGTTCAACTTGGAGGACGCGCAGGGGATGAGTCAGGAGGCGGTGAGCGAGTCCGAGGAAAAAGCCACTACCGATTTGCCGCACGCCCTTGAGATGGTAAAGGAAGCGTGTGATCTCGTCGAGCAATCGAAACGCCAGCTAGGTGCACTGCACGCCGAGGATCAAGAAGAAGCGATCGAACTGCACGAAAGAATCGATGCAGCGATCCGCTCGAACGACGCCGAGGCCCTGAGTAAGGCTAGCGCGGAGCTGCGCGAGCTGCTGTTCTTCGTGGAGGGGCGTTGACCGGGAACGACGAACCTCCCAAGTGTCCGGTCTGCCAAGCGCGCTTCCGGGGCTTGGCGATCTGCTCGCGTTGCGGAGCCGACCTTGCACCACTGCTTTTGCTGATCGACCACGCCTATCGGCTTCGTCAATCGGCCAGGAAGGCGATAGAAACTGGCGATGTCCAGCGCGCCCAAGAGCTGGCGGCAGAAGCTGAGTCCGCCTGCTCCACCGAGCAGGGGCGGAAGTTGTGGCTCCTCAGTTCGTGGGTGCTGTCTAGCTCCGCAGCGAATTGAATCTCGTTTTTCTGGCAGAGGACAACGGCGGGAAACGGCATTTGTGGTCGCGGCGAGATTCAGCTGGAAGGCCAACAACTGATTCTATCCAGAAACAAGTTTCCCTATTCGGCCATCCAGGTATAAAACAGGTGCGGTTTTCGACTGTGAAATCGCGCGCGACATCTCGGCGCGTTCCACATCGGCACTCGGCAACGACGTTAAACACGACTCTGGACCGCAGAGAACCGGAGCGCGACGGAAATGAAAAAGGGGGCTGGTGCAAGCCCCCTTTTCGTAATTGACGCCCCAAAACCGGCAACCGAGTCGAGGTTCGGTTCCGGCCACCCCGGGAAGCCAATCTTATAAGTACCAATCAGAGAGCAAACCGCATGCCAGCGATGGGGGTTCCGCGGGAAGCTACGGACTTGATTGAAACCACGGCGGTTAGCTCCAGGACCGGCCAAAAGGGCACAATGTTACGCCGTGCCAGCCTACAAAATCCCACAGAATAGCGCCGGAACTCTCCATTCTTTGGGAGCGTTCTTCTTCGCTTTCTTCTTGTTGGAACTGCCGTCGACCGCATTGGTGACCACGAAATAAGGGTCTGTGATTGGGGGAAGGGCGGAATATCGTTATTGTGGATTTCTGGTGAAAACTATCATTCAAGCCCATGGAAGCGGTTACGAAGAAGCGAGAGAATTTGTTGTGGTGAATTGCGGAGTCTCAAACCCCCAAGGATGAACCCATCGCCAGAGTTTTGATAACGCCGCCATAGCAGCCAGGCTGGGAACGACAGGATGATCAGCCAGAGCAACAGGGTGGGACCGGATTCGGCGAGAAACAAGACGAGCGCAAGGAGGCTCTGGAAGGCACTGCGGAAGCCATCCACACACGCATTGCGAAGCTGCATCGCAACGGAGGGGGCGGGCGTGGTGAGCTGCGCCTTGTATTCTTCAGCAAGTTTCAAGTCGATCGTAGCAAAGTTGACGCGGTGCTCCAGCGTTTGTTGCTCGGCTTCCATTTGCTCGATTTCGCCACGAACGCGGGCGATTTCCTCTTCGACTTCGAGGACGTCCTTCACTTTGCCGGTGCGGGTGCGAAGAACGTCCTGAAGGCGCTGCTCGGTTTCGCGGGAGTTCTTGAGGCGAGCGACGAGGTCGGCATGCTGCTGCGTAACCTCTTCGCCGCCTTGGATTTCATTTTCAACACGACCGAGTGATTTGAGTTCAGCAACCGCGGCAACGAGCTGTAACGCGAGAAGAGCTCCTCGAAAGCGTGGGAGGAACCCTTTGAAAACGCCAACACAAACTGCTCGTCGCTCGTGGGGAAGGCAGCCCCTGCCTTGTCCGCGGAGTTTGCTTGATTTGTGGGCGTCTCGTTCATGACGGTCCGGGAAAGCGCCTTCGAGTCTAGAACAAGCGCGGGCATTGCATCATGCGTGTTAAGACGCCTGACTCCTTCACTAATATAATGTCGCGAGGCGGCTAAAAGTTCCCGGACCAGGCTAATTTTCTCAACTTGATGCGCACCTGGAATTGTCAAGAATTCTTGGGAACCTCGGCTTCGGAGAAAGCCAACGGGGAGCGGCGGCGCCAGAAGAATCGCGCCGGAAAGTAGAGCATCGCCGTCCAGAAAGCAAGCAGCGGGCCCCGGCTGGCCAAAAACAACAGGATGGTGGAGGCGCTCTCGAAGGCGTCCGACAGTCCGCCAACGGCGGCATTGCGGAGCTTGGCACCGATGGTCTCGGCGGGTGAGGTGCGCTCTTCCCGCAGGGAGAAGAAGACGTTGGCGAAGGAGACGCGGCTTCCGGAAGCAGAACGTTCGGTTTCGATTCGCTCGATTTCACTGCGCAGCAGGGCAACCTGGCGCGAGAGAGACGCAGGATCGTAAGATTTGTCCAGCCGATTCTGGAGCAATTTCTGGAGACGCTGCTCTTCGTTCTGCGCGTTCACCAAGCGCGCTTCGAGTTCGCTGTGCTGCTGGGTAATTTCGTCGGCGGCTTCTTCTTCGTGTTCAACGAGGCCGACGGCCTTTAATTCCGAGAGCGCGGAACGATATTCCGAGGAAGGGACTCGCAACGTGGCGGACAGAACGCTCCCCGACGGCTGGCCGACCATGCGGAGTTTTGCCACATAGCCGCGGTGACGATCGAGGATCTCTTCCAAGCTGGAGCGTGAATGAGCAAACTCCCTTGTTACGACAGAAAGTTCCGCGGAATAGGCAATCCGCGACTCCCGGAATGCATTCGCTGAGTCCACGGGCGCCGCGCTATAGCGTTCGTTGAGCATGCGCAGAGGCGCCAGCGCACCCACTTCCTTTGCGTCACCACCCGTTGATCGAACGCCGTCTGGGGGCAGGACTTCGCCAGTCAGGCTGCCACCGTTTGGCGACAAGGGAGATGCATGTTGTCCAGGCCGGACGACGCGATTGGCCGCCGTGAAGAAAAGAAGAAAGACAACCGCCAATAGACATCCCGCAAATACCAAACGGCGCTCGGCCGGAGAGATTCGGCGGAAACGGACGACGATGGATTTCAGATAGTTTTCCATGGGAATGCCTCCTGTTAGGTCACGGTTAGAACGGGGAGGGCGCGAATTCTTGCAATGCATGGCACCAAGAAAACGTGTTAGGTATGCCTGGCTGAAGGGAACCGCTCTGGGGAGGCGAAATTAAGCGCCGATGGAGGAGCGCAGGGCGTTGGCGAGGGATTGGCTGAAGCGCTGGACGTCGGAATCGTGTTCGGCTTCGACCATGACGCGGGCGAGTTGCTCGGTGCCGGAGTAGCGAAGGACGACGCGGCCATTCTCGCCAAGTGCGGATTGGGCTTCGGCCAAGGCGCGGGAGACTTCCGGGAGCGTTTCAAGAGGCGGTTTTGAGCGCACCTTCACGTTGACGATGACTTGCGGATAATCCTTGAGGCCTCGGACGAGCGATTCGATTTTGCCGTGCAGGGAAACCAGCGAGGCAATTTTTGAGGCCGTGAGCAGTCCGTCACCGGCAGGGCTGTCTGCGAGAAAAATGATGTGGCCGGACTGCTCGCCTCCGAGCACGTTGCCGCTGCGAAGCATTTCTTCGAGAACATAGCGATCGCCGACAGCGGCGCGGGCGAGCGCGATATTTTCGCGGGCAAGAACGCGCTCGAGACCCAGGTTGGACATGGAGGTAGCGACGACGCGGTCACCTATGAGCTTATTCTGAGATTTGAGGAAACGCGCGGCGGCAAGAAGAACGCCGTCTCCATTCACGATTTTTCCCGTTTCGCAGGCGAACAGCGCGCGGTCGGCGTCACCGTCAAAGGCCACACCGAGACGCGCTTTTTCGGCGACGACGCGTTTCTGCAAGCCTTCCAGGTGCAGCGAGCCGCAGCCGGCGTTGATGTTGCGGCCGTCAGGTGAAACGCCCATGGCGATAACCTCAGCGCCGAGCGACCGGAACAGCTCCGGGCCGAGCTTGAAGGCTGCGCCATTGGCGCAATCGAGAACGATCCGGAAGCCGGCGAGCTTCGCGCCGGGAATGAACCGCTTCCGGAGAAAGGCGAGATATTCAGCATCGAGAGATTCATCGGCAACGAGCGGCGGCAGATTCTTTGGCGCGGCTTCGCTCCGGTGCCTCAATATCCCGGCTTCCAGCTCTTCTTCGACGGCGTCGGGGAATTTCATTCCGGCGTGCGAAAACAACTTCACGCCATTGTCCTTGAAGGGATTGTGGGAGGCGGAGATGACCACGCCGGCTTGAAAATCATTCTGGCGAACCAGACAAGCCACGCCGGGAGTGGTAATTACGCCGGCAAAGGCAACCGTGGCGCCAGCCTCGGCGAGACCCGCGGCAAGCAATGAGGCGATATGCGGGCCGGATTCGCGAGTGTCCATGCCGATTAAGACGTGCGCTGCGCCATGTCGGCGATTGAGATACGCGGCGAGAGCGCGTCCGGTGGCGTAAAGAGTGGCGTCGTCCAGCGGCGGCGTGCCCGGGATGCCGCGAATCCCGTCGGTTCCAAAAAACTCCTTGGCCATGTGAAGAAGCCTGTCTTTCCAGAGTGTGGTACCGGCCCCGTGGGGCCAACTTCCGTGTGGATGACCTCAGCAAAGCTTAACACACGTAAAACGGTGACTTTACGGTCCGCCCCAGCTCATGCCGGTTGCATAACTGGTATCAATCGAAAAACCGATCAAACAAATCTCCGAATATGCTGCTTCAGAACAGCGGCGTACGACGTCCTAAATGGTTTCGGAGTGTGCTAACGTGGAGCCTCGGAGCCGCTCGTGTCTGCGACGCAAACGCCACCATCGGTCGTTCGCTTCACCAGTTCAAACTTCAGCATGCGAGTGATCGCGGCGGCCATCATTCTGCTGTTCTTCTATTACGCCGCGGGCGTGGTGATCACCCTGCTGCTCTCGATTCTGCTGGCGTACTTCCTGGATCCGGCAGTGGAATTCCTGGAAAGATTCGGGCTGCCTCGAACGTTGGGCGCGATGGTCATGGTGCTGATCCTCATCGCGGTGCTGGCGGCGGTCGGCTACGGGCTATGGACGCGGACCGCGGATTTCGCGGAGAACTGGCCGAAATACAGCAGTGTTCTCGAGCAGGCTGCCGGCGCCGTGGAAGGCAAGATCAGGGGAATCGAGGGGCAGGTTTCGCAGATTGCGCCGGAGCAAGGCGCGTCATCCTCGGCGACGGTGCGGACCGAACCCAGCATCGTGCGCACGCTGATCTTCCGCGGCGTTGGCTCCCTGTACGCGCTGTTCCTGGAAATTACCTTCATGCCCTTCCTGGTTTTTTTTATGCTCGCGGAGAAGCGCGAGCTTTGGCACGGGACGTTGCAACTTTTTCCCGCCTCGCGCCGGACGCAAGTGAAAGAAACGCTGGAAGATTTGCGCGACGTCCTGCGCGATTACCTCGCGGGAATGACCATCGTGACGCTGGTGGTAATCGCGGCGAGCAGCCTGTTTTTCTGGACAATCGGGATGGAATATCCGGTCCTCACGGGAATCGCGTCAGGACTCCTGAACATGGTGCCGTACATCGGGGCAGTGATGGCATGGCTGCCGGCCTTTGTCATTGCGCTGGCGAAGTGGAAAACGCTCGGACAGTTCGTTCTGATTGCGGCGACGCTAACTACCATCCACGTTTTGGCTATCAATCTTGCGGCGCCACAACTGGTGGGCCGCCGTGTACGCTTGAATGCCGTGGCGATCACCATTGCACTGCTCTTCTGGGGCTGGGTATGGGGAGGCATGGGATTGGTATTGGCCATTCCCATTACCGCGGCCTTGCGGGTGATCTGCGATCACACCGAATCGTGGAAACCGATCGGGCGCTGGCTCAGCGCATGAAAAAGTTAAAGGTAGCTCGTGACTGATCGCTGGTCGAAACTTGCCAAGGCTCGAACGCTTGCTCCTTGCGTTGCTGTGTGCATGCTGGTGGGCTCGCTCGGGGCGCCGTCAGCCCAAGCGTGGGGTTGCAAAGGTCACCAGACGGTGGCCTTGATGGCAGAGAAGCATTTGACCCCCGAAGGGCGGCGACTGGTTATGAAGCTTCTTGGCGACCACCCGATGGATGCGAAGCTGAGACGCTGGTGCGGGAATGCCACGACGGACCTGATGGTGGATGTCTCGACATGGCCGGACGATGTACGCAACGAGCGTAAGAACGGACCCTGGCATTACATCGATATTCCGCGGGGGAAACACAACGGTGAACTGGACCGGTACTGCAGTCCGGAGGGTTGTGTGACGCGCGCGGTCGAAGAGCAGCGCGCCATTCTGAAAGACAAGTCCGCCGATCCTCTGAAGCGCGCTGAAGCCATCCGCTACCTCATCCATTTTGTCGGCGATCTGCATCAACCGCTGCACGCCATCACCAACGCCGACAACGGCGGAAATTGTGTGGCGGTGAAATATTTTCGCCACGAACCGCTCCCCAACGCTCTCCATCCGGAACGTGAAGATTATTCGCCCAACCTTCATCAGATCTGGGACACCGAGATTGTGGAACGCGACATGGAAATCTCCAACCCGCTCCGGTACGCCGACGAGCTGGACGAGAAGTTTCATGCGGAGAGCGGCGCCTGGGAAGCTGCGGGCATCCATGTGGACAACTGGGTCTGGGAGAGCCACGAGCGAGCGGAGACCGCGGTCTACGATGCCTTCCCGGAAAAAATCGGCATCGAGCCGGGCATGAAACTGAAGAGCTGCGCCGACGGCAATCATATGGGAAAGCGCATGTTCGACAAGCATCTAGCCGTCGGAGAAACCTATCAAAGCAACGCCGCCAGGACCGCGGAAACGTCCCTTGCGGAAGCCGGCGTGCGTCTGGCGATGATTCTGAACGATGCGGCCAGGGCTGCGAACTAGGATCCTTCCCATCAAGGTTTAGGCACGGGAGAGTCCCCCGCAGGAGCAGGTCCGCCAAGCGATTTGATGTACCGCACCAGCTGCCAGCGCTGGGGTTCCGGGAGCTTCGACCAGACCGGCATCTTCTTTCGAACCACTCCATTAGTCAACAGCCAGAATAGGGCTCCGGGCGTTGCGGTTTGGACTTCTGGAACCAGGAGGCTCGGTGCTTTCGGCGAGCCTTCGGCGGAGTTGCCGTGGCATTCCGCGCAGTGCTGTTCGAAAAGAATGGCGCCGGCGGCAACGGCGTCCGGATCGTTTTGCATCGGATTTGTGCGGTTCCGGGCCTTTTCGGGAGCCTTTTGCAGTTCCGCGTAAATGACCGGATCGTATTTGGGCGTTGCGCTGACCGCCGATTTGCCGGAACTCCGGCTCTGCGCAAGGACGACAGACGCCGCAAGAAATGAAGTGGAAACGGCGAGTGCCGCGGCAACAGCTTTCACTCGTGGCCTCCAAGGAGCCGGCTGACCGTCGAACCGAATCCGGCTATTTCCCGCGAGACGCCCCAGCGCATGAGGAATCGATGGCTGTTGTCGTTCAGACCAAAGCCCGGCGAAATCCGCAACGTCCAGCCGGAAGGTAAGTTCCAGGCGAGAACGGGCGCAAGGTAATGTGCAGTATCGTGAAGGCCAAAATTGTGCCGCTCGCCGAGGCCGCCATACATCTCGACCCCGCCAATGAAGTTTTGCGGACAGAAAGTGCAGCGCTTCGCGGAGGCCTTGAGAGCGAGCGGACGGCTGGCACCGAGAGCATAGCCGAATTCCCAGGGTGAATTCGAAAGATTCTTGGCAGCGAGCGTGTTTTCCGTGAAATTCCAGCCCTTGAATGTGCTGGAGAGGATGAGCTTCAACTCGATTTCATGGGTGTGCTCCTTCTGAGCTTCCGCGTTCGAAACGAGGAAGTCCGCTTCCACATCGTGGCCTTCGGCTTCTTTGAGGATCTTTTCGGCGCCGTTCTTGTTTTCATACTCAACATAGAGGACGGGGTTGATGAAGTGTTCGTGCTTCAGAGGCCGAAAGCGATTCTCCCAGCGGAAGCCCGTGAACCGCGTGCTGTCGTGGAAAGTAGTCTGACCGTCCAAGTAGAACTCCGTGGTCCACCAGGCGGTTGCGCCATATTCGAACTCGGTCCAAAAGGCGTGGAAGTTGTTGCCGCCTCGCTGGGTGCCATAGGTGGAGAAATACTCGATCTCGAGGTTGCCGGGTTCTTCGAGATAGTGATCATAGGCGACAAAGTAAGGTTTCTCCTGGGCCAGGGCAGGAGGCGGAGAGAAAACCCCGGATAAGGAAAAGGAGAAAAAGCCAAGCAAAACGAGCCGGCAGAATGAAGCCACGCAATCTCCTTGCAAATGAATTGCAACAATGAAATCAGACTAACTTAGTCCGATATCTTTTGCAAACCACTGTCATCTGGAAGTTACCTCCTCGGCCTTGCCAAATGCTTATGTGATCATTCACTAGAGATTGCCAATTGACCTGGGCGTGCAGGTACGGCGGCGATGAGTTTGCCGTCGTGCTGATCGACTCAGACAAGGGGATGGCCGAACAGGTCGCGCAGCGCATCAAGACCGGATTGCGAAATCGAGGCGGCGGACCGGCAACTGTACAAAAGCAAGAGAGCGGAGAATAGACGGGCTTTTCCGGCCGCGGGAGGAATTCTTCACAGCAAGAGAGCCGCGCGTTGACACGATAGAGCGGGCGCGCCATCCTTTGCGGGATTCTTTCTCTCACTGACGCCCCATGAGGAGGCCCCGTGGATTCCGCAAAGCTCGTGCTCGCGCTGCTCGACGAAGCCTACGAGAAAAAAACCTGGCATGGACCGAATCTGAAGCAGTCCATCAAGGGAATTACCGCGAGACAAGCCGCCTGGCGTCCCGGACCGGGCCGGCACAACATCTGGGAAGTGACGCTGCATGCCGCGTACTGGAAGTATGCCGTGCGGCGAAGAATCGAAGGCGGGAAGCGCGGTTCTTTCGCGTTGAAGGGCAGCAATTTCTTTACCAGGCCCGAAAAAGGCAACTTGAATGAGGCGGCCTGGAGCGCCGATAAAAAGTTGCTGGAGCGAGAACACCGGGCCTTGCACGGGATGGCAGCCAAAGTATTGGGCACCGCGCGGGCTGCGAAACTATTGCCTCAGCTCTACGGCGTGGCGTTTCACGATATTTATCATGCCGGACAGATACGGCTGCTTCGCCGGCTGATGCAGCGCTGATCAGCCTGTCAGCTGTCGCAGTGACTGAACAAGAGAGGTTAAGTCTCGCGCGTCCTGAAAAAGGCGAATTGCCGCGATCCCCGACGCGCCAGCCGCGAGACACGCGGAGGCGTTCGCCAACGTAATCCCACCAATGGCCAGCACCGGGATAGAGACCGCGCGGCAAACTTCGGCGAGCCGCTCAAGCCCCTGCGGAGCGCCGAATCCCGCTTTGGATGGCGTGGCAAAGATGGGGCCAAAAAAAAGATAATCCGCGCCGCCACTCGCTGCCGATCTCACAGCATCCAAAGAGTGACAGGAAACACCAATCAGGAAATGCCGGCTTAAGGCTTGGGCCTTCACGAGCCGCTTCGCTTCGGGCAGCGGCAGGCTGTTCTCGCCGAGGTGCACACCGCCGGCGCCCTCCGAGAGCGCAACATCTAGCCGATCGTTCACCAGAATGCGTGTTGGAGCAGCGTTGCTTGCAAGCGATTTTGCGGCCCGTTGCAAAGCTTCACGCGTGAGCAAGCCGCTGTCTCTCCCCGAAAGATCTTTCTCCCGAATCTGAATCCAATCGACACCCGCGGCCGCGGCGGTTTCCATCCTCGACAAGAGAGTTTCCTGTGCCTCCCGAGCTTCGAATCCGGAAAGGCCGTTCCGGTCCGTCACGTAGCAGAGGCGGAAGCCACAAGATAAGTTATTGAGGCGGGACACGATCAGGCCCCGGGCGCGAACCGATCCAGCCGATTGCCAGGAGGATATCCAAAACCCCGACGCCGCTCACCACCCCGCGAAACGACGGATGAAGCACGAAGCGCATGAGCGAAGGATAGTGACTGAGAAAATAATTTTGCTCCCAATAGCCGGACCACGGCAGATAGAGGAGCATTGCGCCCATTTCGAACGCAAGAACGACCAGTAGTGCGCGATAAACCCGGTTCATGGATGAGCGGAATCCCGTCTGCCAGGAAAGATTCAGGATCGACGGATGGGTTTCTGAAGCGCAGCGATGCGTTCGGCCACGCCGCGATAGTCGATGTTCATCGCGTAGACCTGGAAGAAACTTTTCAGCGCCGCTTCAGGCTCGCCCGCTGATTCCTGAGCCACGCCCAGATCATACCGCAAGGCGAGAATGCTTTCTGGATCATTGCCGGGGGTCTGCAAAGCGCGCTCATACCAAATCGCGGCGATGGCCGGCTGGCCCTTTTCCATGAAGGCCAGACCGAGAAGCGTGCAGCATTGCATGGTGTAGCGGAAAGCGCGCCCGCGCTCGTTGGCTTTGGCAACTTTTTGGAACTCGCTGATGGCCTCCTCAAGAAGCCCCATCTCACGAAACGCGATGCCCAAGTTATAGTGCGTTTCGAGGTCCTCGTCCTCCGCGCCCATTTCACCGAGTTCGGCGCGGAACTGGTCGAACACTTCCTTAAGCGGCCCGGACTCGCCAGACTGTGGGGGCGCTGCTTCTGGCTTCGCGACGGAGGCTGGCTGGGCATTGGGCATCGCTCCCGAAAATCCTGGTGCGAGCCCGCCAATGCCAAGCTGATCGATTTCGTTGGCAAGATCCGCCAAGAATTGATCGGAGGCAAAACCGCTGCCCGCGGGTGGCGCTGGCCCGGCGTTTTGTGCGGCCGGTTCCGGCTGGGGAGGAGCAATGGGCGTCTCGGGTGGCCGCTGGTCGTAGGCCGGGACCAGAGGCTCCGCCTCCAGTACGAGTTCATACTCTTGCGCCAGCTCAAATTCGGGCTCGCTCGTCTCGGGAGGTTTCTGTGGAGCTTTAGCCGCAGGTACCCCTTTAGGCTTGGCCGCCTCGCGTGCCGCCGCCGATTTTTCGGCGATAGCTTCCGGCTCGAGGGGAATCGTGGGAGCGTCACCGGCAACATCGAACCCGGCCGGGGCGGGTACATCATCCGGCGAGACGGTCGCAGGTTCCTCGGAAATGTGAAACTCTTCCAGGTCTGCCGGCTCCTGGCGACGCGTGGTTCCCGACGTGGGCTTGGCTTGCACCGGGGCGGGAGCCTCAACCGTCGCCTCGCGGTGGCGAGACTCTTCTAGAAGGGTGTCCCATTCGTCGGACAAATCGACTTCCTGCACCTCCGCCTGCGCGGAAGCGGAGTTCACTTCGACGGGCTCGGGACGCGCTTTTTCCATGGGAGCGGCCGCAGCAGGCGCACGTTCCGCCGGAGCGGGCTCGGCGCCAATCTCGGGTATCGAAACATCCGCTGACCCTGGTTCAGCAGCTGCAGTCGATGCGGGTCGTGCCGCAGGAACGGCACTCGCCAATTCCTCGTCCGTCAAACCAGCAGCACGTTGGAAGCGGCGGCGCAATTCTCCGAATCGTTCAGAACTGCGCTTATCGCCCGTTTCACTGTGGATCTGTTGCAACTGCGCGGAAAGTTCGGCAGTGCGCCGGTCGTCGCCCGCGCCCAGGACGAAGTCGAGCAGTTTTTCGAGCGTCGGTGTGTGCCGCGGTGCGCGGCGCAGGATAGCCTCCAGCAAACCAATTGCTTTCTGCGTGAGGCCGTAGCTGGCAAACAAGTCGACGTCGGTGAGCGACTGCGCTATGAATTTTTGCGTCTCTTCGTCGAGCGCCGGCTCGCCGGACGCTACCCCCGGCTTGGCTTGCACTTCAGGAGCGAATTCTCCCTCGTCGGGGCGCAGTTTGGGAGCCGACGGTTTCGGAATATCCACCTGCAAGTGCTCCTCGGGAAGCTTCTCTGCTTCTCCCGGCGGCAGGAGTCCCATATTACGGAGCACGCCGTTGAGTTTGTTCTTTGCCGAATCGCTTTCAGGTTCGCGGTCCACCAGTAGTTCGAAGGTTTTCTTCGCTCGTTCCCACTGGCTATCGGCCGCCAGGGCGTCGCCCAGATGCGCCAGCGCATCGGGCAAACGGAAGGAATCGCTGGTGCGGCCGTACAATTCCACGAGCCATTCCAGCGGCACGATACTGCCAGGCATGCTGGCCGCAAGCTCGTTGAGGAGTTTCCCGACAACCTCATGCTCCCCGGCATCGATCATAGACAGCCGCGACTTCTCCAGGATTCCCATGGCTTTTTCGCCATTTCCGGACTGCAGCAGCGATTCGACGACCTTTTGCATCGGGCCAAAATTTTTCGCGTCAGCTTCAAATACGCGATGGGCAAGCGCCGTGGCTTGGTCCCAATCGGAATTCTTGAGATAGAGATCGAGGAGCAGTTCGGTCTGCTCGCCACCTTTCTCGAGATCGGCCACCTGTTCGAGGAGCTGCGCCGCCTTGGCGAGATTGCCCTGTAAAGAATACGACCGCGCTTTGATGATCACTGCGGCCAGATTGTGGGGCTCGAGCTTGATGGCCTTGTCCGCGAGCTTTTCACTTTCTCCATGGTCACCGCGTGCCAAGGCACGCTGCGAAGCGGAGACGTAAGCCTCAATGGCTTCCCGAGTCTGCCCCATAGCCTGGTACAAATCGGCTAGACGGATCTGGATGCGGAGATTATCGGGTTCCGCCTGCAGAAGTTTTTTCAAGAGGCTGACGGCTTCCGGCTGGCGATTGTTCTTAAGGTGAATCTCCGCCAGTTGGAGGAAAAGGGGCCGAGCCTCGCTCATCACCCCTTGTTGAACGTAGAGGTCGGCAAGCTTTTCGAGCGGGCGAATCTCTTCGGGAGCGAGCTTGGCGATGCGCTTGTAGACCGCGATCGCCTTTGTCAGGAAACCGTCGCCTACGAAAATCTGCGCAAGGCGCTCGAAGTAGTCGATGGCCTGAAACGTCTCGCCCTGGCGGATGTATAGCTCGCCGATGGTCATTAGCGTGACCTGGTCGCGAGGCTCGTACTTCAGAATATTCTGGTACTCGGCTATGGCCTGGGCGACTTTGCCCTGGTTCAGCAGCTTTTGTGCGGCTTCAACGTTTTTGCTCTTGTTATAGGCCATGCGCGAATAAAGACAAACCTCCCCTCGGAGTCTGCCCCACAGTTTCTCCTCGAATTGCCGCGGTAGCGGAACGGCTCGTAACGCTACTTGGTTACGCTATCAGGGGGGAAAAAGGCAAGTCAATGTGCGCGGAACTGCTTGTGAGCAGGCAGTTATCCCCTTTCCTCCAGGCATTTCACGGCGAACACAAGGCGAATAAACGAAGGAACTCTTTTTCCATCGCACTCCTTCCGATTCCGGGCCAGCGGCGGGCTTACGGTGCGAGCGATGGTGATACCGTCGCGGCGATGCAGTCCACTCGGCGGATCAGCTTCTAACGATGCCAAGCAGGTAGTGATCGTGCGCGCACAGGCCGACGCGACGGCTTAATGATATTCCCATTACTACTGGCGAAGCTCCGCGATATGCTCAGCGGATCGAAATTTTGTAGAGCACCGATGCATGTGACGCCAGCGTGGCGGTGAGTGATTCCGCGGGGGCAAGATCCTTGTGCTCCCAGAGGTCGCGCAGGCGATAGCTCGTCTCCGGCAGACCAACTTCTTTCCACGAATACTCGAAGGTCTGAGCGCCGCTATCGAGATTGAAGAGGGCCAAGTAATATCCGTCACCTGATGCCGGTTGCGCGCGCCACACGGCCGCCTTTTCCGTCGTGACGACCGCATGATTGCCGGTCGAGTGCTGGTCCACTGCGAGCACTTCGGCATTAGTCAGCAGCGACTTCGTCCATTCATCGCAGAGGGTCAGATTTCCGCCCATCATCAGCGGCGAGCGAAAGATCGACCAAAGCGTGAGTTGCGTGCGCTGCTCATCCTGAGTCAGCCGTGTGGCCCGCGGCTTTCCCCACCCCGCGGCCGGTTCGAGGCGGCCGATAGGAAGCATGTCTGCGTCGGGCCAATGGCCGGGTCCGGAAAAGGCAGCCCACTTCGCGGCCCGGGCAAATTGATTTCCGATGCCCGAAGGAAACTGTGTGTCGCTGTGCCAGAGATCCCAGACGTCGTCCGAGATGCGCCACATCTGCGCGTACTGGCGCAGCTCCTCTGCTTTCTCCAATGCCGCAGGCCCCGGCGAAAGACTGAGGGATGAGCTCCGCCCTGTTCTGCCGAGCGCTTGGCTGATCAGGCGAAGCTCATCCCCCTTGTAGGGATGGTCGGCGATGCAATCGACCTTCAGGAAGTCCACGCCCCAGCCGGCGTACTGTTGGGCAAGGGCATCGTAATACGCTTGTGCTGCCGGCTTGCCGGCGTCCAGCCCATAATTGAAAGGATTCCACGGACAGGTGTCGGACGTATTGGCGGCATCCACAGCGTGAAAGGAGGATCCGGCGATCGGCAGGTTTTTTCGGACCGCCTCCTTGGAAATGCCGCGCAAGATGTGGATGCCAAATTTCAAGCCTAGCGAATGAACGTAATCGGCGAGCGGTTTGAAGCTCCGAGACTGCGCCGCCGAAGGAATGGTGTTCACCGCGGGCGTGTACCGGCCGTAGGCATCCAGGCTGAATTGCGCGCTGTCGGCATTCGTGCCGGCGGAGTGATTCGTCACGTACCAGCCGGAATCCACAACGACGTATTGCCAGCCGAAGCTCTTCAGGTGCTCCGCCATCCACTGCGCATTCGCCCGGATGTCGGCTTCGCTGACCGTTTCGCCGTAGGCATCCCAGCTGTTCCAGCCCATCGGCGGCGTCGCTGCCAGTAGAGTCGCGGAATCCAGAGTGGCGGGTTTGGCCATAACAACCACGGTGGCAACGGACACTAGAACGATTAAAATCAACACGCTGACAACGCGCATTATGTTTCTCTCCTGCTGATTCCCGATGGCCTTCCGCTCCGACAAGGAATGTTCTCTGGCGATCTTATCTTGACCCGTCAAAACATTGGCAGCGAAGTTTGCCTCGCGCCAACAGCCCAACAGGCGGATTCTCGCACCGGAGCGAAGGAATAGCGGTGGAGCGGCGATGGGCCATGTTGGCGAAGGGCTTCGAGATGGTCGGGCGTGCCGTAGCCCTTGTGGCGCGCCAGGCCGTATTGCGGATATATGGGGTCCCACTCTTCCATTCGCGTGTCCCGATGCGTTTTCGCGAGGATCGAGGCTGCGGCGATGGAAATGCTGCGGCCATCGCCCTTAATCAAAGATTTCTGCTCGATCAAGACGTCGAGCTGCAGCGCGTCAATGAGCAGGTAATCCGGCGGAATTGCTAGTTGCTGCAGCGCGGCGGTCATCGCTTGGCGCGACGCCTGGTAAATGTTCCACGCGTCGATGCGCTGCGCGTCCACTTCGGCGACCGCCCAGGCGAGAGCGTGTTCGCGGATGCGCGGCGCGAGCTCCGCCCGGCGTTCGGAAGTGAGCTTTTTCGAATCGTCGAGGCCAACAATGCGCCGCTTGGGATTGAGAATCACCGCGGCGGCAACCACGGGACCAAACAGTGCGCCGCGCCCGGCTTCATCAATGCCCGCGATGCGCATCCAGCCCAGTTTGCGCGCCGCTCTCTCGAAACGGGTGGAGCAGAGTCGGCTCATTGGCGGTGATTCTAGCACGCCGCGTGACGGGCGAGAGCAACGGAGTCTAACTAGTTTTTTTCTATTCTATTCCTTAGAAAATAGCCATAACCTCTAGGCGACTTGAGCTAAGGGCTCCAGGGTCACTTTGAAGCCCAGGCCTTCGAGCCGTTTGGTTAAACGCCTGCGCAGGCCTTCTGGGTTCAGGCGATC
>Ga0193747_1000035_pt1 | contig 91888 bp, 77 predicted proteins | sample L1m2metaG_FD_143048 | JGI IMG/M metagenome (GOLD analysis project Ga0193747, IMG submission 143048) | Soil microbial communities from a riparian zone of the East river system, Colorado, United States - L1m2 | ecosystem: Environmental > Terrestrial > Soil > Riparian zone | place: USA: East River... | reverse complement strand
ATACTCGACTCTTTTCATTCATTGGACATGTGGACGAACTCCTTCTGCTTAACAGTCCGTCCAAACTATACGCCGCAATTGACTAACTCAACCCTTTTGCTTCTTTCGTTTATAATGCGTTCGCCCTACGGTCAGGTATCTTTTCCATTGACCCGTTCTAAGAATCGGCGTAATGTTTTGCGACAGCTTGAATGCTGGCTTTAATAAATTGGTCCGGCATGATTTATCATTTGATTCCAACGCTTCTTCTGTCGAGGTTTAATTTAACCTTCTTGGTTTAGGACCGAGGAAAGGCTCACATGGCATGAAGGTGCTAATGGTATATCCGGAGTTTCCTGACACCTACTGGAGCTTCAAACATGCTCTACCGCTCGCCGGGAAACGCTCTTCCTACCCGCCACTAGGTCTTATGACACTCTCCGCATTGCTACCCGCGAACTGGGAGAAGCGTCTCATTGACATGAATGTACGCGCGTTGACCGACAGTGATCTCCAATGGGCCGACATTGTGTTAGCCAGCGCAATGATCGTGCAGCAGCACTCGCTATGCGATGTCATCAAACGCGCACGAGCCTTCGGTCTTCGCGTCGCTCTGGGTGGCCCGCTCGCCTCCGTCGGCGTAGAGCTTGCGGTTGACGCTGATTATATCTTCATTGGTGAGGCTGAGACAGGACTGTCGGAGTTTCTCCATGACCTTGAATTGGGCACTCCGCGACGCCTGTACCAGAGCAATCAAAAGCCGGACTTGATGCATTCACCAATTCCTGATTTCGCTCTCATAGACATGCATCGTTATTCCTCGATGGCTATTCAGTATTCGCGTGGATGTCCCTTCAATTGCGAATTCTGTGACATCATCGAAATCTATGGCCGCGTCCCACGTACTAAGGCTAATCAACAAATGCTCGCAGAGTTAGATACGCTCTATGAGACAGGGTGGCGTGGCTCGATCTTCATCGTTGACGATAATTTCATCGGCAATAAAAAGAACGTCAAAAAATTTCTGCCGGATTTGTGCCGATGGATGGAACAACGTCATTACCCGTTCAGGCTCTTCACTGAAGCATCAGTTAACCTTGCCGATGATGATCATCTACTCGATTTGATGAAGCGCGCTAACTTTCGCAGAGTCCTTCTCGGAATCGAAACTCCGGTTGAAGAGAGCTTGAAGGAAGCCCAGAAGGGGCAGAATACGCGGCGCAGTTTGCTCGACTCTGTGCATAAAATACAGAGCTACGGAATAGAAGTGATGGGCGGCTTCATTGTTGGCTTCGATAATGACCCGGCGGATATTTTCCAGCGTCAGATAGATTTCATACGCCAGAGCGCGATTCCGCTGGCGATGGTTGGTCTACTCACGGCACTGCCTGAGACGCAGCTATGGCGCAGGCTGAAGAAAGAAGATCGCCTGCTGGTCGAAAGCACGGGTGACAACACGGATTGCAGCTTGAACTTCGTGACGAAGATGGATCGTCAAACATTGCTCGAAGGATACAAGACAATCTTAAGAACCATTTACAACCCGGAAGAATACTATGCGCGGGCCTATGCATCTTTAAAGAATACAATCGCTACAAGCTATTCGCCGCTCGAATTCAGCAACATCGAGAAACTGCTCACGGGCGTTCGCCTTGTATTTAAACTCGGGCTGCTGGATGCAGCCCGAAAAGAGTTCTGGCATTTTCTAAGACGCATCTACTCCGAGAGACGTGATTTGCTGCCGGACGCAATGGTACTGGCCGCGATGGGATACAGTGTGAGGAAGGTGGCTGAGCGATATTGCGGACCATTAACAACGCACTCTTAAAACACTGCCCCTTGCCTCTATCAAACAATCGGTGAAGACACCTCATTATCCGGAGGGCGCGGCTCTCCAGCAAATCTTCAAACCAAGTGCCATACCCGATGGCTTCCATCCTGACGATGAGTTCGCCTGCGCGCCCAGGAGTAGAAGCGGTCGATATCGTTCTTTTATTCAACGGGATCAGTTCTAGCCAGAGCCAACTCAGGTTGAAGAAATTCGAGACATTTAGAAACAACGTATTCCTGATGCAAGATGCGGCGATGACCATGCCCCTCAGTGGTAACTAATTCGCAGGTCGGGCCGGATTGAATGAGCTGCATAGCATTCCAATAAGGTATCTCAGCATCCTTTTTGTCGTGAATCAACTGCGTGGGAATCGTGATCCGGGAGATCATGCGTTTGATTGAGAAGTCTTCCCAAGTAAAAGTGTTACCGTAGCGACTTTCTAAAAGCTCCCTCATTCGTTTCATTACGTGTCCAGGAATACCCAATACCTCTGCGAATGCTTCCGTGACCCAGATAGCACTTGCGGGAGTGCCGATCAAAACCAGTCTTTTAACCGGAAACTGATGACGCTCCATTGAGAGAAGAGTGCATGCAGCGCCAAGCGAATGAGCGACTATTGCCGTGACGGGTGCTACCTCTTGGCGTATGGCATTGATGGCCGCCGCATACTGAACCATATCGGTTTGGCGGCCCGATGAGTAGCCGTGCGCAGGAGCATCTAATGCCACAACCCGAAAGCCTGCGCTCGTCAAGGGAGTCACAAATGCTCCCATCTGTGTCGCGCGTCCTCCCCAACCATGAATCAGCAAAACGGTTGGCCCATTTCCCCATGACAGTGCATTTAAATTGCCGCCCTTGAAAGGTACTTTCAAGACGGTCGCCGTCTTGCTTAACTGAATCTCCCATAACGGCGGCTTATGTCGCTGAGGCGTGAAAAAGAGCCGATAGGCAAGTCTGGCACCTAGATTCGGCGCAATCGCCCCCAGAATTCGGAAACTTCTTCGCAGCGCCGACATACCGGGCTTGTGAGCAAACCCGCCGGATTCTTTTGATTTTGCACTGGATGTTGGTGGTTGTGTCATCGCGCTTACTTTTCGAGGCTTTCCATAATCCCGGCCAACTCATCAGGCGATTCCCGACGAGGTAGAGTGGTGAGACTCTTGATCCAAATGCAGCTTTCAGCAGGTCGCTTCTGGAAAGGTCTAACCTGATTGTTGAATGACGTGGGAAAGATTACTTATCACGCCGAGAATAGTTATGCTATAATTTTAGCTGTCTACGGTCATTATGCATCGCTCAAGCAGCCTTAGAATTTGTTTAATGTTTTACTCACAACCTGTTTCTTTTAGCAATCGCCTTTCAGAAGCACACTGAGATTGCTCACGATTCTCGGATTAAAGGTCTTAATACCTTATATCTCAAGAGCTGCTAAAATATAATTTTAATTGGAAATCTCTCTAAAGGCTAGAGTAATTCCAGCAAAAGGCGGATATGCAACTCGCAATCTCCTCAAAATTTTCTGATTTGGTCGAACTCTTGCATCATAGAGCACTTCATCAGTCTGAGAAAACGGGTTTCATCTTTCTTCGGAATGGAGATATGGAATCAGGGAGATTGACTTATCGAGAGCTAGATAGTGCTGCACGTGCGATTGCGGCACAGATTCAGGCTATCGCAAATGTAGGTGAACGGGCTTTGCTTCTCTTCCCGCCCGGTTTGGAGTTTGTAACTGCCTTCTTTGGTTGTCTGTACGCAGGTTTAATTACTGTTCCTACTCATATCTTTCGTGCTAACCAGAATCTCTCCAAGATTCTGGCGATTGCAGCCGATTCCCAGGCGTCGGTAGTCCTCACGACGACAGCACTCTTAACAAACCTGAAGAAGCAACTGGCGCAGAATCCGACGCTGGCAGCCTTGCGCTGGTTGGCGACGGATGACATTGCCAGTCATGATGGCGAATTATGGCAACAGCCTTCTCTAAGCAGCGACGACTTGGCCCTTTTTCAGTACACATCCGGGTCTACGGGAACGCCGAGGGGCGTCATGGTCAGCCACGGCAACTTGTTGCACAATTCGGCTCAGATTAAAAAGAGTTTCGAGCACACTCATGACACCCGAGCCGTGATGTGGCTTCCGCTCTACCATGATATGGGATTAATTGGCGGGGTGCTGCAACCATTGTACAGCGGCTTTACGGTCACGCTCATGTCGCCTATTGACCTTCTGCAAAAGCCTTACCAATGGCTTCAGGCGATTACTCGCTACAAGGCCGGTACCAGCGGCGGCCCTAATTTCGCCTACGACTTGTGCATTCGCAAGATCACGCCGGAGCAGCGTGAGAGTCTCGATTTAAGCAGTTGGGACGTAGCTTTCACCGGGGCAGAACCTGTTCGTGCCGGGACGTTGGAGCAATTTGTAGTGGCTTTTGAATCCTGTGGCTTTCGTCGAGAAGCCTTCTATCCTTGCTATGGTCTGGCCGAGGCAACTCTCCTTGTTTCGGGTGGAGTAAAAGCACATCCGCCTGTTATTCGCCATGTGGAAGCGACAAGCCTTGCGCATCATCAAGTCCCAGCAGCACTCGCTGAACTTGAAGGGTCACGCCCTATTGTGGGCTGTGGTCATGCATGGTTAGGCCAGAAGATTCTGATCGTTGACCCGAAAACCTTAATCCAATGCCCAGACGGACAGATAGGTGAAATTTGGGTTTCAGGTTTGAGCGTGGCTAAGGGCTATTGGAATCGCCCGGAAGAGACGGAGAAAACTTTCAACGCTCACCTGGCCGATGGCAGTGAAGCCCCGGCTCTTCGCACTGGCGATCTTGGATTCATGCAGGATGGGGAACTTTTCGTAACAGGCCGTCTCAAGGATTTAATCATTATTCGGGGCCGCAATCACTATCCACAAGACATCGAACTGACAGTGGAACAGAGTCATGAGGTGCTAGTCTCAGGCTGCGGGGCAGCGTTCACGGTAGAAGTCAAAGGAGTAGAGCGACTGGTAGTAGTCCATGAGGTTGGCCGGAAATATTTACGAAATATAGATGTGGATGATGTGGTTGGGAACATCCGGCGGGCAGTGGCGCAGCAGCACGAATTGGACACTTACGCTTTGGTACTTATTAGAACCGCGAGCATGCCGAAGACCTCCAGTGGCAAAGTTCAACGTCATCTTTGCCGTGCAAAGTTTCTGGATGGAACGCTGGATGTGGTCGGCATTGGATAACGGTGCGTAAAGGATTGATGGGAAGACGACCTCTCACAGAAATGCGGCTGGCGGGCGCGCCCCTTAACGTCTGTTTTCACGCTTTATGTGACACTATGGAGCAACAATAATGAAAACCCAAGACTCGAACCACAAAGATGCGTCTGCTGTGCCGGGAGATGCCGGTGCCGGTTCAAAAAACAGAGCCGGGACTCCTCCGACAGCGGCAGAGATTCAAGCATGGCTAATCTCTTACCTTGCCAGAGAGCTTGACATTGATTCGCGCAAGATAGACATTAAGACTTCATTTGAGAATTACGGCTTATCCTCAGCCTCGGCAGTTTTTATGACGAGCGACTTGTCGGATTGGTTGGGAAGCGAAGTCGATCCAACTCTACCCTATGATTACTCTACCATCGAAAAGTTAGCCCGGCACTTGGGCGAGACGCAAAACAAGACACCCGGCGCACGATGACGGGTGTACAACGACTCTCCAACGATAGGGTAGAACTATGGCAACGATGAAGATCAACAGTCGGGGCGCTTCGCTTGAAGCTATTCAGCATCATTACGATGTAGGCAACGACTTCTATCGTCCCTGGCTAGGCGACACTTACACTTACTCGTGCGCGCTTTGGGAGGAAGATGACACTCTCGAATCAGCGCAGTTGAGGAAGATAGACTTTCATGTTGCTCAGGCGAGAGCCGCTCATGCCGAACGGGTGCTAGATGTCGGTTGCGGCTGGGGGACAACCCTCAAACGCCTCGTTGAAGTACATGGCGTCAAACATGCTGTAGGGTTGACATTGAGTCAGTCACAGGCGGATTGGGTTGCATCACTCGCTCAACCGCAGATTGAGGTACGGGTTGAGAATTGGCTAGACCACTCTCCAGATGCCCTCTATGATGCCATCATTTCTATCGGCGCGTTTGAACACTTCGCTAAACCCGGTCTTTCACACACGCAGAAAATAGAGAGCTATCAAACCTTTTTCAAAAGTTGCCGCGAATGGCTGAGGCCGGATGGCTGGATGTCGCTACAAACCATCGCTTACGGTAATTTGCGCGCCGAAGACAAGAGCCGATTCATTGAGAATGACATTTTCCCCGAATCGGACCTGCCGACGCTGGCCGAGATTGCGCTAGCGTGTGAAGGAGTTTTCGAGATCGTGGCGGTACGCAATGACCGCAAGGATTACGAACGCACCAGCCGGGTTTGGCTCTCAAGGCTTAAAGACAATCGCGCTGAATTAATCGATCTGGTTGGGGAAAAAACCGTCACCAGATACGAGAGATATCTCAGCCTCTTTTTGATCGGTTTCCACACGGGGACGATGAACCTCTTACGCATAACCATGCACCGGTACGATCAGTCCCGGAAATAAAGTCTGCGGCATGAACAGACAAGCAACACAGCCGCCAAGGAGATTCCGCAATGAAAGCAGATGCTACTATCCTCAAAGAGATTTACGAGCAGCGCCCGTCCGCTCCCATCGGATTACTCAGCAGGGATGAGAAGGACCGGCTGATCGAGCGAGGCGTTGTCGGTTTGTACCGTTGGTATCTAGCCCGCTCGCAAGCGACGCGCAACTGGAATCCCGACAAAAGTTTTAATTGGCGCGCTTTTCGCACTGACCACTCGCCCGAACTCAACTACATTCTTGAGGGCTTCTACGCTGTCGAGCAGTACGTTCCCGATTACGTCAGCAAGATGCTCTACGGTTTCGTTCGCAAAAGTCATGGTCGGTCGCAGTTCCAGATTCGTTGGGGATCGGAGGAACAAAAGCACACGGATGGGTGGCTGAATACACTCTTGTTTTCGCGCTTTCGCTCTTTCCAGTGGATCGAAGACTACAAGCAAATCATGCGCGACGCTCCTGAGTGGTATCTCCCCTGGGATGATGCCCATCACATGCTTTTCTACACCGTCATTCAGGAGCGCGCCACACAGATCAACTATCTCAACATGGCAGCTATCGCGGGTGGGAAGAGCGACAAGCCGGAGCTTGCCAATGAAGTCGATCCGGTTCTGGAGCAAGTGTGCTTGACGATTGCAACGGATGAGGCCGCACACTACAACTTCTTCCTTGAAGTTGCGCGTTTGATGTTCTACTACTACCCTGCGCAATCACTTGAAGCTCTCATGGATGTCATCAAGCACTTTGCTATGCCTGCGGGCGACATCATTCCCAATTTTAAGCGATTTGAAGAAGCTGTGGCGAATGCTGGCATTTTCTACCCGCGCGTCTACGTGCACGACATTCTTCAGCCCGTGCTGAGAAACCTGAGCGTTCATGACCGTAAGGCGTTCACATACGGCGTCAGGCGCTCGCGCATGGTTCCTGATCCCGATGGCAATATGCGCGATACGTCACTCTTCGATACCATTAATTACGGCGCGCTCCAACAAGCGGTGAAACGGCTTTACGGTCGGATTGAGAAGCACGAACAGGAGGTCGGCTTTGCCGACATTGACGCAACGTGCTTTGTCCCCAGCGGACTCGATGCTGATTCCCTCTCCAACTAAAATCTCGCCTGCATGCCCATAGCTCTTAGCGGTATGTCCGTGCGTAGTTGCCGGTGCTTCCATACGGGTATTTGTTTCGTGCGCTCGTACAGCCCGTTCATGTAAGATTTGAAGGTCATGTCGCTTTCTTTCATCTGTGAAGAAATAGAAAAAGCCGCTGCCTCCTTCCCTGACCATATCGCGCTACAGATGTTCAGCGATGAAGGAGACATTCGATACACCTACAGAGAGACTGTTCGCCTCGCCAAAAATGTAGCTCATCATCTAAGAAAGATGGGAGTTAAAAAGGGCGATCACATTGCGATATGGTCTCGCCTTGAGCCGAAGTGGGTGATTGCGTTTTTAGGCATCATCTATAGCGGCGGTGTGGCCGTTCCTCTTGACGTTGAGTACGGGGAGGAGGAGATCATTTCCGTGCTTAATGAAACCGGATGCGGTTTTATCTTCACCGCGCGGGAAAAACTCCAGCTTCTACAGAAAATCGTGTTGGAGCGCACGCAGGCGCTTGCGCTCGTGGCAATGGACTCGGCCAACACCTGCGATGGAGTAACCGGGGTGGAAGAGTTATTTCAAGACAGCAAAGATAATCCTCCGCTCTCCTCGATCTCGCCGGAAGATGCAGCCATTATTTTTTATACGTCTGGCACAACCGGAAAGCCTAAAGGGGTGGTCATACAACATCGAAGTATTACAAACAGCACCCTCGGGTTGCTGCAATACATTCAATTATCCGCCGAAGATAGAGTCCTTGCGATTATTCCCGCCCATCACATCTTTGCCGCGCTCGCCAACATCTTCATTCCTCTAGCCAGAGGGGCCAGCGTAACTTATGCGAGCACTGTGAAGAGCACCGAACTGCTGAAAACAATCCAACGAGCCAAAATCACCACTTTCCCCGGTGTGCCGCAGATTTTTTACCTGCTTCACCAGAAAATTTTTGATGAGATACAACGAAAACCTCTTCCGGTGCGCCTTGTCCTGCGCATTCTCTTACGCACATGCTTTTGGCTCCGGCGCGGAACAGGTTTCAATCCCGGCAGATTGGTTTTCGCAAAAGTGCATCAGACTTTCGGCGGCCATCTCCGTCTTTTGATTAGCACTGCCTCCTTTTTTGATCCAAAGATTATTCGTGATTTTTACAGCCTGGGCTTCACCGTCTATCAGGGGTATGGCATGACGGAAACCTTCGGCGGTGGAACTTTAACTCCGTTCTATCACAACGTCATAGGGTCAGTAGGCATTCCCATTTCGGGAGTCAAGCTCACTCTCATCGAACCGGATGAGACAGGCGTCGGAGAGATAGCCATCTCCGGTCTATCAGTGATGCATGGCTATTTTAAGGATCAAGAATCGTCAGCCGGTGTTTTAAAGGATGGGTGGTTCTACACGGGCGATCTCGGTTATCGAGATGCTCAAGGTAATTACTATATCACTGGACGCAGAAAGGAAATGATCGTCCTAAGTTCGGGTAAAAATATCTACCCCGAAGAGGTGGAAAATCACTATCTACAGAGCCTGTACATAAATGAGATGTGCGTTCTTGGAGTTACCGATTCCTCGAACTACGCCCGCTCCGAGCGTTTGCACGCCATCATCGTGCCTAATTTTGACTACTTGAAGCGAGAAAGAATTGTTAACTCCCAAACTGTTATCCGTATTGAAATCGAAAAACTGTCTCTGAAGCTGCCTAAATATAAAAGGATTATGACGTATGAAGTTCAAGCAGAGCCTCTGCCACGCACCAGGACAAGAAAAATCATGCGCTGGGTCGTGCAACAACGGCGTGCTGACAGTGCGTTGAACATGAGCACTCTACCTGAAAGCCGATATACTTTTGTTGAGGGAGATGATCTCCTGCTGAACACCGGGAAATCCACAATTGTCCTGGATGTGATTCGGAAAGAATCTCAAATAAAACGAGATTTACATCTGGACATGAATCTTGAGCTTGATCTGGGTTTCGACTCGTTGCGTCGTATTGAGCTTATTGCGAACATTGAGCAGTTGCTGAACATTCGCTTGGGTGACGATTCCGTCAGCCAGTTTTTGACCATCCGTGATCTGCTCAATGCGGTAAACCAGAATCAAGGCGAGAGCGTGACTTTGACCGCCGACCCGTCGCATTCTGCGCGTATCACATGGAAGGAGATTCTTTCTGCGCCGGGAGGCGACCGTTTTGCCGAAAAGTATGTCCTTAAAACATCTTCTCTCGCAAGTTGGGTCTATTTTATCCTGCTAAAATTGATCTTTATCTTCGCCAAAGTTTTATTTAAGCTGGAGGTACAAGGTCTTGAGAATATTCCTCGGCAAACACCCTTCCTGATTTGTCCGAATCATCAAAGCTATCTAGATGGAATTTTGGTCCCCTCAGTCCTTCCTTACTCCACCGTCAAACATCTCTTCACCGTTGGATATTCACCTTACTTTAGCGGAAGACTAAAGGATATGGTTGCACGCCTAACTAGAATTGTGCCTATTGATCCCGATACCAACCTGGTTCGCGCCATGAAGGTAAGCGCCATCTGCCTGAAAAGCAAGAAAGTGCTCCTCATATTCCCAGAAGGAGATCGCACCTATGACGGCGAGTTACAGCCCTTCAAGAAAGGGGCAGCCATTCTTGCGCGAGAACTGCGCGTTCCTGTTTTACCCATAGCCATCGATGGATCATTTAACGCTTGGTCAAAGGTGAGCGAGAGGATTCGCTTCGTCCAGATCAAGATTACTATCGGTAAACCTCTGTATTTCTCTGCCTCAGAGGTAACATCTTTCAACCATGAGGAAGACTACAATCACATATCACACAAAATGCACGACGAAATAAAGAATCTCCTACACCACACGCCTATAGCTGTTTGCAAATGAGCGTGACCAAGGTCAGTACGGCCTGCCGTAGCGGGCGGGTATTAACGCCGCTTGAAACCCGCCCGCTACGGCAGGCCGTACTGACCTTGACGCTGGCATAAGAGGCCACATGCAATTGCAAACCGCAATAAAATCACGCCAAGCTCAAATCAAGCGACGCTACCCGTCGCAAACAAAAAGACTCTCTAAGAGCGCCTGCTGCTATGAAAGAAGTCAAGACTCAAAAAAGATTAGACCCTATCGTCGGCGTCCGACACTAAACGAGTTTCAAGCACTGCCATAAACGTTCAGCCAGGATTCGCACTTCGGGCTCCAAAAAGATTGTGTAATGGTCGCCCTGAATGTCATAGATTTCTAACGGCTGAGAAGTGAGTTGAGCCCAAGCGAGCGCAGTGTTTGGGAAGGCCATTTCGAACGCCTCCAAGTTGTCGGTGGGACGAAAGAGAGTAATTCGACCGGGGTAAACTTGAGCCTTGTAGTTGTGCAACTGTCGGGTCGCCCTCCGCAAGCCGCTCTTGTAAATCTGAAATAGTGACTGAATCTGTGGCAATCCACTATCGCGTGATATGACGCCTGATGACTGCGCTTGTTCCAGGACTCGCCTGAATAATTCTCCAAGATTCGCCTCATGCAAATCGTCTGACCCTATCACCAGCCTTTTACCGCAGCGCCCACCCAGATAACTTGCGAAGATAGGCAGGAGTGCCGCGTTGTCAGGACTGACGGGGCTGCTGCCTGCGAGCGGGGTCGGGCTATCGAACAAGGCTAAGAGATCTATACGTCTGCCCTGCCTATGTAGTTGTTGGGCCATCTCGAAAGCCACTACGCCTCCAATTGACCAGCCCCCCAGCAAATACGGCCCATGCGGGTCAGTAGACTGAAGTGCGGCGACGCATTCGGCAGCGATCTCTTCGAGTGGTGAGCCGACAGCGGACTCGCTATCGAGGCTTCGGTAGCTATCGAGCGTCGCCGGTTGGAGTGCATAAAACGGCTGATCAACGCCCAAATGCCGCGTCAAGGCAGAGTAGCACTGCACGTCTAAAGCGCCCGGATGGACGCAGAAGAATGGCGGGCGTGTGCCGTGAGGCTGAATTGCCGTGATCCATTGCTCAGGTAGAGAGGTTGTCCGCCCATTGGAGCTTTCCTGTGCGAGTATCGTGGAGGCAAACGTAATCGGTGATGTTTTATTGATCTGTTCGATAAGGAGCGCTGCGAATTCACCTATGGTAGGCCCCTCAAGGAGTTTTACCACGGGCACGACGATGCCGAGATCGCTCTCGACGCGATTCCTTAATTCAATGCCCATCAGGGAGTCGATGCCTAGAGTGTCTAAGGGCTGCTGGACGCTCAACTCGGATGCTCGGACGCCTACGATCCTCGCCACCTGCTCTATAATGTAAGCTTCCAATAAAGACTGTCGAGCGCTCGGCTCGGCGGCCAGAATGGTTTGATATGCTATCCCGTCCGCCGCTCTTGCCGAACCGCTTTGTGGCAAAGCCTGCAACTCTTCAAACAACTGGCTGAGCAGCGGTGACTGCGACAATTCTGGATAGGATTTGAAGAGTTGCTTCCAGTTAATAGGGATTACGCCCACCTGCGTGACTCTTTGCCCCAGCAGACGTGCGAAGACCTCTAGCCCATTATCCGGCTGAATACTTTCAACGCCCCGAAGCGCAAGACGCTTATTTTGACCGCCTTGAGCAGCCATACCAATCTCAGCCCATGGCCCCCAGTTGATACTCAGAGCCGGTTTACCCGCCGCCCGCCGGTAGTGCGCCAGTGAATCGAGGAACGCATTTGCAGCAGCATAATTCCCCTGTCCCGCAGAACCTAACAGTGCGGCAGAGGAGGAGAATGTCACGAAGAAGTCTAAAGAGGCGTCTTCGAACAAGCGGTGAAGAAGCCAGCCGCCAACTACCTTCGCTCGAAAAATGGCGGTCAGGGACTCATCCTCGAGCTGCAAGAGTATCTGGTCTTGCAGGACTCCAGCAGCGTGGAAGACGCCACGGATCGGCGGCCACCCTTCACGTCGGTAGGCTTCAAGAAAAGCGGTAAGCTGCGCTTCTTCGGAGACATCGACCGAAGCGATATGTACGCTTGCTCCTAAGGACTCTAATTGCCTGATGGCAGCTATCTGCTTGCCTAGCCGACTCCCCCCTTCGATTTGGCCCCATCCGGGGCGCGGGGGTAGCTGTGTGCGCCCCATGAGGACCACGCGACGGACTCCCTGCTCTACGAGCCAGCGTGCGACGAGCAACCCGAGGCCGCCCAGCCCGCCCGTTATCAGATAACTGCCATCAGGCCGCCAGCGTGGCGCTGAGTTAGAAGCCAGGAGATGGCGTTGACGCACCAAACGTGCGACATAGACTGTGCCGTTACGGAAGGCCAGGTGACTCTCGTTGTGGGCGCAACGCAGATATTTCCACAACTGAGCGCCGTCATCCCCGGCGCGCAACTCCGGGGCAAGATCAACAAGTCCGCCCCAAATCCTCGGATGCTCTTGTGCGATACTCCGTCCGAGACCCCACATAGGAGCTTGCATGAAGGCCGTCGGCTCTGAGTCGTCCAGTACCGCCTGAGCCGCGCGCGTCACGAGCCACAGGCGGGCGAGTCCGCCCGTCTCCCGGCGCACCATCTCTTGAATGAGACGCACGACGGTGCCGCAGCCGCGCCTCTGTTCCGACTCCAAGGCGTCCAGGGTGACTTCTTCAGATGAAGGCGCATTGAGACTCCACAGATGCACGACACCGTGGCAAGGAGATTGGGCATCCGACGCGGCCTCGGCAAGGAGACGCTGAAGGTCTTCCGGCTGTGCTGGTCGAATTTGGAAGCGGTCTTCGCCCAGGCGTTCGTAAGTCGTGCCGGGGAACACCAGAATAGAGCGATTCCCCTCTTTCGTCAGACATTCAGCCAGCGACACCCCGACCCCCTCTGCGTCGGCGAAGATGAGCCAGGTCCCTATCGGCAAAGCCTCTCCGCCATACGGGCTGGATGACGAATCTTGTGAGAGCGCTTTTGCTTCCCACTGGATTTTATAGAGCCAGTCTTTCATGTTCAGCCGAACATCGCGTTGTGAGTCGCCGTCTAAATACTGAACGCATAAGCCCAGAGCCTCAACTAGTAGTTCCCCGCCCTGCCCGAGCAGCCGCACGTCTCCAACCAGTTTCCCCGGTGCCCTCTCGACATTCACACGCGCGCGTGCATGGCTCCACATCATCTCCTCTGCACGGCCATAAAAACGAACCTCTTCCACCCCCAGAGGCAGGAACGAGCCCGCGCCACTACCCGCTGCCGCCAAGACCTGCGCGCAGGCATCGAGAATGGCCGGGTGGAACCGATAGCTGTCGATCTCGTCCTTGAGCGACTGAGGCACACGTATTTCGCCGAGAGCCTCACCGTCACCTCTCCAAAGCTGCTTGATTTCTCGAAAAGCAGGGCCGTATTGAAGCCCCCTCTCTCTCAACTCTTGATAGTAATCCTCGACGGAGACTTGCTCCTGACAACGCTCTTTTATTAGCTGGAACTCTTCGACCCATTGCGGCTGTCGAACAGCATCGTTGTTAGAACAACGACCTAATCTTCCAAGCGCGTGGAGCGCCCAAGCGGCCTCGGACGCATCTTCACCCGCACGACTGTAGATGTGGAAGGACGCCCCCTCTTCGGAATTAGGGGAAAGGACAAGTTGAACCATGCGGGCAGACTCCCCCGATAAAAACATGGGACTCCGAAATCCTACGTCGGCGAAGAAGCATGGGCTGTTCCCGAACGCTTCTGTCGATGCGGCGAGAGCCATCTCGATGTACGCGGTGCCGGGCAGAACCACCGTCTCCTGAAATACGTGATCCGCCAAATAAGGAAGGTTCCGTTTGTCCAGCTTATTCTCCCAAACGTAGTTCTCCGGCAGGTGCGCCAGTTCTACTCGTTTGCCGAGCAGCGGGTGCAACTTGAAGCCATTTCCGTCCTGAGCGACAAACTCTCTTCCGGGATGTGTGTCCGCACTTCCATTGCCAGGGTTTGTGTCTGCCGTCCCTTTTTCAAGCCAGCACCGCTCGCGTTGCCACGGGTAACGCGGGAGTTGAACGTGCCGCCCGCCCGCCGGGTACAGTCGGCTCCACTTTATCAGGTGACCCTGAGCGTATAAGCCGCCGAGGGATTTCAGCAACGTGACCCGCGCGCGCTCCCCTCGGCGCATGGAAGCGAGCGTGAGTCCTTCTCGCTTTTGGTGATTCAGACATTGTTTGATGGGACCCAAAAGGACAGGGTCCGGCCCTATCTCAAGAAAGATTTGGTGTCCTTGATTTATCAACACGTCGACAGCATCAGCGAAGAGCACAGGCTGCCTGATCTGACGCTGCCAGTAGTCGGAGTCGAACGCATGACCGTTACCGGCACGGCCGATCAGCGTCGAAATGATAGGCATAGTAGGCGGACGAGTTCCGAGTGGCTGTAAAGCTCGCGCGAGTTCGCTCTGAATCGCTTCCATCTCGGCGCTGTGGAAACCGTAATTCACCGGCAGGTGGTGGCAAGCGACCCCTTGCTGCCCGAGGGTGTCGAGGACTTCATGGAGCGCGCCTGGCTCGCCCGAAATGACGGTTGAAGTGCGGCTGTTGATTGCCGCGATGGATAGGCGGTCGGCATATTTTGAAAGAGCGTGCCTGGTCTCGTCCGGCGATAACTCTACGGCTGCCATCTTGCCCTTCCCGGTCGTGCGCTGCATCAAGCATCCGCGATGAAAAGTGACACGCATGGCGTCGTCAAGACTCAGGACACCAGCGGTATGAGCCGCGGCCACTTCCCCAAGGCTGTGCCCTGCGACTGCATCCGGGACAATTCCCCAGTGCCGCCAGAGCGATGCGATTGCTATTTGAAAGGCGCAAAGGACAGGCTGAACAATCTCTGTCTCACCCAGGCGAGATCGCGATTCGTCAGCACAGAGTTCCTCAAGCAATGACCACCCGGCATACCGCTTGAGCAACTCGTCGCACTCCTCCATTATTGATCTAAAAACCGGCTCCTGCTCCAGCAACTCGCGCCCCATGCCCGGCCACTGCGTCCCCTGGCCGGAGAAGACGAACGCAAGTTTCGCAGGGCGGCCCCTGAAGTTGCGCCCGGAGTAGACGCCGGGTCGGGCTTCACCCTGCGTGAAAGCGGTCAAGCGCTCGACGAGTTCCTCGCGCGTTTGGAACACGACCGCAAGCCGGTAATCAAGATGAGTTCGCCGCAAGCTGGTGGTGTAACAAATGTCGTGCGGCTCAGCAGCGCTCCCGACTTCTTCGGAGAGAAGATCACAGTAAAGATGAGCGTAATCATTTAGCGCCTCCGGCGTGTGGGCTGACAAAGGGAGAAGGTGCGCGCCCATCGAGGCGGGCACCGCGCCGGTCTGCCGCGCCTCGGTGCTCGGTGGCGCTTCACCGACGATGACATGCGCATTCGTCCCGCCGAAGCCGAACGAACTCACGCCAGCGATGCGCTCACCGACCCCCTCGGGCCAGGGGCTGAAGGTTTGCTGAACGCGCAGCGGGAGTTCGTCAAACGGGATGTGTGGATTCGGCTTCTGAAAATGCAGGTTTGGCGGAATCTCCCCGTGTTTGAGCATCAAAGCGAGCTTGATGAGTCCGGCGACTCCAGCGGCCGCCTCAAGGTGACCTATGTTCGTCTTGACCGAACCGATGGCGCAATGACTGCCTGGCGGACGGCCGTCGGCGAGTACGCGGCCCAGCGCCTTCGCTTCGATCAGGTCACCTAACAGCGTGCCTGTCCCGTGCGTCTCCGTGTATTGAGCCTGTCCGGGCGATAGCCGGGCATTCCGGTAGGCTTCTGTAACAACATCCTCTTGCGCTTGCGGGTTAGGAGCCATTAATCCGTTGGTGCGGCCGTCCTGATTTATCGCACTACCCCGGATGACTGCATAAATCCGGTCACCGGCAGCTATCGCCTTTGAGAGTGGCTTTAGAACGACGAAGCCAGCCCCTTCGCTCCTAACGTAACCGTCCGCACGCGCATCGAACGTTTTGCAGCGGCCATCGGCGGCCATTAATCTCGCGCGTGTGAAATTCATTGTGACTTCGGGGCTGAGAATCAGGTTCACTCCGCCTGCTAAAGCAACGGGACTCTCTCCATTGGAAAGGCTGCGGCAGGCTAGATGAACCGCCACGAGAGATGAAGAGCAGGCAGTATCAATCGCCATACTCGGCCCACGGAGATCGAACGTGTAGGAAAGTCGATTGGCCGCGATACTGAATGCGTTACCGGTGCCGCCGTAGGCATCAATCAAGTTGAGATCGCCAAGATGAATCCGTCCGTAGTCGTTGTTTGAAATACCAACGAAGACGCCGGTAGCTGAGCCTGCTAAGTGTTCGATTGGCATCCCAGCGTCCTCAAACGCTTCCCACGCCACCTCCAAAAGGATCCGCTGTTGCGGGTCCATGCGGGCTGCCTCACGGCGGGATATCTTGAAGAAGTTGGTATCGAACTGGTCAATGCGTTCGAGGAAGCCGCCCCAAAGCGTGTTGAGTTTTCCCGGCGCGTTGGGATCGGGGTGATAAAGGGCGTGCCTGTCCCAGCGATCAGGAGGGACTTCGGTAATCGCGTCAATGCCATTTCGCAGCAATTGCCAGAAAGCCTCGGGGCCGCTTGCGCCGGGGAAGCGACATCCAATGCCCACAATGGCTATCGGTTCTCCCCGGTTTTCCGGCGCGACCTCAACTCTAATTTTTGAATCGCTGGATGTGCCTGTTTCACCCAGATGCCGCGCAACACTCTCGATAGTCGGATACTCAAACAGAAGGGTTGGGGGAAAGCGCTTCCCCAGCCACCGCTCCAGGTCGCCGGCAAGACTGACTGCTTGCACAGAGTCGAGGCCATAGCTCGCAAAAGGCTCTCTGGGGTCTAGATGAAGAGCATCTACACCCATCAGCACCGAGACTCTGAAGACAAGCCATGCTTGAATCTCTTCGCCCGTCGGGGCTGGGCGACCCGCCCCCGTGTCCTGCACGGTAGAGACCTCGACCGTCTCATCATGGCAACCGCCGCACGACTCCTGCGCCCACGCCCTGACCACTTCCAGTCTCCCCTCAAGGAACTTGGCGCGAGTCGCCTGGCGCATGACCTTGCCGCTTGAGGTTCGCGGAAGGCTCAAGGTTTTAATGAGAGCAATCGCGCGAGTCTGTAGGCCATGATGCTCCGCTATCGCGCCCCGGATGGCAGCGATGGCAGCGTCGGCGTCTAGATTGCGGCTATGGCGCTCCACCTCCTGCACAATCACTAATGACTCTGCCCCTGAGTCCTCATCGTCTACCGAGAACGCCGCCCCGCCGCCCTTCCTCAAAGCCGGATGGCTCTGCTCCACCGTCAACTCAATGTCTTGCGGGTAGTGATTATGACCGCGAATGACGATGAGGTCTTTCATCCGCCCGGTGATGAACAACTCGCCTTCATGCAGGTAACCCAAATCGCCGGTACGCAAAAACGGGCCTTCATTACTCTCCGCCAGGTACGCCCGGAAAGTCTGCCCTGTCTCTTCGACCAGATTCCAGTACCCGATGGCAACGCTTGGGCTCGACACCCAGATTTCACCCACCTTGCCGGGCGCGCACCGGGCTAAGGTTTCGGGGTCAACAATAACAATCTTCTGGTCGAGCATAGCTCGACCGCAGCCCACCAGAGTCTGCATGTCCTTCTCATCGGACGCCACTCCAATCACGCTGTTTAGCTTGAGCGAGCTGCGAGAAACGTTGTGCAGTACCGGCTTGGCAGGCCCCAGGCCGCCGCTGATGAGCAGAGTGGCCTCAGCCATTCCGTAACAGGGATAGAAGGCGTCGCGCCGAAAGCCGCAGGATTCGAAGGTCTCGGCGAAGCGCTCAAGCGTCTGCGCGCGGATAGGCTCGGCACCGCAGAAAGCTACACGCCAACTGCTCAGGTCAAGGGTCTTTCGCTGTTCGGGGGTAATCTTATCAACGCATAGCTGGTAGGCGAAGTTGGGGCCGCCGGAACCCGTTCCGCGGTAGCGCGTGATCGCCTGCAACCAGCGCACAGGGCTTTGAAGGAACGAGGCTGGCGACATGAGGATTGTGGAGCCTCCCGTGTAGACGGTTTGAAGTATGCTGCCGACCAACCCCATGTCGTGGTAGATGGGCAGCCATGTCACGCCTCTATCGATTGAGGCGTCTAGCCCGAATCCATGTTTCATGAGGGCCAGATTGTGCATCAAGTTGCCATGACTCACCATGACCCCTGTGGGCTTGCTTGTCGAGCCCGAAGTGTATTGCAGTAGGGCTATAGTGTCACTCGTGATCGTCGGCGCGCGCCATCCCTCGGCCTCCTCTGCCGGGATGTCCTCAACGGCATGCCAGCGCAGGCATCCAAATTCAGGCATAAGGTCTAGATAGCGCTCCACGTCAGACAAGACAGTCCTGGTAGTTAGCACATCCGTTGCCTGCGCGTCTTCCACGATGGCTTGCAACCTCGGCGTGGGCCGGTTGAGGCGAGGCGGGAACGCTAGAACGGCGACCGCCCCGGCGTACATGCAGCCGAAAACCGCCGCGATATACTCCAGGCCCGGCGGATAGAAAAGCAGCACCTGCTTGCCGCTCATTCCGATGCTCTGAAGCCTGGAGGCGATGGCGCGGGCTTGGCGATCCAGTGAGTCGTAAAGCAGATGAAACTCTTCCCTCTCCCCATCACTGAGAAAAGTGTAAGCCAGCATCTCAGGCTGTTGTGTAGCTCTTCGCCGAAGGAGTTCGACCAAAGATGAGGCATACGCAGGTTTGTTGGAGAGTGGGTCTCGCATTATGTTCATACCCTTAGTAGAATGAAGAACCGCGAAAGCGGTAGCCTGTGAAAGCGATGGACGACCAAACTATTTGCGCCAACTCTCGTCGCCTGAGTTGCGCCCTTACAGTGACTCCTCAACGAATTGCTCCATCTCTGCTACCGCGCCGATGGTTGGCACTGACTGACCATCTCCCTCGCGCAGATAAGCCAAACGGCGATGAATCTCAGGCAAGAGTTTGACTCCGGAATCGAAATCGATGATCCGGGTCGTTAGGTGAAACATGTAGATCGCCGTTAACCAGTTCGTAAACTCTTCCTTCGAGCCGAGGTGCTTTTCAACATTTACCATAATCCACGAGAGTTGCGCCCAGGAGTCGAAGCAGTTCTCGCAATCCCACGTGTCGCTCCGGCAGCACCCGCGCGTCGTCTTGAGGTCAGGGTTGTAAGCACGGAAATGTGGGAGGTAGGGTTTGCCGTTCTTGAATCGCTCCTGATTCTTCGGGATGTTGTTGCTGAGAGAGCAGCACACATCGAAGCCCCACTTGTCGTCATAGAGGCGTCCGGAAGTGATGACTTCGGTCACGTAGGGGGAAAAAATTATTCTATCGGGATACCGCTCAAGCATCCGGTTAATCTCTCGTCGAACCTCATCGAAGCCCCGCTGATGGTCCACCTTGCCGCCCATGTGAGATATATCGCCATAAAAATTGAAGCCCACGTAATTACCGTTGGCGATTATTTGCTCCACCACGCTCTCTATCTCGGAGACGTTACCGGGTGTGGTCGTGTAGTACCAGATCGCGCGCTCGTCATCCTTGTAGTTCTCCAAGCCCTTGGAGAATACATCCAGTTTTCCGTTACCACGCAGCATCGTATCCGTCTTGTGATCACCCCAGACGGATACGGCAATCGGCATGTTTTCGAATCCCTCGCGGGGAATTTTGCGAATGCCGTTGGTGACTACGATCATCCAGAAGTTGTCGTAGAGCTTTTTCAGACGCCCCAGAACCAGGCTGGGCTCTCCGCCGAGCACGGTTATGAAGTTCGTCCCGCGAGCCTTTTCCTGCTCGATAAAGGCGTCGAAGATCGCTTCGTCCCTGGGTGCTCTGTGCTGATCCAGCTTCTCCTCGAAGAAATAGCAGCCGTCGCAACGGATGTTACAGGCGTGGGTGATGTCAACCTGTGTGGGTCGGAGCGGCCCCGCGGATTTAATCTCGTTGTAGAGATGACGAAGGAAAGGGTCAAGCATGTATTGTGTGAGTGCGTTGTTCATCATGTGGCCTACTCCTTCTCCTTCAAATCCTGTCTGCGTGTCTTAACCTGTAGCCGCGATGCGGCCTACAATTCACGACAGCCCTACCAATTGCCGCGCGCCTGCCGTCATGCGCCCTTTAGCCTCGAAGACTTTCACCGAGCGAGTCCAGGCGGGCAGCACGCACCCTCGTTCGTCGGTGACGCGGAAAGGCTCCAGGATGGCACGCCTCTCATCTTCCGAATCGAAATCGTCTTCCGTGAAAGGAACATTTACCGCCTCGGGCGGGGTCGTGTCCGTACCCGCCAAGTAGGTGCGCCCCGGCTGCGGGCGATCTCCGGCGAAGGCATTGTTGAATATGTCAGCGACCGCCGTGAGCCACCATCCCTGCGCAAATAAACGCGGTAGGTCGTCAGCGAACTTCGTGAGCTTTACCTTCTTCGAATAGGCGCTGCTCAACAGCCACTTATAGCCTTCGATGAAGCTCTCGACGGACTCCCGCTTCGGTCTGACCACTAAGGTGTAGCCTGAGAAATCGCGCAACAGAGCGTTCGGGAGGAAAGCCGGAATTTCTTGTTCAGCGAGTCGGTGGAAGTGCGGCGTTCCCGGAATCGGGCTTTCGAAACAGATATAAGCCGGAAGGTGGAAGCCGCAATCCTTGAGCCGGGATGGAATAGACTGTATGTAGTTGCAATCGTCAATGACCGGGCTCAACATCAACCCCGACCCCACGAGGATGCCGTGCCTGCGACATTGTTCCAGAACCGTCTTGGTCTGATCAATGGTGTTCTGATACTTATGCATGTCGGCGATGGTCTCTGGGTTAAAGCTTTCCAGTCCCATAAACATCGCCCGGCATCCAGCGCGCGATAGGGCTTTGACCGCATCGAGGTTGGCGAGGACGTTGAAGGTGATTTGTGAACCCCAGCGAATGTTGAGCGGCGCGAGCGCCTCGCACAGCTTGAAGAGGTGTGTGGGATTGCCGCCAATGTTATTGTCGACGAAACAAGCGAATCGCCGCTGATACCAGGGGACAAGACCGTCAAGCATTCGCTGCCCTTCCTTAATGGTATGCACGACCTGCTCGGGGGGCATGGTGTGGTAGCGCGTGCCGATGCTTGTCAACGCACAGAAGTCACAAGTGAACGGGCAGCCGCGCGTCGTCTCAAAGGTCAGCGGGACTAGGTTCTTGCCAGCAAGTAGATCAAAGCGGGGCACTGGCACCTTCGACGCATCGAAAGCGGATGAGACGTAAAGCGGCTTGAGTTCTCCCTGACAGAAGTCGTCGAAAATCTGCCGGAGGCATCCTTCGGCATCTCCCACCACAATCGCATCGAAGAAGGGCTGGCACAGGTGTGAGTAAGTGGCGGCCATAAATCCCCCGTAAACGGTCTTGGCCCCGCGGCGTCGCCAGTAGTGAGAGATTTGCTTGGCGCGATCAAAATCCGAATGAATGCTGGAGATGAACAAGAGGTCGTAGTCTTTGCTCCAATCAACCGCGTCAGGACTATTGTCGTTAATGACCTCAACTTCGATGTTGGGTGGCAACAGGGCGGCGATTAATGTCCCGGTCATGGGTTGAATAGGACCGCGATACTTCGTCCCGTGCCGACGACGAGTGTCCATGTAAGCGAAAATGATGCCGACTTTCATTATTTTCCTCTTTCTCGCTCAAAGTGGGTTTACGAGATGAGTGAGAGATTGAGAGAATACGAAAGACTAAAATGACCCTTTGGAACAGGCAGACTTGTAAGACGCTCATTATTGACATCAAAGTGGTATTATGTCAATCATCATCTACGCCGAGTGGATTAGTTACAGAGCCTCAACGAACCCTGTTTCAATTTAGGCCCCAACCTGTGGCGCAACTTAAGAATCAAGCCCTATGCGTCCCTGGGGCTGGTCGTTCCAGTATTCTTTTATATCAGACGTTTCGGAGGGTGCTTAATGCCGACAGCCGAGCGCAGACCTCCAGCATGTTGAGCGCACAGCAAGCTCCTGATTACCGGTGACGGACTATGTTTCGGTTAGTGGTTCTGCTTTGCTTGAGTTATCTCGTCGGAAGCATCCCCACGAGCGTCATCGTAGGGCGCGTCACCCGTCACATTGACATCCGAAATCATGGTAGCGGCAACGCTGGCGCGACCAACGCCTTCCGCCTTTTAGGCTGGAAGGCGGCACTAATGGTGTTGGCGGTGGATGTATTTAAAGGGTGGTTCGCCGCGGCGGTGATTTCCCGTTGGCATTTTAGCGAGGGGGCAGATGCTCAACACTTCGACCCGACACTGGCTGCTCTGCTATGTGGCGTGGCCGCGATCATCGGCCACGTCTACCCGGTGTTCGTTAAATTCCGAGGCGGTAAGGGCGTGGCTACTTTGGCCGGGGTGCTGCTCTACCTCTTTCCACTCTCGGTCGGGTTGGGGATAATCGTTATGATCTGCATACTGGCGCTCACGGGTTACGTGGGACTCGGCTCGGTTGCGACAGTCTTGCTGCTCCCGGTGGCCGCTTACTTCTGGTACGGCTCTCTCAACTCCTGGTTCGGATATTTCAGCATCTTCATCGCAGCGTTCATCACATTCACGCACCGCAGCAATGTGTCTCGCCTGTTGGCCGGAACGGAGAATCGCTTCGAGAAGATATGGCTGTTTAAGTCTCGCGAATAGAGTTTTGCCATGACCTTGACTCAGATAAACACATCAAACCTCAAGTATGCTGTCGTGGCCGCCGCACACCGAGTCATTCGGGCGCAGGAACAACTCAACGGTATCAATGTTTTTCCGGTTGCAGATTCGGACACCGGAACCAACATGGCTTTGACGCTGCGCAGCGTCGCAGAGGATGCGCTAGAGTGCAAGGCGGACTCCGTTCACGAGTTGAGTGATGCACTGGCTAACGCAGCACTGCTGAGCGCACACGGCAGTTCGGGCGCTATCCTCGCACAATTTTTTCAGGGATTTGCGGAAGGTCTTCACGGTCAGGTCGTTGTTAATCTTGAGCAATTCGGCGAGGCCGCGCATCACGCGGCTAATTATGCGCGCGAGGCAGTCGCCGAGCCGCAAGAAGGGACAATACTGACGGTCATGCGTGCCTGGGCACAGTACGTTCAGGATAACTGGCGGCACACTGCAAGCTTTCCTGCTCTCATCCGTCGCTCCCTGAAAGTTGCCGAAGAGTCTTTAAAAATGACCCCGGAGAAGCTGGATGTCCTGGCGAAAGCCGGTGTCGTTGACGCCGGCGCACAGGGCTTCGTATATATGCTGGAAGGGATTGTGAGTTTCATCAAATCCGGAGAAGTGGAGACCTTCCCGTCTGAGAACTCGACCGCGGATTATGCTAAAGCCATAGTAGTAGACGAGACGGCAAGCATCGCCTTTCAATTCTGTACGCAAATGCTGGTCACCGGGCGCAATATTGATGGGAAAGAGTTCCGTCAACAGCTCCATCCTTTTGGCGATTCGATCATCGTTGCAGGTTCGGATAAACGTGTCCACATACACATCCATACGAACGATCCTGAGCGGGTACTCCAGACAGTGGCGAGATACGGGCAGGTGGTGAGTTGCAAAAAAGAGGACATGCGCGATCAACACGCGCGCGCGCATCATAATCCGGCGTTACAGACCATCGGGCTGATCACGGACTCTTCCTGTGATCTTCCGGCAGACGAGTTCATCCGTTCCAAGATTCACGTCGTGCCGTGTCAGGTCACTTTCGGCGATCAGACTTACACGGATAAAGTGACTATCACGGATCGAGATTTTTATAGACTGCTTGCCACCTCTCCCTTTCACCCGAAGACCTCACAACCGACACCGTCTGACTTCCGTAAGGTTTGCCTTGAAGTCGCGGCCAATCATAAGGAGGCGCTTGCCATTATCGTTTCCGGCGCGCTCAGCGGCACTCTCCAGGCTGCGGAACTGGCCGCACGAACTGTCAAGGAGCAACTCAATGTTTGTGTAATTGATTCAAAGAGCATTTCTGCTGGTCTAGGGCTGATTGTGCGCGAAGCGGCAGAAGCGATAGAGTCGGAAGCAACATTGCAGGAGGTGCGGAGTCGCGTAGAATGGGCTATTCGACATGTGCGGCTTTTCGCCGCCATTGGAACCATGGATCACCTGGTCCGTGGAGGCAGGATTTCAAAATTCCGCGGGGCCATTGTCAATTTGCTGAAGATGAAACCAATCCTGACAATGGACGCCGAAGGTAAAGCGCAGATTGTCGCCAAAGCTTGGGGGGCTAGCCACAGCCGCCGCAAGTTGATGAGGATTGTGAAGCGAGAGGCTCAGGGTAAGCAGAAGCTCCGGTTTATCGTCGCCCACTCGGACGCGCTTGCCACTGCTAACATCCTCGCCGAGCAGATACAAAAGTCTTTTGGCGTTGAGAACGTTCCGGTTGTACCGATTTCACCAGCGCTGGGCTCCCATGTAGGTCCGAAAGCAGCGGCTGTTGTATTCCTTGGTTAAAGTTGAATGTAGTCACGCACGAGGGCATCTACATCGAGATTCAGAGATGTGGCTACTGAGGAAACCATACTCACCTGTGATGGTCAGTATGCACTACAATCGGTCGTGATTGAGAATTTATGATGAAGGCTCGAACAGGCTATCCTTTGAAGTGTGTGCTTTGAAGAAATCGCCTGTCCGAGTTGTGCCTCTCGACACCTCGTCAAGAATGGCACAACTTCTAACCGAAAACAAAAGTACCTGTGCCGCGCGTGTCGCCGCCAGTTCATCCGTGACTACAGCTACCAAGGGTGTCGTCCCGAGATTCGATCTTTGATTGTCCCGATGACTTTGAACGGCTCTGGAGTGCGTGACATCACCAGAGTCTTGAAGGTCTGCATCAACACCGTGCTCAAGGTGCTTCCAGAGCAAGCCTCAAGAACGCCCGAACCGGAGTTGCCATTGCAAGTGGTCGATGTCAAAGTTGATGAACTGTGGTCTTTTGTTCAGAAAAAGAAGAACCAAAGATGGCTCTGGTACGCTTTCTCTCCCAAGAGCAAACAAGTCATCGGTTACGTCAGAGGTCGGCGCACGGATACAACTTGCCAGCAACTGCTGGATAAGTTAGCGCCATGTCAGATCACACGCTTCTACACTGACCGATGGGAGTCTTATGAAAAGTTGATACCCGAACACCGTCATTGGATTGGCAAACAGGGGACGCAGCGCATTGAACGCAACAACTTAACGATTAGCACGCGCCTAAAGCGGTGGCAGCGACGAACAATCTGCTTTTCAAAGAGCGAGGAGATGGATGATGCCGTGATAAAGTTAATGAGCGCGCGCTCACCGTCTCGCTTGAAAGCATTCCTCCATTGATAGAAAGTCTCGCGCGAGATACCAAAATAGCGGCAAGTCCGGGAGACATTTCCGCTCTCTGTGGCGTGGTTCAGAACTCGAAGTTTACGGGAAATGTCCCGGTGTTCGGCTTGAGTCATCACGATCCTCCTGAGCTAACAGTTTCCGGTTTTGTCTGAAGCTGTCAACCGAGGTCGTGGTTTTCATATATTATAGCTCTACTTTTTAATGTTGATGGCCTTCCGCATGGTCGTGTGCCGCAGCCCTCATGATGCAGTACATATCGTTAGGCTCGCAGCCCTCGACTTCAACCTGAATGGTGATATGCGCGATTGCGAAGTGATGCTCCAACTCTTCCGCTACCGCGCGGAGCACGTTCTCGCCCTCGCGCACGCTCTGCTCTTTGACTGTAATGTGGCAGCTACAGCAGACCATGCCGGAGCCGACGGTCCACACGTGCAGGTCGTGCACAGCCAGCACCCCGTGAGCGCCTCCGATTGTTTGTTCGACTTTCTCCATGTCCATTCCTTCGGGAATCCCTTCGAGTAGCACGTTGACGCTCTCCTTGAGAATCCCCCACGAACTCCAAATTATTAGGAGGCCGATGAGAATGGAGACGAGCGGGTCGGCGATTGACGCCCCTGTGAAGGCTACGACCAGTCCAGCCACCACCACGCCAGCGGCGGAGATGGCGTCGCCCAGCATGTGCATGTAGGCGCTACGCACGTTCAAATCACGCTTGGCCGCGCTGCGCAGCCATAGACTGATCAGCGTGTTCATCAGAATGGCTACGAGCGCCACGACGATCATCGGCAAGCTGTGCACGGGTTCAGGGTGAAGCAGTCTGGAGACAGCCTCCCAGAAGATCAGTAGCGCGATCACCACGAGCGAGACGGAGTTGACGAGCGCGGCGAGGATGCCTACGCGGTGGTAGCCGAACGTGCGCTTGGCCGTTGACGGCTTCCGGGCGATCCAGAGGCCGTACCAGGAGAAGATTAATGCGAGCGCGTCGGAGAAGTTATGCCCAGCGTCCGAAAGCAGCGCAAGGGAGTGCGAGAGGTATCCAGCTATGGCTTCGCCCAGCACGAAGGCGAGAGTGATGATGATCGAAAGCACCAGCAGCCGCCCCGTTAGTTGAGCGCCGTGGTCGTGGCCGTGTCCCATACTTTTCTCCTTTAACCGCAGCCGAATGCCGCCGTCAGTTAGTTCGATAACAACCTTTCCGCAGAAGATAACGATGCAAGTAGAGGAGTCTAAAGTATGCGTCCGTTTATCATCATGGCTGATTCAAGATAACTATGTCGGCGCGGTCACGCGCCGTGTCCAGAAATTCGTTCATGGCCGTTTCGATCTTCCCTTCGGTGAGCGTCCTCTCGATTTCGGCGCGCGCTTCAGCAAGCGTCGGAAGGATTCGCCCGGGCGCGCGCTGCCTGAATCTAGGCACGTACACGTGCGAGTAGTAGTCGGACGTTTCTCTATCCGTGACGACCACGAAGGAGCGGAACCGAAAGTCTAGGTACTTCTCAATCTCCACGCGGCGGCGGATTATATCGCGTAACTCTTCGGCTGTTAGGCCGACGCGCTGCATCCGCTCTTCAAATTCGGCGCGCGACGGGAACTGCCTGATGAGGTCGGCTAGCGCCCGGTTAACTTCGTCGTCACTGGGAGAGATAGTCGGTATCTTCTCAGCCTCTTGCGCAATTAAGGTCTGGCCTATGAGCAGATTGAGCGCGCGGGTCAGAGCTTCTGAGCTTGGGTTGTCTAGCGGGTTGCCGGGCTGTAATGCGAGTTGCCAGAGCAAGTCCGAGTAGGTGATGAGTTCGCCATTGACCGTAGCCACCATCCTATCTACTACCCGGCCAGAGGCGGTTGCCGCCCCCTGGCCCAAAGCGGGCAAGGAGATGACTAGCAGTAATAGCAACGCAGTTCCCCAACTTGCGCCCATAAAAATGTTCCTTACACCAATTGTTCGCGTAGCTCGTGAATCATCTCTTCTCAGATCGCGGCGTCATTTCTGTCACCCGTCATAATTCGCACGGCGCGCTCTACGGGCCAGACGAAGATTTTGCCGTCGCCGTCGCAGCCGGAGGATGCGCGCTTAAAAGGCGCGCCCACCAGGTCGAACAGCTCGAAACTACTGCTTGACGACAGAAAAAGGTTTAGGCATTACGTGGAGGGTGGAACTTGCTTCGGATCGGAGGTGATAATTCTGTGAGAGATATTCGTTCAATTGAAGGTGAACTGAGTTCTGAGACCGCCATGCTAACGACGACCGTTCCCGGCAAAATGTGCGCGCAGCAGCAGAAGCAGTCTTCGTCTCTTGGCATTTCATCTGAAGGTTGATTATTCCGAGTATCGTCTGACATCGGGCTAGAAACTGCTGAACGGGAGAGTTGATTAGCGCCGACATGTAAGTCGGAGAGGGGCTGGCTTTCGACGGCTATGCCTACCAGTTCCTCACTGCAATTCTGTGGTGAGGCGAGGTCAACGCCTGTATAAAGCAGCAGTAAGATAACGATGGCACCCATGAGCCGCCGTCTTACTACCAGCCGAACATCACGACCTGGATTCATAAGCACACCAAAGTATGGCGTTTTAGCATTTGCAATGATAAGTGGTCAACTCCAGACACGCTATCTTTCACCTGTAAGACCAAATTTTTACTCTATAATCAACCTGCGTAGTTCATTCGCTTGAATGCACATAGTAAAGCCATATTATTTGCTGTGACGCTCTTATTCAGGAGTGGCAGTCATCGCAGGTCTCGCCGCGCAGTGCTTCAATTCCCTCCTTAGCAATTATCGGAAGCATAATAAGCGCGGCCACCGGGTCAGCCCACCACCAGCCAAAAAGCGCATTTAGAACAAGACCACCAAGCAGGATAGCCGAGAGGTAGGCGCAAAGGTCAGTCTGCCGTGAATCGGCGTGCATTGCTCGACTGTTGATGCTAGTTGCTACCCGTCGCTTGGCGCGAGAGAGTAATGGCATCACGATAAGAGAAGCAGCCGCTATTACGATTCCGATGTAGCTGGCGTGTGGCGGTTCGTGTGTGATGAGCGACTTCGCCGCACCATAGAGAATGTATGCCGCTAGCAGAAGGAAACAGACGCCGACGAACTTTAATGCTATCTTTTCTGCATGTTCACGCTTTTCAGGCGCGTCCATATGAAGACGCCAGAGCAACGCTGCGCCGGATGAAACTTCAATCAATGAATCGAAGCCAAAACCTACTAGCGCGATACTGCCAGCAATCATGCCTGCGATAATAGAAGCGATTGCTTCAAGCGAGTTCCAGCCTATCGTAAGGTATTCGAGCCAGCGTCCGCGTCGCACGCTTGCGGCTCGCGCAGCCTCCTGGCTCAATATGTCCGTACTCATGCTCTAGCCCTCTACCAAACCTTGTCTTGACATTTTGATGCGGTCTGCAATCCATGCACTCAATAGCCACATCGCACACACACTAACCATAATCAGCGAGAACCATTTGCCGTATAGACCATCCGGTGAATAGATTTCTGTAGCCGCGTGCATGGCATCGCTATTAGGGAAGATTCCGGCTTCGCACAGTTCGTGGAAGGAGTAGATGCCAACTTGCACCATAAAGAGCAGAAGAAAGACGCCGGTGACTTGAAAGAACCTTCGGACGTTAATGAGGTGCGAGAAACGCGCCCATGACCATGCCAGCAGCCCAGCCGCCGATATGCCTAGAAGGATGCCGATAGCAATTTGCCCTTCGTGAATCTGCAAGAGCATCAACGCCGTCTCCATGCCCTCGCGTACCATCATCAAAGCTGTAAACGTGAAAACTCCCGTAAAGGCCAAGAGGCGTGAAGTGCTAGATGAGACTTCACCGAGCCGCTTCTCCATCTTCCCTTTCAGCCGTGAGCCTGTTCGCCACATGTAGATTACGAGCGTTGCGACCATCAGAATTGCGACAAGGCCTAAGATTCCTTCACGTAAAGATTCATTCGCAAAGAAGGCGTTGACGTAGAAGCCAACGGATTCCCCGAACGTCTTTTCGACAAGCTGTTCGTTGACGCCGTTCTTTAAGACGTATGCGAGTGCGGTGCTGGCAGCAACAGAGACGGCGACAGCCCAATAGACTGCGTGCGTAAGCCAACGCTGATTAGTCTTGCGCAGGTAGGCAAGAATGACCGCCACTAGCAGGAATGATTCAAAGCCTTCCCTTAGAACGATGATGAATGATTGCAGCATGGGAACTTCTACTTTCTATATTCGGGTTTATAAGAGGTCTTCAACGTGGCGGAAGCCTTCTTCAAGGAGGTGAGCTATGTGTTCGTCGTCAAGCGAGTAGTAAGCGATTTTGCCATCTTTGCGGAACTTGACGAGATTCATCTGACGAAGTGAACGCAAAGAATGGGAGACCGCAGATTGCGAAACATTGAGGAGATTCGCCAAGTCGCAGACGCACAACTCTTCTTTCGATAAAGCGAAGGCGATGCGAACGCGCGTCGGATCACCCATGATCTTGAAGGTCTCGGCGAGCAGGCCAACAGCCTCCGGCGATTTCATCGCCTTTTCCACACGCTTCACCTTGCGCTCGTCCACATACTCAATCTCACAGGCGTCATACGTCGCTGTGGCGGCCTTTGGTGTCACTATCCTCCTCCGAACGTATGAACAACCGTTCATACGTTAAATTAGGAGCATAAGCCACGGCTGCCGTCTAGGTCAAGCCTGTGCCGGGCTAGGGATGGACTATCTGAAGCTCAGGATAATACTGGAAGGGAATATAGCAGGGAGCGATTAATAGAATTAGCGGGTTGGTCACGCACGCTTTCTTCTGAAGCGTTGATCAACGCCTGCATCGAAGATCTGACAGGTTTTTGTGCCGACACGCCGCTGATAGACGATCTGACGATCATGTCCATTCAATGGCGCGGGTAGTGAACATTGAATCCACCTACTTATCAACCACGCTTATGACTTGCACGTGTTCATTCCTATATCTATGCTATTGTGTCCAGAAAAGATGCCCTGCATACAAGAAACGACTGATTGCTAGTGCAGCTTGCCTTTTCTTCTGCGTCGTGTCGTTACTGATTTACCTGACAGATGTTTTGGCAAATCCATATCGTCATCAATCAGCACATCAACGGATACTCCTGCTGCTCTGGCGTATTTTAATAAAGTTAGCAGCGATGGCTCACGCACCCCACGCTCATACTTAGAAATATCCTCGCGGACGAGACGAGTTTCAAGCCCCATCTGCATAATCAATCCATCTTGCGAAAGGTCTAGCGCCGCACGGATTTGTGCCAGCTTTGATGCCAGGTGTTTAGGTTTCTCGCGTGAGGCTCGCCCCATCAGGAATGCCCTTCTGACAAAGCGAGATGAATAATCTTTTGCTTGTTTTCGGGACTAAATGACCCTATAATTAGCTGTGCGGATAAAGTCGCCGGGAGCTTTTGTTGATGCCCCGCAGCAACTCTCATCATCCGCGCTGTCGAGTCTCGTCACGCATCATTAGCTGAATTTCAAAGACGGTTTACGAGCCAAAGATACCAGAAGAGCAATCTCGCTGCTACCGCAAAGGTCTTTACTCGGAGAATGAGCTATGAATGTAGAAACTCTGAGCGCACTAGAGCAAGCCATAGAGCCTTACAGGAAGTCTGGCTATAGGATAATCTCGCAGACTGACTCGTCCATCACACTGATGGGGCAACATCGCCCTTTCAGTTATCTAGGCTTTCTTATCGGACTACTACTTTTCTGGCCTATCGCTGTACTCTATCTCGTCTCCTATAACCACAGCCCAGACACTAGCGTATGCCTGCGGATCACTTCAGAAGGTCTAATCGAAGTTTCCGGCTACACTCTCTCCGCAGCAGCCAGAGAGCGCAGGAATGTGCGCTTGGCATGGATCATCATCGTAGGTGCTTTTCTCCTTTTGGGAGCACTGCTGGTTCTACTTCTCATTCGCTCTAGGTAATGCTCTATTATTTCTAAGAAACAATGGCTAGGGATAACCGAAAGAGTCGTTCACAGATTAAGCAGCGGTTAGCCGCACTCAGACCAACAGATCGTGCCGTGCTTCTCTATCTCGACAAGCTAAGAAAGGATAGGAAGAGCGACACCTGCACGGTCAGCATACCTGCAATTGCCGCAGCCTGTAGCATTTCACCTCGACAAGTTCAGGTTAGCACTGGCAGGTTAATCAAGGTGGGACTGCTGAAGCGAATAGGCTATGATTTCGGGAACATTGACCGATCTCAAAGGGGCACGAAGTACAAGCTACTGGTGACGCAAACCGACTTGAACCGCGAAGTAGATGGGATAGGTATAAAAAGCTCCATCAGGGAGATCATTAGTCACCAAGCTTCAATCGAAGCCAGCCTCAAGCGACTGGCTTTAATTCGGGACACATTCCCTTTTTACGAAACCTCTCTAGCCCTGCATCGTCCGACATTGCGAGACATCAAGCGAGATGTCCGAAGACTAAAACCGGAGCAGCGAAGGAAGCTCGCCGATAGGTTACAGCGTCGATAATCACATTAACTTTCTTCCTGCCTCTCCGCGCGACTAGATTCAAGCGCGGCAGTCCGACAAGAAAAGAATCGGTGTCAGGCTTGCGCGGCTCTGGCCGATGACAAAAAATAGTCAGCGGGTCGTAAGTTCAATAAATCCGTATCGCTGGCTAAGATCAGCCATTGTTATTTTATTGCATTGTGTGTGGCAGCAAGGGTAATCTCTCGCGCCGTAACGTGTAGCGCCTCCCAAGCCGAGTCTCCTTGCTATCTATCTCGGCCTTCCGGCGCTAGTCCCAGACACACTACAACCAAGCCGCCAGTGATACCGATGGCAGCTTGTCAATTGGAATTGCTACTGAGCGTGCTGCTTAGAAGAGCGACAGCACGCTTTCGAGCAGGTTCAGCGCGGCCTGTGCTACTGAATCAGTGATCGCCACACCAGTTTCTATCTGGCCTGCGCTGCCGGTATGTATTTCGCCTTGCATCGTCGCCTGCTGTGGTGGCGGCGGTGGCGCGATGCCAGCCTCCATCTCGCCTGCAAAAGCGGATAGAGCGAGCATGAGAGTCAGCACGAACGCCGCGCAGAGTTGTCGTAAGGTTTTCATTTTATTCTCCTGCAATGGTTTTCTTTTGCTCTTAGCAAAGGGGTTCTAGCTCTTATTGGTTCTAATGGACGGTGAGGAATTGAGCCATGACCAGACCGCCCAAGACGAGTTTCAAGGCGCATATTATCACCCTGACAGATGAAGATGCGCCCTTACCTATCAATGTCAAAAAATTGACATTGCCATGTAAAGGTAATTCTCACAATGAATTTATCTAATCAGTTACTCCACCAAATAGCTGATCCGTCACTCACACCGAATGAACGGGCACAACTTCGCTGCCAGCTAGCAAAGCAACTGGAAGAGAAAGGTAGCTATGAGGCAGCGCGCGAAGTGATGGGCGATTTGTGGCAAGGCGTCGGCCATCGGCCCGTGCTAGAGGGGCTAGACCAGGCAGCGGCGGCGGAAGTGATGTTACGTGTTGGTGTCCTGACGGGCTGGATAGGCAGTTGTAAGCAGATTGAAGGCGCGCAGGAGACGGCTAAGAATCTGATTAGCGAAAGCCTCACCAGATTCGAGGCATTAGGACAGACGGAGAAAGTAGCTGAAGCGCAAACTGATATCGCTTACTGCTATTGGCGTCAAGGTGCATTTACTGAGGCGCGCGTGTGGCTACGAGAAGCATTAGATCATTTACCTAATGATGAAGACAGTGATGTAAAGGCAGTTGCTTTACTTCGTCTTGCCATTGTTGAGAGATCAGCCAAGAGATTTAACGATGCCTTACGCATCCATATTGAAGCCGCACCTATCTTTGCGAGAAGCACCAACCACGCGCTCAAAGGAAAGTTCCATATTGGATTCGGTTTCGTGCTGAGGAATCTCGGCACGGCAGAGCAACGCGAGGACTATATAGATCAGGCTCTCATCGAATATGCTGCCGCTAGTTATCACTTTGAGCAGGCGGGGCACGCGCGTTATCAAGCTTACGTTGAAAACAATCTGGGATTTCTGTTCGGTACAATTAAGAAATTTACTGAAGCGCATGAACATCTGGATCGTGCGCAGGCGCTCTTCACCAGCCTCAAAGATAAGACTCAAATCGCGCAGGTTGATGACACACGCGCGCGAGTGTTGATTGAAGAGAGGCGCGTCTCCGAAGCTGAGAGGTTTGCGCGCTCCGCCGTTCAAGCACTTGAAGACAGCGACCAGCAGGCACTGCTTGCCGAAGCTCTAACTACATACGGAATCACGCTCGCTCGTTTGGGCCAACATAAGCAGGCGCGTTCCGCTCTGCAAAGAGCTATTGCGGTAGCGCAAAACGCTGGCGATACAGAAGGCGCTGGACAAGCAGCACTCGCAATTATAGAAGAATTAGGAGATCGTCTTACTGTTGATGACCTAAGCACAACCTACGAGCACGCCTTAGACCTACTCTCTAACTCGAAACACTCAGCTATCAAAGATCGCCTGCTTTCGTGCGCTCGGCGCGTGCTGTTCCTCATCGGTGTACTACCGTCGCCGCCAACATGGGAAGGCTTTTCACTCACAGAAGCTGTGCGTCGGTATGAGGGGCGAATCATTGAACGCGCTCTAAGAGACGCTGGCGGCCTCGTCACTCGCGCAGCACATCTTTTAGGATATACACATCACTACACGCTAATTAATAAGATAAACAAGTGGCATCGGCATCTGCTCTCTACACGCTCACCAATTATCCAGCGCCGTCGAAGCATCATCTTCATTGACGAAGATGAGAATGGGACGCTGCCTGTCTCTATTCTGCACGTCGAAGATAACGAGTTAGTGGCAGGCGCGCTGAAAGAGGTGTTAGAGATGGAAGATTGGACTGTTGAGACATGTAAAGAAGGAACTGCGGCGATGCGGCTGCTTGAAAGCGATGCTCATTACGATGTTTTGATATTCGATAATCAGTTGCCAGATATAAACGGAGTGGAGTTGATACGACAGACGAGGGCGCTTCCTCACAGACAGCACACGCCGATCATCATGCTTTCGGCTAGTGATGTTGAGCTTGCTGCGCAGCGTGCTGGCGCTGATGTGTTTCTGAAAAAGCCAAGCGACATGCTGAAAATATCTGAGACCGTCGCACGGCTGCTCGCGCGTAAGTCTAAGCACTGACAGATAGAAAGCTAGTTTGAAAAGTTCCCCAGATCGGGGCGTGCGCGACGTGGAAGCCGCGCACGCTTCATAGCACGTTCCGCACTCCCATAAGGCAGACGTGGCCGCGAGGTCGCCCCGTTCTTTGTGGATGGTGACGGCCTCGCGTTGATCATAAACCAAGATGAGATGTGCGGACGCGGGGTGAGCCGCGCGTCTCAAGCTGGCACGTTCGCAAACCCAGAACGTCGAACAGTGCCGCGCGGGACCGCCGCGTTGAATATAGGGCGGGCGTGGTGGTCCCGCCTCAACATTGAAATTAAGAGATCGGGATAAGCGCGAAATGGGCGCGTCTTGTCTCGTCGGCTCACCTACTGTTGACTGACAGAATCTTCCGCTAATAAGTCCCGCAAAAACTTCGTAAATGGGAACTATTTTCTTTGAAGATGTAGCTGAGTGTGTCTTTGAGGGGCTTGCCAAGATGGTGGAATGGTAAGTGCCCCCATAGTAAACATTAATTCTGTTAAAGGCATGAATGATCTTTGCTTTGCACATTCCAATGTAGCAGCAATTGCGCTGGGAATCGCTCTGGCTACAAGATCAGACTCACTAGCGGACGCCAAGCTAAATAGCTCTTCTATGTTATCAAGATCGATCTTTGTTCTAGCAGCCGCACCTGATGCTTTTAGCCTAAACTCGAAAATTTCATTTATAGCAGAAACCTCCGAACGTTTAGACCCCTCAAGCCAGTCTATGCTTTCGCGCATGACAGTCAAAAAGTTGTTCATCAATGGAAGCCCGGCATTAAAAGAAAAACCTGCTCCCAAGATGTAAACATTATGATTTCTATGAACGGTCGGCATGGCGCTACACCATTGTAGATATTACTACATTCTGTGATGGGTTAGATGATCCTCTTCCCTGCTCTCTCAGCTTGAGCCAGACAAGGTAGATTAGATTATGCGTTATGTATGCGGCGCAAAGAATATTATTATTCCTGCCTGTAAGATAGTTGGCTGGAGGAAATAGCTAGCAGATTTATAGAAGGGTTTTGTTAGAGGTTGAAGAGATGAGTGAGATGAAGAAAGAGAGATGGTCTGAGGATGAAGTGCTAGGTCTCCCGCCGGGAGAACTTGATTACTTCGATAGGAAAGGTGGTGCCTTCCTAACAGACCCAGACTTTTTAAAGAAGCTAGCAAAAGCCCTGTCTGCCTTTGCCAACTCTGGTGGAGGCCATTTATTGCTAGGCGTCAGGAATAATGGAACGATAGATGGAGTGCCTAATATTTACAAAGGCAGAACTAGCACCAGAGAGTGGCTAGAGCAGGTCATACCGATGCTACTCAGCTATCCATTGCAAGATTTCCGTGTACATGAAGTTATCCCTTCGACGGCTACCTTCATTCCAAATGGCAATGTGGTAATCGTAATTGATGTAGGCGATAGTATGCTCGCGCCGCATCAAGACACTTTTTCCAAGATTTATTATCACCGATCAGGCGGACATTCTGTTCCAGATCCCCACCTGTACTTGGAAATTCTTAGAGGCCGTGAAAAGTATCCGAGCAAAGAAATAGTTTGCGCTTGGCGCGACTATGTTATTCATCCCCTACTCTCCATCGCTATAGGTGAGCAAAAATACTTGGAGCAAAAGAAGTGGACGTGGGATAGATGGAATAAAATTAGGAGCGGGATCGGTTTAAAAGAACTTCATTACGTTAGTGATCGCCGTGCCTACTCTGCCAACAAGGAGCAGTTTCTTGAATCCTGTCCAGAGATACAGGAAGCAATGGACGAGCATGATAAAGCGGTTAAAGTCGTGGGTGACCGCTGCGAGGAGCTTGTCAATGCAATTAAGCAGAGTAACCATCTGTTAGATATTTATCTAAAAGCTACTACATCAGAATCCCTCCAAGCGTTGGCGGTTGCGTATCCTGATGAGCTAGGAAGTTACAAGACAGACGAGGCCATTTTGTCGAGAATGTTCGGCTCTACGGAGCGGGAAAAGCACTTAGCCATATTAGCTGAATACATTGTTAATGAGTTAGAAGAGTTCCATTCTGGCAACACAACAACGCCGTTTTGGAACACATATAGGGATAAGTTTCTTGTGGCATTCAAGTATCCACCAATTAGTCACTATTGGGCTAAAGCAGACGCGGCTAGAGAAGAGTTACTTCGCCGCCTTGAGATTTTAATTGGCTTATTAAAGAAAACCCTATCTGAGCTTACCCGAAAGCATGGCGTACCAGTTGAGGTTCACAAAGAATCCACAGTGTTTTATGGAGACCCCCGTCTTCACTATTGATATGCTCCATTCTAGAGAGCGCGGACGAATTAAATTTTAATAGTAAGAGCTTGCTCTAACGTTCTTGATATATATGCAATTAGCCTAGATGAGATCAAGGAAATTGTGATTCAGGTGTCCGGTAAATAAAAGGTCTTGTTAGAACTCTCTTTCTTCACGAATGCTCCACCATTCTATTTGAGAGTCTATTTGTTCTATATACTCGTCAATCCAACGCAAGACATTTGGGTGGTCCTCTTTCTGCCTATAATCAAGTAACCATTGTTTCTTGTTTTTGTAATGCTCGCTCGCAGACCCCCACCACATTTCGTTCCCAAAATTAGCGTGTAAGTTTCTACGGACATCTTCCCTATGACCATAACGGATAAGCAATTCACGAGCTAGGCAAGTGCTATTTTCTGACTTATAAAGAGCGGATGGCACAATGGTAGCTAAATACCATGCTCGTTCTTCCACATTCTCATCAACCCAAGCCCAAAGTGTCTCCAAGGGAATGGTTGCAACATCACTGCCAGGCGATTCCCCAAAATTAATGCCTCCTTTATGAAGCCAGTCTTTAATTCGCCACGCACGTGTGTCTATGGGTGGGCCAAGATATTGCAAGGCTATTTTCCAAATCTCAAAAGGATAGAGACGAGCTATTTTGTTTAGAGCTTGATTTGGATACTCTCGAAGATTGGCAAAGACAGGCCCATCCCATCCAAAGTTTTCCAAAATCACTTTGGCTAACTCTAGGCTCTCTCTTGGATATAATCCAATGTATCTCGCTGCTAAACTTCCCCAATGCCATATGGACATTTGACCGGCTACGCGTCTCTCGGATGGATTAAAAAGGGAAGGATGTGTCAGCAGGTTAAAGGTAATTTCTTTTGGCAATAGAGGTCTGTGCTCATTTGCTGGATGAGGCTCGTGCAGGTAGTAGAGAGCCATGAGATTGAGAGATATATAAACTGCGTAAAGATCATTTATTGAAAGTAAAAATTCAATCCATCTTTGAAATGTTCTTTCGGAAATTTTTAATATCTCAAGCCCATATTCAAAAAGGCGAAAGTGACCGAAACTTATACCTTCTCTCTCGGCAAGGTCAGCGATACGTTGGGCTGCTTTTTCAGTAATGCCGCCTCTAAATGTCAGCTCGGGAACTATCACTTTTAGATCATCGCTTTGTGCAAATATGTCTAAAACTTGCTCCCACGAACTCTCGTCTGTTTGATGCAAAGCACGAAAGTAGCCTCCAAGAAAAAACACGCTGGCGTTTTCGCTTTTCAAACTTTCTCTTTGCGCTTGGATAAGTGTGAGCAAAAGCGAGAAACTTTTAGCTCTATCACTCATTCCTAAAGCATATCCAAAATCGTAGCCTCTTTGAGCTTCAATTGTAGTTAGCCATATTAATTCTGGCTTCAGAAGTTCGGGATCCTCTACCGCTTGTTGTGCCAATTCTTCAATTTTTGGCTGCGCTTGATCAACATATCTCTCTTCGTCATCAAATTTGTCAGTCAAAAGATCAAGAGCAACAAATCGTTTCATTAGCGACGGAAAATCCCGCGGCGTTATTTCATCTCTTAATTTTTCCCAACTCTGCCTTACTTCCGGCAATACATCCTCACTCCACTTCTTATGAAGAAAGCGAGAGAGAAAATCAATCAATTCAAATCTATCAAGATAGTTTCTCTGCAACAGGCTTCTAATAGTTCCAATGACCATCTCAGACAGTGCAGGTATTTTCCCAACGCCGTATGAGCCACTAAGAAGTAATTGCGCCGCCCGCTTATTCTCTTCTTCGGGCAGTGTTTCAATCTTCTCTTCAACTAACTTCCATACACCACGATAACCATCGAACCACTCGTCATTTGTTTTAGGCGTCCATCGGTTTTGTCTGCGATGCAAGGGAATAAAGTTTGTGTTGATGGAACGAACAAAATAATCTGTTTCTTCTAGTGATTTCGCGCAGGCTTTGAGAGCCAATGACCTTTTTTCTGGGGAATCAGATTCTAATGCCTCTCTTAAAATAGGAAGTTTTTCTTGTGGTGAGGCTTCGGTTGGAGCAACTTCGCCCCATGCCATCGTAAATAAATCAACGAAAACACCGCTTGCATTGTTCGAGTATCGTTCGTTTTCGGCCTCACCTAATTTAAGTAGCAATCTTGCAGCGTCAGCAAAAAGCTCTTTCCAAACAACGATGTACTCTAATGCCCAAACTACCTGTCTCCGCCCCTTATCAAAGCCTAAGAGTTCTTCTTTGCTACACTTCCCGATAGTTCTCCATAAGCAATTCAAAGCCGCTTTGGGTTCAGCTTTGCTTAATGCTAAAAAAAAATCTCCGCCAAGCTTTGAGTTTAAGAAGTCTGTTTGTTGAAAAGGCCCGTCGGCGCTGAGAAGCCATTTGACAGTTCGTGAAGCAGCCGGGGATGTTTGTGCATACTCAAACATCTCATTAAACCATTCTAGCAATCTCGGGGGCAATTTCTCAGAAAACTTCTCGAGACTGAAACCCGTTCCGTATGTCTCCCACCAATCAACCCATAACTTGACGTGAAGGAGCCTTGGCGTAATGTAAAGGGTATATTCGCCTTGAATAATTTTCCTTCTCTTTAATTCGCCGATGATTTCTTGAAATCTGACCCAAGTGATACTTGGATTAGCTTTCTCAATCATTTGAGCAATGCTTTGAGCTTCAGAAGCTACGTCATGCTTGTATCCGAACTTCTTGAAGAGGGCTAGGTGTCGAAGAGCCAAAATTCTTTGTCGTATGGCTTCATCGTTCGGGTTATCTCTTCCAATAATAAACCTGTCCCAAATGTTGACCGTATCGGAAGACATCAACATATCGCTGAGACTAGCAGACTCGTTAGATAAGCTTTGTCCAACATGATGTGCTACGCGAGGAGAGCCGCCGCACTCCAAAACATACCTATCGGCTAAGTCTTTAGGGATGCCGTGATTTTGAATAATTTCGCTGATAGCTTGTGAACCAAGCGGTGGTATTTCAAAATAAGATATGTTGCCGCTTGTGGCAGTATATTCGTTAGTAATCGAAATAATCTTTATTCTAGGACCAGTATGCTTAAACTGATTCCAAATCAAGGCTCTGCTTCCTTCATCACACTCATCTAGAACCAGAATTGCGGAGTAGTGATTATCGTCCCTCAAAAGCTCATTCATTAGATTGCTATTCACAAACTTTTCTGCATTACAGTAAAGAATAAGAGGAGCCAAATCATCTATGTACGTTGCTTCAAGAACGATCTTAGTTTTTCCTATTCCAGCTTCGCCAACTATCCGAATATGTACGGATTCATCATTCTTCCGAAGTTCATTCTGTATGCCTACAATGATGTTTTGTTGATCTTCACCAGATACAAGTTTCGGCAACATCATATCTTGTCGTGACCAGCTTTGATGCGTCTGAAATTCAGCTTGGTCATGTCCATTAACGCGAAGAGCTAATGAAGGGAAAGAGGAGATGAGACCAATCAGATTGTTCTGTCCCCAAACTTCAACTTTTGGTGATGTATATCCACATTGCCTGAAATAAGACTCAAGGTGCGTTTTTGCCTGCGTTCGTTGTGGCTCGACAGAATCTTGCCTAAAACATACCAAGACATAAGTTCCGTTATTATCGAGACAATTTTTAATACTAGCGCCGAGATGTTGTTTGTCCTTTGGCTGATTCCGACCAAATAACTCGTTACGAATTTCAGAATCTTGCCAGGGGCTGAACGAATCGCTCGCTTTAATTTGATAAGCAGTTTGCCCTACTTTAATTAAGCCGTTTTGCTCTCTAAGATTCTCATCTGCTTGAACTGTTGCATCTACTCCGCCATCAGGGACATTTATCCAACTTGAGACATGAACTTTGTTGAACGGTAATCCCAACTTCCTTGCTTCTACCCGAAGCAGTTCTCCAAACACATCAACGGCTTCTTGAGGATTAAACCTCTGTAAGTCTTGATTAGTTACTGTGAAAATGTTGCTCATACTCAGCAACTATTACGCCCTAAGCATCGCCAGAGCTTTAGCTACTTCCCTTCCCTTCTCTTCGATGAAATCAAGAAGCTCGTTAGGCGTGCGCGGGTCTTCGTCTGATTTGGTGTTCGGGTTGACGGCTTTGAGATCGAAGTTCTTAGCTTCTATCTCTTCGCGGGAGATTGACCAGCTTCTAGGGCTGTTAGCTCTTTCGGGCAGCAGCCGGAAGAAGTCTTCAAAGTAGCTTAGAGTGAAGGGCTTTTTCTTCCCTACTTTGATGTCAGAGAGGTCATAGTACCAGACGCTTTCAGTTGGCTTGCCTTTGGTGAAAAAGAGAAGATTTGTTTTCACACCCGCGCCAGCATTAAGAAAGACGCCGCCCGGCAGAGTGACGATGCACCACAGATCACAATCATCGAGGAGCTTTCGCTTTGTTTGAACGAACGTGTTTTCATTAGTGCGGAATAGGACGCCCTCATCAATCACCATCCCGCAGCGCCCACCGACCTTCAGGCTCTCAATTACGTGCTGAAGGATGAGCACCTGTGTTGCCCGCGTCTTGTAGGCGAAGCGCGTTGATGCGTCTTTTCGTTCTTTGCCGCCGAAAGGAGGGTTAGTCAGAATAACATCGTATTGAGACGGAGCCTCTAGGAAAAGTCCGCCGTAAGTCTCTTCACCCGTGAGCGTGTTTCCATGCCACAGGTTAGGTTGGTCAATGCCGTGCAGGATAAGATTAGATAAAGCAATCGGATATATGAGATTGTCTTTTTCGCGCCCGTAGAAAGTATGCCGCTTTAGTTGGTCTAGCTGTTCGGCTGTCACCTCCGAGCCGAGACTGCGGCGGATATATTCATACGCTTGAGCGATGAAGCCTCCAGTACCGCTACACGGATCATAGACCGTCTCGCCTAGTTTTGGATCAATCGTCTGGACGATGGCGCGGATTACTTCTCGCGGCGTGAAGAATTGCCCGCCGTCATTTCCTTTCTCTCCCATCTTGAGAAGCAAGCCTTCATAGACTTGGGAGAGCGTAAAGATATGTGTCTCATCAACGCTGTGGGCGTTGATCTCGTGAACCATATCGAGAACGTCGAGCACGTTGCGCTCTGTATCTATCCGCACGCGGTCAACGCCCGACATGATCTCGCTGATTACTTTTTGCCGAGCCGTCGCGTTCGGCTGTTCACGAAGCCCCTTGAGGTGCGGCAGAAGTTCGCCGTTCACGAAGCTAAAGAAAGCGCCGAGCGCGCCGTCTTGTAGCTCTTTTCGCTTCCACCCTTGCGGCCTTTCGCCTTCGAGGAGCGGCGAGCCGTAAGGCGCAGCCCAATCGCGCCAACGGTAAGGGGCTTCCAGCGACGGCTTAAACTCCGCGCCGACGGCTTCCGCCTCTTCCTCTTCCCTCAGTTCTCGCTCATCGAGGATGCGAAGAAAGAGAATCCAAGTCAGTTCGGGGACATACTGCAATGCGCCAGCGCAGTTTGAGCGGCGCATGATGTCACAGATACTTTTGATGTAAGAGTCTAGGCTTTGCTGTGAGGCAAACTTCTTACCATTTCCGTTTGAACCGTTATTAGATCGTGCCATGTATTAAAGCTCTCCGTTGAATGCTTGCCGCAGTAAAGAAGATGATAATTTATTTATGCTTGCTAACTGTTCTGAAAGTTCTTTTTTTAGCTGTCTGACAACAGCGAGCTTTCCTTTTAAGATTGTGGCTATACGGCTTTGCTCTTCCATAGTAGGTAGTGGGATTTCGAGAGCACGAATACTTTTAAGAACCATATGCTTTAATCCTGCTCCTGCTCCGAGATTCTCAACTTGCTTCAGAGCATCAGGGCTTTCTAAGGCAAAAGCTACATAATGAGGATTGGCAATATCCTTCTGTATCTTGATTAAAGCTACACTCACAAAAAAACTAAACTCCATATCTGTATCTACCACGCAGGGTATTCCCATTGTTCCATCTTTGGTATATAGGATGTCTCCTTGCTCTGCCTTACCTCGCTTTATAAAAGCTGCATGATCCTCTGGAGAGACATAACTAACATCTGACAAGTCTATTTTTCTACTAACAATATTTCTCACAGTTAGAAACGGAACGCCGGAAGGAACATATTTAGGGGTGACATGAGGCCCATCTATTATTAGCGTGCTAATCTCACCTACTCTTTTTCTCGGCCATCTCTTTGCCGCATCACTTTCAAAGACATTTCGCAGATGAGCAAAAGGGAGTAACTTTGCTGCTTTCAATTGTTCTTCAGTCGCTGTCCGCGCCTGTTCGATTGCTTCTATTCTTTTGGTAAGAATCGCCGCGATGCGCTTTTGCTCACTGAGAGGCGGCAAAGGGATTTCAAGAGAAAGTAATTTATCTTTCTGGACAGCAGATTGCCCTATCCATCTATTGCAGATGTTTTCAAATACTCTCTTCTGCCATTGTGCTTGTAACCAGAGGGCAAGGAACGAGGAAGAAAGTTTCTCTTCAACTGCTCGCAATCTAGTGAAGTGATTACTAAACACAACTGGCTCAGGGTAACTTTCAAAGAGAGCCGATTTCCCAACTAGCTCAGTGCTATTGGTATTGTTAAAGAGCACATCGCCTTGTTTGAGGCTATAAGCTTCAATTGTTTCAGCGTCAGCAGGAACACGGATGAATGAAGACCAATCGAAATTTCCCCGATTAGTTACGTTGTTCATCCGTAGTTGAATAACGCCATGAGGATCACGCGCACCGCTCGCAAAACCGCCTTGAGCATCTGCAACGACTTCGCGCAGTTTCACTCTTCGCCAGCCATCGGGCAAAGACCGGTTATCACTTACCTCATCAAAAGTTTCTGCTACTGACACGGACAAACTCTATTCTCCACTGCCGAAGATTTTTATACGGCGAACATTCGCACTTTCGTTTCGGTCAGAACTTCGGACGGTTTTCCAAAAGCTTTAAGCGCGGCGAGACCGCCAGCGCCGCGCACTTCCGGCGTCTCAAATACTTTCGGGTTTTCCAGCCCATCCGTGCCAGCCTTTGCGAACTGAGCAGCGAGCGCGCGGATCGTGGCCGCAGCTTCAGGCGGCATCGTACCTAACCAAGAGGTGTGCTTATAGTCAAAGGCTTCTGTACGCTCTAGCCTCGTCTTCGGCGCGAGGCCGTATCCCAAATCAGCGAGCACATCGTAGAGATCGTAATCGCTCATCTCATCCAACTGGCGGACGACGAGCGGAGAGCGCCCCGCGTCCGGCAGCTTCCCGATCAACTCTTGCCGCTTGCGCGGCACTACCCACGTCTCGCGGAACTCTTCCAACGTCGGAGACTCTTCGACGAGCTTCGCAGCCAGCCTTTGCTTGTACTCTTCTAGCGTCACCGGGACGGCTTTCCCTTCTACTTGCGTGAGGATGAATCGCCCCGCATTGCTTACGCTCACTTCAAAGCCTTCAACCGATACAATCCGCTCTTTCGGAGCATCGTCGCCGCCGCCATCTTCCCCACCCTCTTTCGGCTTAGGTGGCGGAGTGAATTTAGTTTTGAACTCTTCACCGAACAGGCGCGTTGCGTTCGTGTAGTCATACACGCGAAACATGAGCTTATCAGGCGTGAGCCGCGTACCGCGCCCAACCATCTGATAGAAAGCAATCGGCGAGCGCACGTATTTGAAGAAGACTATGTTTCGCACCGCAGGGACATCTACGCCCGTCGTGAGCAAGTCAACCGTCGTGGCGATGAAATAATTTCGAGAGCTTCCCCGCAGGTCTGCTAGATAATCATTGCCGGAGCTTGCAGCCGTACACTTGAAAGCGTAGTAATCAACGGGCTTCTTTTCGTTCTGAGCGCACCATGCTCGATAGAGATTGTTCATCTCTATTGCCACATCATCGGCATGGCGGTCACGCACGCAAAAAATAATCGTCTTTTGCTCAGGCCCGCCGGTTTCGATTAAGTAATGGAACAAGTCCTGGCACATCGCGGCCACGCGGTCGGGGAGCAAAATCCTGTCCTCGTAATCCGTCTTATCGTAAATCTCGCGTAGCTCTTCACGAGTGAGTTGCTTTCCTGTGATGGCGTCTTTCGGATTGCGCTTGAGAATTTCATCAATCGAAATGCCCGTAGCGTCTATGTTGACGCGCCCCTTATGAATCTCGCACGCCGCGAGGTAGCCGTCTTCAATTCCCTGCCCTAAGTCGTATTCATAGACCGGCTCGCCAAAATATTTGAGATTGTCAGCGAGAATTTCTTTATCCGCTAAAGCCTCTTTCTGCTTTTCGGTGATGATGATCTCGCGCGGCGTGGCCGTCAGCCCGACCTGCACCGCGTCAGGATTACGCTTCAAGACTTGCGACCACTTACCCCATGCCGAACGATGGCACTCATCAATGATGATGTGGCTGAAAAAGTTCTCAGGATAATTCGACAAGAGAAAGTTAGCCGTCTCTTCATCGGAAGCAACGTCTAGCGTTTGATAAGTAGCGATCAGAATCCTTGCGTTTTTCTGCGCGTTGCGACTTGTGACTTCCGCTGCGTTCGAGCCGAAGACGTTTTGAAATGCGTTCATCGCTTGGCTTCTAAGCTCGTCTCTGTCGCACACGAAGAGAGCACGTCTCAGTTGCCCCGCATCGGCGATTCGCTTTAGGAGATTGACCGCGATAAAAGTTTTCCCCGCGCCCGTTGCGAGCGAAAGCAAAGCTCTTTTCGGAAGCCCCGCTTTCTCACAGAGCGCGAGTTTTTCAAGCACAGCACGGATGGCAGCATCTTGATAGTAGCGGCGCGTTGCTTCACCGCCAGCGTAGCGAATCAAGAGAGGCTTCGCCACTTCATCTTCTAGCGAGAAGCCCATCCCCTCTTCATACCGTGCGCGAATTTCTGAGGGCGTCGGAAATTCGCTCATCGGTCGAGGCTTGCTTGTAAGCCCCGTGAAGCGGTCGAACTCTACGAAGAGATACCCGTTTGTTGAGAAGACGAACGGAACATTTAGCCGCTTGCTATCCGCGTAGCACTTCGCTTGTTCGAGGCCATGTGTCGGCGGAAGATTTTCGGCCTTCGCTTCAATGAGCGCGACGGCTACGGGCTGGGTTTGCAGATTTACTTTGATGCGGAGCGTGTAATCAACGCGCCCTTTTGCGCGCCTCTTTGCTTTACCGCTCACGATTTCGATTGCCCCGGCGGACTCTTCCCTTTTGATTAAATCTTCAGTCCATCCGCGAGCATGGATAGCGGGATCAATTAATTTTGCTCTAGTGTCTGATTCGCTTAGACCCATTCTCTTTAAATGCTCTTGCCTTAACTCTTAAAACTAGAAAGCCTGATTTCTTATTTAATGCTTACAGGATCAACAAGAGTGATGACGGAGTATCGCTTAAAATCATCTATGTTGAAGGTAAGAAGATGAGTAACCTTATGGATGATCATCGCCGCAACAATTCGCGCATCGTGAACTTGTTTTCCCGAAACCCAGTGAGCTACTACCAAACGCCGCCACTCTGGATATATTGCAGGACTCTCAGGCAGAATGATTAATAGAGATTCAATTTTACTTACTTCAGTCTCAGTTTGCGACGGAGAAAAGCCTAGACCGTTCTTATCAGCCGGGCGTGTGGCCGAGTTCCAAAACTCAATTAGATTTTGAGGAAAGACGCAGACCTTTTCACCGCGAGCAAGTAAGGTGCTGACAGACCGTACAGCGTCCGAGTGCATCGGGTGAGCAGGTTCGGCACTCCGAAGAAGAATGTTTGTATCTGCCAGATAATCCACTATCTACCATCATCCTCATATATCGCCTCGCGGCTATCATCGAGGATAACGGGAGTCGAAGGATTATGACTAGCAGCCCACTGTTCCCATGCCCTCGCCCGCCCTGATGGAGTGGAATTATTGGAGGATTGTTCCATTCCCTCGCCACCAAGTTGGCTTTCAATAACAGACTCCAAATAATCTTCGACGGGCAGGCCGAGAGATGCGGCCTCGCTCTTCACCCTTGCTTCTATTTCAGGTTTTAGCTCTATCGTTACCGTCATAACTCTATTTTATCATGGAAGGAATGAGAGAGATATAATAAGCTAGACCACGCTGAGCTGGCTCTATACCACCTTTCTCCATTTCTCTATCCTACCTAAGTGCGAACGTACACACCCGCGTGTGCTCTCCTGCCTCTGCACATAAAAGTGAGTTACTTATTTGAAGGCTAGACATAAATCGGGCGAGTGGCAAAAATTCACATGTTTTTGCCACTCGCCCGATTTATGTCTAGCCTTCACTTAAATTAAAGCTGGGGTCATAAGATTTCCAGAAGCTCGACCACGGATGTTTCTTCTTCTATCTGCGCCCCGATCTCGATGGTTTGGTCAACCGCGTCAGGCGTTAGAGACACGGGCGACTCCGGCAGTTCACTCAGCGCAGCCCTGATTTCATCCGCAATGCTTTGGGTGGGCGTCTCGTCAAGATGACACTGAACCCGTAAAGAGTCTGTAGAAGCAAGAGAATTACCATTTCCTTGCGCGAATCCATCTCCATAAAGGTTTGGGCGCGTCTCAATGAGAAGAGACTGGCTACCAACAGCGCCATCATTAGTAAGCTCAGGGACGTAAGCTTTGCCCAGTACAGGATTGGAGAATCCATTGGCCCCTGATCCATTAACCTCCATGCTGAACGGATTACCTGACGACTCCACTGGGCTATAAATACTGATACTGCCATTGAGACTAGAAACTGAGCTACCGCTCCCTTGAAGATCAAGAGTATTAGAATAGCCGTCATTGCGTAGAGGAATGGATACTTTATCACACTCCACATCTTGCCCAAAGCCTCCGTAAGAAGCTGTTTCTTGAGAGCCTCCTGCTGCAACCATTTCTTCTTTAATTCTTCCTGCTTCTCTCGCTCCTCCTCCAGCCTGCGCTCCATCTTGATACGCGCTCGCTCTTCTGGACTCTCGTCTCTCACCATCATGGAGGGTTGCTCGCCCCTGACTGTACAGCGAGGTAACACCTCTACCTTCTCTGCCGCCTGCTGTGCTACTGGTAATTTCTTCACCATCTGAGCTTCGCAAGCTTGCGCCAACAGGCGCTCCTTTTTGATAACTTCTACTATCGCTAAGTCGCTCTCTAGAGCGTCCTTGCGTAAGATGGCGACTTTCTGATCCGTCCTTTGTGTCTGACGAGACTCCGAAGCCATCAACTCCTCGCGGTATCTCTGCGCTTGACTGACGAGAGCCTGTTCTAACCGCACGATTTGTTGATTCAAGCCCTCGACCTGCTCTCTGGTTGGGGCCTGAGCGATCTGCTCTTTCAAATCCGATATTTCTGCCTTCAAGGACTCTGTCTGCGCTTTCATTTCGTTTAAGCGCGCGGCGCTGCTCATCTCTGAGGCATGCTCGTTCGTGCGCTCTCTTAATTGCTTCACTGTCAGCTTCTCGCTCATAACTCAATCCTCTCTTTTGAAGCCCCTGCCATGAGTATCCCTTACCCAACGCGCTTCCCTTCATCACTTTGTCGCCAAGCTCAAAAAGGATACCGCTTACCTCTTCTGCGCTCTGCAAACGCGGGATAACATTGATGCCTTGAGCATCTAGATTCTTAATCAATTCGGTCGCGGTAGGAGTATGCCGAAGCTCCGCATCTAGCGCCGCTTGAAGCTGCATCTTAATGCTCGGCTCGCCCGTACGCTGCATCATCCTTAGCTCATTCCCCGTAGGCCCACGGGTTATGCTTTCATGGCTCGACGCAACCTGTTCCAGCCCCCATTTCGTTTCGATCTTGCGCACTACTTCTTCGGCACGTTCCCACTCTCTTGAGTCGCTCACTACACTACCATCAAGCCCTACTCTCGATTGAATGATATGGATTTCCTGCTCGCACTTATCATAGTGTCGTATGGCGGCAAACATCGTCTTCTCATAACCCATTTCTCGACGGTAGAACTCTGCTATCTTTACAAACTCTCGGTCGCTGATTACCTCGTGCGCTTTGGCTCGCAGGCTGGTATGGTTGACTGCGTTTTTTATGATCGGACACTGCCTGCGTGAGATGATGAACTCTTTCGCCATCTCCCTTTTGGTCGTGCTCGTGAGGTTACCGCTTATAACCTTCCAGCGTGGCTTACCTTCCTCCGTTTCACCATCCATCAGGTAATTAAGAAGTCCGCTAAAATTGGTGCCAGTTGTGATATTAGCAATCATCCTTTATCCCCCAGCAGTTGCTGTCTGAATGACTGCAATTCATCGCGTAACTGCTCCAATAAATCCTGATTGATCTGAACGTCTTGACGCTCGTTAAGAGAAACAATCATCTGGTTCAGATTCGAGGCCAGAGGAGCTAGTTTCAGCCATGCTTCAACGTTCAGTTCTGGGATGCTTGGGACAGGACGTAGATGCTTTTTGAGCGCGAGACTATGCAGATATTGCGAAGGTTTGAGTCTCACTTGTGCGGCGTCTTCGCGCACACGGAGAACATCCTCATCGCTGAAGTAAACGCCCACGTGGTGCGACCGCTTTTCAGATGGCTGCTTTCTTGGTCTCGCCATGAGTTAGCTACAAATATTAGAGAGTTCTAATTGGTTTTATCGCAGGCAAAACACTGCTGGCTCTCAACTGCACTACTAATAGCTATAATTATAATAATGTTTTTCTGGTTTAGTCAAGGTTTAACATTTGATGACGCCTGAGAATAAGGGGTTTAACTGTACTTAGCCCTTGAATCAATGTTAGTAATTTTGATTTCTTTCACTCTCCGTGAGGCCATTTTGGCGATAGAAAAGTGGCTATCTGAAAGGCGAATTTTTAGGCTTTTATCGTCACGTTTAGAGCAGCACTTTAGAGAGTCTGAAAGGCTGTCGAATGAAGTCAGGTAGTTAGTGCTGAAGAGGAAGTTGGGGCTATCTAGTATGGATTCTTGACCCTTAGTTTTGAAAGTTTCTATTGACACTGTTCGTCTGCACCCGTATTTATGAAACAGGAGCACAAACGGTAGCTAAAAGGAGACTCAAAATAATGTTAGGAACGGACGATGACGATGATTTGTTTACGCTCACTAAGGGTCATTTCTCGCTCGTTACAGCCTTCTTTTATGTGTGTCTAATTCTGCCAATAAAGGCGGTGATTTGGTTAGTCGAGGCCGTCAGAGATCAGTCTAGTGAATAGCCTATAAGAGATTCCTTATGCTTTGGTGTACTTGATCCACCGCGCTTTCCGAATCCAGTTGATGCATTTCTCCTGTTGGTAGTTTGAGAGCTTCTGGCTCTATCGTTCAAATGCTAATACTGGTTATCTTCGCTCTTCATGATTCCAAGCAATCTCCTTCGGTTCTGGTCCTTCGGGAAAGACCATACGGTAGAAGATGGCGCGAACCATCTGTACATCTTGTAAGCAATACTCTGCTATCCGGTCGTGATTGCCCGCCAGAAATTCGTCGTAGACTCGGCTGCCGTCCATGCCTTCACTTTTCGTGATTCCAACTTTCAGAATGTCGGCGAGTTCGCCGAGCGAGATTAGAGCGCCCTGCGGATTCCAGTGCGCCCACTCTCTCATGGTGTCGTAGATGGGCGCGCTACGGTATCGGGCGAAGCTGAATAGGACGCTTGGATGAATCCGATTGATGCGTGAACGCTTGTAAAGGAACGGCAGGTCGAAATCCATAAGGTTATGGCCGATGACTAGATCGTGGGCTACGTTGAAGTCACCCAACAGCTTCCAGAAAGAACGTAAGGTGCGGCACTCATCCAGATGAAATCGTCCTGACGGGCGTTCACGCCCCAGAAGCCCGCAGTGAATAACATTCCAGCCATCTTCCACGATCATGCCGATTGCTAGCACTCGCCCATATTCTGCGTGAAGGGAGAGCAAGCGATACTGCTCTTCAGTGCAAACCTGAGTGCCTTGCTGCTCTGTCTCCTGTCCATTAGAAGAAATGATACTGTTCTTGCGGCAAAGCTTTCTGATGATGGTGGGCTTAATCAGGGGACGTAGTTCTTCTGGCGGGGGCACTGATTCAACATCGAGAAAGATTCGCCTAATCATCTGGACACCATCTTCATCAGCAAGTAGACTTTGGCGACTGAGGCTTTATGACGTTTCGAGCGCCAGTGCGCCGTCCCGCGCGCAAAATCGGCAAACTGAATTTTAGTCCAAAATGGGCTAAAGAAAAAGCGGATTGATATAGCGTTTCTTGCTATTCAAGACAGATAAGAAGAGAACGTTTCAGGGGCTTAACAATCTCCCGATGAGAGCGCCATGAAATCAGGTTCAGATGAAATCTATGAGCGGTTCCAAGAGATGTTAGTGGAAGTGCGAAAGAAGAGCGGGCTGTCGCAGCAGGAGGTAGCTGATCGGCTCGGTCGTCCTCAGACTTACGTCTCGAAATGCGAGCGTGGGACACGGCGGATGGATATAGTCGAGTTTCTGGAGATGGCAGACGTGATCGGCCTTGATCCAGTGGCATTTATTAAGAAACTCAGGTCAACCTGATACTTTATTATAATATTGATGGCTTTAGGTATGAGCGAACGAACATTTGAAATTTTCAGAACAGAAGAAGATAGGGTTAATTGGGATAAGTATATCGAACACGTTGATGTCATAGAGCAATTGACTGATGAAGAAAAGGAGCGTGGCAAAGAAGCATTTCTATATTTGAGGCAGCCAGAGGTACTCGGAGAGAAGTTTTTAGGCCATGCTCATGCTACAGGGCATCCGCTTTTTCGTACTTTCAGGAATACTGTGCCGTGGACACGCAAATGGCTTACACGTTTTGCAGAGGCCATGAAAAGTTTGCAGACTGCCGACGGGTTTTCAACGTGCATGAAAGAGGAAATAAAAGATGCCGGTAAGTATAAGGAGCGAGAGTACGTATTAGAGGTGGCTTACAAACTATTTAATGCCGGATTTGAGATCTCCTTTGATCCGGCTGTAACCGTCCCCAAGCCACGTGGTTTTACTGGCCGTCTAATCCCGATAGAGACGGTGCCGGATCTGAAAATAATTGATAGAGAAACCAGGGAAGAAATATTTGTGGAAGTTTCTGCTATGGGTGAGAGTGATCCATCCAAGCAGTCCGAGCGTACTTACCACACAGTATTCAATGTCTTAGTTAGTTACGCCCTGCATGAACTATACCTCTTCCCGCGCGCTCGCATCCATAGGATTCTTGATGATGATGAATTAAACGAATTAGTCCCAAAGCTCTTTGAATTAATCAATGAAGTTAAAAGTAGTGGCAAAGTCTGCTATCTCATCAGTGATGAAATAGAGGCGTGTTTAGCGCCTGCGAATGAGCAAGATTTCCCCTCACAGTGGGCTGCGGAGAGGGGCATAACGGGCAGACCAATCGAGGGGCCGTTAATTCCGTTGAGAGACCCATTAAGGATGAAGAGGATTATTCGTAAGGAGCAGAAGCAGCTACCGCCTAACAAACCGGGCATCGTCGTTATTACTACTGATTGGAGTCTTTTGTTTCATGCCCACGGCCTGAGAACTATAATGGATGAAGCTGAAGAGGCGGTTCGAGAGTTCCCGAAACTTGCGTGCGCCGTCGTGTCCTGTTCTTATCAGGGCGGGGATGAGGAGGGACATCTGTTCGCAGAAGGGGGACACACAATTATCAAGAGGATTACAAATGAGAAGCTGATCGAGCAGACAATCATCACACTTAATCCGTCCTCTTCTTTTCAGATGCCAGCTTCTACTTTCGATAGAGTACGTCTTGCCTTCATTCAAGGCTGACTAATGAAATCAACAATCATTGTATATGATGTTTATAGCTTCTATTATAGACCGAAGCATGATTCTAACCATCTATAAAGAGTTGGTTAAAAGTCTCCTATTCAGCGTTGCGCAGTTCTTCCATTTTTGATTCAAGGTCATCGAAAAGCTGCTGTGCATTCGGTACTACCATCTTAATATCAGTGCGCTTCAAATCCTGCACAAGGGCATATGCAAGCTTGATTCGCTGAGACACTGTCAGCCTTTGATAAATTAGATCAAGGATTTGCGATAAGGCCATATCTAGGTAGATACGCTGTCGCTTTCCAGTTTTGGCTTGTAGATATGGTTGCCAGATGAGTTGCACTCTATTAATAAAATCTTGAAAGCTATTAGATTCTTGAAGCGCAAACCCAAACTCTCTTTTGGCTGTCTCTAGGTCATACCTAGCGTATTTCTTCGGAACTTCAAATCCGGCTTTCCTGTATAGCCCTTCAATATTAACTCTTATAGCATCCGCTATAGCGCGAATCTTATGATGACGTGGTAGGTGCTGGCCTTTCTCCATCTTGATCCATTGGCTGCGGGAGATTCCTGCCAGCTTCGCCACCTTATCTTGGGTCAATCCCGGTATCACAGTTCGCATTTGGAAGACATAACGCCCGAACTGCAATTTCCGTAGGCCGACAGTGTCACCTGATTTCTTTAACCCCCTTCGCTTGTCCAAATATCTTTTAGGCCATACTTTACTCATTCTTTGTTAATCCTCCCCACGTACTTACACCTTAACATTGTTTAACTCATAGATTCGAGTAGATTAGGACAGGCAAGTGCGACACAAAACGCCACACTCGCTTGCTAGAACTCTTGTAAGAGAGGTCGATTCTTTGATCTTTCCGATATTGGTAAAGGAGTAAGAATTTATGTCTGAAGAGTTAAAGGAGACTGAGCCTTTAATGAACTTGAACGCATTCAAACAACTTCTTAAAGAAGCGATGCGTGAGTTGATTGATGAGGGGCAAATTGCAGTGAATTTAGATGAGACTGCACGCAAGCTTGCTGAGATAAAAGCCAAACCTTTCATTACGATAGCAGAAGCTGAACTCCTCTACCGATGCTCAGACTCTCACCTCTATAAGCAGATCAAATTAGCACGAGAGGGAAAGACAGATAATCCTATTCCCTATATAGACGTTGGGACTTACGTGCTGCCATACGAAGAGTTTTTACAATGGGAGAAGTCGAGGCGAGAGGGTGATAACCAAAATGTTGAGAAGGCAGAAGCGGCTTGAAACAATTTCATTTGAAAGTTAAACTCTCGCTACTTCTCTAGCCGCTCGGAAAGGAGCGACTAATGACAATTAAGCAAAGGGGGAAGGATAAGATCTGTTCGTCAGAGTTCTACATAGACGGGCAGGCTTATCGCTTCTCATTCAACGGAAAGAAGGGGCAGCCTCTTATAACATCGAAACGCGAGGCGCGCGAACGCGAAATTGAACTCAAAAAGCAGATACGCGCCGGAACGTTCATTGAGGAGACGCCCCTGCAAAACTTTATGCGGTTCTTCGATGAAGTTTTCATGGACTACTCACGAAATCACAAATCGGAGAAGGCCAAGGCGTTCGACGAGTATTACGGTGAACACCTTAAGTCTGAGTTCGGGCAGAAGAAATTGATGCAGATTACGCCTCGCATGATCGAGCGTTTTTTACTCAAATTGAGCACAACCAAGACTCAGTTCAATAAACCGTTCTCACCTGTGACGATCAGAATGCATTACAATCGTCTCAACCAACTCTTCAACCTAGCGATTCGCGAGCGCGTAACGATTGATAACCCGTGCAGACTCGTGAGCCGCCATGTGCTGAAAGACCTTCCCACTTGGCGCAAGCGCGAACGGTGGCTGAATAAATATGAGAAGAAGGAGGAGGAGAAACTATTCAGCGAGTTGGACGGAAGGCTACAGGCGATATGCCGCCTGATTTTGAACACAGGGCTTCGACCACCCAAAGAAGTGCTAGGCATACAGAAGGCCCACGTCAACCTTACAAATGAGCCGCGCTACCATAAGCACAAAGGGAAAGATTATATCATCCCGCCGCGTGCGCTCTTCGTCGCCGAAGCCAAGGATGGGCGCGTCCGTTGCGTCCCGCTCAATCGTACTGCGCATAGCATTTTCTCTGTGCTCTGCGCAGATGTGACTACCGGCAAGTGGTTATTCCTGAATCGCGAAGACAAACCTTTAGGCTCCTTCAAGAAGGGCTTTCAGCATGCCTGCAAGCGAGCGGGGATTGATGATTTGCGTCCCTACGATCTTCGCCACACCTTCGCAACGCGGCTTGCAGATAGGCTTGTTCCTATGACGCCGATCATTTCGACTCTCTTGGGCCACTCTACCAATCCAGCCGGATTCGGCCATGAATCCCGAATCACTACTGGCTACACGCACGCCACATGGGAAGCCATGCAAAATGCCGTAGACTCTTTAGAGTTCCCGCCGCCAGTTTTGAATGTTTCACAATGGGATTCAGGCAAAAGTCAGGCAAAGCGGGATGTTGAAGAGGATTCTGAGGAAGCAAGGGAGGTCGGTTAAGTGGTTGAGTTAGTTAAGGATAAAATGGTATAGGCGCGCGCGGATTTGAACCGCGGACCCCTACCGTGTCAAGGTAGTGCTCTACCCCTGAGCTACGCGCCTACAAGTTCAGAAATTCGCTTCAAATCAGATGAAAAAGCGATGGGGTAAAGTAACAAAGGGCTGCGATGAGTGTCAAGCAAGGAATCGGATGAGTAGTGTCATAGTTTAAGAGTCAAGAGCCTGTGTTTACCGGCCTCATATTTTCAAGTAGCCGATTACTACCGGATGCCGGGTTTATGCCTTAACTGCTCGCAGCAGCAGAGTTTTCCCATTCATCGTAAAGCATCTTCAGTCGCGCGTCCGCATTCTGGTAATCCTCGTTTAGAGATTGAAAACGGCGCGGGTCGCGCGCAATCTCCGGCTGCGAAAGCTGCTCGGAAATAGCCGCGAGCGTTCGCTCAGTATCAGAAATTTCGGCCTCGATTGTTTGCGCATCTCGCTGCTCTTGCTTATTACTCCCAGACTTACTTTTTGGAGTTTTGGCCCGATGCTTCTGCGCGTTGCGCTTCTCTCCCTGCACTACGCTCGGTTTCAAAGCTTCGCTTTTGGCGCTTCCGCCTGCATCCTCTTTCTCGCGTCGCGCAAGCATCCAATCGTGATACTCCGTGTAGTCGCCGTCGTAATGCTCAGCGCCGCCCGCACCGTCGAGCGCAAGAATCTGCGTGGCAACGCGATCCAGAAAGTAGCGGTCGTGGCTGATGGTGATGATTGTCCCTTGATATGCGTCCAGAGCTTCTTCTAAAGCCTCGCGTGAAGGAATGTCCAGATGATTAGTTGGCTCGTCCAGCACAAGCACGTTCACACGCGAGTAGATAAGCTTTGCGAGCGCCAGTCTTCCCTTCTCTCCCCCGGATAGATCGCGCACGTGCTTGTAAACATCTTCACCTGTGAAGAGAAATTTTGCCAGAAAGGAGCGCAACTCTCCCGCCGTTGCCGAAGGAAGCGCAACGCGGCGCAGTTCCATGATTATCTCGTTGCGTTCATCCAGATCGTCCAACTGCTGCGCGTAGTAGCCAACCTGAACTTTCGTTCCCCAGCGAACTTCGCCCGCGAGCGGCTGAAGCTTTCCAAGAACAGTTTTGACGAACGTTGTCTTGCCAGACCCGTTCGGGCCTATGACGCCAAGACATTCGCCGCGCCGCAAAGTGAAGCTGATGTTTCGGGCGAGAACTTTTCCCGTAAAGCCTATGTCAGCATCGAGCACGGTTAAGACTTGCGTTCCGGCGCGCTCGATTTCCTGAAGACGAAAGTCGCCAGCCGATTGCTCCAGGCGTACTGCGTCTACACGCTCAAGCTTTTCCAGCATCTTACGGCGCGACTTGGCCTGCTTGGTCTTCTGTCCGGCGAGGTTGCGTCGTATGAACTCTTCCGTTTTTGCTATTAACTGCTGCTGGTTCTCGAAGGCGCGCCGCTGAGCTTCTCTTCGCTCCTCGCGCTCGATTAAATAGTCTGAGTAATTTCCAGTGTAGCTCGATGCCTTTCCGTTTTCGAGTTCGATGATTCGGCGGCATGCGCGATCCAGGAAATAGCGGTCGTGGCTGACGATGACATAAGCGGATGGATAGGTCTGCAAAAATTCTTCCAGCCATTCGACCGCCGCTACATCCAGGTGATTCGTAGGCTCGTCTAGCAACAGAACATCAGGCTCAGCCAGTAGAAGACGCGCAAGTCCAAGACGGTTCTGCTGCCCGCCCGAAAGTTTCGCCGTCTCCATCTGCCAGCTATCACGGTCAAAGCCAAGCCCCTGCAATATCGCTTCCGCTTTGGCCGCGTATTCGAATCCGCCCTCGCGCTCGAACTCGTGCTGAAGCTCGCTGTATCTTTCCAGAATCTTCTCAAGCTCATCTGAAGCTTCAGCCATGCGATGCTCAAGCTCGTGCATTTCATGCTCTATCTGTTGCAGATGGCCGAACGCAGCGAGTGCTGCTTCATGAACTGTAAAATCGGCTTCAAAATGAACGTGCTGCTCCAGAAATCCCAAACGAAGACCGCGCGAGCGAACAACATCGCCGCTATCTGGCATCTCCTCGCCGCCGACCAGACGAAAGACAGTCGTCTTGCCCGCGCCGTTGCGACCAACCAGGCCCGCGTGCTCGCTCCTGTTTATCTGCAACGATGCGCCGCGCAGAACTTCCTGCCCAGCGTAAGACTTATGAATATCTGAGAGACGGAAAAGCATGGAAAGAAGTGATAAGTGATAAGTGATGAGAAAAAGCTTTTGTCTTATCACTTATCACTCATCACTCGTCACCGTCTTTATTATCTGGGCGATGCCTGTCCTGCCGGTCTGGGCGTCGCAGGCCGTGTTGGTTGAGACGTGTTCGCGGCTGACGGTGCAGGTGTTGTTGCTCGCGGCGAAGCCTGCGCGTGCGGCGAAGCTGAGGGCGTCGTTCGTGCGGTCGGGCTTAAAGTAGCGCCGGGCTGAACGTTTGCCGAAGAAGGCTGAGGCGCTGCTGTTGAAGAAGCAGGCGATGCGCCGGGACTTGCTGCCGGAGTTCCGGCGGGGCGCAGGCCGCTATAGTTCTCTGGATTGTTAAGCATCTCGTTGGCCAGATTGTTGACGACTTTCGCGTCAGCCATAGCAACTCTCAACAATGCGTCGGTGAGAATCTTCTTGCGCTGGTCCAGCAGTATGTTAGTGACCTGCTCGCGCACGCCCTGACTATCGAGCGTTAGATTCTCCGTCGCCAACTGCTTGCCCGTGAGTTTGAAGATGTACCAGCGTCCACGGAATTGAACAGGGTCGGTGATGTCGCCAACCTTTTTTGCCCCGAACAACTGGCCGATCAAATCTTGCGGAAAGCCCTCTCCTCTCAGGTCGTCTTCTGTAGCAAAGCCTATGTCGCCGCCCTGAGCATTGCTCTGGTCTTCGCTACGCGCTCGCGCAACTTGAGCAAAGTCGTTGTTCTGCAACTGAGTGTAAATTTCCTTGATCTTCTGTTGAGCTTCCTGCTCGTTCTTGGCGTCGTCCTGAAGCCCGTTGTCGCGCGGGTCTACCACTATCTCCGCAAGTCCAACTCCGCGCTGGCGCACAAACTGCTGCGGGTTGTTATGATAAAAATCTTCAACCTCGCGGTCGCTCACCTTGCTCTTGCTGGTCCACTTCTCTTGCAGCTTCTGTATAGCCAGGTCACGCCGCATATCGTCGCGCAGAGACTGCTCGGTCTTGTTCTGCTCGCGTAGTTGGCGCTGATACTGTTCGTCCGTCATCGCAGCCTGCTGCTTCAATTGATTAATTCTCTGCGTGACCTCATCCTCTGTGGGGACGAGCTTCTCTTTTTCGGCGCGCTGGTAGAGCGCCTCCTGCTGTATCAGGCTGTCGAGCACTGTGAGGCGCTCCTGCGCCATCTCCAGTTGCGACAACTGCGTTTCCTGTCCCTGATACTTCTGGTGAATGATAGTGTCAATCTCGCTCAGCATGATCGGCTTGCCGTTGACTGTTGCGGCGACGCCGGAAGCGCTGCCCGATCCGCCCTTGCTGCATGCGGCGAAGAAGGCCATTGACGCGAGGAGTAAAAGGATGACTGTTTGCTTAACTGCTCTATACACTTTTGCTTTCTGCTCCTTCAAATTAAGGATGATTGCTATTTAGGTTGTCGAAGTAGTCAACATGAATTTGAGTGGCATCTGAGGGATTTTCACCATCACAGGCACAGATTGCACAGAGAAATACGATCCTCTGGACAATCTAAGTGGCCTCTACGGTCTTCGGTGGTGATTCTCGACCCTCATAACACTTAATCCTGAATTGAACTACAGTAGTGCGTCAGTTTCAAATTATCGCTTCGATAAATACAGCATGAAAATTTCAAACTGAGCCACTATCTGAACTATTACCAACTTGACGATGCATGAAACCGTCTGCTATAAATTTTCGTTTCGCGTCCGCATAAAATTTGCGGCTATCAAAACAAGTGCGAGTCAAAACGCGCTTTTAGAATTCTCGGAGGTATTCAAATCATGGCAAAACGCTGCGAAGTCTGCGGCAAAGGCCCGCAATTCGGCAACAACGTCTCACACGCTAACAATCGCACCCCGCGCCGGTTCGACCCCAATCTTCAATCCATACGTGTGCAGCAGCCTCAGGGCGGCGTCAAGCGCATGAAGGTCTGCACCAGTTGCATCAAAGCGGGCAAGGTTGCTAAAGCAGCCTGACGTTTTCAAAACAACTTTTCAAACAAAAGAGCTACCGATGGTGCCTGTTCGATGACGAAAGCGCTGTTGGTAGCTATTCTTTTCCCACGTAAGCTATGACCTCGATCTCAACGCGAGCGTCGCGCGGCAGGCGAGCGGCCTGAACAGTCCCACGCGCCGGAGGGTTTTCCGGGAAGAAGCGACCGTAAACTTCGTTCATCGCGGCGAAATCGTCCATGTCCGCCAGAAACACAGTGGTCTTGACCACGTGATCGAGATCAGTCCCAGCCGATTCCAGCAGCGCCGCTATGTTCTTCAAAACCTGCTCAGTCTCTTCCGCTATGCCGCCTTTGACGAACTCGCCCGTCTCAGGGTTAATCGGAATCTGCCCCGAAGCGAAAAGGAGGTCGCCAGCGCGAATGGCCTGCGAATATGGCCCAATCGCCTTCGGCGCGCTCTCCGTCTTGATGATCTGCTTCACAGTGTGAAAATCCCTTTTTCTAACTACTGAAACAAACTAGGGATTCTAACAGAATTTAAGGGAAAAGCGAAAAGGCTGGCGGGTTATCGGGAAGCGGCCATCTGAATATAGAGTTGTTGCTAACTTTAAGCTACCCCCTGCAATCGCTCTACGTCGAGCACGCCGGGGACGTTTTTGATGGAGTTGATGACTTTATCCAGATGCTTTACGTCGAAGACTTCTACGGTGACTTCTATGCGACCGCGATCATCTGGCGCGACGGATGCCCGTGCGTCGCGTATGCCTGTCTTCATATCTGAGATTGCGCCCGTGATTCCTGCGATCATGCCTGTGCGGTTTTCCGTTGTTGCCAGGAGTTTGACGGCGTAAGCCGCCTTTTCAGGTTTGCCAGCCCACTCGACTTCTACTATGCGTTCGGGGTTGATCATCAGCGCCTGCACGTTCTTGCAGCTCGTTGAATGTACGGCCACGCCTTTGCCGCGCGTGATGTATCCGATGATCTCTTCGCCGTGAAGCGGATTGCAGCAGCGCGCACGCTGTACCAGCAGATCGTCAACGCCGCGAACGACGATGGCATCGTCGCCCATGCGTATGAGACGCTTGACGGCCTGCATGCCTGTGCGAAGCCTTGATTCTTTTCTGGTATCAAGCTCCGCGAACTTTTCCGGGCCGAGATATTTGGCGATGATGTTGCGAGGCACGAGTTTGCCGTAACCAATCGCTGCCAGAAGATCGTCAACACGACCGTAGCCGTAATCGTTCGCCACGTGCTTGAACTCCGCGTTGTCGTCGGTCAGAACTTTTTTAGGCGAGAGTTGAAAGCGCGTAGCCTCTTTCTCGAAAAGTTTTCTTCCGATTTCAATCGATTCGGCTCGCTGCTGCTCTGAGACCCAGTGGCGCACACGGTTGCGCGCGCGCGAGGTTGCGATAAAGTTGAGCCAGTCGCGCGAAGGATGCACGTTCGGATTGGTCAGAATCTCAACGACATCGCCATTCTGAATCTGCGTCCGAAGCGGAACCATTCGCCCGTTGATGCGCGCGCCCGTGCAGGTGTTCCCCACTTCCGAGTGGATCATATAAGCGAAATCAACCGGCGTTGCGCCGCGCGGCAGTTGAATTACTTTGCCCATAGGCGTGAAGGCGTAAACGTCTTTCGGATATAGGTCTAACTTCAATGAATCCAGAAAATCTTTAGAATCATTTACCTCCTGCGTCCATTCGACGAGCGAGCGCAAGACTCTCAACGCATCGTCGTCGTCGCGCGCCCCCCGTTTTCCTTCCTTGTACTTCCAGTGCGCGGCCAAGCCCTCTTCCGCTATCTGGTGCATCTCTTCCGTGCGAATCTGAACCTCGAAAGGTTGCCCCTTAGAGCCTATTACCGAAGTGTGAAGCGACTGGTAGAGATTGTCGCGCGGCGTGGCTATCCAATCTTTGATACGACCGGGCACAGGCTTCCAGGCATTGTGAACCACGCCGAGCGCCGCGTAGCAGTAGCGAACCTCGTTCGGCGTGATGATGCGCGCAGCTACAAGGTCATAAACCTGATCAAGGGTGATGGCTTGCGCTCTCAGTTTTTTCCAGATCGAATAGAGGCGTTTGACGCGCCCTTCGATGCGAACATAAGGGACATCCTCATCGTGCATCTTGATTTCGATGCGCTCGGTCATCTCTTTAAGTAACGCTTCGTTTTCGGGGCGCCGCTTATCCAGTTACGCGGCAATCTCGCGGTAGTCCTCTGAATGAAGATGCTGGAAAGCCAGGTCCTCAAGCTCGCCGCGCAGTTTGCCCATGCCCAGACGGTGAGCTATGGGCGCGTAGATGTCCATCGTCTCCTGCGCTATGCGACGACGCTTCTCTGGTCTGAGGAATTGAAGCGTGCGCATGTTGTGCAGGCGATCCGCGAGTTTCACAAGAACAACGCGCACGTCGTTGACCATAGCGAGCAGCATCTTGCGAACATTTTCCGCCTGCTGCTCTTCGTGCGAGACGTTGCTTATCTGCGCGATCTTCGTAAGACCGTCAACCAGTTGCGTCACCTCGTCGCCGAAATACTGTCGAATCGTGTCCAGATCAACCAGCGTGTCTTCGACCACATCGTGAAGAAGTCCGGTCGAAACGGATACGGAGTCCAGGCGCATGTCTGCCAGAATGTTTGCCACCTCAAGCGGGTGCACAAGGTAAGGCTCGCCCGAAGCGCGCACCTGTCCCTTGTGCTCGCGCGCAGAAAAGAAGTAGGCGCGGCGCAGCAAATCCAGATCATCCTCCGGATGATTCCGCCTGACCTTTTCTACTATGTCTTCGATGCGAATCATAAAAAAGCAGAGGTTAGATGTCAGAGGTTAGAGGTTAGTAAAAAGGTTTTCACTGACCTCCAGCCTCTTGCCTCTGACTTCTGATTATACCAAAAAGGTGATGCCCGGCCAGAAAGCCGGGCATCACTCGCGGTCGAAAGGGGTTGTTTCTATTAACGATGTTCGCCCGAAGCGCCGTAGGGCGGGCATTAACCGGCAGGAGGTGAAGGCCGCGTGCGCTGCTGCTCCTGTTGCCGCTTCTGCTTGGCTTCGTTCAAGCGCGTGGTCTCGTTCTGCGCATCGTTAGCCTGCTTCTGGTATTCCGCCTTCTGGTCAGCCTTGCCGTCCATCTCGGCTAATTTGGCAAGCTCAAGCAAGATGTTTGTCTTGTAAGACCATGCAGACTCGTTGTTCGGGTCCAGGCTGATGGCCTTGTTGGCGTATTCCAGACCGAGCGTTGCGCATTGCAAAGCCGTATTGAAGTCGTCTGCGTTCTTAGGCTTCTGGTAGATAATCAGTATGTGGCCGTTCTGGTTCTGGTTCTTCTTGTTATCGGGCAACTCTGTAATCTTATACGAGCAGTCCCACTGCTTGCTGGCGAGCACAGTGAAAGCCTCAGCGCGTTTTGCCGGATCAACAGAATCTTGATTTGCGCGCTGCAATATCCACTGCCGTTGCTCATCATCCTGTTTGAGCGCGCCCAGCAACGCAGCAATCGCTTTATAAGCCTCTTCGTTATTTGGATCAACCGCCAGCAGTTGCTTGTAAGCGTTAATAGCGTTGCGCGCTATCTGCTGATTTTCGGGCGTGTCCACTCCGGGCTTGTACTGCGCGTGGATTGTGCGCGCCACAAAAGAGGGCGCTGTTTTGTTGGTTGGATCGAGTTCTGCGGCTCGTTTGGCGTGCTCCTCGGCCTCGGCGAAATGCCCCTCGCGGTATGCGCGCGCGCACTCGTTCAACTCATTCTTGGCGCGTATTCGGTTGATAACCGCGCATCCGGGCGTGACCGAAAGCACGACCAAGATCAAGAGGGCGACCCTGGCTTGAGAGAGTTTCATCCTTTTCCTAGCCCCCATTAGTGAGTGATGAGTGATGAGTGCAGAATGATGAATAAGAAGAGATTTCTTTAATTCATCACTTTGCACTCATCACTCATCACTGCTTTATTGTAGATCGTCAATTTGTAAACCGACAGGCGTTGCGCCCGCGCCCTTGATTGCGTCAATGACTTTCACGACCGTGCCATACTGCAAAGCGCGCGGGGCTTTGATAAAGACGGTCTTCTCTATGCGATCCTCTTCGGGCAGATCGCTTCTGGTCTCCATGCCCGTCCTGTAGGCGCGATCAACCTTGCGCTGCTTGAACAGTGTGTCTAGCCGCGTGCTGAGTGGGCCTGTGTCCGAGACCGAACCCATATCCTCGTTGTTCAGCTTGAGCTTCCCGTCCGGGCTGATGAAGACTACAAGCGTTAGCGGGTTGGGCTTGATCTGGCTCAAGTCCTGATTCGGGTCCGGTTCCGAAGGAATCTTGGTCTCGAAGCGACTGGGCTTGAGCGGCGTAACCACCATGAAGATGATCAGCAGAACGAGCAGCACATCGATCAGAGGAGTGACGTTAATATAGGGCACGGCCTTGTCGCCGCCGCCTGCACTCATTCCCATAACTCTTAACTCCTAATTATAATTTCAAAGAGCGGGCGCAATACTTCGTTAGCGTTGCAACCCGCTTTCGACTTAACCTTGCGCGGCAGGAGCAGCAGGAGCAACGGCTGCGCCCTTCTTCTTCCTGTCGGCAACCAGACCTATGCGGTCTATGCCCTGCTTGCGTATGACGTTGATTACATCAACGACAAATCCGTAAGAGACTCCGATTCCGCTCTTAACATAGACGATTCGCTCTGCGTCCGATTTGTTCTTCATCGCCTGCTCTATACGCGGCCCCAACTCCTCGCGCGTCACAAGCTCTTTTCCGAAGTAGATCTGATTGTCATTCGGAATAGAGATGACGACGGAAGATTCTTTGATGATGGCCGGGTCAACGTCCGGGCTGTTCATGTCGCGTGGGATGGCGACCGTAACGCCCTGTTGCAGGAACGGTGTGATCACCATGAAGATGATCAGCAGCACCAGCATGATGTCCACCATCGGCGTAACATTAATTTCGGACTGGAGGCCGCTTCCGCCTCCGCCTCCTGACATACCCATAACTCAAACCTCCTTCGATGACCGACGAGCCGTGAGATGAAAAAGAGCGTGCGCGCTTCTCTTTCAGGCCGCGCTGTCGCCAGTATTGGCTTCAGGCGCGACCCGATTAAGAGAAGAAGCCCTCTCATATCAACAGCCGGCGACTCTTTCGGTTAGGGCTTCAACTGCCGCGTGCGGCTCTTCAGGAAATAGTCAATCAGTTCGGAAGCCGAGTTATCCATCTCGACCACGAAGCCGTCAACCTTGCTGGAGAAGTAGTTGAATAGCCAGACCGCAGGCACGGCCACGGCCAACCCCAGCGCCGTAGTAAAGAGCGCTTCGGAAATACCGCCCGCGACCGCAGCGATACCGGCGGATTCGGCGGCCTTCATGCCACGGAATGCGTTGATGATGCCGAACACCGTCCCGAACAGCCCTACGAACGGAGCGGTCGAACCGATGGTAGCAAGCCCCGAAAGGCCGCGACGAAACTCTGCGGTCTTGATAGCGATTGCGCGTTGCAGCGCACGCTTGGAGGCTTCTATCTCGTCGCCGGAGATTTCACTTGATTGCTCGTGCGCGCGAAACTCTTGAAGACCGGAATTGACGACCATAGCAAGGTGCGACTTGCGGTGCTTGTCGCTTATGTTGATGGCCTCTTCTATGCGGTCGTTCTTCAGGGCCTGCGCGACGCGCGGTGCGAACTCGCGCGACTGCTGCTTGGCCGCACGATAGGTCAGGAAGCGCTCGACCATGATGGCGATTGAGTAGACGCTCATGATCAACAGAATGATCACAACGGCCATCGCCACCCCGCCGAGATTCTTGAGCATCTCGGTGATCGAGAATGTGTTTGACATTGCCGCATCTGCCGGGCTGGCAGCCGGGCTTGCTTCTTGCCAAAAGAGTACCAGAAAGCCCAGTGCTTTCGTTCCGAGAAGGCTTAGAAGAATATTCACGATTAACCCCTCCAAATAATTTTAACTAGAAATTGATTGCTCATCGGATTACCAAGCCGGGAAATGCGCCTGAAATTTCCAATCGAAACGAGCAGACGCAATCATGGCTCGCCCGGCAGCGCTAACCCTGCTCTTACTGCGCTACGAAGTTGTAGATGATCGTGCCAGTGACCTTCACCGGCTGCCCCGAAAGCTTCGTCGGCGAAAACTTCGCACCGCGTGCCGCCTGAACTGCGGCCTGCTGCAACAACGGGTGACCAGAAACGGCGTGAGCCGATATGACATTGCCGTTCTCGTCAATCGTCACCTGCACTGTCACCTGCCCGGAAGCGTGCGCCGCCCTTGCAATCGGCGGATACGCGGGCTTCGGCAGATTGACAGCACGTCCATTCAGCACGCCGCCGGAAATCGGCGCTCTGGGCGGAGCAGGAGACGGCTTCGGCGGCGGCGGAGGCTCTTCATCAATGTGAACAGGGCCGCCCGTGCCGGTTCCCCCCGGAACTCCAGCGCCTGTGCCTGTGCCTATAGGCCCGCCCGTGTTGGTCGGGTCAACGTTAGACCTGCCAATTGCGACAGCGCCGTGCTCCGGTATAGGCGGAATTCGGCTGGCTTGAGAAGAAACGGTGTCGGGCGGCTTAACCGGCTTGTCAACGCGCGCGATCAATTCAGTGCGCTGCGCGACCTCCGGCTGATTCTGCCGCTCGGCTGGCTTCGGCGCTTCATGCTGCTCTTCGGGAGCTTGCTGCGGCGGTACGGGCACTGGCGCAACCAGCGTAGTCAATTCCAGATTCTGGTTCTCCAGATGCGCGTCGTACCAGTAAATGCTTGCAATACCGCCCACTATGAAGAGCACTGCGTAGAGCACCACTGTGCCTAGAAGGAATGAGCCTTTCCGCTTCAGGTCTTCCGTGTGCGGGTTAGACTCTACAAGATTTTCGAACATCGTTTTAAGTCCTCCCAATTCCGGTGCCAATGGATCAGGGGTGCGAATTTTATTAGATAATCAAACTAATAGTTCTCAAACGCCTAGACTATATGCCCGCTTGATATCTGTGGGTGAATCGTAAAGGGGGAAGGCAGCGGTGATCTGGCATCATCCGAAAGACGCCAACAGACTTTACATTCAGCCGCTGAGTAGGAAAGACACAATCTCACCGGCCACGTCAAACATAGACCACCGCGCTTCCGCTTTCGTGTTCACTTCGGAAAGTGAAACCGCGAGCGTCGCGTTCGAGGCAATATTTAATTGGCCAGCAACGGTTGCAGTCTATGCCGCAACGCATTGGAAGTCAAGTACAAATCTATTGAGAATATATGCAGAAATTAAAATAAGAGACGGGTTTGAAACAACTCAAACCCGTCTCTTAAGTTTTAAGAACATAGCGGCTGGCGGGAGCTAGCTTGCGACGCCGCTTGCCTGCGCTCGGCTTCGCTGGCGCGAAGCGCGATTTGCCGTCTGCCCGCCCTCTTTCGCAGGTGGCGCGCTCACGCGGCCTGACGTGTCCAGTCGCTGTTGCCACCAGACCATAATCGGGCTTGCTATTGCAACTGACGAGTAAGTTCCAAAGACTATTCCTATCAACAGCGCGAGCGAAAACCCTCTTAAGACTTCGCCGCCGAAGAGCACGAGCGCGAGCACAGAGAGGAAAACCAGACCGCTCGTGATGACCGTGCGCGATAATGTCTGATTTATAGAATCGTTCGTCACCTTGTAGAGCGAATCGCGCCTGTGCAGACGCAGGTTCTCGCGTATGCGGTCGAAGACGACGATGGTGTCGTTGACAGAAAAGCCCACGAGCGTCAGGAGCGCAGCGATCACCGTCAGATTGATCTCCAACTGGAAGAGTGAGAAGAAGCCTAATGTGACCAGCACATCGTGGAAGACTGCAATCACTGCCGCTGCGCCGTAAGTCCACTCAAAGCGAAACGCTATGTACATGAGTATGCCAACGAGCGCGGCCAGCGTGACTGCGATTGCCTGGTTGCGTAGCTGCGCACCGGCTATTGCTCCAACCGCGTCCGTGCCAACGATCTTGTATGCGGCGTTCGGGTCGTCTCGCAGTTCTTTCCCCTCCTGCGCTTCAGGCCCGAAAGTATTGAGCGCCTGTCTGACTTTCACGCGGCCAACGTCAACCTGCGCTTGTGTCTGTCCTGTTCCTCCCGGCTGAGGATTTGGCTGCTGTGGTTGAGAGTTTGATTGCGCTGGCTGGTTATTGGTCTGCGGCGGCGCGCTTGTCTGCTGCTGCTGACCGTTATCCTGGCGCGGAATCTTAACGAGCATCTCGTCCGGCTTGCTCGTGTCGGGCTGAATCACGGCGTCGCGTATGCCCTGCGCCGAAACCGCAGCATGAACGGCCTCCGGCGATGGGCGCTGTTTGAACTTAACTGTAACGACCGTGCCGCCCTTGAAATCCACACCCATGTTGAAAGCTTCTGACCCGCCGGGCACAGCCTGACGAACCACAGCCGAAACAAGCCCGATCAGCATCAGCAGAATCGAAACGGCGATAAACCCCTTGCGATTAGCCAGCCAGTCAATGCGAACATCTTTGAAGAATTGAACCATAATAAAAGCCGTGAATCGTAAATCGTGAATCGTAAATCGTAAAAGCTTTTCGTCTATTCACGATTTACGATTCACGATTCACGGTAGTTAAATGCTAAGCGTCTGTGTCTTGCGCTCTTTCCGGCTCAAGAGCCAGATGAAGATTGTGCGCGAGACGTAGACAGACGTGAACAGGTTGACAATCAGTCCGAGGATTAGCGTGACGGCGAAGCCGCGAATCGGGCCTGTGCCGAACACGAATAGAAAGAGCGACGAGACGGTCGTAGTCACGTGCGTATCAATGATGGTGACGAACGCGCGCGCAAATCCCTGCTCGACAGCCGACGGCACGGTCTTGCCCGTGTGCAACTCCTCGCGTATGCGCTCGAAGATGAGCACGTTCGAGTCAACGGCCATGCCTATGGTCAGAATAATTCCGGCGATGCCTGGAAGCGTCAATGTCGCCCCGAAGAGAATCAGCGCCGCTATCATCAAGACCATGTTCAGCAGCAGCGCGACGACCGCGTTGATGCCTGAGCCTCTGTAATAGAAGAGCATGAACAGCACGACCAGCGCCAGACCTGCGATTGAAGCTGTGACGCCCGAACGAATCGAATCCGCGCCGAGGCTTGGGCCAACCGTGCGCTCTTCCTGATACTCAATCGGAGCAGGCAGCGCGCCCGAACGAAGCGTAAGCGCAAGATCGTCTGCGGACTGCTTTGTAAACCTGCCCTCTATCTCGCCCGAATCCGTAATCTGCGATTTGATGAAGGCGACGGATTTCACTTCGCCGTTGAGGACGACGCCCATGTACTCGTTGATGTTCGCGCCCGTCCACGCGCCGAATTTATCCGCGCCCCCCGGTTTGAGCGAAAAAGCTATCTGGTAATCGTTAGCTCCTCCGGCACGCGACTGTACAGCCGATGCGTTGCGCAACTCGCTCCCATCCACGACCGCAGGAGTTTCGATTACGACGAAGCGCTTAGGCTTATTCTGGTCGGCGGGCTGGCTGCCAGCCGACGTAGGCTCCATGCGTTCTGCGTAAGGGAGAATTCTGCGATTGGCCGGAACGTTGCCCCCCATAGAAGCCCTCGCCTCCTCTTCGGTTGCGTAGGTCTGCACAGGCGCGGGGTTGGGCGAGCTTACGACGTGAACCAGTTCAAGCTTTGACTCTCCGGCCAGAAGTTGCTTCACGCGCTCAGGGTCTTGAATGCCCGGCATCTGAACAAGGATTTGGTGCGAGCCTTGTGCGCCGTGTCGTTGCACCAGAGGCTCGGCTACGCCGAACTGATTCAGACGGCTTTCAATAATCTTCTGTGCCTGATCCGTAGCCTGCTCTGTGAGCGCTCGCTCAGCCGTCGCGGAGAGCGTCCACGTTATAGTGTTGCCCGAAGTGGAAGCAGTCCACCCCTGAAGGTCAACCTTTTTCTCCACCTCGGTCTGTATATCGCTCATCTTCGACGGGTCTGTCGTTTCCAGTACGACACGATAATTGCCGCCGGAAATATCTGCGCGCGCCTCTTTAATCGGAAAATTCTGGGCTTTGGCAGCGTTCTGCACGGCGAGCGCATTATTTTCCGTTAAGGTCTTCAGGAACTCTTCGACCTTCACGCGCATCACCAGATGCGAGCCGCCCTTCAGATCAAGACCGAGACGTATGTTTTCGCCCAGCGTCTTCTTTATACCGTTCCATGTAAAATCGCTCCTCGTAGGGCGATGGCGTGGGCCAACAACTATATAAAGGCCGGCGAGCGTTACAATCGCTATTATGATTACACGTTGAAGTAAGTTCTTTTTCTTCATAACTCAAATCGGCGCTCGCCCTTCAAAAAGCGAACGTCAAAGCTTCCTCTATGATTTCTTCTCTTCCTCTACCTGCAATCCTGAGACGGAGGAGCGCGCAATCTCCAGAATGGATTTGTCCGCGCTGCGTATAAGAAGGCTTGTATCACGAACGGCTGTGATAGTGCCGATTACGCCGCCGTTCGTAACTATCCTGTCACCCACTTTCAGGTTCGCCACCGTGCTCTGAAGGTCGCGCTGGCGTCTGCGCTGCGGGACAATGATAAGTACGTAGAAGACGCCGAAGATCAGAATCCACGGCAGCAGAGCAAAAAGAAGATTGCCGCCGCCCTGCTGCTGGAAGAGAAGTAGAGTAGTCGTCATAATATTTTTCTGGTCAGTGCTGCTCGGCTTAGGCCGGGCGTACCGAAAGGCGTAATGGGGGTTTCAAATTGCGGAATGTAAGACGAACCGCTGGCTAACCCGCAGTCCGCAATCCCGCGCGCTCACTCGACGCCCGAGTTGATTCGCACTGTGAACTCTTGCCGAAATCGCGTGAAATCGCCAGACCGAATAGCTTGCCTCACACGCCGCATAGTGTCAAGGAAGAACGCAAGGTTGTGATGGGTCAGCAATATGCTCGCAAGCATTTCGCCCGTCGCATACAGGTGTCTCAGATAGGCGCGCGAGTGGCGACTGCATACGGAACAAGCGCACTCATCGTCAATGGGTCGCGTGTCGCGTGCGTACCGCGCGTTCTTAATGTTGAGTTTGCCGCGCGAAGTGAAAGCCTGACCTGTGCGGCCATTGCGCGTAGGCAACACGCAATCGAACATGTCCACGCCGCGCGCCACGCATTCCACTAAATCTTCAGGCGTGCCGACGCCCATCAAATAGCGCGGCGTACCGGGCGGCATTAGCGGAGCTATCCCTTCGACCACCTCATACATCAGACGCTTCTCTTCGCCCACGCTCAGCCCGCCTATGGCGTATCCGTCAAAGCCAATCTCGACTGTTCGCGCCAGACTCTCGCGCCGCAAATCCATATGCGCCGCGCCCTGAACTATCCCGAAGAGAGCCTGCGCCCCGCTCAAGCCTTCACGACGCTCCGTGCGCCCCATGTCCATGCCTTCCGTTTGCATCGCATCGAAGGCCGCGCGCGAGCGCCCCGCCCATCTGGCAGTGAGCAGCATGCTCTGGCGCGCTACTTCGTGCTCGGCATTGCCCGGCGCGCACTCGTCCAGCGCCATAACGATTTCGGAGCCTAGCGTGGCCTGAACCTGCATGGAAACTTCAGGCGAGAGAAAGCGCAACGATCCATCAACGTGCGAGCGAAACTCAGTCCCCTCTTCCTTGATGCGCCGCAGATCGCCCAGACTCCAGACCTGAAAACCGCCTGAGTCCGTCAGAAGCGCTCTCTTCCATCCGATGAACTGGTGAAGCCCGCCGCACGCGCCTATAGTTTCCGCGCCGGGGCGCAGCCACAGGTGATATGTATTGCCTAAGATGATTCCAGCATCAAGCTCTTCAGATTCGAGCGTCTCGAACCGAGTTCCCTTCACAGTCCCCAATGTGCCGACGGGCATAAACACAGGCGTCTCAATCACGCCGCGCCGCGTACGCAAAATCCCTGAGCGCGCTTCACCTTCGCGCGCCGTAATTTCAAAATGAATCGGCTTCAATCCCAAACTATTTTAATCTCTGAAAACTATTCCTGAAACTCTTTGCGAGCTTAGCTCTTTTCTTTGCGCCTTTGCGTGAACATATAACTTTCAGAATCCTTGAGTCTGAAGAGAATTGAATGTTCACGCAAAGGCGCAAAGGGAAAACTTAAGCTCGCAAAGGGGTTCAATCGCTGCTTCAGACTTTTTTCTAAATCACAAACTCGTTCGGCACCATCTGCGGCTCGTTCTCGGTTTTCGGCGCGGGCAGGCGCACGGTGAACGTTGCGCCCAGGCCCTCGCTTCTGGCATCTACGTGCCCGCCGTGCGCTTCCACCAGTTCTTTGACGAGCGCCAGACCTATGCCTAATCCGCCGTGTCGCCGCCTGGAAGAACTGTCGGCCTGGCGGAAGCGATCCCAGATGAAAGGCAGAAAATCATTCGGTATGCCCTCGCCCGTGTCGGAAATTTCTATCACGACCCAGCGCGAGCTTTCAGCCTCTTCTCCTATCAAAATTCCTCTGGGATCGAGCATGCGCGAGCGCACCGTTATGTCGCCGCCTTCCGGCGTGAACTTGATAGCGTTCGTGAGCAGATTCCAGAGCACCTGCTGTATACGATGGCCGTCAATTGAAATCTTAGGCAGGCTCTTATCAAGCTCAAGACGCAGGTGCAATTTTCGATTGAGCGCAGACTGGCGAACAGCGCGCGCGGCATCTTCTATACACTCGTTTATGTCTGTGGGCTTTCGTTCAAGCGGCAGCCCCTTGCGCTGAATGCGCGAGAGGTCTAGCAGGTCTGTGATTAGCTGTGTGAGCGAGTTCGTTGAATCCTTTATTACTTTAATCCCATCCGAAATTTCTTCATCCATTGCAACCGTTTCGCTCTCGGCCAGAATATCAACCCATCCCTTAATCGCCGTGAGCGGCGTGCGCAATTCATGCGAGAGCGTTGCCAGAAACTCGTCCTTCAAGCGGTTGGCCTCGCGCAACTCTGTAATCAGCCGGGCATTCTCAAGCGTAGAGCCTACCTGTGTGGCAACAGCCGTCAATAGATCAATGTCGTCTTCGGCCCAGCGCCGAAGGGTGCGCGTCTGATGACCGCTCAAAGAACCTATGACGCGCCCTTGATGTGTGATAGGGACGGCGGTGAAGCTCTTTATGTTCGTCTTCTCCAGAAGGTCTTCTATTCCTTCTGCAAGACTATGAGAGATTGTGTCAGACACAATAAGCGGGCGGCGATTGTTTATAAGCCACTGCGGGATGGGCGAGCGCTCTTTCACTTCAACGTCTTCAGTCACGCGCTCGACGCCAGGAGCGCACCATTCGCCTACGAATTCCCTGTCGGTTTCCGTAAAGATTGTAGCCACACATCGGTCAAGCCCCAGGACTTCGCCCACTCGCTCGACCACGACTTCAATTGCGCTCTTGGCGTCGCTCGCCTGCTGCATCAGAAGCATCAGGCGATTGACTACGGCCTCGCGCTCGGCCTGCGCTTGAATGGTCGAAAAGAGTCTGGTGTTGGCTATGGTTTCTGCTGCCTGCGCTGCGAAAATCTCCAGAAGCTGCACATCGCTCTGGCGAAAGCCGCCCGGTCTGTTCGCAACGTAGATGAAGCCTATAAGCTCCTTCTTCAAACGCATCGGCACGCCTAAAACCGAGCGCACGCCGTATCGCTCTATAAAACTTTTGTTGAAGTGGGAATCGTTTGCCGGATCGTTTGAGAAGAACGGCTCGTCCGTGCGATAGATATAGGCGGCTCCGCCCTCGCTATTCAGCTTGAAATGAAACTCTTCAATCAGTTCGGGCAAGATGTTGTAGCTGGGCGATTCGGCTCGCACCAGATTGCTGCGACGGTCGTAAGTAGCCAGCAGACATCTCTCAGCGCCTACAAGCTCTGCAATCGCGCGTGTGAGTCTGCCGTAAATTTCCGATACGTCCGTGAGCGCAGTGAAGGCTCTTGAGATTTTGTAAAGACCTTCAAGCTCTTCGCCGCGCCGTCGGCTCGCTTCGTAAAGCCGCGCGTTGGTTAAGGCGACGGAGACTTGCGCCGCAACGGCTTCCAGAAGCCTAACATCGTCGGCAGTCCACGCGCGCTCGTTACGAATATCCTGCAACTCTATCAGCCCTTGATAGACGCCGCCCACGGAAACCGGCGCTGCGAGCGTGGCGCGCACGCCTAGCCGACGGTACAACTCTACAATCTCGTCATCGCCAAGCTCGTTGATGTCGCTCGTTGCTGACGGCGTGGTTGAAGAGAAGACGCGACGCGCGTAGTCGCCATTGCGAAGCGGGATGCTGTGCCCGCGCAGAGGCGCAACGTCGCGGCTTGCAAGATATTCGTAACCGACCAGCGCGTAATCGCTCTCCCCTTCGTAGAGGCTTATGTGGCAGCGATCAACGCCGAGCGCACGGCCCAGCGCGTCAACCGTCTCCTGCAACACCACAGAAGGATCGAGCGTGCGCGAGATAGCGCGCCCGATTCGGCCTGCAAGCTCTTCACGTCGCGCCGCAGCCTCCATCTCGCGCGAGCGTTTCTCGGCCTGTTCGAGAAGAAGAACTTTTTCGATTGCGATTGCGAGCGGCGGCGCAAGGCGTTCGAGCGCCAGCAGGTGCTTGCGGTCGTAGGCATCAGGCTTTCGTGAGGTCAGGTTGAGGCTGCCCACGGCGCGGTGCATGGAGAAGAGCGGGCAGCAGACTGCGGAATGAAACCCTTCGCGCTCAAGGTCTGCATAGACGTTGAAGCGCGTCTCACGGCTAAGCTCCGGTATGACTATCATCTCGCGCGATTTGAGCGCAAGCTCTGTCACAGAGCCGCGCATCAATCCTTCAGCGCCCACTGTTAGAGGCCGCGCGTGCTCGCCCGAAAGCGCAAACACCCTTAGATGCTCGCCGTCCTCTTCGCAGAGCGCAATCGAGGCGCGGTCGAAATTCAGCAGCGCGCGCATCTGGTCGCTGGCAAGGCTGAACACTTCGTCAATCGTGCGCCCGGAGTTGACAGCCGCCACTACGCGGTTCACAACTTCCAACTGCTCCGACGCCTCGCGCAGGTATTCAAAGAGCGCGCCCGTCTCCGCGCTCGTCAACACCTCTTCCGAAGACAAAGCTTCCCTCAATTCAGATTCTGTTTTGCGTCCGTCCATCGCCATTTAGCAATTATATTGGCTCTCTGTGAGGTAATCACGCGGGGCATCTACCTGATAATAGCTCAGATGAAGAGCAAGGCGGAAGGGGAAAGGCTGAAAAGTTTCAAGTTTAAGAAGCTTTTTGAAGAAGCCCCTAACGGAGCTTTTGCGCTACTCTGAATTTTTCAAAGCAGTTTCTTAAAATTGAGACTTAAACTTTTATCTCACTCATCCACCCATCTTACGTTTCTTGCGATGCCGCTCGACGAACCTGAGCGGCGTGGCGAAGAAGTCGAACTCTTCGCGCATGCGGTTCTCCAAATAGCGCAGGTATGAGAAGTGAAGACCTCCTCGCCCACCGGCTGTGAAGAGCACGAATGCTGGCGGGCGCAACCCAACTTGAGTCATATATTGAATGTGCAGGCGCGAGACTCCGCCTTTAACAGGTGCGGGCGCACCGCCTCCGCGCGGCTGCTGCACGTTGCGCTCGAAGAATGAGTTTAACTGCGAAGTTGGAATGCGGCGATTGCGCGCCTCGTCTGCGCGAAGCGCGAGCGGCAGGATTCTTTCAGCGCGCTGCCCAGTGAGCGCAGAGATTGTGACCACAGGTGCCCAGTCAAGAAACTTCATCTTGTCGCGCAGTTCCCTCTCGAATGCAGAGACCGTCCCCGTCTGCTTATTCTCAACTGCGTCCCACTTGTTGACCGCGATGATTACAGAGCACCCTGCCTCTACGGCGTAACCGGCGATATGCGCATCAAGCGCGGCTACGCCTTCGCTGGCGTCAACAATTACAATGGCAACATCTGCGCGCTCAAGACTGCGGCGGGCCATCACGACCGAAAGCTTTTCGGTCATCTCGTGCGTTTTGCCCTTGCGACGAATCCCCGCCGTGTCAATGATGCGCAAACTTCTCTCTTCAAAATCGAGCAGCGTATCAACTGCGTCGCGCGTTGTCCCGGCAACCGGCGAGACTATCACGCGCTCTTCGCCAAGCAGCCTGTTAAGCAGAGAGGATTTACCAACGTTCGGGCGGCCAATAATCGCAAGGCGAAGCTCGCGCGTCCCTTCTTCTTCTTCGTCAGCCGAGCTGTCCCGAAAGTTCGCAACCAGAGAATCCAGCAGATCGCCCACGCCGTTTCCCTGCTCCGCGGAGATAGGAAAAACCTCGTCGAAGCCGAAGCGGTAAAACTCCATCGCTTCATTCTCAATACGCGCGGCATCCGCTTTGTTCGCGCCTATCAGCACACGCTTTCCCGTAGAGCGAAGCAAACCGGCAAGCTCTTCGTCTAACGGCGTGATTCCCTTTCGCACGTCAACTATCCAGACGAGCGCCTGCGCTTCTCTTATAGCCGTTTCAGCCTGCTTCAGTATGTTCGATGGAATCTCTGCGTCGTCATCAGGCACAATGCCGCCCGTGTCAACGACCGCGAACTTTCGACCGTTCCACTCCGCTTCGCCGTAGATGCGGTCGCGCGTTATGCCCGGCTCGTCACCTACGATTGCGCGGCGCTCGCCCGTCAGACGATTGAAGAGCGTTGACTTTCCTACGTTAGGTCGCCCCACGATTGCAACCAGCGGAAGCGCTGCGCGCTCGACTTTCACTTCAAGACTTCCCTCGCCTGTGCTTAATCCACCAGACACTTGAACCGGCCACGCTCCTCGCCAGAAATTCTCATTTCGATTATTCTGAATCCGATGATTGAAGTTTAGCGCGCACGCGCCGCGAGCCGCAAGGATGTTCTTGGAAGAGCATTAGCAATCTATTCATTTTTGAGAAAAACGAGAAAGACGATTCACCACCGAAGACCGTAGAGTACGCTGAGATTGCACAGAGGACTTCATTATCTCAAATCTGAGATTTCAAATCTCAAATGATTTGTTCTTCTTCGGTGTGCCCTCCGCGTAATCTGTGAATGATGATCTACGCACTTGATTCGCCGCCCGGCTGAACGAAAGAATTCAGATGAGATGATTACCAGTTACAAGCTTCCCCTTACTTTCAATCCCCAAGCGCTCAAATCCGACATGGAGAAGATAGAGCCGGGCGAGTGGATACCGCATTTCAACACCTCATACTTTCGTGGCGAGTGGAGCGGAGTTGCGCTGCGCTCTGTCGGCGGTTTAGAAGGAAAGCTCTACCCTGATCCTACGGCGCAAGGCTCATACGCAGACACCAATATTCTATCTCGCTGCGAAAACATTCGCGCCGCGCTCGCCACGTTCGAGTGCCAGATGGAATCCGTGAGGTTCCTGAAACTCACCCCCGGCTCGGAGATACGCGAGCACAGGGATTACAACCTTGGAATCGAAGACGGCGAGGTTCGCTTCCACATTCCCGTTGTCACGAACCCGCTTGTGGAATTCTATCTGCAAGGCGAGAAGATTGAGATGAGCGAGGGCGAATGCTGGTACCTCAACTTCAACTTAAAGCACAGGGTAGCCAATCGCGGCGCTACAGACCGCGTTCACCTTGTTGTTGATTGTGTTATGAACGGCTGGCTCCGCTCGCTATTTCCAAATTTAGAAAATAGCTGAGGCATACCGTAAGGACTAGAGGGCTTATTCTCGGCCCTTATAGATTTCATCGTCCCTGCCGTTTCGCTTCGAGTTGTGCATAGAGCGGCTCCAGCAGTTGAGTTGTGAGTTGCCGCATCTCTTGCGTGGCCTCGCTCTGCTTCTTAACGCTGTCATCTTCAAAAGGCATGAAAGGGTTCTTCGCATCCAATTGCCCGGCGCTTCCCAGCCGTGCAAGGTCGCTTTCGCTGAAAGTCTGTTTGAAATGGGTCGCAATCTCATCAAGAACCGCTTCCGGCAACTGTCTGTAATTAATCAGAAGCCCATTCTCCCTGTCCGAGTAACTGAGCGCGGCCTCGCAGAATCCTGCCAGTACCCGTGCGCAGTATTCGTCCGGCGACATTTGCGAGACCTTCGCAAGTTTCATCCCGAAAATCTCTGGCTGTAGCACGCCCGGAATTACCTGTCCACCCTTGCGCCTGCGATGAGAGGCCATTACTTCAACAGGCTCGCGGTAGATGAATATCCAGGGCACGCCGGGGAACGCGCGCTCTATCAGCGGCAGGTAGATCATGTGCCAGCAATCCATCTTGATGAAAAGATTTTCTCCGGCGTCGTTGCGGCGTTGGCCCAGTGCAGCCACCACCCAGCGCAGCCACTCGACGCGAGTCTCCAGAGTAATACAGGGATCGTAGAAATTCGTGCGCAACGCCATGTCAATCGTCCCCGCTTCGGAGATGACTACGTTTCTATCAAGAGAGGCGAGCATCTGCGAGACCAGTGTTGAGCCGCAACGCGACATGTGGAATATCAAGCCCTTCAATGGAAGCCCACGATTTTGTTCATACAACTCTCCCAGAATTTCCAGCGGCGTCTGGTGTCGGAAAAGCAGGTTGAAGGGGCGAATGAACTGCTTCTCGACCGTTTGATCGAAGAAAGACTCAACGAAGCGCGCGCCGCCCATGTAGCACCAGTCAACGAACGGGCGCGCATCTTGCCAGTAAATTCTGATTGGCATCCAGTCTGTTAGCTGCTCGCTCCTCATCTCAAATCCATTTTTCCATCCACACGCGCCGACTCTCGCGCAACGCCGATTCAACATCCTCCTCAGTGAAACTGTAGCCGAGTTCCGCGCCAAGTCGCACGGTCATATTTATTAGCTCTCTCCTGCCGGTGACACCTCGCAGCTTCTCCTGTAGTGAAACATCTTGAAGAACGCGCTGGCGAAAACTCTCGAAATCTTCTTTGTCCATCGTCGCAATCATAATTATACTTTCAGTGTATGTCAGCATCTAATTCGGCTGAAGATAATGCGCGCGTAATTCTGAATCATCTTATCGAACAGGGCTTCGTATTGGAGGAAGGGCAAGTAGAAAGGCGAAAGTTATAACAAAGCTGAAAGCTCTGATTTTTAATTTCTAATTGCACGTCTAAAGACGTGCCCGGACTATAGCCTTTATTAACACCATGCGCTGGAAAAGCTTCAATCCGCTAAAATTCGTCCGCCTCTCGTCGCTGCATGAAAAGGCTGAAAGTAGTGCAACGACCGCTGCTGTTGCCAACCAGCTCTCACCTCATCTGGCGCTCGGCGGCAGGGGCGAGACGCTTGCTGCTGAGTTTCTTGAGACCAGAGGCTACCGTCTTGTCGCTTCCAACTTCACCTTGCCCGTCGGAAGAAATCTTCGCGGAGCAATAATAAATGCGGAGATTGATCTCATCGCCTATGAAGGGGCGCTCCTATGCTTCATCGAAGTCAAGACACGCCGCTCCGATTGGTTCGCAGCGCCCGAAGCGAATGTTGACCTGCGTAAGCAACGGCAGATTTCAAGAGCGGCTCGCGCCTACCGGCGCACGTTCGGCATAACAGGTGAGCCGTACCGCTACGACGTTGTAAGCGTCATTCTTCCTCCTGCGGAAGAGGGAGGCATTGAGCCTCAGCCCCGTATTACGTTGCTGCGAAACTTCTGGACTGACGCCAAATTCCGCAAGCGACGATGGACAGACCCGCCAGACGATTTCTGATTCATCGTATAAAGTTCAGGCGCGAAATGCGTAAAAAAAACACTCTCAAGTAGTGGTGCATTAAAGTGCTGCTGGTCTATAGAAGTCGCATCAGAAGTCGCATCTTTTATTAGCTCAAAAAGAGCGCTAATGCGCGATTACCCCACTGTCCATTCTCAGCCTTGCTTGACAACGAATAGCGAATCGGTAGAATAAAAAACTCTGCTGTAAGCGGGAGTAACTCAGTGGTAGAGTGCGACCTTGCCAAGGTCGAAGTCGCGGGTTCAAATCCCGTCTCCCGCTCCAAAGTTCCAGTGGAAAGGCGGAAGGCTGAAAGTACTGCTTTCTACCGCCGGATTTAACTTCATCCTTCATCCTTGCATTTCAGGCGGCGTAGCCAAGTGGTAAGGCAGAGGTCTGCAAAACCTTTATTCATCGGTTCGATTCCGATCGCCGCCTCCATAGACTCAATAGTTTACGGGCTGCCGAAAGGTTGCCCGTTTTCGTTTGTATCACTGTTGTATCACTACTTTTCGTAGCTCTGTCAGCTTTTTTAGATAACCTCATCTGCTATCTATGCTTAGGCTTACTCGGTAATCTGACGGGCAGATCAAGCTCATCGTCAATCAAAACGACAAACGCCAATAATTTCTTCTCAACTCAGCCTTTAACTAGCGTTGCAATAAAAGTTGCATCTCGGCAATTAGCACGGGCATATTCCACCCATGCCGCCCGTGAAGAACAAGGTGGTCTTAAAAAACCTCTACCACCTTACGGCTTTTCTTGCTATCATGCCCGCGCACACTATTCTTGTGCCGCTGTAATCCTCACGGTAGCCCAGAACTATTGTTTACTTGATAGCGTGCTTAGCCAAGCACGCTGGTAAGAATTGTTAGTACAATTTGGGTTATCGTATTTTCCGATGCTTGCGGCTCTTGCCCTGTATTAGCTGTTGTAGATTGAGCGGTTGCGCCATTCGGCATATCGCCTGTTACGCCGTTTTGCATTTCGCCAGCGTAGGCAGAGCAAGCTAGTAGGAGAATCAGCACAGAGGCTCGAATAGTTTTACTCATCTCTTTACACCTTTCGCTTTATGAGAGTTCATCAAAGTTGCCGCCGAACCTGCTTGGTTACGGCGGCGTTGTTGTGTATGCCGGAGAGTGGCATAGGCAAAGAAAGGCTATCCTCACATGACTTTAACAGATAAACACCTAAAGGAACTAGATAACCCTTCACTTACCACGAACGAACGCATCTTACTGCGTTGCCGCATCGCGGCTGACTTAATTCATGCAGGGCAATATGAAACCGCACGCGAGGCTTTAGGTAATCTATGGCAAGGCGTTGGACAAAGACCCGAAATTAAAAAGCTAAAGCCTGAGATAGCAGCCGAAGTTTTGCTTCAATGTGGCGCGCTCACGGGCTGGCTTGGCAGCGTGCGGAACGTTTTAGGCGCGCAGGAACAAGCTAAAGACCTACTCTTTGAGGCGCTCCGCAAGTTCCAATCTCAAAGCAGATATGAAAAGGTCTCTGAGGCTCAGTATGAACTCGGCATCTGCTACTGGCGTCTAGGCGCATATGACGAGGCTCGCTTAGTGCTGCGGGAAGCGCTGAAGCCTCTAACGGACGCTGATACAGAGCTAAAGGCTAAAATCTTAATTAGGCGCACGTTGGTTGAGATAAGTGAGAACAGATATTACGAGGGTCTGAGCATTCTCAAAGAGGCGGAGTCAGTCTTTGAAGCAGCGAGCGATGCACTCAAAGGAAGATGGCACGGTCAAAAAGGCTTAATCCTCAGAAGGCTTGCAACGGGCGAAGGACGAGCCGACTACATGGATAGGGCGATCATTGAATACATCGCAGCCATCTATCATTACGAGCAAGCGCATCACGAAAGGTACGTTGGCAATAACCTAAATAATCTCGCCTTCCTGCTTCACAAGCTCGGACGGTACAAGGAAGCACACGAACACTTAGACCATGCTCAGTTAATCTTTACCCTTCTTAAGGACACAGGAAACTTAGCACAGGTTGATGAGACGCGAGCGCGTGTACTTGTAGCTGAGAAGAAGTACAGAGAAGCAGAGCGTATCATCGCCAGCGTCATTAAGACCTTTGAGAAGGGCGGCGAGTTCGCTTTACTTGCAGATGCACTGACGCTTCAAGGTATTGTGTGGTCGAGGCTCGGAATCTACGAAAGTTCTATCAACACACTTCGGCATGCAGTGAGGGTAGCCCAAGACTCCGGCGCTCTCACCAATGCTGGGCTGGCTGCACTAACGCTGATTGAAGAACACGGGGCGAGGCGGTTGGCTGAAACGGAACTATGTGAGATATATCGCCGCGCCGATGATATGCTCAAAGACACACAGGATGCCGAATATATAGCAAGGCTCAGAGCGTGCGCCCGCATAGTGATTAAGAGACTATCGGGTATGAGACTGCGCGACAGAAATTTTACACTGCATGGCGCGGTGTATGAATTAGAAGCAGGGTTCATCGAACGGGCTTTAGAGGAAAGCGGGGGAAGCGTGACGCGCGCCGCGAAGCTGCTTGGCTTGAGTCATCAAAGCCTCGGCCACTTGCTGAACACAAGGCATAAGCGACTCTTAGACAAGAGGACACCTGTAAAGAAACGGTTGCGAAGTATCATCAAGAAGCTTCAGTGAGATGTAACTTTCGGGAGCGCGAGAGGCCGCCGCGTGTTGACCTACTACGTCTTTCACGGCGGCCTTGCTTTTTTGAGCAGCCTTATACTTTTTTGGCAAAGCTTGGTGCGCTGCTTTCGCTGTAAAGCAGTTTTTCGAGTCGCGCCGTCGCCTGTTGCTGCATGGTCGGCAAAACGTGAGAGTAAGTATCAAGAGTGAGTACGATTGTTGAATGTCCCAGCTGTTCGCTGACTACCTTGAGAGCTATACCATGCTCAATTCCCATCTGGGCCAGCGCGACCCGCAAACTGTCGAAGCGCTACGACGGCTCGTTAATCTTTATCAGGATTGGAGCAAGCCTGAACAGGCAGAGCAGTACCGCTCTTTGCTCTGATCTTTACCCATAATGAAATGTGGTTACTAATGAGGAGAATGAAGTGGAGATTTGACTTGAATGCGAATGCCATTCTTTCTTCATCTGAAATATCTTCGCAAGAGGCGCTGTCTAGCGGTTGGATTAAATGCCTTGCTGGGTGCGTACATTTCCGGGATCGGTTTTAGCTTCCCTTTAACGGCTCAAGAGCGGTGGGTGTATAGCTCAATACAGTTGCCCTCAGCTTCACACATCTACTCATATTGACGGCACTCCTATCAGATTGACGATTGCGCCCTGTCTGAATGACCGTATCATTCATTAGGCCGAAAATCCGCTCGACGCCTATCTAATTGTAGCTCAACACATTGTCGCATCCTCACTAAATGGCACATCACTTGTATTGCAAAGCGCGCTCATCATTATGATGAGCGCGCTCTTTCCTACATAGTTATCGTCACCGACAAATGGCTCACTCCAGACGAAAGATGGAGGCGGCACGTGCTCACCAGCCTACGTTCCTGAAAGAAAGGAATACGGCAGTGGGAGTTCCCGAAGAGACACGGCTTTTGCCAGTTAATCAGAAAAAGTCTTTGTAAGGAGTTTAGCCAGATGCGGAAGCGATCCCCCCTAGTTCTACTACTAATCTATTCTCTTATCCTGCCCCTAGCAGGTATATCTTCCTACCGTGTGAAGGCACAGAATCCTCCTTCGCGCCCACTGCCCGGCAAGATGTCGGACGAGCTTCACGAACGGGTTCGCCGGACTCATCGAGGAAGCGGAGAGCGGGCGCATATCATTATCAATCTTTCTGATCCAAATGCTGCGCGACAGGCTCAAACAGTACTTGAGAATAACGGCGCACATGTAAGCCACCAGATGGATTCGCTCGGCCTGATGGCTGCTGACGTTCCCGTAGAAACGCTCGACGAGATTTCCACTCACACTGAGATTTCATGGCTCTCTTCAGACCAGGAAGTACGCTCACTTTCAACTACTCCAGACAACACTAGCCATATAGAGGTGACCACAGGCGCAAGCAAAGTTCTGCCCGCAGGCAACAACAGCATCGCCAATGGTGGAGCGGGTAACGGCATCGGCATAGCAATTCTCGATAGCGGAATCACGCCTTCTGATGCCGCTGAGTTTGCCGGATACCAAAATCAACAGAGCGGCGGCGTGCTCGGTCTTGGGCTTCTTTCGCAAGCATACCTTCAGTCTTTCAGTCGCATTAAGAAGCACATAGACTTCACTGGCGAGAACAGAACGGACGATGCTTACGGGCACGGAACACACACCGCAGGCATTGCGGCTGGCACAGGCCAATCCAGCGAAAACTACGCCGCTCAACATTCGGGTGCTCCGACGTATGGCGGCATTGCTACAGGCGCAAACCTTATTGATGTGCGTGTGCTTAACTCGCAGGGCATTGGCACTGTCTCAAACGTGATAGCTGGCATCAACTGGGTGATTACGAATAAGAGTACATATAACATTCGTGTAATGAATCTATCGCTGGGCACGCCCATCACGCAGAGCTACAAGACCGACCCTCTGTGTCAGGCTGTAGCTAAAGCAGTTGACGCCGGGATAGTGGTTGTAGTCGCAGCAGGCAACTGGGGCAAAGACTCAAGCGGGCAGACCATCTATGGCGGCATCCTTTCACCCGCCAATTCGCCGAAAGTTATTACGGTCGGCGCTACCAATACACAGCAGACGCCTCAACGTTCCGATGATGTAGTGACGACCTATAGCTCGCGTGGCCCAACGCTCGCTGATGGACTTGTTAAGCCAGACCTTGTAGCGCCGGGCAACATGACAGGAGCGGCACAAACGGCAGACTCTTCGCCTTCGCCAAGCTATTCTTACACTAATACCGGCGGAGGGGGTCTCATCGGTGGCCTTCTGGTCGGCAACACCAGCACGAACATACCGAAAGCTACAGGTACATACCAAATACTGAGCGGTACTTCTTTCGCTGCTCCTGCCGTCTCGGGCACGGCTGCTCTCATGCTCGAGGCTAACCCTTCGCTCACGCCTCAGATGGTTAAAGCTATTCTGATGCGCACGGCTCAACGTCTGCCTGCTTACGAAACAATGGTACAGAACGGGCAGATGACGCCTTACGAGCGGCTTATCACTGAGGGCGCGGGTGAACTGAACGCCTATGCCGCCAGAACTCTTGCCGCAGCAATTCGGCAGGATGCAAACCGTGCCGCGCCCGGTGACAATTTGATTACTGCCAGGAACGTAACCTATTCCAGTCTTGGTCTGACTGCGCCCATCGCTGGCGAGAACATTCCGCTTAACAATGGAGTGGTCTGGGTCGAAGGCGTCGCTTTCACAAACAAGTTGACACTGACGAGCGGCTACCTTACGGCAAACGGCCAGATTATTAACACAGGGTTCGCTGTTGCTGATGGATACCTGACGGCTGATGGAAGTTACGTCTTTTCCAATGGCGTCGTCGTCAGCAGTGGCGTCGTTGTCAGTAGTGGAGTCGTCGTCAGTAGCGGGGTAGTAGTAAGTAGCGGGGTTGTGGTCAGCAGCGGCGTCGTTGTCAGCAGTAACTATATAAGCGCTGACGGGTTCATGAAATCAGGCAACCTGTATGGCTTGAGCTTCGACAATCAAAGTACATGGGCATTGAACATGGTAGACCCAAGCACGACCAGTGCAAATGAGAATGAAGTGATGATTATGGGCGATGATGCATATCCCATAGGAGTCCAGCGATTATCACAGACGAGTCCGCTCTTCCCTCATAGATAAGAGCTTCGCAGAGTGGTGCGAGAGCAAACGTTTGCTCTCGCGCTTCTATGAATCAGGAGAAGTAAGAATTGGCTAATGAGAGAGTAGATAAGAAGAGCCGCGCAGTTCCTACAGTCGTCATCGTGATTGGCGTCTCATTGTGGCTGGCTGCCAGTTTCATCCTCTTTACACATTACGGCTGGCGAGATCAGTTAATCGTTCTTGCGCTCGTGCCGGTTGTGGTTGTCATGGGGTTTTTCCCAAATACCTTTCCATTGCCAGCCGGTCTGAAACTAACGCAAGAGAAGATGACTTTCACGCTGTCGGATGCGGTCGTCCTGGTCGTCGCCTGTTGGCACGGCTTTCCGGCAGCCATATTCATCGCCGGCGTCGAAGGGTTCACTTCATCGCGCCGCACAGTTCGTCGCCTATCAAGTAACCTCTACTCATTCGCCATGATGTCGCTTGCAGCCGGAGCGGCTTCGGTGAGCCTCAATGCGGTTTTACGTTATGGCTTCGGCGAGTCTGGCAACAATCACGACCACACGTTCTCCGCGATTGCTGTCGCGCTACTCGTCGCTGGTCTGGTTCAAACACTGGTTAATACAGGCATCATTTCACTGCTCTTCGCTGCTCGTCTTGGCACTTCTATCTGGGGAAGCTGGAGAAGCAATCTTCTCTTTATAGCGCCGATGCTTCTGCCTACTAGCACAGCGGCAAGTCTCATGTACATAGCCATGCAACACGACGCGCTGACCATGATCGTGATCGGCTCGCCCGTTCTCATAGCCATTCATTTCGGCCACCGCCAGCACCGCGACAGCATACAGGAACGCATCAACGTTATTGAGCGCGCGCAACAGGAGCGAATCAGCCTGATGGAGAAGGCTCACCGCGAAACCATAGAAGCTCTCGCCGTTGCCATCAATGCCAAGGACAAAGTGACTCACGAGCATGTCCTGCGAGTCCAGATATATGCCGCAGGCGTGGCACGTATACTCGGGTGCGCCGAACAGGAAATCGAGGCGCTGCGCGCGGGCGCTCTCCTTCATGATATAGGCAAGATCGCCGTCCCTGATTACATTCTGACAAAGCCCGGGAAGCTAACGACCATAGAGTTTGAGAAGATGAAACTGCACACTCTGGTCGGAGCGCAAGTGCTCGGTCGAGTAGAGTTCCCTTACCCGGTCGTTCCGGTCGTTCGTCATCATCATGAGCGTTGGGATGGCAAAGGCTATCCTGACGGTCTCGCTGGTGAGCAGATTCCTCTAACGGCGCGTATTCTATCCGTAGTAGATTGCTTTGATGCTGTGCGCGAAGACCGCCAGTACCGCAAGGGCATGACGCGCCAGCAAGCTGTAGACTACATCATGAGCGGAAGCGGCACTCAGTACGACCCGCATGTGGTGGGCACTTTCATTACGCACCTGCCTGAGTTCGAGGCGGAGATCATGGCATCCCATAATCAGCCATTGCCGACGTTTGGGATTGAGCCTCCTGAAGAACTCTCCGAAGCCGCGCGCCTCGTTGACCCGGCAGCAGGATTGGCAGAATCTCTACCAGGCGAAGAGCAGACTAAAGCTAATCTCTCGGATGAAGAGTTAGAGGCTCTATACGAACTCACACAGGCAACCACAAAAGTGCGCAGTATTGAGGAGATGGCGGAGGCCCTCACAGACAAACTCAGGCTTCTTGTGCCTTATGATACCTGCGTAGTTACCATGCTGCTTCCTGAGACCGGTGACAATATAGTGTTGCATGCGGTAGGTGAGCATGCAGAGTCATTCAAAGGCCGCAACATCACGCTCGGTGAGGGCGTTACAGGATGGGTACTGGCAAATCAGAAGCCATTCTGTAATGCTGATCCCAGGCTGGATATCCCCTCTTCATTGCTCAAAGACGCGAGTTCCTACCGAACGCTGGCAGCCTATCCGATCATCAAGGACGCTTTGCTACACGGCGTTGTCACTCTCTATTCATCAACGCTTGATGAATACGACTTACATCATCAAAGGCTTCTGGATGAAGCTATGACAATTGTGGCTGCCGTTCTCTCTTGCCACCGCGCCACCTATTCATTCCAGCCTTCTTGAGTAAGAATCTCTATGTCCTTTGAAGGGAATATGATCCCTTAATCTTGTACGCGAAATGTATGCGAACTCAGATAAACCAAGCGATACTCAGCGATATTAGGAGGAAAAGGAGCAGTGGTTAAAACCTTTATTCATCAGTTCGATTCCGATCGCCGCCTCCAATAGAATCTTATAATTACGGGCAGCTCCGCCTTTTCGAGTATCGGACGGAAATAACGATAAGTAAGGTTAGGAATTGAAAGCGGCGTGCCACGCAGCCAGCATTGCCAGCACACCACCAAAGGCCACCATTGCAATTCCTATCGGCAAAGAAGCGTTCGCCTGTGGCAACTGTACTTGCGGGTTGAGGCGTATAGCGATCTCTCGTAGCCATATACCGAATTTGGCGACGATGAAGCCGAGGCTTATAATCGCAATACAGGTTCTTATCCACGCAAGGAATGTTCGCTCATTAGCGAGGTATTCGCCCGCGTGATGCTCCCTGGGAACATGACCGTTCTGCTCTTCCATCACTTTTGCTGACTTGACTCATGATGAGATGGACTGCTGGGTTGATGACGTTACTCAGATAGCTCGTCCTCCTTATCACTGTCGGTCGCCTCTTGCGGCTCAGCGTGCGGCTCTAGTCCGAGCGCCCACTGCGGAGGGTCGCTCGCCGGGAATGACTCTTCCAGGGTTTCGTCAATCTCTTCCTCGCTTATACTATTTTCTTCGTTGCCTGTTGGGTTAGAAGACTGCGCCATGACGTTCACCTCATTAATCTACAGATTATTTGAAGGGATGAGAACCGGGAAGTTGATAGATAATCCAGCAAAGCAAAGCTCCGTAGGACTAGAATGTTTATAGCGACAGGTTCATTCATCATGTTCCTGCTGCCAGGAGCAGAATGTTTATACATTGCGCTCCTAACGGAGCGCGGCCATTTAATCGCCTCTACAGCTATAAACATTTAGCCCCTACGGAGCTTTGCTTCTTTAACTTTTTCAAACAGCTTCCGACAGTCAGAGAAACAAGGTGCGCCCTTGGCGCTGATGAACCTTTAGCCCTGACCGTTTGCTTCCCTTCTATGCTGTCGGCGTTGTGCCCTCAATCTCTGGCAGAGTCTCAAAGCGCAACAGCGTTTTCACGCCATCTGTGTCTTCGATTCCTAAACCGTCTTCAAGACCTTTGATGCCGACAATCGGGACGATTCGTTGCGCGTTTCGGATCGTATGTGTCAACTGTCTTGAATCGGCGGCTGTTTCACCTCCAAGCATAATCTCTACGCTTCCAGCTTCCTCGCCTTTGGTCTCTAAGCTCGCGCCGATGAACGGAAGGAACTGTTCCTCCTCCTGCGCGCCCAAGTCTCCTCCTATGATTTCAAGGCGAGTGGGGCGCAGTTGATTGCGTTTGCTGAATTCGTCAAGAAAAGTCTTCCACTCGTTGCGTTCAATTTCACCCTGCATAATTTCTCCTCCTCGGTTCGTTTCAAGTAAGCTTCCTTCGTGCGACCAACTAAATCAATCGTGCCGCTTTCATGCATGCGTAGCCGCTTCGTTTTCAAGTTCCGTCTGTTCGCTTATCGCAAGGCGCACAAGTTGCGCAGCGCGTCTCAGAAACATCGGCCCATCTAAAATCGTTCCATCAGGCAAGTCCACATCCTGACCGCCTGTCATCTCAAGGTAATAAGAGATGGCGTCAAGGTCAGCAGGCGCGGGCAGAGCAGCATGAAGCATCTGTATCTCATTCGCAATTCTGTAGACGAGCGCCTGCTCATCATTCCGATTCGCCACCACGATCTGTTGGACATGCTCTTCAATCGTTATCATATATTAACCCCGACGCTCAGTAACGCAGAAGCGCACCGATGCTTCCCACCCCTTTAACTGTGGGTTCGGATTAGAAGAATTGTCTCATTGTCTTATTGAATCAATAATTCAATCTCCCTAATCCGAAACCCACAATCCGCAATTGAATCATCTTTCCTGCTCGTAGCACGCCCGCTCAAGCCTGCGAAGTTTGCGCCCCACGTTTTACATACCGAAGCTGTGTATCAGGAGATACTTTAGTGAATCAAACTCAAGCGCCCATCGCTTTTGATCGCTCACATAGTATTAAGAAGCATGCCGGAAGCAGAGCAAGCCGTTTAGCTTGAGCTAGACGGGCGATGGGCGGCGCGGCAAATCACCCATTCTGTGAGAGGCGAAACCACCCGCTCAGGGAAAGTTCAGCCTGGATTCGACCTGAATATAACTGCGTGCACATAATCTATGCCTCGCGCACATTTCAGAGGAGGTCAAAAGCACGCCCCGCCAGAAAGGCAATTACCAGCAGTGAAATCATCGTCTGAATCATCATTAATATCTTCGCCCAGCGCGATAGCACGGGCGCGTCCGTAGGCGAAATTGCGATGCTCGCATGAAACGCAAGGAAAAGAAAAAATATAGAATTTGCTAGACGGTGTGAATTACAGTAATGAAAGAGTCCAGTTGAATAAAGGTCGCGCCTAACAACTCGTTGAACCCGACCCCGCGATAGCATTTCTTTCATGCTTGTCCTCTCCGGCTTGCTTGAAGGCTGCTCGCGCGGGGCGGGTTGATTCGAGTGTTATGTTGCTTACACTAGCTTGACCGAAAAACTATTACGTAATTACAATGTAGCCATGAAAACTCGAATCGTAAAAATTGGTAATTCGCAAGGCATTCGTATCCCGAAATTACTGTTGGAACGTAGCAATCTTGCAGAGGAAGTCGAGCTAGAAGCAGAGGATAATCGAATTATCATTCGCTCGACGAAACAGCCTCGACAGGATTGGGAGCGCGCGTTTCGCGCGATGGCGGAGCACGGCGACGATGCATTGCTTGATAAAAATGTGCTCACTCAAACTCGATGGGATGAGGATGAGTGGCAATGGTAATCAAACGCTTTGATGTTTATCGCATCAAGCTTGATCCGACAATCGGCAGCGAAATTCAAAAGACACGGCCCTGCCTCGTAATCTCGCCGGACGAGATGAATCGATTTATAAGAACGGTGATTGTTGCGCCGATTACAACTGGAGGCACATCTTATCCGACTAGGGTAGCGTGCAGGTTTCAGGGGAAGAGTGGGCAAATTGTGCTTGACCAGATTCGCACGGTTGATAAGACCCGTCTAGTCAAGAGGCTTGGTAAAATTGATAAGCAAACGCAAACAGAGGTTTTATCCATTCTAGGCGAGATGTTTGCTCCCTAGGCGCAACATAACAACTCATTCAACCCGACGCCTCCATAGAATGCCTGTCATCATCTCTTTTCGCAGCGTATATTGAAGGCTGCTCGTCGGCGCGGGTTAATTCGGGCGTTCGGCGGCTTCTGTTTTTAGAAGGTCGTGTTAGAATCCTGACATAAGGAGGTTGGCATGAGTAAAACGATTGCTTTAGAAATACCCGAAGCCGAAGCATCATCTCTTGAATCTGCTCTTGATCGTGCTTTAGCAGCGTTACGTAATACTAATAGCGAAGCTACTGAAGAACGCGAGGAAAAGATTTCGCGCCTGCGTGCAGAAACCCACGTGTTGATGGAACAGATTAGGACGGAGCTTCATGTGGAAGAAAATTTATGACTTGCTGGAACAGCTTGTCACACTCGCGCAAAGAGTCTCGCGGCATGACAAGCAAATTGAAGAATTGCGTCAGGAAGTGCGCGAATTGACGGGCATGGTTCATCGTTTAGCTATGGAAGTCAATCGTATGGCAGATCGTCAGACTTCAGACCGCGAGAAACTAGAGCTATGGGTTGAGAATCAAATACTCAAGTTCGAGCGGCGGCTCTCACCAGCACGTTCCAGCGAAGATGATTCTGATGCTAAAAAGTGATAGCTTCCTGCTACGGGCAGCATAACAACTCATTCAACCGGAGCGGAAATAGCGTTGCTTTCATTCGTCAACTCGGATGCTTGGTTCGTTGTGTGCGCGCCCGGTTAATTCGAGCGTTAGGCGCTTTTCATTTTGAGTTTCTGTGAGCTACTAGTCGCTCGACCTGATTTAATAAACTTCCGCCGCTCTCGAAGTTTGAAAACCATCTCTATCTTTTCCTCAAATGGAAGCGCAGCTAACGAACGTCTGTGCTTCTCCTTCTTCTTAATGATTTCGCTAATGTCAGGATACTTTTTCATGGCTTGAATCTATACTCGTTATCTTTCCACTTCTTCATTAAACCGTGCTGCTTTAGGACCGCGTTCAGCGAGCGCATTTTAAGCGCGCCCTGCTCTAAAAACATGCTAATTCGCAAGTAATCTTTGGGGCGTCCGGTATCCAGCATTATAGCGACTAAATGCTCCGGGCGCATGATGCGTGTCGTCACTCTCGCGTATTTTATTGTTTGCGCCTTCTCCACCGCTTCCTCTGTGAGCGGATTAAAAACCGGCAAGAATTGTACGGGGATTCCTTCGATGTAAATAAACTCGCCTTTTACCTCGTAACCTTGCTCAGTCAAGTATTCGTAGATGGGGGCTAGAATCATTAAATCGCTTGCAGTAGCGTTTACCTGAACAAAAATATCAAGGTCTGCCGTATCGAATGGCTCAAGATAATAGATTGCCGCGATAGCTCCTCCGATGGCGTATTCCTGAATCACTCCATCTTTAACCATCTGGTTTATAATCTTAATGGTTTCTTTCATAGTTGACTTAATGATACTTTATCTTATTAATGGACGCCGCGCCTAACAACTCATTCAACCCGACGCCTCGATAGCATGCTTCTCAAGATGCTTCCCCTGATGTAAATTGAATGCCTGCGCTCGGCAACAGGTTAGATACTGTGTTGAGAGTCAAGCAGATTTTGCCCACTCTGGATTGAAGGGCTTATCATTCTTCAACACACCGTAAGCGAGATGGATGAGCTTGCGCATCACCGCACAGAT
>Ga0193747_1000034_pt1 | contig 93385 bp, 88 predicted proteins | sample L1m2metaG_FD_143048 | JGI IMG/M metagenome (GOLD analysis project Ga0193747, IMG submission 143048) | Soil microbial communities from a riparian zone of the East river system, Colorado, United States - L1m2 | ecosystem: Environmental > Terrestrial > Soil > Riparian zone | place: USA: East River... | reverse complement strand
GCAGACAAGAACAAGCGCTGCGCCCTCCCATTGCTCGCCGACTCCTACGGCCTCTACTACAACAAGGCCATGTTCGCCAAGGCCGGACTGAAGGGGCCGCCGAAAACGTTCACGCAGCTCACCCAGTACGCGAAGAAGCTGACCCAGAAGGGCGCAGGCGGCAAGATCAAGGTCGCCGGCTTCGATCCGTACTGGGGCTTCTACTCCGGCAACTTCGCCGACATGACCAACTATGCGCCGCTGTTCGGGGCCACGTACCTCGACGGGAAGGGGAAGGCCGTTCTCGCCTCGAGGTTCGCCTGGTCGAAGCTCCTGCGCTGGCAGAAGAAGCTCGTCGACTACTACGGCTACGACAAGCTCACCCGCTTCAACGCCGGACTCGGGGACGAGTTCTCGGCCTCGCAGGCGTTCGAGACCGGAAAGATCGCGATGATCATGGACGGCGAGTGGCGCGTTGCCTTCATCGCGGCCGAGCATCCGGAGCTGAAGTACGCCACCGCGCCGATGTCCGTCGACGACGCGCATCCGGAGCTTTACGGCGCAGGATCGGTCAACGGCACGATCATCGGCATCCCCAAGGGCGGCAAGAACGTCGACGCCGCGTGGGCGCTCGTCAAGTACCTGACGACGGACGACCATGCCCTGGCCCGGTTCTCGAACGGGATCCGGAACGTGCCGTCGACGCGCAGCTCCGCGAAGTCGAAGGAGCTCAAGCCGGACAAGAACTTCGCGACGTTCGTGAAGATCTTCAACAACCCGCACTCCGCCACGTCGCCGATCACGGCGGCCGGGAATGCGAACCTGACGCTCGTGGGACGGTTCACCGTCAAGTGGCAGGCCGGGAAGGTCAAGAACCTGCACGACGGGCTGAAGGCCCTCGACAAGCAGATCGACGCGCAGAACGCGCAGGCCGGAGGCGGCGGGCCTCCGTGATCGAAGCGTCGGCCGCGCCGACACCTCGTTCGGTCGATCGCCGGCGAGCCAGGAGCCGGGCGGCATGGCGCCGCCGCGGGCTCGTGCTCGGACTGATGAGCCCCTGGCTCGCCGGCTTCACCATCTTCTTCGGGTATCCGCTCGTGATGAGCGCGTACCTGTCCTTCACCCACTACAACCTGCTCTCGCCGGCGAGGTGGGTCGGATTCGGCAACTACCGCTACCTCCTGCACACAGATCCCCAGGTCGGCGTCGCGATCAGGAACTCGCTCTGGTTCATCGCGATCGCCGTGCCGCTGCAGGTGCTGTTCGCCTTCGGGATCGCGCTGATGCTCGCGCGGGCGAGGCGCGGACTCGGCTTCTTCCGGACGATCTTCTACCTCCCCGCCCTCGCTCCGCCGGTCGCGGCGACGCTCGGCTTCGTCTACCTGCTGAACCCGGCGACGGGCCCCGTCAACACGCTCCTGGCCCACGTCGGGATCAACGGGCCGCTCTGGTTCCTGTCGCCGGCCTGGGCCAAGCCGTCGCTGACGCTGCTCTCGATCTGGGGCGTCGGCAACACGATGATCATCTTCCTCGCGGCGGTCCTCGACGTCCCGGCGCACCTCTACGAGTCGGCGGAGCTCGACGGCGCCGGACCGCTGCAGCGGCTGCGCTGGGTGACCCTCCCCACCGTCAGCCCCGTGATCCTGTTCTCGGTCGTCCTCGGCGTGATCCAGGGGCTGCAGTACTTCACGCAGGCCTACGTCGCCGCGAACATCGCCGCCGGGCAGGCCTCGCAGGCCGGCGACACCGTCAACAACCTCGGCTACCCGCAGGACTCGACGCTCTTCTACCCGGTGCTGCTCTACCAGCACGGCTTCGTGAACTTCAACATGGGCTATGCGTCAGCGCTTGCGATCCTCCTGCTCGGCGTCGCCTTCGTCGTCGTCGCGCTGATCCTCGTCAACTCCCGCCGTTGGGTCCACTACGCCGGGGCGTCGCGCTGATGAGCTCCGCGAGTGTTCCCGTCGCATCCGCGCTCGTGCGCCGCAGGCCCCCGGCCGCGGTCCGCCGCCAGCGTTTCCTCGTCGCCGTGGCGAACAACTCGTTGCTGATCGCCGCGGCGATCATTTTCATCGCGCCGTTCGGCTTCATAGCCCTCACCGCGCTGATGACGAATCACCAGGCGCTCTCGGATCGGCTCTGGCCGCACCCGTTTCAGTGGAGCAACTTCACGGAGGTCTTCCACCAGGCGCCCCTCCTGCGCTGGACCTTCAACACGATGGTCTACTCGGTGCTCGCCACGCTCGGCGTGGTCGTCTCGAGCATCCCGGTCGCCTACGCGCTCGCGCGCCTGCGCTGGCGAGGACGGAACCTCGCCTTCATCGTCGTGCTGATCGCGCTGATGCTGCCGCCCCAGGTGACGGTCGTGCCGCTCTACGTGATGTGGACGAAGCTCGGCAACGCCACGGGCTTCCACTTCGTCGGGACGCTCTGGCCCGTGATCATCCCGGCCTGGCTCGGCGATGCGTTCTCGATCTTCCTGCTGCGCCAGTTCTTCCTGACGATCCCCGAGGAGTACGTCGACGCCGCGCGGGTGGACGGCTGCGGCGAGCTGCGGATCCTGACGACGGTCGTCCTGCGCCTCGCGAAGCCCGCGATCGCCGCGGTCGCCCTCTTCTCGTTCCTCTACACGTTCAACGACTTCTTCCTGCCGCTGCTCTACACGGGCGAGAACCCGAGCCACTGGCCGCTGCAGGTCGGGCTGGCGCAGTTCCGCTCGCTGCACCAGGTGCAGTGGAACCTGACCATGGCCGCGACGCTGCTCGTGATGGCGCCCGTGATCGTGCTCTTCTTCCTCGCGCAGCGGGCCTTCGTCGAGGGCGTGACCCTAACGGGGGTGAAGGGATGAAGGTTGCCGTCGTAGGCGGGGGCTCGACGTACACGCCGGAGCTCGTCTCGGGCCTCTCGCGCGAGTCGGAGCGCATCGACGTGGGCGAGCTCGTGCTGCACGACATCGACGCGGAGCGGCGCGAGGTCGTCGGCGGGCTCGCGAAGCGGATGCTCGACAAGCAGGGCTTCGGCGGGACGCTCGAGGTCACGGACGACCTCGACCGCGCGGTCGACGGCGCGGACTTCGTCCTGATCCAGATCCGGGTGGGCGGACAGGCGGCGCGCCTGCAGGACGAGACGATTCCGCTCGCCTGCGGCTGCATCGGCCAGGAGACGACGGGAGCCGGCGGGCTCGCGAAGGCGCTCCGCACGGTCCCGGTCGTGCTCGGGATCGCCGAGAAGGTGCGCGAGCGCGCGGCGTCGGACGCCTGGATCGTCGACTTCACGAACCCGGTCGGGATCGTCACGCGCTCGCTGCTCGACGCGGGCCACCGAGCGGTCGGGCTCTGCAACGTCGCGATCGGGTTCCAGCGCTCGTTCGCGCGACTCCTCGGCGTCGAGCCCGAGCGCGTGCTGATCGACCAGGTCGGGCTCAACCACCTCACCTGGGTGCGAGCCGTTCGCGTGGACGGCGACGACGTCCTCCCGGAGCTGCTCGCGGAGCACGGCGACGAGATCGCGGCCGAGGTCGATCTCCCACTCCGCCTGCTCGAAGAGCTCGGAGCGATCCCGTCCTACTACCTGCACTACTTCTACGCCCACGACGACGTGCTGAAGGAGCAGCTCGACGGCGTCCCGCGGGCGGCCACCGTCGCCGAGATCGAGCGGGAGCTGCTGGAGCTGTACCGCGACCCGTCGCTGACCGAGAAGCCGGCGCTCCTCGAGCAGCGCGGCGGCGCGTTCTACAGCGAGGCGGCGACGCAGCTGGTGGCCGGGCTCGTGTCCGGCGACGCAAACCCGCAGGTCGTGGACATCCGCAACGCGGGGACGATCGCCGGGCTCGCCGACGACGACGTCGTGGAGATCCCCGCGCGGATCGAGGCGAGCGGATGCGTTCGCCTGCCGCAGGCCCCACTCGCGCCGGAGCTCCTCGGGCTCGTCCAGCACGTAGCCGCGTACGAGCGGCTGGCGGCTCGCGCCGCGCTCAGCGGCGACCCGGTCGACGTGCGCAAGGCTCTACTGGCTCACCCGCTGATCGGCCAGTGGGGCGTCGTCGAGGAGCTCGTCGAGAAGCTGCTTACAGCCGACGCGGCGCATCTCCCCCTGTTCCAGGAGCCGGTCGCGTGATCCTCGCTGTCGACGGAGGAAACTCGAAGACGGATCTCGCGCTCGTCGACGCCGACGGCTCGGTGCACGCCCTCGTCCGTGGCGGGCTCAGCTCACCGCAGCATCTCGGGGTCGAGCCGGCGCTGGACGTGCTCGAGCTCCTGCGCGAACAGGCGGGCGCGAACGGATCGGCCACGGTCGGGCTGCTGGCGATGGCCGGCGTCGACTTCCCGTCCGAGGAGCAGGAGCTCTTGCGGGCGGCGTCCAGGCGGGGCTGGGCGCAGAGCCTCTCCGTCGTCAACGACACCTTCGCCGTCCTGCGGGCGGGCACCGAGCGAGGCTGGGGCGTCGCGATCACCTGCGGCGCCGGCATCAACTGCGTCGGAGTCGCGCCCGACGGCCGGCACGCGCGTTTCCCCGCGCTCGGCTCCATCACCGGCGACTGGGGCGGCGGCTACGACGTCGGGCTCACGGCCGTCTCGGCGGCGGCCCGAAGCGAGGACGGGCGCGGCCCGCGAACGACGCTCGAGCGCTCGGTTCCCGCCTTCTTCGGTGTCGAGACACCACTCGACCTCGCCGAGGCGATTCATCGCGGCCGCATCGAGCAGCGCCGCGTGATCGAGCTGGCGCCGCTCGTGCTCGCCGAGGCGGCCGACGACGCCGTAGCCGCCGAGATCGTCGAGAAGCTCGCGAAGGAGATCGTCACGATGGCGCGCGTCGCGTTGACCCGGCTCGGCCTCGAGCGCGAGCCGGCGGAGGTGCTTCTCGGCGGCGGACTCTTCCGCGCCGGCAACCACCGGCTGCTCTCGGCGGTCGAGTCGGGGCTGCGCGAGCTCGCGCCCGACGTGACCGTCCGCTCGACCGGCGTGCCGTCGATCGTCGGCGCCGCGCTGCTCGGCCTCGACGCACTCGAAGTCCCGGTGCATGCAGACGCGCACACACGCGCGCGCGAGGAGCTTTCCCGTGCGGTCAACGAGCTCGAATCGGCGCCCGCGGGCGCCGGGATGCGGAGGGACGATGGCTGACGTTCGCTACGCGGACGCGACGCGGATCTACCCGGGCAACGACGAGGCTGCGGTGGACGCGCTGAACCTGCACGTCGAGGACGGCGAGTTCATGGTGCTGGTGGGGCCGTCCGGATCGGGCAAGACCACCGCGCTGCGCATGCTCGCGGGGCTCGAGGAGGTCGACTCCGGCGCGGTCTTCATCGGCGACCGAGACGTCAGCGACCTGGCGCCGAAGAAGCGGAACGTCTCGATGGTCTTCCAGAACTACGCCCTCTACCCGTACTTGAGCGTTGAGGCGAACATCGGCTTCCCGCTGAAGATCGCGAAGGTCCGGAAAGCCGAGCGCACGAAGCGCGTCCACGAGGTGGCGGAGATGCTCGGCCTGACGGAGTACCTCCACCGCAAGCCGGGCCAGCTCTCGGGCGGCCAGCGGCAGCGCGTCGCGATGGGCCGCGCGATCGTCCACACGCCGAGCGTGTTCCTCATGGACGAGCCGCTCTCGAACCTCGATGCGAAGTTGAGGGTTCAGATGCGGGCGGACATCGCCTCGCTGCAGTCGGACCTCGGCGTCACGACCGTCTACGTCACACACGACCAGTCGGAGGCGATGACGCTCGGCCACCGGGTCGCGGTGCTGAAGGACGGTCGGCTGCAGCAGTACGCGCCGCCGCGCGAGCTGTACGACAAGCCGGTCAACACGTTCGTCGCGGGCTTCATCGGCTCCCCGGCGATGAACCTCTGTGAGATGGAGTGCACGAACGGGACGGTTCGGTTCGCAGGCGAGCACGTTCGGGTCGCGAACGGCCGCAGCGCGGTCGTGCTCGGCTTCCGCCCCGAGTCGCTGGAGCTCGCGAGCGAGGGCCTGCCGGCGCGGGTCGAGGTCGTGGAGGAGTTCGGCGCGGACGCATACGTCTTCTGCACCGCGGAGATCGCGGGCGAGGACACGCGCCTGGTCGCGCGCGTCGAGGCGAAGCGGCGCCCCGAGCGCGGCGAGCGGGTGCTCCTGCACGCGCGGGCCGAGGATGCGCACGTCTTCGACCCCGAGACCGGCGAGCGCGTCGAGGCGTAGGAGGCCTTGGTGGAACGTCGCTCGTCGTCGGGGTGCGATGGTCGTTCCGAGGCACGGACGCAGGGCGCGTTCGTACCCGGAGGGTACGGGCGCAACCGAGGACACCGCCGCGGGGCGAGCAGCGCGGCCCGACGGCACAGACGACGTTTCGCCGAGGTCTCCTAAGTGGGGGAACTCTTCCTCGCGGAGATCCGGGAGCAGCCGGCGGCCCTGCGGCGGCTGCTCGAGCACCGCGACGCCTTCGCGGAGGTCGGCCGCGCGCTCCGCGAACGCTCGCCGGACGTGGTGCGGCTCGTCGGCCACGGCTCGTCGGACAACGCGGCCTCGTACGGCGTCTATGCCTTCGGGCTCCTCCCCGGCTGGACTGCGATGCGCGACTCGATCTCACTCTCCGTCTACTACGACGCGCAGCTCGACCTTTCGCGCTCGGTCGTGCTCGGCCTGTCGCAGAGCGGTCGCACTCCGGACGTCGTCGAGTACGTCGCGCGCGCGCGTGCGCGAGGGGCGCTGACCGTCGCGATCACGAACGACGAGCAGTCGGAGCTCGCTCAGGCCGCGGACCTGCTCCTCCCGCTCTCCGCCGGCGAAGAGCGGGCAGTGGCCGCAACGAAGACGTACCTGAACCAGGTGGCGGCGCTGGCCCTGGTCGCCGCGTGTGCGACGGACCGCTGCGACGAGATCGCGGAGAGCATCGCCAAGGTGGCAGACCTGCTCGAGTCGGCCCTTCCGGACATGGAGCGATCCGCGCACGAGGTCGGGATCGCGTTCGCATACGTCGGCCGGATGTACGTGATCGGCCGAGGGATCGAGTTTGCGACGGCGCGGGAGATCGCGATCAAGCTGACGGAGACGTGCCGCGTGGCCGCCGAGCCGTTGACGTCCACCGATCTCGCGCACGGCCCGATCGCCGCGCTGGATCCGCTGTTCCCGGTCTGGGCGATCGCGTCGCCCGACCGCGCGCTACCGGCCGTTGTCGAAGCGGCGAGCCGCGCGCGGGCGGCAGGCGCAACGCTCCTCGCAAGCGGCAGCGCGGCCGCCCAGATCGAGGGCGCGGCGTACACGCTCCCCTCGCCCCACGCGCCGGATTTGCTGCTCACACCGTTGCTCTCCGTCGTCCCGGGGCAGCTCGTCGCCGACGCGCTGTCGCAGGCGAAAGGTCTCGACGCCGACAAGCCGGTTGGGCTGACAAAGATCACACTCGCGCACTGACCAGAAGGGCTGCGGGAAAATTCACTATGTAAATTTGCGCGAATCTGCACTACACTCCTCCCACGGACCACTAGGGGGAGGGGTGCTGCGATGACTCGCGGCAAGCAAGCGAGATCAGCAGCGATCAGCATCGTTGCGCTGCTTTTGGTGTTGACGATGGGTGCGGCCGCCTCCGGGATGGTCGGCCGATCGTCTGCCGACGCGGCCCCGGCCGTGAACTCGATCGAGTCGAAGGCTGTCGGCGGACACGCGCAGCTCAAGATCCAGTTCAGCGAGCGCGTGAACACGCGGCCGGCGGCGTTCGTCCTCGAGTGTCCAATTGGGAAGGTCTATTCCATCGGCCTGGCGCCGCCATCAGGGGCCGACCGGTTCACGCTCAACTCGAACGCTGGCGGACTGTCGACCGGAAAGTCGTGCCGACTGACCGTGCTCAAGACACGAGTCACGGACGTGGACACGAACGATCCGCCCGACCAGATGGCGCAGGACTTCGTCTGGAACTTCCACCTCGGCGATAGCTTCACTGCGCCGCCGACGACTACGACCACCACCACGAGCACAACCACCACGACGACGACGGTGGCCGACACCGCGCCGAGCGTGACCTCGACGTCGCCGGCCAACGGTGCGTCCCACGTCGCGTTGAACTCGAACGTCGTGGTGAACTTCAGCGAGTCGGTCAGCGCGACGACGAGCTCGTTCAGCATCGAGTGCCCAACGTCCTCCGCGCAGGCATTCGCCGTCTCGGGCTCCCCGGGATCGACGATCACACTCGACCCCACAGCTGACCTTCCACAGGGAACGATCTGCAACGTGAAGGTGATCGCGAACCAGATCAGCGACACGGACTCAATCGATCCGCCCGACAACATGGCGGCGGACTACAACTTCTCGTTCACGACGGACAGCGCGCCTGCGGTGACCAGCACGACGCCGGCGAACAACGCCACCGCCGTCAATCCGAACGCCAACGTCACGGTCACCTTTGGCGAGCCGGTCAACGCTAGCGGCAGCTCGTTCACTCTCGAGTGCCCGACCGGCTCCGCGAAGACCTTCGGAACGAGCGGGTCCGGCACGTCGACGATCACGCTCGATCCCACGGCCGACCTGCCCGCCGCGACTACCTGCACGGTCACCGTGCTCGCCAGCGGCATCTCCGACGTCGACAGCGGAGATCCGCCGGACAACATGGCCGCGAACTACGTCTTCAGCTTCACCACGGCCGATGCAGCGCCGACGGTCACGAGCACCTCGCCCGCAGATTCCGCGACGAAGGTGGCCACGGACACGAACGTGACGATCAACTTCAGCGAGTCCGTCAGCGCGACCACCGGCTCCTTCACGCTCGATTGCGCGGGCTCGAAGACCTTCAGCCTCTCCGGCTCGCCGGGCTCGACCTTGACGCTCGATCCCACGGCGAACCTCCCGGAGGGCACGAGCTGCACGGTGACAGTGCTCGCGAGCGGGATCAGCGACACCGACTCGGTCGACCCGCCGGACAACATGGCGGCGAATTACGTCTTCTCGTTCACGACCGACTCCCCGCCGGCCGTGAGCTCGACCTCGCCCGCCGACGGTGCCAGCGCTGTTAGCCCGTCCGGGAACATCACCGTGAACTTCAGCGAGGCGGTCGACGTCACGACGAGCTCCTTCACGATCTCGTGCGACGGGAACGCACAGACCTTCTCGGTCAGCGGCTCGGGCACGAGCACGATCACGCTCGATCCCGCCTCGGACCTGCCGACGGCGAGCTGCACCGTCACGGCTGTCGCGGCCAATATCAGCGACACGGATACGGGCGATCCGCCCGACCATCCGGCCGCGAACTACTCCTTCTCGTTCACGACCCAGGACAGCGCGCCGAGCGTGAGCAGCACGTCGCCGGCCGACGGTGCCTCGACCGTCGCGACCAACACGAATGTCGTCCTCAACTTCAGCGAGGCCGTCACGGCGACCGGCAGCTCGTTCACGATCGAGTGCCCGACGTCGACGTCAAAGGCCTTCACGGTCAGCGGTTCGGGAACGTCCGCGATCACGCTCGACCCGACGTCGAACCTGCCCGATGGGACGGTCTGCACCGTGACGGCGATCGCTAGCCAGATCAGCGACGTCGACTCCGCGGATCCGCCCGACCATCCCGGCGCGAACTACGTCTTCTCGTTCACGACCGACTCCGCGCCACTCGTGACCTCGACCTTGCCGCTCAACGGCGCGAGCGGCGTGGACCCGTCCGGGAACATCACGGTCGGCTTCAACGAGGCGGTCGACGTCACGACGAGCTCCTTCACGATCTCGTGTGACAGCAACCCCCAGACCTTCGCGGTCAGCGGCTCGGGCACGAGCACGATCACGCTCGACCCCGACTCGAACCTCCCGTCGACTGCGAGCTGCACGGTCACAGCGGTCGCCGCGAACATCAGCGACACCGATACCGGCGACCCACCGGATCACCCGGCTGCGAACTTCGTCTTCTCGTTCTCGACGCAGGACGCGGCGCCGACCGTGACCAGCACGAGCCCGGCGGACGGCGCGACCGACGTGGCGAAGACCGCGAACATCGCTGTCACCTTCAGCGAGTCGGTGACCGCCACGGGCAGCTCGTTCAGCCTCGAGTGCCCGACGGCCTCGGCGCAGGCGTTCAGCGTGAGCGGCTCGCCCGGAACGACGATCACGCTCGACCCGACGTCGAATCTCCCCAACGGGACGGTCTGCACGGTCACGGTGATCGCGAACCAGATCAGCGACACGGACTCGATCGACCCGCCCGACAACATGGCTGCGAACTACGTGTTCTCGTTCACGGTCGTCGCCAACCAGGCGCCGACGGACATCGCGCTCTCGAACTCGAGCGTCGACGAGAACCAGCCGTCCGGCACGACCGTCGGCACGCTCTCGACCACCGACGCCGACTCCGGAGACACGTTCACGTACAGCCTCGTCAGCGGCACGGGCAGCACGGACAACGCGTCGTTCACGATCGACGGCGACACCCTGAAGACGAGCGCCGCCTTCGATTTCGAGACGAAGTCGAGCTATTCGATCCGCGTGCGCTCGACGGACAGCGGCTCGCTCTCGACGGAGAAGGTCTTCACGATCTCGGTGAACAACGTCAACGAGGCGCCGACCGACATCTCGCTCTCGAACAACTCGATCGACGAGAACCAGCCCTCGAACACCACCATTGGCGCGCTGACGGCGACCGATCCGGATGCGGGCCAGACGCATAGCTTCAGCCTCCCGAGCTCCGGCTGCAGCGGGTCCTTCCCCGACAACAGCGCGTTCTCGATCTCGAGCGGCGACCTCAAGTCCGCCGCGAGCTTCAACTACGAGGCAAAGAGCTCATACACGATCTGCGTCCGCACGACGGACAACGGCTCGCCGAACCTCTCGTTCGACAAGCAGTTCACGATCACGATCAACGATGTGAACGACGCCCCGGTGGCCACGGCCGACAACTACACGGGTGCGATCGGCAACACGCTCGCCGTGCTCGGCACGACCGGGACCGGCCCGAACGTCGTGCTGACCGGCAGCGTCCTCACGAGCAACGACACCGACGAGGACAATCCCCCGCAGACCCTGACCGCGGTCGCCGAGACGAACACCTCGACCGGCGGCGGCTCGGCGACGATCGCGAGCGACGGCAGCTTCAAGTTCCTGCCGGGCGTCGGCGACAAGAACCAGAACGACACGTTCACCTACCACGTGACCGACGGGACGGCCACCTCGGCCGGCACCGTCACTGTGCACATCGACGACTTCCTCGTCTGGTACGTCGACAACGCGCTCGGCGCCGGCGACGGGCGGTCGAGCTCGCCCTTCAACGCCCTGAGCTCGCTGAACGCCGCGGGCGGGTCGGGCGACTCCGACGGCAGCGGCGACTACATCTTCCTCTACCAGGGCTCCGGCAGCTACGGCGGAGGGATCCCGCTCGAGGCGAACCAGAAGCTGTTCGGCCAGAAGCACGGCCTGACGGTGAACGGCCACAACCTCGTGTCCGCCGGGGCGACCGCGCCGGTGGTCACGAACGCCTCCGGGACCGGAGTCGGCCTCGCGAACGGCGTCGACGTCCAGGGCCTGAACATCTCGGGCACGAGCGGCGACGGGATCAACGGCTCGGCCGTGACCACCGCGACGGTCGGCACGACGACCGCCGTGAACATCTCGAGCGCCGGCGGCGACGGCGTCGACCTCTCTGGCGCGGCCAGCGGGAACATCAGCATCGCCTCGCCGATCACGGGCAGCGCCGGCCACTCCGTCACCGTCTCCGGCCGCACCGGCGGCACGACCTCCTTCAGCGGCGCAATGTCCGAAACCGGCACCGGAATCAGCCTGACCTCGAACACCGGCGCGACGATCAACCTCACCGGCGGGATCGCCGCGAGCACGGGCACGAGTAACGCGTTCGTCGCGACCGGAGGAGGCACCCTGAACGTCACGGGCGCGTCGAACACGCTCGCGACCACCACGGGCACGCCCCTCGACGTCGAGAACACGACGATCGGGAGCTCGAACCTCAACTTCCGGTCGGTCAGCGCAAACGGCGCCGCTCGCGGGATCGTGCTCATCGGCACCGGCTCGACCGGTCGCCTCTCCGTCACCGGAACGGGCTCGGCGGGCACGGGCGGCACGCTCGCCTCGATCTCCGGCGCCGACGTGGCGACGAACAACTGCGGCAACCTCGGTTCGGCGGCCCCGGCGGGCGTCGGCGTCTATCTCAAGAACACGACCTCGCCGTCTCTCTCGTACATGAGCTTCACCGGCACGTACGGGAACTTCGGGATCCTGGGTTACAGCGTCAACAACTTCAACCTCGACCACACGACAATGACCGGAACCTTCGGTGACAACGTGAACCAGGACGACGACACGGTCCACTTCTGCACGCTCACCGGCAGCGCCACCCTGACGAACGACACGATCTCGAACGGCGCCGAGACGAACCTGCGAGTCGTCAACGCCTCAGGGACGCTGAACCGCCTGACCCTGACGAACGACACGATCGGCTTGAACCAGACGAACGGCGGCGACGGCACCCTGTTCGAGGCCGATGGCGGCACGTTCAACGCCACCGTCGAGAATACGACGTTCCAGGGCTCCCGAGCCTCGCCCTTCCAGGCCGTGCCGCAGGTCGGCGCGACGATGGATCTCGTCTTCGGCTCGCCCGGGAACGGCAACACGGTCCACAACACGCACGGGAACATCGTCTCGTTCGCGCAGGACCTGAACGTCGCCGCCGGCGGCACCCTGACCTTCGACATCAACAGCAACCACTTCGACTCCGCGGCCGCCGTCCAGGCGCAGGGAGGCGTGTTCATCAACGCCGCCAACAGCACCGCGAACGCGTCCGGCTACTTCCGGAACAACACGATCGGCAATTCGGGCGTGGCCGACTCGGGCTCGAGCGGCAACGACCCGGCGCTCGACGTCGAGTCGAACGGCGGCGGTGACCTGACGATCAAGGTCGACAACAACAGTCTCCTCCAGTGGGGCTCCAACGGTGCCGGCTTCCTGCTCCAGGCTGGAGCGACTCTCGGAAGCCCGACGACGTTCAACGCCACGGTGACGAACAACACGATCGCCCAGCCCGGGACGTTCGCGGTGGCGAACACCGCCCAGGGCTTCCAGCTCAACAACGGCACGCAGTCCGGTGAGAACTTCACCACCTGCCTCGGGTTCTCCGGCAACGTCTTCGACACGTCGGGCACGGGCGCGGGCGGCGACGGGCGCTTCCGCCAGCGCTTCGACACCAAAGTGCAGATGCCCGGCTACACGGGCCCCGCGGACGGCACATCGAGCGCGCCGACCGTCGCCAGCTACATCCAGGGGCTGAACCCAACCGGTCCGCCGACGATTACCTCGGTCAGCTCGACCGCCAGCGGCGGCGGCTTCTTCAACACTCCCGGTGGCGCCGCCTGCGCGCTGCCGGCCTTCTAGGAGCCTCGATGGCCGAACCGTTCCTCTCGGAGATCCGGATCATGTCGTTCAACTTCCCGCCCAAGGGCTGGGCGCTCTGCAACGGGCAATTCCTGCCCATCAACCAGAACCAGGCGCTCTTCGCGCTGCTCGGCACGACCTACGGCGGCAACGGCCAAACGACCTTCGCGCTTCCCGATCTTCGCGGAAGCGTCCCGATGCACGTCGGCTCGGGCCACACTCTCGGCGAGCGGGCCGGGCAGGAGAGTCACACGCTCGTGCAGCAGGAGTTTCCGGCGCACAACCATGCGGTCAACGTCGTCAACTCGAACGCCAACGCCGGGCCGACGGCCCACTTCTTCGCTGCTGCCAACGCGCTCTACAACCCAGCGCCGGCGAACACGAACCTCGCACCGAGCACGATCTCGAACGTCGGCGGCAGCCAGCCCCATGTCAACCAGCAGCCTTTCCTCACCCTGTCGTTCGCGATCGCGCTGCAGGGCATCTTCCCATCGCAGAACTAGAGAGGACCCGGGATGGCACAACCGTATGTCGGTGAGATTCGGATGTTCGGCGGGAACTTCGCCCCCGCGGGCTGGATGTTCTGCGACGGCTCGCAGCTCCCGATCTCCGAGAACGAGACCCTCTTCCAGCTGATCGGTACGACGTACGGCGGGGACGGTCAATCGACGTTCGCGCTACCCGATCTCCGGGGACGGGTGCCGGTCCACCAGGGTGCGAATCCGGGCACGGGCACGACCTACACGGTCGGGGAGCAGTCCGGGGTCGAGTCGGTGACGCTGACCACACAGCAGATCCCCCAGCACAGCCACGCCCTCCTGGCGACGAACGCGATCGGGACGCAGGCAAATCCCGGTGGCAACGTGCTCGCGAACAGCCAGGGGCCCCAGCCTTACATCCAGGAGAATCCGGACGCGAGCTTGAACCCTCAAACGCTGGCGCCGGCCGGCGGCAGCCAGCCGCACGAGAATCTGCAGCCGTTCCTCGGGCTCAACTTCATAATCTCCCTCTTCGGGCTCTTCCCGAGCCAGACCTAGGAGCACGCCTTGGCCGACCCATTCGTCGCCGAAATCAGGATCTTCCCGTTCAACTTCGCGCCGAAGGGCTGGGCGTGGTGCAACGGGCAGCTCTTGCCGATCTCGCAGAACACGGCGCTCTTCTCGCTGCTCGGCACCTACTACGGAGGCGACGGGAAGAGCACGTTCGGATTGCCGAACCTCCAAGGCTCCGTCCCCGTGCACGTCGGAGGGAGCCAACCGGGGCCTGGGCTGAGCACGTACGACCTCGGTGAGAGCGGAGGCACCGACACGGTCACCCTTCTCACCACGGAAACCCCCGCCCACACGCATTCGGTGAACGCCCAGACGGTCGACCAGGGCGACAACCGCATCCCTTCGCCAACGCTCAACCTCGGGAACACCCAGATCTACTCGAATGCCGGCTCGGCGACTGCGCAAATGGACCCGACGGCGGTCAGCATCTTCGGCGGTGGAGGGCCGCACAACAACCTGATGCCGTACCTGACGCTCTACTACAACATCGCGCTGCAGGGCGTGTACCCGCCCCGCTCCTGAGTTGAGCGTCTCCGCTCCCTCGCTCACGCTTCGACCGGCTGTCACCAGCGACGCCGACCTGCTCCGCCGCGTCTACGCGTCGGTGCGCACGGAGGAGCTCGCGCTCGTGCCCTGGAGCGATGCCGAGAAGGACGCGTTCCTCCGCCACCAGTTCGACGCGCAGGACGCGCACTACCGCGAGCATTACGTGGGCGCGAGCTTCGACGTGATCGAGGTCGACGGTGAGCCCGTTGGACGGCTCTACGTGGCGCGCTGGGAGGACGAGATCCGGATCATGGACATCGCTCTGCTGCCGGAGCATCGTGGCCGGAGCGTCGGCACTCAGATCCTGCGTGGTCTCCTCGAGGAGGGGGCGCTGACCGGCAAGCGGGTCAGCATCCACGTCGAGATGAACAACCCCGCTTTGCGACTCTATGAGCGGCTCGGCTTCGTCCAGGCCGCGGTCCACGGCGTCTATCTACGCCTGGACGCGTCGCCATAAGCGGCGCGAATCGTCCGATGGACCGCCTGAGGTTCGTCAAGCTCGCGGGTGCGGGCGCCGGCGCAGCGTTTGCCGGGTCGCTCGCGACGGCGGGCACCGCGAGCGCGGCCGACACCACCCCACTCGACGTTGCCGTGATCGTCCCGTCGGGGTCGCGCTACGCCAACATGGACGACAACCTGCTCGCGGGGCTCAGACATGGATTCGATCGCGCGCACATTGGCCGGGGCACAGTCGACGCCACGATCGTCCACGAGAACATCGTCGGCGGCTACCGCGGCGCCGTCGCCACGGCCGCGGCGTTGCTCGACGACGGAGCCGATGTCGTCGTCGCCGCAGTTTCCGCGCCGGTCGCGGCGCGTCTTGCGCCGTTCTTCGAGGAACGCGGCAAGCCCCTGATCGTCGCGAACGTCGGCGCACACGTCGTGCTGCCGAGCGCACGCAGCCCGTACGTGCTGCACAACTCGCTCCTCTACTGGCAGGCCTGCTTCCTGTCCGGCCAATACGCCGGAAGAAGCGGCGGCCTGAACCGGAAGGCGTTCGTCGCCACCGCGCAGGCCGACGCCGGCTACGACACGGTCTATGCATTCCGCCGCGGGTTCGAGTCGGAGGGCGGCACGATCGTCGGCGAGGGCGTGACCCACGCCGATCCCCGGAACTCCGGACTGCCTGCGCTTTTCGACCAGGTGCGCGCGTCGGGAGCCGATGTCGTCTTCGCCCTCTACTCCGGTGCGCACGCGGTCGAGTTCATGCACGCAAGCGCCGGTACGGCTGCTCAGCTCCTCGTCGGAAGCCTGGCGGTGGAGGACTACCTGCTCCCGACGATCGGCAATGCCGCGATCGGGACGGTCAGCAGCTCGTCGTGGACGCTGACGCGGAAGACTAAGGCGAACCAGGCGTTCACCAGCTCGTTCGCCGCGAAGTTCGACCGTCCCGCCGATCCATTCGCCGCGCTCGGCTTCGACACCGCCCTGCTGATCGTCGAAGGCGTGCGCAGGTCGGCGCGCGTCGGCACCGGCAGGCTCGTCGAGGCTCTCGGCGGAGCCACGATCGACGGCCCGCGTGGACGGCTGACAGTGGATGCGGCGACGAACACCGTGACAGCCCGCCTCGCGGTGCGAAGCGTGGGCCGGTCCGCGAGAGGCCCGGTCAATCTCGATCTCGGCATGGCCCAGCCGATCCCGACGTTCCCCGATGCGCTCGCGGCCCTCGCGACCGATCCGCGCTCCGGGTACGTCAACGAGTACCTCTGCGCCTAGCGCTACGTGAAGACCACTTCGTAGCGCACGCCGGCCTCGTCGGCCCCGATCGGGACGATGAAGATCTCGAGCGTGCCGAGCTCGTCGTGGTCGAAGCGGTAGATCCGCTGCGGGAGCATCGGCTCGCTCGGCCCGCGGAAGACGAGCGAGAAGGAAGCTCGGTCCGATCCGGCGGGCTCGCCTTCCTCGACCTCGATCAGCTCCGCATCGAGCGTCGTCGCGTCGTCCGCATGCAGCCGAAAGCGGTCACCCAGGTGGGGCGAGAAGTCCGCGGCGGTCAGGTGCTCGAGCATCGGCGCCCCAATCATCGCCGATGAGTTAGACCGCGTGGAGCGGTCTTACCTCCAGCGACCAAGGAGACACGATGGCAGTCACGCTCGACATCACGATTTCACTCGACGGCTTCGTCGCCGCCCCGAACGCGAGCCTGGAGAATCCGCTCGGCGAAGGAGGCATGCGGCTCCACGAGTGGGCCTTCGCGGCCCGGAGCTGGCGCGAGCAGCACGGCCAGGAAGGCGGCGAGGCCAACGAGGACTCGGCGATCATCGACGAGGCGATCGAGGCGACCGGCGCCGTGGTCATGGGCCGAAAGATGTTCAGCGGCGGCGAAGGCCCTTGGGAGGACGACCCGAACGCGGACGGCTGGTGGGGGGACGACCCGCCGTTCCACGTGCCGGTCTTCGTCCTGACGCACCACGCGCGCGAGCCGAAGCCGATGGAAGGCGGCACGACGTTCAACTTCGTCACGGACGGCATCGAGGCAGCCCTCGAGCAGGCGCGAGCCGCGGCGGGCGAGAAGAACGTCGCAATCGCAGGCGGCGCGAACGTCGTGCAGCAGTTCCTCAAGGCGGGGTTGCTCGACGAGATGCAGATCCACGTCGCACCGGTGCTACTGGGCGGCGGTGTCCGGCTATTTGAAGACCGTGCTCAGCAGGGCGAGGTGGAGGCCACGAGAGTCGTCCAGTCGCCGGCGGTCACGCACCTCAGGTATCGCGTGAAGTAGAAGCCAGCGCGTCCAGCGTCTGCAGGGTCAACCGCGCCTTTCCCTCGAAGAGGTTCCGCGCCGCGACGCCACCTGTCTTGTGCACTGTGTGGATGAGGCGATCGATCGCCATCATCTTCTCCGGGTACGTCCTCAACCTCGGGAACCGCGACACATAGTGCGCGAACGCCTCGCGGGCACCGGAGCCGTTCAGATCTCGATGCTCGAACGTGCGGTGGTACTCCCCCGACGTGATCGACCAGCCGCACTTCGGGCAGATCGACACTCGTTCGTCGGGTTGGCCGATCCAGGGAACGTCGAACGTCGTTGCGCAGTCGGGGCAGACGACTTGCTCGTCGGTGACCAACAGGATGTCCTGACACCGCGCGAACAATCGGAACGCGATTTCGTCGACCAACTCGTCGTCAGGCCGCATCTCCGCGTCGGCGGTGTAGAGCCGGACGATCATCGCGACCGGCAGCTTGGGCGCCCAGCGGACGGCTCGGCTCATGACGCCGCGAGTCTAGATGGCGACCCCGAGACAACGCGCTTGCATTGAGCCCTGACCGCGGGCCAGACTCCGTGCAGTGGGCAAGGTGCGCAAAGGCGTCGTGATCGGGCTCGTCGCGGCCGCCGCGCTCGGGTTGGTGGAGTCGGCAGCGGCTGAGGTCTGGAAGCGGCATGACGTGCCTCGTGCGGGGTTCTCGCTGGAAGTTCCGGCTACGTGGCAAACAGTTCCGCGCAGCGTCAGCAGCGTGCAGGCCCTGATCCGCCGGCTTCGGAGTCAAGGCCGGGTCTCGGTCGCGCGTCAGTACCAGGCATTGATCGACGATCCGTACGCGCGAGACAACCTCAGGCAAAGCTTCCAGGCGTTCGCATGGCCTGCGTTGCCGTCTTCGGTCAGGACCGACGTTGTGATCGGGACTCACAGTCTTACAAGGGCCCAGGCCGCGCTCGGGGACGGCCTCTTGGACGGCTTCGCCGCGGGGCTCGCCACGCAAATCGGCTCCCGAGACGTGCGGGTCCGGAAGCTGCGTCTCCCAGCCGGTGCCGCGCGAGAAATCACCGGGACCGTGACTCTCGACCGGAGCTACGGAGGAGCGAAAAGCGCAGTCACTGTCTACGCCATCTTGCATCGGAGAAGGCTCCTGATCGTCAACGGCCGCACCGATGCGAAGTACAACCGACGATATGGGCCGATGTTCGGCCACATCGCGCGATCGATCCGGATTTAGCCGATGCGGCTCTGGCGGCTCACCCGGACGGGCCAGACGACGCTCGACGGCGCGGGGATGTCGAAGCATGGCGGCCGCTACTCACCGCCGGGCGCACCGGTGGTCAACTTCGCCTCGGAGTCGGGGCTTGCGGTGCTGGTGGCCCTGCGATACCTCCCAGCCGATGCGCCAGAGGACTACGTGCTCGGTTGGACCGAGATCCATGCGATTCCCGAGAGGGTCCGCGACGCCGACGGCGACGATGCGATCCGCGACTGGGTGACCGACTGGCTCGAGGAGCGCCGCAGCCTGCTGGCGGCAGTGCGCTCGCGGGTCCTCCCGGAGGCGGACGTCGTGTTGATGAACCCGCTCCATCCCGATGCCGCCCGGGTGCGGCCGCTCGTCACGCGGCCCTTCAGCTTCGCCGAGTGCCTCCACACTCCGCCGATGCTGGCGCGCTACTCCGGCGAGAGCGACTCTCCGACGTAGCACACGCGGTCGGCTCGGTGCGCTGCCAGAAGAGGCGCCGACCAGAATCGAACTGGTGTGCGAGGCTTTGCAGGCCTCTGCCTAACCACTCGGCCACGGCGCCGTCAGGCTCGCCCGCTCCCGCAGGCGAGCCGCCCTGAAGTTTAGTGCGGCTCCCTGAGCTCGCCCTTTACGACAGATCGCCCCGCAAACGTGTCGGCTCGGCTTCCTTCGCCGACGAGGCGTTGACCTTCTCACCGGCCTCCGCCAGCACGTCTCCGAGAATGCCCACCATCTCGTCGAACTCGGCCTGCCCTGCCACGAGCGGCGGTGAGATCTGCACCACCGGGTCGCCGCGGTCGTCGGCGCGGCAGATCAGGCCCCGCTCGAACAGCTTCGCAGACAGGAAGCCGCGCAGCAGCGACTCCGATTCCTCGTCGCTGAAGCCCGCTCGAGTCTCCTTGTCCTTCACGAGCTCGAGCGCGTAGAAGTAGCCGGCCCCGCGCAGGTCGCCGACGATCGGGAGCTCGAGAAGCTGCGCCAGCGTCGAGCGGAACGCGTTCTCGTTCTCGCGCACGTGCTCGATGATCCGCTCGCGCTTCATGATCTCGATGTTCTTCAGCGCGATCGCGCACTGCACCGGGTGGCCGCCGAACGTGATCCCGTGCGTGAAGCTCTGGTCTCCGTCGAGGAAGGGCTGCATCACGGCGTCCGTCGCGATCACGGCTCCGATCGACGCATAGGCCGAAGACAGGCCCTTTGCGGACGTGACGAGATCGGGCCGGATGTCGTAACGCTCCGATCCGAACCAATGCCCGATCCTTCCGAAGCCGGTGATCACCTCGTCGGCGACGAGCAGGATTCCGTAGCGGTCGCAGATCTCGCGGACGCCGGCAAAGTACCCCTCGGGCGGCGTGAACGAGCCGCCGGCGTTCTGCACGGGCTCCATGATCACCATCGCGACCGTCTCCGGGTCCTCCTGGTCGATCGCGCACTCGAGATCGTCCAGTAGGAAGGCGGTGAACTGCTCCTCGGTCTCCTCCGGCGGGCGGTGGTAGCGGTTGGTGTTTCGGACATGGACGGTGCCTGGCACCAGCGGCTCGAACGGCGTGCGCAGCGCCGCGATCCCGTTGATCGAGAGCGCGCCCATCGTGGTGCCGTGGTAGGCGACCCGCCGCGAAACGGCTTTCCAGCGGCGCTCGCCGCGCGCGGCGTGGTACTGGCGCGCGAGCTTCCACGCCGACTCGACGGCCTCCGAGCCGCCCGAGACGAAGAAGACGCGATTCAGGTCGCCCGGTGCGAGGGACGCCACCTCGGCCGCGAGCTCGATCGCGCGCGGGTGCGCGTACGACCAGTTCGTATAGAAGGGCAGCTCGCGCATCTGCGCCGCCGCCGCCTCCCCGACCTCCTCGCCGTACCCGTAGCCGATGTTGACCGCGAAGAGGCCGGCGAGCGCGTCGAGATAGCGCTTCCCGTTCGAGTCCTCGAGATAGCACCCGTCCCCGCGGACGATGATCGGAACCTCCGTCGACTGGTAGCCGGCCATGCGCGTGAAGTGCAGCCACAGGTGGTCTCGCGCCTTCTGCTGCAGCTCGGCGGCGGACGACGCGGTCTCGGAGGAAGCGGTCATTCAGGCTCCTTTCAGCGCGCGGCGGCGCTGGATGACGACGTTGGCGAGCATTGCGCTGACGGCGACGACGAAGATCGCCGTGCCGATCACGTTCACCTGCGGTGGTGCCCCTACGCGGGCGGCGCCCCAGACGAACAACGGGAACGTCGTCCGCGGCCCAGCGTTGAAGTAGGTCACGACGAAATCGTCGATCGAGATGGCGAAGCAGAGCAGGAGCGCCGAGAGGATCGCGGGCGCGGTCAGCGGCAGGGTGATCTTCACGAAGGTCGTCCAGCCGTTCGCGCCGAGGTCCATCGCGGCCTCTTCGAGATGCCGGTCGAAGCCGACGAGGCGCGCTTTGATCGTGACGACCGCGAAGCTGATGCAGAACATCACGTGCGCGATGAAGATCGTCCAGAAGCCGAAGGGCACGTTGGCGTTGAGGAAAAGCGCCAGCAGCGACGCACCGAGGACGATCTCCGGGGTCGAAAGCGGCAGGAAGACGAGCAGGTTCGTCGCCGCGCGGCCGCGGAAGCCGTAGCGCACCAGCGCAAGCGCGATCAGCATCCCGAGCGCGGTCGCGACGATGCTGGCAAGGAGTGCGATCTCGAGCGAGAGCGCAAGCGCGCTCCGCAGGCCCGGGATGGCATCCCAGTGGATCCAGTTGTCCCAGGTGAAGCCCTGCCACGTGTAGTTGAAGCGGCCCTTCGGATTGTTGAACGAGAACGCGATCACGACGCCGATCGGAAGCAGCAGGTACGCGAAGAACAGCGCTGCATATGCCGTCAGCGCGTGCCGGCGCAAGACTGCGGCGACGTTCATCCGGTCAACTCCTCGGTCCCGACCGAGCGGACGTAGAGGAGCACCATGATCACGATGGCGGCCATCAGGACGAACGACATCGAGGCGGCCGCCGGATAGTCGGTCAACTCGAGGAACTTCGACTGGATGACGTTGCCGATCATGTGCTGCTGCGGGGAGCCGAGCAGCTGGGCGTTGATGAAGTCCCCGGCCGCGGGGATGAACGTGAGTAGCGTGCCGCCGACGACCCCGGGAAGCGACAGCGGCAGCGTCACGCGCAGGAAGGCCTTCCACTTGCTCGCATAGAGGTCCTGCGCCGCCTCGATCAGCCGCCCGTCGATCTGCTCCAGCGAGACGTAGAGCGGCAGGGCCATGAAAGGCAGGAAGTTGTAGGTGATCCCGGTGACGACAGCGACCGACGTCGCGAGGAGCCGTCCCCCGGAGCCCAGGAGATGGAGGTTGCGCAGGGTGTTCACGACGAGCCCGTGGTCGGCGAGGATGGTCTCCCAGGCGAGCGTGCGGATCAGGTACGTAACGAAGAACGGCGCGACGATGAAGAGCAGGAACAGGTTCTTCCACCTGCCGCCGCGAAACGCGATCCAGTAGGCGACCGGATAGCTGACCACGAGGGCGAGCACCGTTGCGATGCCCGCGTACTCGAGCGACCGCACGAACTGGCTGTGGTAGTTCCGGATCACGTCCCAGTAGTTCCCCCACGCCCAGGAGAAGGCGTAGCCGAAGTCGAGCGACCCCGACTGGAGCGACTGGTACGCGAGGAAGCCCAGCGGCACGAGGAAGAACGCCGCCAGCCACGCCACGCCGGGCGCGAGCAGCAGGTACGGCGTCAGTCCTCGGTGCCGAAAGCTCATTACGCCGAGACGAGGTTCTGCCAGGCGGTGAGGTACTTCTCGTTGTTGAGGGCGTTCGGGTCGATCGTGTGGACGTTGTCGAGCATCTTCTTCGTCGGGAAGATCAGCGTGTTCTTCGCGACGCCCGGATCGATCTTCTGCAGCGCTTCCTTCGCGCCGACCACCGGGCAGATGTAGTTGACGTAGTCCTCGATCTCGGCCGCGATCTTCGGGTCGTAGACGAAGTTCATGTAGACCGAGGCGGTGTAGACGTCCCCGCCCTTCGGGATCAGCATGTTGTCCGTCCAGATGTCGCCGCCCGTGTCGGGCAGGTTCCACTGCAGGTGCGGATTGTCCGCGTGCAGCTGGACGACGTCGCCCGACCAGGCCATCGCGGCGGAGATGTCGCCCTTCGCGAGCTTGTCGCTGTAGTCGTTGCCCGTGAACTGGCGGATCTGGCCGGAGTCGACCGCCTTCTTGATCCTCGTGAGCGCCTTGTTGAAGGTCGCGTCGGTGATCTTGCCCGGATCGTCGCCGTTCGCCGCCATCACGAGCGTCATCGCGTCGGCGAACTCGTTCAGGATCGTGACCTTGCCCTTGAGCTTCTTGTTGCTCAGCAGATCGTCGATCGTGAGGACGGGATCGGTGAGCTTCTCGTTGTAGGCGATCCCGGTCATGCCGGACTGCCACGGGAGGCTGTAGTCGCGGTTGGGATCCCAGCTCGGATGCTGCTGCACCGGCAGGAGATTCTTGATGTTCGGGATCGCGCTCTTGTCGAGCTTCTCGACCCAGCCCTTCTTGATCAGCAGGCTCGGATACCGCGAGTTGTCGGTCATGACGACGATGTCGCGTCCCGTCGACTGGCCGTGCGACAGCGGTCCCTGGAGCTTGCTGCCGTAGAAGGACGCGTTGTCGTTGACGTCCTCGGTGTACTGCACGGTCACGCCGTAGCGCTGCTTGAACTGCTCGAGCGACGGGTGCCGGTTGCCCTTCTTGTCGATGTAGAGCGTCCAGTTCGAGAAGTGCAGCGTCTTGGCAAGCGTGTGGCTGGTCGTGGCCGGGGCGCCGCTGCTCTTCTTCGACGAGCCGCCGCAGGCGGCAAGGAAAGCGGGCAGGGTCAGCGCAGCACCGCCGAGCGCGGCGCGCTCGAGCAGCATTCGCCTCGTGAGCTGGTCGGTCATTCTGCTCCCTCCATGGAATCGACGACGAACGTGGAATCCGGGCTCCACGAGATCTCGCTCGGATTTTGGTGGAGCGCCCCCGGCGCGCTGTTCTGGACGTAGACGCTGACATTGCCCGCCCGCGTTTGCAGGACGTACTGCGTGGCGACCCCCACATAGGCGCTCTCGAGCAGGCTGGCCGCAAGCCGGTTGTCCTCGCCGCTCCCGGCTCCGAGCCTGATCTTCTCCGGACGCACGCCGACGGCGACCCGGTCCTTGCGGCCGTCGAGCGCCTCTGGCGGCACCCGCACCTCTGTGCCTTCGTCGAGGCGGACGAGCCCGCGGCCGGCGACCTTTCCCGGGAGAAGGTTCGAGATCCCGAGGAACCCGGCGACGAAGGCCGTGCGCGGGAATTCGTAGAGCTCTGCGGGAGCGCCGAGCTGCTCGATCCGGCCCGCGTGCATGATCGCGATTCGGTCGGCCATCGTCATCGCCTCTTCCTGGTCGTGCGTGACGTGGACGAACGTGAGCTCGACCTCGTGCTGGATCCCCTTCAGCTCGAGCTGCATCTGCTTGCGGAGCTTGAGATCGAGCGCTCCGAGCGGCTCGTCGAGCAACAGGACGCGGGGACGGTTCACGAGCGCGCGGGCGAGCGCGATCCGCTGCTGCTGGCCGCCAGAGAGCTGGCTCGGCTTGCGCCGCTCCATCCCGGTCAGGTCGACGAGCTCGAGCGCCTCGCCGACGCGTTGCTTGAGCTCGGCCCCGCGGACGCTCTTGCGGCGGAGGCCGAAGGCGACGTTGTCGAAGATCGACAGGTGCGGGAAGAGCGCGTAGCTCTGGAACACGGTGTTGACGTCGCGCTTGTACGACGGCAGGCCGGTGACGTCGCGATCGCCGAGGTAGATCGTGCCGGCGGTCGGCTCCTCGAAGCCGCCGATCATCCGCAGCGTCGTCGTCTTCCCGCAGCCCGACGGGCCGAGCAGGGCGAAGAAGCTCCCGCGCTCGATGTCGAGGGACAGGTCGTCGACGGCCACGACGTCGTCGAAGCGCTTCGTCACGCCCTCGAGGCGGATGTCGGATTCGGTGGCGTTCACCGCGTTCCCACTAGCAAGCCGATCTTCGCCGGAACGCCGGCGACCGCACGGACTGGAAGCGGCGCGACCCGGCCCGCCTCCTCGGCCTCTTCGGTCGCCATGATCGCGGCGCGGATCGCCCGTCCCCCGAGGTAGCGGAACGGCTCGGGCGGCAGCCTCGGCAGCTTCCGGCGTGCGAGCGGCAGCGCCGTCCACTCGTCTTCAACACCCGTAGCGAGCGAGGCGAGGATCTGTCCGCCGAGCCAGCTCGGCCCGACGCCGTGGCCCGAGTAGCCGGCGCCGTAGTGGACGCGGCCGACGCTGCCGAAGAACGGCAGGTGGTCTCCCGAGACGTCAATCGGGCCACCCCAGGCGCGCTCGACCTTGACCTTGGCGAGCGCCGGGAGCAGCTCGCGCAGGCCGCGCTCGGCCCGCGCCGCCGCAGCATCGTCGCCGCTGAATCGCGCGTCGATCCGGCCGCGATAGCCGACCGCGCCCGAGCCGCTGCCCATCAGGACCCGGCCGTCCGGCGTCGTGCGGAAGTAGTGCAGGAACATTCGCGAGTCGATGATCGCCTCGCCACCCGTCCAGCCGATCTCCTCGAGCAGGTCGGGCACGGGCTCGGTGAGGACGACGTAGCTCCCGAAGTTCGTCAGCGCGCCCGCGAGCGGCTTCCAGCCCGTTGCCGCGGCGTTGACGGCGAGCACGACGTCGCGCGCCCGCACGCGCCCTCGCGGCGTGACGAGCTCGTTCGCGCCGAGGCGCTCGACCGGCGAGCGCTCGTGGAGCGCGATCCCCGCGTCCAGCACGGCGGCGCGCAGCGCGCGGGCCAGCCGCGCGGGCTGAACCGTGGCGCAGTCGCGGAACCAGACTCCGGCGCGAAAGCGGGGTGAGCGCACTCTCTGCTGGAGCTCGGCGGGCGCGAGCGACTCGGCCTCGTCAGGCACGCCGAGCGCGAGCGCCGCCTCGACCGGCGCGGCGAGCACGGAGTCCTGCGCGGCCGCTGCCGAGACCTTGAGCAGTCCGCCTTCCCGAAACCAGACGTCCGCGCCGCGCTTCTCCGTCCAGGCCCGGATCGCGGGGACGATCTTGGCGCCCGCCTGAGCCACCGCGAGCGCGCCGTCCTCCCCGAACGCATGCCGCAGGTGCGCAAGCTCGCTCCAGTAGCCGTGGCAGAAGCCGCCGTTCCGCCCGCTCGGCCCATGGCCGACCTCTTCGGCCTCGAGCACGACGACGCGGGCGGATGGGTTGCGCTCCCGCAACGCGAGCGCAGTCCACAGGCCGGTGTATCCCGCCCCGACGATCGCCACGTCGACCTCGAGCTCGCCCTCCAGCGGCGGCGCGGGAACAGCGTCACCCTCCCAGGCGCGGGCCTCTTCGAGCCACCAGGACGGAAGCGTGGGCTTGACCACTAAGACGGGCCCGTGCCCCAGTCGTACAGCTGCTTGCACATCTGGAGGTACAGGAAGGTCTCGGTCGAGAGCACGCCGTCGAGCGCGCGCATTCGGTTCGTGAGGTCGAGCAGCTCGCGGCGGTCCGTGCAGACGACTTCGACCAGAAGGTCGAACTGGCCGGCGGTCACGACGACGTAGTCGGCCTCCTGCCAGGTGGCGATCTCGTCGGCGACGGGTTCCGGCGCCCCGGACGTCTTGACGCCGACCATCGCCATCCCGTCGAAGCCGATCCCGAGCGGGTTCGTGACGCCGACGACCTGCAGGATGTCGTCCGCGACGAGCCGTGCGTAGCGCGCGCGGACGGTCGCCTCGGCGACGCCGAGCTGCGCCGCGATGCCGCGAAAGGACTCACGCCCGTTGGCCTGGAGGGCCACGATGATGCTGCGGTCGAGCTCGTCGATCTGCCGTAGCGACCTGACCGGACCGCGGCGGCCGTCGGGCGAGACCGCGGCAACCGGCTGGGCGGCGGATCTGCGCAATGCGCATCGATACGTACCACTGTCCGCGCATTTCGTCAACGACGCAGCTTGAAACTGCGCGAGTAATGCGCGAATGTGACCTCGTCCACTCGGGGAGGTTCTTTAGATGGCACGCACACCGTTGGCGCAGCGAGTCGAGGACGCGATGGCGAGCGTCGCGGAGCAGCGCGTAACGCGCGGCGAGCTGATCAAGCGAGGAGCTGTCGCGGGCATCGCGTTCGCAGGCGCCTCGAGCGCGGGACGCTTCGCGAAGGCCGCCTACGGCGCTGCCGCACCACGCATCGTCGTCGTCGGCGCTGGGCTTGCCGGGCTCACGGCTGCCTACCGCCTCAAGCAAGCGGGCTACCTCGCCCAGGTCTATGAGGCATCCAACAGGATCGGCGGGCGCTGCTGGAGCTACCGCGGTTCGAGCGGGACGTGGGCCGACGGCCAGGTCGCAGAGCACGGCGGCGAGCTGATCGACCAGGGCCACACGGCCATGCGCCAGCTCACCCAGGAGCTCGGGTTCAAGCTCGACAACCTCCTCGCGGGCGAGCAGAACGGCACCGAGGACTTCTTCTGGCTCGACGGCGCGCCCTACCCCTATGCGCAACTCACGACCGACCTGAACGGGATCTACCAGAAGCTGCACAAGGACACCGTCGCCGCCAGCTACCCGACGCTCTGGAACCTCTCGACCCAGCGCGGGCGCGAGCTCGACGCGATGTCGATCATCCAGTGGCTCGACGAGACATGTCCGAACGGCGGTTCGAAGTCGAAGCTCGGCCGGATCCTCGACATCGCCTACAACATCGAATACGGCGCCGAGTGCTCACAGCAGAGCGCCCTGAATCTGATCTACCTCCTGGGCTACATCGGCCAGGGACAGTTCCAGGTCTTCGGCAAGTCGAACGAGAAGTACCACGTCATCGGCGGCAACGACCAGATCCCGGAGGCACTCGGGGCTCCGCTGATCCGTGACGGGCAGATCACCATGGGCTCGGAGCTCGTCGCGATCGCTTCCGACCGCAGCCGGACGACCTGGACGCTGACCTTCAAGCAGGGCTTGACGACGAAGACCGTAACCGCGGACCGCGTCGTCCTCGCGCTGCCGTTCTCGATGCTGCGCGGAGTCGACTTCAAGAAGGCGAACTTCGACCCGCTCAAGGCGACGGCGATCAAGGAGCTGGGGATGGGGACGAATTCCAAGCTGCACGTCCAGTTCTCGAGCCGCCACTGGAACACGCTCGGCAACAACGGCAACACGTACGCCGACACCGGCTACCAGAACACGTGGGAGGTCACCCGCGCGCAGCCCGGCGCCTCCGGAATCCTCGTCGACTACACCGGCGGCACGATCGGCGCGAGCTTCGGCAGCGGCACGCCGGCGTCGCGCGCACAGCAGTTCCTGGGCCAGATCGAGCCGGTCCTCCCCGGGATCTCGGCGAAGTGGAACGGCCGCGCCACCATCGACTACTGGACGGGCTATCCGTGGACGAAGGGCTCGTACTCCTACTGGAAGGTCGGGCAGTACACGAAGTTCTCCGGCATGGAAAGCGCGATCCAGGGGACGTGCCACTTCGCCGGCGAGCACACGTCGCAGGACTTCCAGGGCTATCTGAACGGCGCCGTGGACACCGGCGAGCGGGTGGCGAGCGAGATCCTCGCGGCGTACAAGTAGTGGCGACCACGCAGGAGACCGCGAGCGAACGGATCGCAGCGGCGCGCGAGCGCTGGGTGGCGCGCGGGATCGCCACGCCTCCGCTCGTGGTCGAGCGCGCCGAAGGTGCGCGCCTCTGGGACGTCGACGGCCGGGAGTACGTCGACTTCGCCGGCGGGCTCGGCTGTCAGAACACGGGTCACGGCTTCGCCGCGGAGGCCATCCACGAGCAGGTCGACCGGTACCTGCACCAGTGCTTCATGGTCGGGATGTACGAGCCGTACGTCGAGGTCTGCCGGCGGCTGTCCGAGCTCTGGCCGGGCGAGGCCGAGACCAAGTCGGTGCTCCTCAACTCGGGCGCGGAGGCGATCGAGAACGCGGTCAAGATCGCGAGGGTCGCCACCGGACGGCCGGCCGTGATCGCCTTCGACCGCGCCTTCCACGGCCGGACGACGCTGACCATGGCACTCACCTCGAAGGTCGTCCCCTACAAGGACGGCTTCGGGCCGTTCGCGCCCGAGGTCTACCGGGCTCCGGCGCCCTATCCGTATCGCGGGGTCACATCTGACGACGCGATCCGCGGGCTCGAACTCTTGTTCAAGCAGGACGTGTCCCCGGAGCGGGTCGCGTGCCTCGTGCTGGAGCCCGTGCAGGGCGAGGGCGGGTTCATCGCCATGCCGGACGACTTCCCGCGGCGGCTGAAGGAGATCTGCGAGCGGCACCGGATCCTCTACGTCGACGACGAGGTGCAGTCGGGCATCGGCCGAACGGGTCTCGTCTGGGCGATCGAGCACTACCACGTCGAGCCCGACCTGCTCGTCTCGGGCAAGTCGCTCGGCGGCGGCCTCCCGCTCGCCGGGGTCACCGGCCGCGCTGAGCTCATGGACGCCGTCCCGCCGGGCGGTCTCGGCGGCACTTTCGGCGGCAACCCGCTGTCCTGCGCGGCGGCGATCGCCGTGCTCGACGAGGTCGCGAAGCCCGAGTTCCGCGCCCGCAGCGAGGAGATCGGCGCCACGATCCGCCGCCGCCTCGAAGACTTAGTAACAAAGTGTTATTTGGAAGGAGAGGTGCGCGGGCTCGGGCCAATGCTCGCCCTCGAGCTGTCCGAGCCCTCGCCGACGCTGGCCTCCGCGATCACCGGTGCGGCACGAGAGCGTGGGCTCGTGCTGCTCTCGTGCGGGCTCTACGGCAACGTGATCCGGATCCTCGTGCCGCTGACGATCTCGGACGAGGACCTCGCCCGCGGGCTCGACCTGCTGGAGGAGTCGCTTGGCGACGCAGGTGCGCGAGGCAGGTAGCGAGACCTCCGCGGCGGCACCGGCTGCGGAGGTGGACGTCGGGCTTCGCGGCGTCCGGCGCGCCTACGGCGAGGTCGTCGCGGTCGCCGGAATCGACCTCGAGATCCTGCGCGGCGAGTTCTTCACGATGCTCGGGCCCTCCGGCTCGGGGAAGACGACGACCCTGCGCCTGATCGCCGGCTTCGAGCGCCCCGACGCCGGTCACGTCGAGCTCGGCGGCGTCGACGTCACGAACCGGGCGCCCTACCAGCGCGACGTCAACACCGTCTTCCAGGACTACGCGCTCTTCCCGCACATGACGGTCGCCGAGAACGTCGAGTACGGCCTGCGCGTGAGCAAGGTGCGAAAGGGGGAGCGGTCCCAACGGGTCGAAGAGGCCCTCCGCACGGTGCGCCTGCCCGACGTCGGCAGGCGCAAGCCCGTCCAGCTCTCGGGCGGGCAGCGCCAGCGCATCGCACTCGCCCGCGCGATCGTCAACCGCCCGCGCGTCCTGCTCCTCGACGAGCCGCTGGGCGCACTCGACCTCAAGCTCCGCCAGGAGATGCAGCTCGAGCTGAAGCGCATCCAGCAGGACGTCGGCATCACCTTCGTCTACGTCACGCACGACCAGGAGGAGGCGCTGACGATGAGCGACCGCGTGGCCGTCTTCAACGACGGCCGGGTCGAGCAGGTCGGCGCCCCGGCGGAGATCTACGAGCATCCCGCCAGCGAGTTCGTCGCGGGCTTCGTGGGCACCTCGAACGTGCTCGAGCGGGACGGGCGGCGCTTCACCGTCCGGCCCGAGAAGATCCACATGACCTTCGGTGACGACGGCCCCGGTGAGCCTGGACGGATTCGCGACGTCGTCTACGTCGGGATGTTCACGCGCTATGTCGTCGAGCTGGACTCCGGCGGCGAGCTGACCGTCGTCCGCCAGAACCTCGAGACGTCGTCCTCGCAAGTGGCCGAGGCGCGCGGCTCGCGCGTCCGGCTCGAGTGGCGTCCGGAACACACCTACGAGATCACACCTTCAAAGGAGGAGCACAGATGAGACATGTCGGGAGGCGGCGAGCCGGATGGACGGGGCTCGTCGCAATGGCCGCGGCGCTGGCGTTCGTCGCGGCCGGCTGCGGCGGCTCTAGCTCGTCGTCCAAGGGGACGAGCACGGCGGCCGCGTCGGGGCCGAGCCTGCCCCAGTCGATCGGGAAAGGCGAGGGCAAGCTGAGCATGGTCGCGTGGGAGGGCTACGCCCAGCCCCAGTGGGTGAAGCCATTCCAGCAGCAGACGGGCTGCCAGGTCTCGCGCAAGTACGCCGGCTCCTCCGACGAGATGGTGACGCTCATGCGCTCCGGCGCCGGCTACGACCTCGTCTCGGCCTCGGGCGACGCATCGCTGCGCCTGATCAGCGGCGGCGACGTCCAGCCGGTGAACCCGAAGCTGATTCCCGACTACGCGAACTTCATCCCGGCGCTGCAGTCCCCGCCGCACAACACGGTGAAGGGCGTGCACTACGGGATCTCGCTGCAGTGGGGGCCCAACACGCTCCTCTACAACACGAAGTCGGTCAGCCCGGCGCCGACGAGCTGGAAGGTGCTCTACGAGCCGACCTACAAGGGCAAGATCACCGTCCCGGACAACCCGATCCAGATCGCGGACGCGGCGCTGTACCTGTCGAAGAGCCAGCCCGATCTGAACATCACGGATCCGTACGAGCTCAACCAGGCACAGTTCGACGCCGCGGTGAAGCTGCTCAAGCAGCAGAAACCGCTCGTCAAGAAGTACTGGTCGCTCGCCTCCGACGAGATCGACCTGTTCAAGAACGGCGACGCGGTGATCGGCGCGTCCTGGCCGTACCAGACGAACACGCTCGCCGCGGACAAGGTCCCGGTCAAGGACACGATCCCGAGCGAGGGAGCAACCGGCTGGGCCGACACGTGGATGCTCGCGAAGGGCTCCAAGCATCCGAACTGCGCCTACGAGTGGATGAAGTGGGTGTCCACGCCGAAGGTGCAAGCGCAGCAGGCGATCTACTTCGGCGAGACGCCGGCGAACACGAAGGCCTGCACCGAGATGGACAAGCTGAGCAAGGGCTCGTGTGCCCAGTACCACGGGGACGCGCCGGCCTCGTACTTCAACTCGATCAAGTTCTGGAAGACACCGGTGGCCGATTGCGGCAACGGCAAGACCGACTGCATGGACTACAACGCCTGGCAAAAGGCGTGGACTGAAATCAAGGGTTGATGGAAGCACCGGCGATCGAGGCGGGCCGCCCACGCGCGACGGCCCGCCGCCGCCTCTCCGCAGCGCTCTGGCGGCGGCCGTGGCTGCGTGCGGCAGCGCTGCTCGTCCCTCCGCTCGGCTGGATGGTCGTCCTCTACCTCGCGTCGCTCGCGCTCCTGTTCGTCTACGCGTTCTGGAGCCTCGACTCGTTCACGGGGAAGGTCGTCCACTCGTGGACGCTGTCGAACTTCCGTGAGATCGTCGACAACGCGACCTACCGGAGGATCGCATTCCGCACGATCGGCATCGCCGCTCTCGTCACCTTGACGGATGCGCTGATCGCCTTCCCGTTCGCGTACTACATGGCCCGCCTGGCGAGCCGGCGGACGCGCACGCTGCTCTTCGTCCTCGTCCTGCTGCCGCTCTGGTCGAGCTACCTCGCGCGGATCTACGCGTGGCGCCTGATCCTCGCGCACGACGGGGCGCTGAACTGGTCGCTCTCGAACCTCGGGCTGCCGACGACGGGCGTCGCGTACACGAACACCGCGATGTGGATCGTCTTCTCGTACGTCTGGCTGCCCTTCATGATCCTGCCGGTCTACGCGGCGCTCGAACGGATCCCGGACTCCTACGTCGAGGCCTCGCGCGACCTCGGCGCGAAGGGCTGGACAACGTTCCGCCGCGTCGTTTTGCCGCTCGCGCTGCCGGGCGTGGTCGCGGGCTCGATCTTCACGTTCTCCCTGACGTTAGGCGACTACATCACGCCGACGCTCGTCGGAAACACCCAGTTCATCGGGAACGTCGTCTACCGCAACGTGCTCGGCCTTTCGCACGACCTCCCCTTTGCCGCGGCGTACGCGACGATCCCACTGCTCGTCATGGGCCTCTACCTGACGCTGGCGAAGCGCGCCGGCGCCTTCGAGGCGCTCTAGATGGAGACGCGGTCGACGCGTACGGCGCTGGCGGTCTGGGCCGCCGCGGTCGTGTTCTTCCTCTGGTTCCCGCTCGTGCTGATCTGCCTGTACGCGTTCAACTCGTCGAACATCCAGAGCTGGCCGATCGCGGGCTTCACGCTGCACTGGTTCAGCGTCGCCTGGCACGACACCGAGGCCCGCTCCGCGCTCTGGCTCTCGCTCGAGGCCGCGCTGCTCGCCACCGGAGTCGCCCTCGTGCTCGGGACGATGGCCGCTTTCGCCGTCTCGCGCTTTCAATTCTTCGGCCGCAATGCGGTCTCATTCGTTGTCGTGCTGCCGATCGCCCTCCCCGGCGTGATCACGGGCATCGCACTGGCCTCGTTCTTCAGCTTCGGCGCGATCCAGTTCTCCCTCTGGACGATCGTGGTCGGCCACGCGACGTTCTGCATCGTCGTCGTCTACAACAACGTGGTCGCACGCCTGCGGCGGACGCAGACATCCCTGATGGAGGCCTCGATGGATCTCGGCGCGGACGGGTGGCAGACCTTCCGCTACGTCACCTTCCCCGTCGTCTCGACGGCGCTGATCGGCGGCGCGCTGCTCGCGTTCGCGCTCTCGTTCGACGAGGTGATCGTGACGACGTTCACCGCCGGCGCGCAGAACACGCTGCCGCTCTGGATCTTCGGGAACATCCGCCTCGGCCAGCAGCTCCCCGAGGTGAACGCGGTGGTCTTCGTGATCATCGCGGCGACGATCATCCCGGTGACCGTGGCACAGCGTCTGACAAGCGATACTGGGATCCTGCGTAGGACCTGAGCGCGACTGACGTGGCCTCTTTACTCACCTGGCGAGTCCTCGCGAACGACTATACGACTCATGAGAATGCAGGAGGCTGAGCGCTGGCTGATCAGGATTGCCGTTCCGCTTTCCCTCGCGGCAGCGATGGCGATCAGTCTCTCGATGACCACCCCCAAGCCCCTGCCGGCAGCCGCCCTCGGGTCGCGCTGGATCCTAGTCGCACTCCGCACGCTTGCGCTCTTCTATGGATTTCTACTGATCTTCGTACCAATTGTGCGTTCGTTCCGAGGCGACCTACCCATCGAGCTTTCACTTCGGGGCGCACGTTACGAAGAGGCAGACGCAACGTCCGACGCGCTCGACGCGCTTGCCGATCGAGTCATCAGTCTCGAAGAGCGGACAGAGGAGCTCACTGAGTTGCTTGCTGATGCCGTCGAGACTCTCGCGACTGGATCAGGAGTGTCTCCAGCAGTCGCAGCCCATGCTGAGACTCCCCAACCCGAGACGTAGACTGGAGCCTGTGGCCACTGACACCCAGGAGTTACTTGAGAGGGCACGCTCGCTCGCGATGAGATCGGCGACTGAAGACTCGCTCGCACGAGTCGAGTTCGAGCAGGCATTGGATCGGCTTCGTCGTCTTGCCGGGAAGCCTGCGCGCTATAATGAGGGCACACGGTTTGAAACCGCTGTCGCCGCGATTCTGTTTCGGCTCCCGGACGTAATCGTGGCGCTAAGCCCTAAGACTGCGCGTACGCCTCACCGCCCAGACTTCATTGTCAGGAAGGGCGACGAAGTGATACTCGTCGACGCGAAATCCGGACGCCCAGGCTCGCGGTTCACGCACAAGCAGAACGCGCGGGAGCTTGAGCGTGCGTTGCCCGCGTTCAATGCTACGCGTGGCGTCATCGTGGTCCCCGACAAGTCCTACTCGCCGGTGGCAAGGGTTGACGCCTCTCCGCACGTTTCACTTGTCCAGCTTTCACAACTCGACTCCTACCTTGACGAGCCACCGAGAGGAGCGGTCAATTGAGCACGGTCACGAAAATGCAGAACTTCGTCGGCGGCGAATGGGTCGACGCGGCCGAGGGCGAGACGATGGAGGTCATCAATCCCGCGACCGGCGAGACGATCGCCGAGGTTCCGCGCGGGTCGCAGGCCGACGTCGACCGCGCCGTCGAGGCCGCGAAGAAGGCTTTCGAGGAGTGGCGCGACACGACGCCCGGTGAGCGCGCGGAGATGCTGCTCAAGCTCGCCGACCTGATCGACGAGAACACCGAGGAGCTCGCGGAGCTCGAGTCGCGCAACGTCGGCAAGCCACTCTCGTACGCGCGCGACGAGATGCCGGTCTCCTCCGACAACATCCGCTTCTTCGCAGGCGCGGGCCGCGTCCTCGAGGGCAAGTCCGCCGGCGAGTACATGCGCGGCTACACGTCGATGATCCGCCGCGAGCCGCTCGGCGTCGTGGGCGGAATCGCGCCGTGGAACTACCCGCTGATGATGGCCGTCTGGAAGCTGGCGCCCGCGCTCGCCGCGGGGAACACGCAGGTGCTGAAGCCGTCCGAGCAGACGCCGCTCTCGACGCTGCGCTTCGCAGAGCTCGCCGCCGACGTCCTCCCCGCCGGCGTCCTGAACGTGATTACGGGCGACGGCGAGCCGGTCGGGGCCGGGATCGTTCGCCACCCGGACGTGCGCCTCGTCTCGCTCACCGGCGACGTCGAGACCGGCAAGACGATCGCCCGCACGGCCGCGGACACGCTCAAGCGCGTGCACCTCGAGCTCGGCGGCAAGGCGCCGGTGATCGTGTTCGACGACGCCGATCCCGCAGCCGTCGCCGAGGGGATCAAGATCGCCGGCTACTGGAACTCGGGCCAGGACTGCACCGCCGCCTCGCGGGTTGTCGCCGGGCCGAAGATCTACGACAAGCTGCTGGAGGCGCTCGTCCCCGCAGTCGAGTCGCTGCACGTCGGCGATCCCGCCGAGGGCGACGAGATCGAGATGGGCCCGGTGATCTCGAAGTCGCAGCAGGAAAGGATCTTCGGGTTCCTCGAGCGCGCGAAGGGGGCCAAAGTCCTCACCGGAGGCGACTCGAACGGCTCCTCACGCGGCTTCTTCGTCAAGCCGACCGTGATCACCGACGTGAAGCAGACCGACGAGATCGTCCAGCGCGAGGTCTTCGGCCCGGTCGTGACCGTCCAGCGCTTCGCGGACGACGACGAGGCGCTGGCCTGGGCGAACGACGTCAACTACGGCCTCGCCGCGAGCGTGTGGACGCGCGACGTCGGCCGGGCGCTGAACGCCGCCCGCAAGCTCCAGTTCGGGACGGTCTGGATCAACGACCACATCCCGCTCGTCAGCGAGATGCCCCACGGCGGCTATAAGCAGTCCGGCTACGGCAAGGACCTGAGCGCGTACTCGCTCGAGGACTACACGCAGATCAAGCACGTGATGGCGAAGCTCGACTAGAGCGCGGCCATCACGTCAACTCAATCCGGTGCCAGGCTTCAGCCTGGCTTCGGCGTGCAACGGGGTTCGAAGCTCGACTAGGCGCGGGTCCGGCTCAAGACCCGCTCGAGGAACGCGGCGGCCCGCGGGTACGCGTCCAGCCGGTTGTGCAGCTTCGCAAGGCCATGTCCCTCGTCGTGGTACACCGCGAGCTCGCACGGAATCCCCTTCTCGGTCAGCACACGGTGGATCTGTTCCGCCTCGCCGAGCGGGACGCGGGGATCGTTGGCGCCGTGGATGATGAAGAGCGGTGCGCGCATCCGGTCGACGTGCGTCATCGGCGAGGCGTGCTCGAGGAACTCTCGGTCGCGATCGAGGTAGCCGTACTCGCGCTCGCGGAACGCGCGCCGCCACTCCGACGTGTTCTCGAGGAACGTGACCAGGCTGGAGATGCCGACGATGTCGACGCCCGCGGCCCAGTGCTCGGGGTGGAAGGCGAGCCCGGCCAGCACCATGTAGCCGCCGTACGAGCCGCCATAGAGGACGATCCGGTCCGAGTCGAAGCGACCTTCGGCCTCGAGCCAGTCCCTCAGGCCGACGAGGTCGCGCACCGAGTCGAGTCGCTTCTCGATGTCGTCCAGATGCTCGTAGCGCTTCCCGTAGCCGGTCGAGCCGCGGACGTTCGGGGCCGCCACCGCGTACCCGTCCTGCACGAAGAACTGCGCGAGCGCGTTCCAGATCGGACGCAGCTGCGCCTCCGGCCCGCCGTGGATCATCACGACCACCGGTGGCCGCTCGATGCCTTCCGGCTCGTAGACGAAGACCGGGACGGACTCCCCGTCGAACGAGTCGACGCGGTACAGCTCGGGCTCGACCAACTCGTCCTGCGGCACCTTGCCCGGGCTCGTGGTCAGACGTGTGGTCGCGCCCGTCTCCGTGGCGTAGACCCAGACGTCGCCGGGCTCGAGCGCCGACGTGAAGTGGTAGGCGAGGAAGCGCCCGTCGCGCGAGAAGACCGGCGCATCGATCACGCCGCGCCCCGGCAGCGGCACCTCTCCGCGCCGCGCCACCGTCTGCGGATCGTAGAGCGCCAGGACGCTGTAGCCGTCCGCGTTCTCGTCGACGAGGAGGCTCAGTCCGGCGTCGTCAATGCGGCAGTCCTTGTCCCAGGGCGACGCGAGGACGATTTCCCAGCTGCGCGTGGACATGTCGTAGCGAGCGATGTCCGCGAACTCGCGCCCGGTCGAGGTCGCGAAGAAGAACGCAGTCGAGTCGGGCAGCCACGCGGGCTCGCCGAAGATGGCCTCGTCGTCGTGCGGCGACACGTGGATCACCTCGTCTCCGTCCGTGGACGCGAGGTAGAGGTCGTTGTCGCCGGTCTTCTCGGTCAGGCGCTGAACGCCGATCCAGCGTCCATCGGGCGAGAAGCCGGCGGCCTCGCACCAGCCGCCCATGTCGAAGACGATCCGCTCCTCCCCGCCGTCCACCGGCCGCACGCAGACGTCGAAGTCGACGCCGTTCCGCGCGTTCGAGCTGTAGCCGACGAGCCGCCCGTCGCGGGAGACCTGAGGGGCGCGATGGATGAACTCCGGGTTGTGGACGAACGGCTGCGGCTCGGCGCCCGCCGCGGCGTCCACGAGGTAGAGCTGGATGCGCTCGTTGCCGCCGCTGTCCTTGGCGAGCAGGATGCGCCCGTCTCCCGGAACAAACCGGCCCGAGACGGGATCCTCGAGGTCGGTGAGCTGCTCGAGCGCGCCGCCCGTGCGCGCGACTCGGTAGAGCTGCAGCGTGTCCTTGAGGTTCGAGAGGACGAGGACGCTCTCGCCGTCATCCGAGAAATCGGCAGGGTAGGCGGTGCGGATCTCGAGCAGTTGCCTGAGGCTCGCCACCGCGGCAGACTAGCGGCGCGTACCCTTTAGGAAGACGCGCATTCCGAAATCCACAGAAAGGGCCATGGATGGCGAGCTCCAAACGGCAAACGACGATGGCGAAGCTGAACCGCGAGCGCAAGGTTCTGGAGAAGCGCGAGCGCAAGCTGGAGAAGAAGGCGGCACGACTGGCGGCGACCGAGGCGGGCCTCTACGACCCGGAGACCGGCGAGTTCATAGCCGCGCCGGCCAAGGCCGAAGAGGCTGAAGCCGACGCAGAAGCCGAGCCCGAGTCTTAAGCCTTCACGTTCGCGAAGTCGGGGATGATGTCGTCCCCGTACGCCTTGAGGATCGCCTCCTGGCCGTGGGTCATGAGGTAGATGTTGAACTGGTCGACGCCGATCGACTCGAGCTCCTTCAGCTTCGCCTTCACCTGCTCGACCGTGCCGAGCACGCTGAAGCGGTCGGCGATCTCGTCGGTGACGAACTCGCCGTGCTGCGCGCCCACCCGTGAGTGGTCGTTGTAGTCGTAGAACTTCCGCGCCGCGACGTAGTCGGTGAGCTCCTTCGGGATCTCCGAGTCGGTGCCGTAGCGCTCGACGAGGTCGACGACGTGGTTCGAGACCATCGCAGGGAACCACTTCGTCTGCTCGCGGGCGTCCTGGATGTCGTCCGAGATGTGGCTGGGCGCGCTGACGACGCACTGCAGGGCGTCCGGGTCGCGGCCGGCCTCCTCGGCGGCTTTCCGGGCCGTGGCCATGATCCACTGGATGATCGCCGGGTCGGCGAGCTGGATGATCACGCCGTCCCCCACCCGCCCCGCGACCGCGAGCGCCTTCGGCCCATAGCCGGCGACGTGCATCGGGATCTGCGGGAGCTCGTCGCGCACCCACTTGAGCTGGAGGTCCTTTTCGTTCCAGTGCACCTCCCGCCCGTTCATGAAGTCCTTGATCATCGCGATCCGGCGCTCGAACTCGGCGACCTTGACCGGCTTCTGGCCGATGTAGCGCCGCGCGGAGTCTCCGCGGCCGATGCCCATCACCATGCGTCCATCGGAGATGTCCTGGAGCGTGGCGTACGCACTCGCGAGCACCGTTGGGTCGCGGGTACCCGGGTTCGTGACCATCTGGCCGAGCTTCAGCTTCTCCGTCCCGGCCGCGGCGAGCGCGAGCAGCGGGATCGACTCCTGCCAGAGGACGTGCGAGTCGTACGTCCACCCGTATTCGAAGCCGTGCTGCTCCGCGAGCTGCATCAGCTCGACGAGCCGCTGGTACGGGGGATCGGGCAGGACGGTGACGCCGAAGCTGAGCACTGAGGCCTCCTGGGCGGGGAACCGCCATTCTCCCGCGATCCGGGCCTTGCTGGCAAACGCGAGGGCGACGCGCAAGAATGACGCGTTGGCCGAGACAGAGACACAGGCGGCGGTGATCCCGGGTGCGCCCCGGACGCGGACACCTGAGCTCAACCCGTTCGAAGCGGTCAACTTCTTCTTCCACCGCGCCGCCGATCACATCGGCCTCTCCGATGAGCTCCGTGACGTCCTCACCTCGTCCTACCGTGAGCTGACGGTGCAGGTGCCCGTCCGGCTCGACGACGGGACGCTGAAGGTCTTCACGGGCTACCGCGTCCAGCACAACGGCGCGCGGGGCCCCTACAAGGGCGGAATCCGCTACCACCCCGACGCCGACATCGACGAGGTCCGCGCGCTCGCGTCGCTGATGACGTGGAAGACGGCCGTGGTGGACATCCCCTACGGCGGCGCGAAGGGCGGCGTCCAGTGCGATCCGACCACGATGAGCCCGGGCGAGAAGCAGCGGCTGACGCGACGGTTCACGAGCGCGATCTCGTACATCCTCGGCGTCAACCGCGACGTTCCCGCTCCGGACGTGAACACCGACGCGCAGACGATGGCGTGGATGATGGACGCCTACTCCGCGCGCTACGGCTACACGCCCGCGATCGTGACCGGGAAGCCGGTCGAGCTCGGCGGGTCGTACGGGCGTGAGGCGGCGACGGGGCGCGGCGTCGTGTTCTGCCTCGAGGAGGCTGCGCGCGACTACGGCATCGACCTCGACGGAGCGACCGTGGCGATCCAGGGCTTCGGCAACGTCGGCTCCTGGGTGGCGCGACTGATCGGCGAGCTCGGCTGCCGGGTCGTCGCGGTCACCGACGTGAAGGGCGGCGTGCAGCGCAGCGAGGGTCTCGACGTCCCGGCGCTCTGGGAGTGGTCGCAGGAGAGCGGCTCGGTCGTCGACGCGAACGGAACCGAGCCGATCACCAACGCGGAGCTGCTCGAGCTCGACGTCGACGTGCTCGTCCCGGCTGCGCTCGACCGCGTGATCAACGAAGGGAACGCGGACCGCATCAAGGCGCGCGTGGTGCTCGAGGCGGCAAACCACCCGGTCACGCCCTCAGCCGACGACGTCCTCCAGGAGAAAGGCGTGATCGTCGTGCCCGACATCCTCGCGAATGCGGGAGGCGTGACCGTCTCCTACTTCGAGTGGGCGCAGAACATCCAGCAGTTCCGCTGGGAGGAGGAGCGCGTCAACACCGAGCTGAAGAAGACAATGTCGCGCGCTTGGAAGCACGTGTACTCGCGCGCCGCTCTCGACGGGATTCCGCTGCGGCTGGCGGCCTTCGCGATCGCGGTCGCCAAGGTCGAGCGCGCGGACGTGCTGCGCGGCTACATCTAGATCTTCCGCGGTACCGCCGCGAGGGCCAGCGCCCACACGATCGCGACGGCGACGAAGCCCGCGCGCCCGTGCCCGAGCGGGTCGAACGCGAGGCCAAGGAGCGGCGTCCCCGCGACGATCGTCAGCGCCGCGAACGAGTTCACGACCCCGATCGCCGTGCCGGGCGCGTCCGGTCGCAGCCGCTGGGCGCCCGCGAACGCAGGCGCGAACGGGATTCCGGCGGCGAGCCCGACGAGCGCGGCGGCCGCGACGAGCAGCGGGAGCGGGAGATCCGCGGCGAGCACGACGGTCGCCGCGGCTCCGGCCGCGAGGCTCGTGGCGACCCACGAGCGCGCCTCGTTCGGGTCGCGGCGCAGCAGCCAGCCGCCGAGCGGCCGCGTGAGGAGGCCGCAGAAGAGGACGAGGGAGCCGACGACGCCGCTCGTCGAACGCGACCACCCGTCGTGCTCGAGCAGCGTCACCACCCAGTTGCCGATCACGACGCTGAGCCCGAACGACGCCGCGTGGGCAGCCGCGAACCGGTACAGCCTCCGGTCGCGGAACAACTCAATCACGCGCGCACGCTGGTGCTCCTGCGTCACGGGCACGTCCGCAGGCACTACCGCGAGCAGCGGCACTAACGCGAGCGCGAGGACCAAGCCGCTGAGGAACGGTGCCCGCCAGCCGAATGGACCAGCGAGCGCTGGGACGACCGCAAGCGCGAGACCGGGGCCGGCGAGCGTGATCCCGCCGTAGAGGCCCTGCAGGGTCGCGGAGCCGGCGGCCCTCCGGATGGAATCACTTCCGGCGAGAAAGCCCGCTGCCGTTCCGAAGCCCATCAGCAGGCGTGCAGCGAGCACGATCTCCAGGCGTGGGGCGGTCAGCGCCAGCGCGTTGGCGGCCGCGACGATCGCGACCGCGCCCAGACCGACGCGGCGCGCGCCGTGGCGGTCGATCAGCCGTCCGGCCGGTACCTGTCCGAGGAAGTGCGTCAGGAAGAGTGCGGTCGTGAACAGGCCGACGACGGCCAGACTCACCCCGTACGCGTCGGCGAGCTGGCCGGCGACGGCGCCCGTGTTCGCGATGTTCCAGGGAACCGCGAAGCCGAGCGCAAGCCCGCCGAAGATGGTTAGTCGCCGGCTCCGCTCGCGGTGCCGGCCGTCAGGACGCGTGGGCTCTGCCCGCGCGTCCGTCTGAACTGACCGGTCGACCCGCTGGAATTCCAAACGTCGGCTACGACCCGATCCAGGCGATCGTTCGGTCGGTGAGCCGGTCGAGCGCTTGGACCGAGAGCTCGAGGTGCTCCTCCTTCGTGTCCTCGAGCTTCGTGTGCGACAAGCCCCGGAGACTCTGGACGAACAGCATCACCGTCGGGATCCCGGCGCGGGCAACCTCGGCGGCGTCGTGCAGCGGGCCCGACGGGAGCCGGTGCGACGAGCCCGAGACCTCGCGCACGGCCTCGTCGGCGAAGCCGATCAGCGTCTCGTCGAAGAGGATCGGCTCGATGCTCCAGATCCGCTCCCACTCGACGTCGACGTTCTCCTCGGCCGCGAAGCGCTCGGCCGCCTTTTTGGCCTCGCGGAGCATCGTCGCGAGCGTGTCGGCGTCGAGGTGGCGCTGGTCGAGCAGCTGCTCGGCCGTCTCGACCACCGACGTGACGATGCCGGGCTTCGTGACCAGGCTCCCACTCGTGCAGACCGCGCCGCCGCCCGCGCGCTTCGCGATCTCGCGGATCTCGAGCGCCAGCTTGGCCGCCCCGGCGAGCGCATCGCGCCGCTTGTCCATCGGGGTCGAGCCGGCGTGCGCCGCCTGGCCGCGCCACGTGATGCGGGAGCGCTCGACGCCGAACGTCCCGAGGACGACGCCGAGAGCGAGATCCATCGACTCGAGCACCGGCCCCTGCTCGATGTGCAGCTCGAGGTAGGCCGCAGCGCCTTCCAGCTCGCCGCGCGCGTCGAGCGCCTTGTCGAGCTCGACGCCATGCTCGCTCAACGCGTCCGGGAGAGCGATCCCGTCGCCGTCGCTGAGCTGCCGCAGCTCTTCCTGGTCGGCCATCGAGCCCGCAGCCGCGGAGGAGCCGAAGAGCGAGCGGCCGAACCGCGCACCCTCCTCGTCGGCCCAGTTCACGAGCCGCACGGTCACCGTCGGCTTGCCCTCCTCGGCGAGCCGCCGCAGCACCTCGACGCCGGCCATCACGTTGAGCGCGCCGTCCAGCCAGCCGCCGTTCGGCACCGAGTCGATGTGTCCGCCGATCAGCAGGGCGCGGTCCGACTCGCCGCGGAGCGTGAACCACTGGTTGCCGGCAGGATCGATCGTCTCCTCGGCCCCGGTCCCCTCGAGCTTCGCGCGCAGCCACTCGCGCGCCCGCTCCCACGTGTCCGTCCACGCGACCCGCTGCGCGCCGTTCTCGTCTCCCGTGAGCTCCTGGAGCTCGCGCAGCTCGGAAACGGTGCGGGTGGGATCCAGAGTCATCGCCGGGCGACCTTACCGCCCTCGCCCACAAGTGTGGTAATCGTTACCGGTGTCGGCGATTGCGGTCGAGCGCCCCGTCGAGGAGCGCGAGGAAGGGGTCACGCGCAGGGCTGGACAAGCGCTCCTGTTCGTGTTGGTGCTCGCGGTGCTCTGGGGCCTCTGGGAGGGCTATCGGTGGATCGGGATCAAGGCCGGGATCACGCGGCCGTTCCCGGTCAACGACACGACGATGCCGCACATCCACGAGATCTTCGCTCAGCTCTTCAAGCCCTCGCGCGCGAACGGGCCGATGCTGATCCACGTCCTACTGAGCTCGGCGCTCTTCACCGCCAAGGAGGCCGTAACCGGCTTCCTGCTCGGGGCGATCATCGGCTTCACGCTCGCGGTCGCGCTCGCGCACTCGCGCCTGCTCGAGCGCGGCCTGCTTCCGTACATGGTCGCGTCGCAGACGATCCCGATCCTCGCAATCGCGCCGATGGTCGTGGTCTGGCTCGGGAGCCTGAACAGCCCGGCGTGGTTCTCGGTCGCGGTGATCGCCGCGTATCTGACCTTCTTCCCGGTCGCGATCAACTCGCTGCGCGGGCTCAAATCGGCTGACCCGCGCGCGCTCGAGCTCATGCACTCGTACGCGGCGGGCCGCTGGGGGATCCTCTGGAAGCTGCGCGTGCCGGCCTCCCTGCCGTACCTCTTCTCGGCGCTGCGCGTCGCCGCAGCGGGCAGCGTGGTCGGCGCGATCGTGGGCGAGCTCCCGTCCTCGATCCAGGACGGGCTCGGCGGCGCGATCCTCAACTTCGCCCAGTACTACAGCTTCCAGCCCAAGAATCTCTGGGCGACGAACATCGTCGCGGCCGCGCTCGGGATCGTCTTCTTCGTCGTGGTGGTCGTCGTCGAGCGGTTCGTCGTCCGCCGCGCACCGGAGCACGTGGCATGAGCGGTGTGAGCGCCGCGGCCGTGTCGGTCACAGGCGTGTCCAAGCAGTTCAAGGGCGGGACGACTGCCCTGCAGGAGATCGATCTCGACATCCATCCGGGCGAGTTCGTCTCGCTGATCGGGCCGTCCGGCTGCGGCAAGTCGACGCTGCTGCGCGTGATCGGCGACCTGATCTCGCCGAGCGCGGGCAAGGTGGTCGTCAACGGCAAGTCGGCGCACCAGGCGCGCCTCGACCGCGACTACGGGATCGTGTTCCAGGACGCCGTCCTCTACGACTGGCGCACGATCGCGAAGAACATCGCCCTGCCGCTCGAGCTCGGGAGCTGGGACAAGCGCCGCCGCCGCCAGCGCGTGGCCGAGATGCTGCAGCTCGTCGAGCTCGACGGGTTCGAGGACCACTATCCGTGGCAGCTCTCGGGGGGCATGCAGCAGCGCGTCTCGATCGCCCGCGCGCTCTCGTTCTCCCCGGCGCTGCTGCTGATGGACGAGCCGTTCGGCGCCCTCGACGAGATGACGCGGGAGCGGCTGAACGCGGAGCTGCTGCGGATCTGGGCGGACACGCAGTCGACGATCGTCTTCGTCACCCACTCGATCGCGGAAGCCGTGTTCCTCTCGACGCGCGTGATCGTCATGTCGCCGCGGCCAGGAAGGATCTCGAGCGTCGTCGGGATCGACCTGCCGCAGCCCCGGACTGCCGCCACGCGCGAGGAGCCGCGCTTCTTCGAGCTCGTCACGCAGGTGCGCGAGGCGCTCCATCTCGGTTCGGAGGCCGCGTGAGCGTCAACGCGCCCGTCCCCTCCGGCCCGACCCTCGCGCTCGGCACCGCGCGCTTCGTCGGGAGGCGCCTGCGCGACTGGGTCCCCGCCGCGGCGTTCCTCTTCCTCGGCCTCGTTGCGTGGCAGGTGCTCGTGAGCGTCCTGAGCGTCCAGCGCTTCCTCCTGCCGAAGCCGACCCAGATCGCCAGCGCGTTCTGGAACGAACGGCACTCGCTCTGGAGCGCCGGCTGGTTCACCTTCCAGGAGGCGGTCGGCGGCTTCGTCATCGGCAGCGGGCTCGCGATCCTCGTCGGGCTCGTGCTCGCGCGCTGGAAGCCGCTGCGCAGCGCGGTGATGCCGTACGCGATCGCCGCGAACGCGATTCCGATCATCGCCTTCGCGCCGATCACCAACGCGTGGTTCTCGCCGCTCAGCAAGTCCTCGAAGATGGCGATCGCGGCCGTCCTGTGCTTCTTCCCGGTGCTCGTCAACACGATCCGCGGGCTGACGAGCGTGAAGCCTCAGTCGATCGAGCTGATGCGCTCGTACGCCGCCGGCGAGCTGGAGATCTTCCGCCGCGTACGCGTACCGGCCGCGCTGCCGTACATCTTCACGGCGCTCAAGGTCGCGAGCGTGCTGGCGATGATCGGCGCGATCGTGGGCGAGTACTTCGGCGGCTCGATCGAGGCGTTAGGCGTGCAGATCAAGAACAGCGCCTCGCTGTTCCAGTTCGAGACTGCCTGGGCGGCGATCCTCGTCGCCTCGCTGCTGGGGATCGCGTTCTACCTCGCGGTTGCCCTGGCGGAGCGAATCGTGACACGGTGGCAACCGACGCCGGGGCGCGGCGAATGACGGGAGAAACGATGAAAGGGGACGGAATGAGGCATCGGTGGTTGGTCGCAGCCTTCGCGGTCGTGCTGGCCGTGACGGTTGCGGGCTGCGGAGGGAGCAGCAAGAAGAGCGCGGGGGCGAAGACGGGCACGTCCGGAGGCTCGAGCTGCTCGAAGAAGGACAACGTCACGCTCCAGCTCAAGTGGGTGACGCAGGCGCAGTTCGCCGGCTATTACGCGGCGAAGGAGAAGGGCTACTACGACAAGCACTGCCTGAACGTCACGCTGAAGGTCGGCGGCCCCGACATCACGCCGGAGCAGGTTGTGGCGAGCGGGCAGGCCGAGTTCGGGATCGACTGGCTGCCGAGCCTCCTCGCGACCCGCGACCAGGGCGGTGACCTCGTCAACATCGCGCAGGTCTTCACCCGCAGCGGCATGACCGAGCTGACGCACAAGGACTCGGGCGTCACGACGATCAAGCAGATGGGCGGCAAGAAGGTCGGCGTCTGGTGCTGCGGCAACCAGTTCGAGCTCTATGCGGCGCTGACGAAGAACGGCATCGACCCGACCAACAAGAGCAGCGTCACGATCGTCAACCAGCCGTTCGACATGAACCTGTTCCTGAACCGGCAGGTCGACGCGGCTTCGGCGATGACGTACAACGAGCTCGCGCAGGTGCTCGAGACGAAGAATCCGAAGACCGGCAAGCTCTACCAGCTCAGCGATCTGAACGTCCTCAAGATGGAGGACCAGGGCACGGGGATGCTCGAGGACGGCGTCTTCGCGACGGGCAAGTGGCTCGCCAAGCCGGGCAGCGAGGACGTCGCCAAGCGGTTCCTCGCGGCGTCTTTCGAGGGCTGGGCGTACTGCCGCGACAACTACACGGCGTGCGTCGACATCGTCCTGAAGAACGGGCCGACACTCGGCAAGGGCCATCAGACCTGGCAGATGAACGAGATCAACGCGCTGATCTGGCCGGCTCCGAACGGAATCGGCGTCATGGATTCCGCGGCGTTCGACCGGACGGCGAAGATCGCGCAGGACTTCAAGGTGATCAAGAAGCCGGCGACGAAGGACGCGTACCGGACCGACCTCGCCCAGGCCGGAGTCGACCTGGCCAAGAAGGACGGCACGGACGTGAACGGCAACAGCTGGAAGAAGGCCGACGTCAAGGTGACCGCCGCCGGCGCCTAGAGCGCTCCGGCTGAAAGGAGGGAGATCCGCAATGTCCGTTCTCATCAAGGGAGGCCGCGTCATCACCGCGGCGGACGACTACGTCGCAGACGTGTTCGTCGAGGACGAGCGGATCTCCCTCATCGGCGAGTCGCTGGACGTGCAGGCCGACAAGACGATCGACGCGTCCGGGAAGTACGTCCTCCCGGGCTGCGTCGATCCGCACACGCATCTCGACATGCCCTTCGGCGGAACGGTCACGATCGACGACGTCGAGGCGGGCCAGACCGCGGCCGCGTTCGGCGGCACGACCTGCCACGTCGACTTCGTGATCCAGCCGCCGGGCCAGACGTTTACCGCGGCGCTCGAGGAGTGGCGCGGCAAGGCCGAAGGCAAGCAGGTGATCGACATGGGCTACCACATGGCGGTCACCGACCTGAAGGAGGGCGGCACCCTCGAGGAGCTCGCCTCCTTGCCCGAGCAGGGAGTCACCTCTTACAAGCTCTTCATGGCCTACAAGGGCGCGCTGATGGTCGACGACGAGACGCTCTTCCGGACGATGGAGGTCGCCGCGGAGACGGGCGCGCTCGTCATGGTGCACGCCGAGAACGGGGACATGATCGACGTGCTCGTCAAGCAGGCGCTCGCGGCGGGCAACACAGAGCCGAAGTACCACGCACTCACGAGGCCGCCGGAGGCGGAGGGCGAGGCGACGAACCGCGCGATTCAGCTCGCCCATGTCGCAAAGGCTCCGCTCTACGTCGTCCACGTCACGTGCAAGCAGGCGGTCGACCCGATCGCGCTGGCGCGCGAGAGCGGCTGGAACGTCTGGGGCGAGACGTGCACGCAGTACTTCTTCAACAGCCTCGACGACATCGCGAAGCCGAACTTCGAGGGCGCCAAGTACGTCTACTCGCCTCCGGTGCGGGACAAGTCCAACTGGGACGTGCTCTGGAACGCCGTCCGCACCGACGCGCTCTCGGTCATCTCCACCGACCACTGCGCGTTCCTGTGGGACGGCCAGAAGACGATGGGCAAGGACGACTTCTCGAAGATCCCGAACGGCGGCCCGGGCCTCGAGAACCGGCTGCACATGATCCACGAGTTCGGCGTGCGCGGCGGGCGGATCACGCTCAACCGGATGGTCGAGCTACTTGCGACGAACCCGGCCAAGCTCTTCGGCCTCTATCCCCGCAAGGGCACCGTTGCGGTCGGCTCGGACGCGGACCTCGTGATCTTCGACCCCGACAAGAAGCACACGATCTCGGCAGCGACGCACCACTCCAAGTCGGACTACAACCTGTACGAGGGCACCGAGGTGACCGGCACGCCCGAGCTCGTCCTTCTGCGCGGGAACGTGCTGGTCGAGAACGGAGAGCTCGTCGCGGAGCCGGGAATCGGTCAGTTCGTCAAGCGCGCCAAGTTCGGCGAGGAGCTCAAGCCAGCCCGCGAGGCGACGCCGGCTTAGAACGGTTGCTCGCGGCGAGGATCTCCTCGACCATCTCCGCTCCGATCCGGCCCTTGACCATGTAGCTCGTGGCCCCGGCGTCGAGGGCGCGCTGCTCGTAGACAGCGGGGTCGAGGCCGCTGACGACGATCACCCGCGCCTCGGGCAGCTGCTTCTGGAGGCGCCTCGTCGCCTCCAGCCCGTCGACGACCGGCATGTCCATGTCCATCACGATGACGTCGGCGCTCGCGCTGAGCGCCCGGTCGACCGCTTCCTCCCCGTTCGCGGCCACGCCGACGACCTCGACGCGGTCGTCAGTCTCGAGGAGCAGCGCAAGCGCGTCGGCGAAAAGCGACTGGTCCTCGGCAATGAGGACTCGGACGGGGCGTCTAGGTCCGGGCACGACTCAAGCGCGTCCTACCCTGCGTGGTAAATCGAAACCGCGGCGCCGAACCCGCAGGTCAGGCGCCGCGGTTTGCGAGAATCAGCCTGCCGCAGTGGCCGGGGTCGGCTTTTGCTCCTTGGCCAGGATCGGCCGGAGCACGTAGTACAGCCCACCAGAGACGACGAACGCCGCCAGCCAGGAGAGGTCGATGTTGTTCGTGGCCTTTGCGATCGGGCCCTGGAAGAACGAGACGAGGCCGTACTCCCACGCCCAGCCGGCCACGAGGCCTGCGAGCGCCGCGATCACGGCCGCCCAGTTGACGTCGCCGTAGCGCGCGACCGCCGGGTCGTCGTACAAACCTGCCACGTCGATCTGCCCGCCGCGGACGATGTAGAAGTCGACGAGCATCACTCCGCCCCACGCCGCGATCCAGACGACCACCGACGCGAGCCACTTGTCGAAGTCGGACGCGAAGTTGTTCGACTCGATGAACGCGATCAGCGCGATCGTTCCCACCGCCGACACCGCAGCCGCGACCTTCCATCTCGGCAACTTGATGTCGAGCGAGAGCGCCGCAAGCGTCGCGGAATAGAGGTTGAGGATGTTCGTCGCGACCGGACCGTGCATCACGAGGAACAGGACGAGGATCGAGACGGTCGTGCCGAACGCAGCCGTGACGAGCGCGGCCGGGTCCGCCGAGGTGCCGGCGCTGGCGATCGACGCCCCGAGGAAGCCGAGCCACACCGTCGGGATGAAGACCCCCAGATAGGTCGACCAGAACACCTTTCGATCGGGAGTCCCGGGCTTGATGAAGCGGGTGTAGTCGGAGGACCAGGACAGCCACGTGATTCCCCAGCCGACGCCGATCGCGGTCATCAGCTGCGAGATCGCGGTGACCTTGTCGCTCCCGCTGACCGTCGAGTGGCCCCAGACGACGTTCACCTTCCTCCACGCGAGGATGGACATCAGCACCATCACCGCAGCGGCGACGGGAACCGTGTACTTCTCGAACGTCTGGATGAGATAGAACCCGACGACCGCGATCACCGCCTGCACGATCATGATCCCGATTCCGACCGCGTACTTGGTGCCGGTGCCGGGATGGTCATAGCCCATGTTCTTGAAGATCCCGAGCACGAGGTCGAGCACGACCCACGTGTTGACGCCAAGCCAGCCCATCGTCATGAGCATCTGGGCCGTGGCCGGGAGATACGCCCCACGCCGGCCGAAGGCGGCTCGCGAGAGCACCATCTGGTTCACCCCGGTGCGGGCGCCCATGATGCAGAAGAGGCCGAAGAGTGCGCAGCCGATGGCATTCCCGATCACGAGCACGAGCAGGGTCTCGGTGAGGCTGAGCCCGAGGATGATTCCTAGCGCGCCGAGCACCCAGTTGATCGGGGCGATGTTCGCGCCCGCCCAGATCCAGAACTGCTGAATCGGCGTCGAGTTTCGATCCTGCGCCGGGATCGGTTCGATCCCGTGTAGGTCGAGCTGGACATCCGACGGCTCGACGACGTGCTGATCCGCCATGCCTTTCCTCCTGTCGTGAGAGACGCTGGAGCGATCTTCTCGCGCCAGTCGGGCGCTGGCAAGTGGTTTAGTAGCAGCTCGTGGCGGCGCCGCTCCTCCTCGAGAACGGGCTCGTCGACGTGGGTGCCGGTGAGTTCCGCCGCACGAACGTCGCGGTCGCCGACGGACGCATCGCCGCGCGCGCGCCCGAAGGTGCCGAGCGGATCGACTGCTCGCGGTTTCTCGTCGTTCCCGGGATGGTGAACGCGCACAACCATTCGAACGAGAACTGGATGCGCGGGATGTGGGACAACCTCCCGCTCGAGCCCTGGATGCTCTTCTCGTACCCCGCGCTCGCCGCGCCGTCGCAGTCGCCGGACGAGATCTACCTGCGCACCGTCGTCGGCGCGATCGAGCAGCTGAAGTCGGGCGCCACGTGCGTGGTCGACTTCCTCTACGAGCTCGTCGGCTTTACCGACGACTCGCTCGACGCAGTCGTCCGTGCATACCGCGACGTGGGCCTGCGCGCACTCATCGCGCTCGGGATCGGGGACCGCGCCTTCCACGAGACGGTCGTCCTCGACGAAGGCTTGGTCTCGCGCGACCTGATCGACCGCCTGGAGCGCGAAAAGCCGCCGACCTGGGACGAGTGGGAGCGCTTCGTCCGCGGCGCGGTCGAGAAGTTCCACCGTCCCGACGAGGGGATCTCGATCTGCGCTGCGCCGAGCGGCCCACAGCGCTGCACGGACGAGATGCTTGCCGGCTGCGCTGCCCTTGCCGAGGAGCTCGACACGGTGCTGCACATCCATGTCCTCGAGACGCGGATGCAGGCGGTGTCGGGCCAGCAGATGTACGGGAAGACGCTCGTCGAGCACATGGAGGCGATCGGCTTCCTCTCGCCGCGGGTGTGCTTCGCGCACGGGATCTGGCTGAGGCCCGGCGACATCCGCATCGTCCGCGACCGCGGCGTCACGATCGCGCACAACCCCGTCTCGAACCTCAAGCTCGGAAGCGGGATCGCCGCCGTGCCGACCCTGCTCGCGGAAGGAGTGAACGTCGCGCTCGGCACCGACGGCATGTCCTCGAACGACGGGCTCGACATGTTCGCGTCGCTGAAGCAGGCGGCGCTGCTGCACAAGATCTGGGGCGTCGACTACGAGCAGTGGACGGGCGCCGCGGAGGCGTGGCAGCTCGCGACGATCGGCGGCGCCCAGGCTGCCGGTGACGCGGCTGGGCTCGGGCTGATCGAGCCGGGACGGCGCGCGGATCTCGTCCTGCTCGACCGCGAGAGCCCCGTCTTCACGCCGCTCAACGATCCGCTACGTCAGCTCGCGCTCGGCTCGACGACGCTCGCGGTCGACTCGGTGCTCGTCGGCGGCGACTGGAAGGTGCGCGGCGGAGAGGTCGCCACGGTGGACGAGCACGCGGTGCTCGCGGAGGCGCGCGAGCGGGGACGCGAGATCATGAGCCGCTTCGACGAGGCCTTCGAGCTCGGGCAGCAGCTCCTTGCTCCGCTCCGCGGCGGCTGGCTGGAGGCTTTGCGGACGGACGTTGGCGTCGAGCGGAAGCTCGCGCTCTAGCCGGAGATCTTCTCGACCGCACTGACGCGGTCCTTGCCCGCGTCGCGCTTCGCGGAGTCCCGGCCGGCCCCACCGTCGATGCGGTCCGACTCGCCGTCCTTCGCGGCGATCGTGTCCTTGCCGGCGTTCCCGAAAATGAAGTCGCGGCCGGGACCGCCGTCGATCGAGTCGTTGCCAGGTCCGCCGAACAGGATGTCGTCGCCACCCAGCCCACGTAGCACGTCGTTGCCGCCGAGCCCACAGATCACGTCGTGCCCGGCGGTGCCGCGCAGGACGTCCCGGCCGGGAGTGCCCGTGATCGTGCAGACCTTGGTCCCCGGCCCTCTTCTCTTTGCCGTCGACGGACCCGGCCCACCAGGATTGTCAGTACCTCCGGACGGGCCGGAGATCGTGATGTCCCAGGCGGAGTCGATCGAGTGCGTGACCGTGTCCGTAGCGTCTTCGCGGTGCGCGGCGAGATGACCGATCGACGGATTCTTCACGCTGGTGATGATCATGCCGCCGACGGCGCCTAGCTGAGCCTCTTCGACCGATTCGGCCAGGAAGCGGCTGGTCGTCGATCGGCCCGTGAACTTCGCCCCGCAGTCGTAGTTCTCGTTCGTCTCGCGAGCGCCGAGCAGGTCGATGAGGATGTACATCCGGTCCTCGACCGCCCAGCCGTCTACCCGCACGCTAAAGGGCTGGGTGTCCACGGGGGGACTGCAGGAGAAAGCGCCTTCCTTGCCGTTCGTCCCGGAGAGGTCCCAGGTCGCGGTCTTGTAGTCGCCGTTTCCGGTCCCGACGATGTGGCCGTCCTCGATCCGGAACGAGTAGTTGAATTGCCCCTGATACGACTCGTCCGAGTCGCTGACGACGTGATTGTCAGGGTCCGTCGATTTGTTGTCGGAGTGGCCGACACGATGCTGGCCGCCGACGCCGACGCCGGTGAACGGTCCGATGAACGAGGGGTGCCGGACGGTCCGCTCGCGCGCCGCGGTGGTCGAAGCCGCCACGAGCACGAGCAGGACAACCGACGCTATGACCCCGACGCGACGCAAGATGGCAGACGCTACGCGCTTCCACGCGCGGATTCAAGACCGCCGACCTCCGGGATCAGGGCTTGGTCGCGAGGATGACGCGCTGCATTCCGAAGATCCTGCGCAGCCGCGAGGAGCGCTCTGCGCCTCGCGCCGCGCGGTAGGCGAGACGGGGCATGAGCCGGTCCAGCGGGTCGGGCACAACCGTCGCCCCGACCGACTCCACGCGTTCCACAACCAGGCCCGAGGCGGCCACGGTCGCGTTTACCTCGCTGCGTGCGAGCGGAGGCCGGCGCGGCTTCGGAAGCGGCCGCCCGAAGGGAATCGCCGCCTTCACCCTGCGTGCCGCCGGCAGCACGACCGAGCGCTGCCAGACCGTCGTCGGCGTGTCGGCCCGAAACCCGAGCACGGCGCGACCACCTGGACGCAGGACGCGGACGAGCTCGCGCAACGCTACGTCCATCCGGGCGTACTCGAGCACCCCAATCGCCACGACCGCGTCGAATGTTGCAGAAGGAAACGGCAGGTCCTCGGCACGCGCAACGGCGATCCGGTCGGCCGCACCCGGGACGCGCGCTCTTGCGAGGTCGACCATCCGTGGCGCAGCGTCCACCGCGGAAACCGACCAGCCACGCTCGTGCAACGCCTCGAGGAGACGGCCCGTTCCGGTGCCGACCTCGAGCAGCTCGCCGCACTCGTTCCCCAGAAGGCCGAGCGCAGCGTCGAGCCGCGCGCGAAAGGGATGCGCCCTGAGGTTGTGCTGGTCATAGGACCGGTCGTACCGGCCTGCGGTGGCGTCGAAGTGCACAATCGAAGCCTCTCGGCCCGGGTCGCCGAGATCTGCGGCGAGCTCGGAGACGTCCTTCGTCCAGAGCTCGACGCAGTTCGCGTCCGGGTCGTAGACGTAGACCGACCGATCCGACCTTCGTCCGGTCACCTTCGGCTCGCACCCTTCGACCCGCAAGCGTTCGACCGCCGCATCGAAGACGGACTCTGCGACGTGCAGGGCGAAATGGACATGTGCCCCACCGCGGCCACCCGCGGTTCCGATCTGTGGGCGCCAGAGTCCGATCCGGGTTCGGTCGCCGGCCAGCAGCCAGATCGCTTCGCGGTCAGGCCAGCGCTCCACGACGGGCAAGCCGAGCACCCCAGAATAGAAGCGCTCCGCCGCCTCCAGGTCCGCGACCTCGAGCACGAGCTCGCTCACGCCGGTGACGGGAATCCTCACCCGGCTTCTCGGACAGCGCGCAGGCCGTCGAGGGCCGCCGCGAGCTGGGCGCGCCGCGCTTCATACCGCGCAAGCGCCTGCGCGACCGTCTCGCCCGCGTGGAATCTCAGCGCCCGGCCGGCCGCGAAGCCGGCTGCGACATCCGGTGGAACCGGGGAGCCGAACGCGCCGTAGTGCGCCCGGAGACGAGCGGACGCCAAACGTCGCGACCAGCGTTCGAGGCGGCCGCCGAGAAGTGCCTCGAGCATCCCCTGCACCGGCGACGATCTGGTGGCGGACAGGTGCCCGCTGCGGGGAGCCAGATTCGGAAACACGTCGCGGAGCCAACCGTTCGCGGCGCGGAGCACCTCCGGATCGCCGACGAGAACCTGCGCCTGCTCGAGCTCTCGAGCCACGTAGAGCCCACGCGGCTCGACCCCGGTGTCCACGGAGCTGACGTAGTAGTTCGGGCAGAAAAGGCGGCGCCCGAGCACGCGCGACGCGGCACCGAGCAGGACGAACACGGTGCCGAGCCGGTCACGTTCGACGACGACGAGCAAGTCGACGTCGGCCTCCTCGCCCGCATCGGCGGCCGCGGCCGACCCGGTGAGCGCTATGGCGCGGACGAACGGGACGTGCCGAATAATTCGTGCGACGCGTGAAGCCCGCTTCTGGAGCGCGCGGGCACGGTCGATGCGTCCGGGACGCAGCGCGAGTAGCTCCGGCCGGTCGGCGAACGAGTACAGCCCGTCGCGCTCGGCTACGAGCGAGCGAAGCGCCGGGTCTTCCTCGACCAGGCGAAGCAACGCCTCACGCCCGACGCGGATCCGCGCGTAGCGCCAGAGCTCGTCCAGGGTCACCGCGCAGTTGAACGCGTCGCCGTAGACTAGCGCGTCCATCAAATCGAGCCGCTCGTCTGCTGCCCCGTTCATCGGCGCTGCAGCGTAACTACGAGCCGCTCGGCGCGGGGAACGGGCGGCGGGGCGTCCGGGGCGACGCGGAGGCGCCAGCGGCGACCGAGCGTCGCGAGCGTCGTCGTCACGATCGCCCGTGCCAGAGGCTCGCCGATGCATGTGTGCGCGCCGGCGCCGAAGGGCACGTAGGCGCCGCGAGCCCGGTCGTTCCCCTCGAGCCACCGGTCGGGATCGAACTCCGACGGTCGATCGTAGACCCGGGTGTCGGCGTGCGTCACGAGCGGGCTGACCAGAACGTTCGCCCCCTCTTCGAGCCGGACGTCCCCGACCATGACCTCGCGAACCGGGCACCGGTCGATGTGCCGAGCAGGCGGGAAGAGCCTCAACGTCTCGAGCAGGACCGCGTCGAGGTACGTGCTCTGCTCCCGAGCGTCGAGCTCCGCATGCAGCCGACGCTCGACCTCCGGGTGCCGGCCGAGCAGGTACCAGGCGGCCTCGAGAGCGCTCGGCGGCTCGTCGACCGCAGCCAGGAGAAAGGCGACGATTTCCCCCCGCACGACCCGGTCAGGCAGTCCGCCCCTGAGCAGCGCGCCGAGAAGATCATCGTGTTCCGGGGCGCCCCGGCGAGCGTCGATCAGCTCCTGGACAGCGCGCTCGATCCGGGCGAGGGCGCGCCCACCGGCCGTGGCGGAAACCGGAGGCGTCAGGCGCGGAAGGGCCGCCATCGTGCGCCTCAGGTCGTTCGCCAAGCCGAGCGGGAGGTCGGTCGAGAGCAGGACCTCTCCCACGACGGCCAGGGACAACGGATCGAGCGTGTCGCGAAGCCGGACCGTCATTCCGTCCCGCCACTGCTCGTCCGCGGCCTCGACGCGCTGCGCGATCACAGGCGCGAAGGCTGCGATCCGTCGCCGGTCGAGCGGCGGCTGCAGGAGCTGACGCCTGCGCCGGTGCTCGTCCCCGCTGAGCGTGTTCAAGGTCGCGCCGAGGAACCGTCGAGCCCGCCGCTTCCACTTGCCGGGCTCGAATGAGTCTGCATCCGTGACGAGGACACGCCAGACGAGCTCCGGATCGCGCACGAGCAGGAACCGGCTCGGTCCGGCGCGCAAGGGAATCGTGGCCAGGCCGTCTCCGTGGGCAGTCACGTACTTCACCGGATCACGGAAGAACGAGCGCGCGGAGAGCACGACTACTGCAGGGCCCGCAGCGCCAGCAGCTCGTACGCGACGTTCGCGGCTGCGAGGGCGGTCGGCTGGCCAGGCGCGTCGTAGGCAGGCGATACCTCGACGACGTCCGCGCCCGCGAGATGGATCCCGCGCAGGGCACGCAGGAACGCCAGTGCCTCTGCAGTCGAGAAGCCCGCGACTTCAGGCGTCCCCGTGCCGGGCGCGAACGCCGGATCCAGGAAGTCGACGTCGAAGGAGACGAAGACCGGCCGCTCGCCGACGTGCTCGCGCACGACCCGGCCGTACTCGGCGGGGCCGAGCGACCGTAGCTCCTCGCTCTGGACGAGGTGGTAGCCGAGGTCGCGCGAAGCCTGGAGGTCATCTGCGCCGTAGACCGAGCCGCGCATCCCGGCCTGGACCGAGGCGGCAGGCTCGACGAGCCCTTCCTCGGCGGCGCGCTTGAACGTCGTGCCGTGGAAGTAGCGCTGGCCGAAGTACGACTCCCACGTGTCCGCGTGCGCGTCGAGCTGCACAAGCGCGAGCGGACCGGTCACCCGCGCGAGCGCCCGGAGCTCCGCGAGCGTGATGCTGTGGTCGCCGCCGAGCGCGACGACGAAGATCCCGCCCTCCGCGAGCGGCGCAAGCGTCTCCTCGATCTGACCGTACGTGCGCTCCATGTCGCCCGGCGAGACCGGCGTGTCCCCGTAGTCGACGATCGAGAGCGCCTCGACCACGTTGACCTCGAGCGCCGGATGGTACGGACGCAGGAGCGCCGACGCCGAGCGAATCGCCTCGGGCCCGAACCGCCCGCCGGTGCGGTAGCTCGTCGCGGTGTCGAACGGGATCCCGACCGCCGCCGCCTGCACGCCGTCGAGCTCCGTCACGTGCGGGAGCCGCATGAACGTCCGGATCCCGGCGAAGCGCGGGTAGACCTGCGCGTCGACGGGGCGGAACGGCGGCTCCTGCACGCGCGGGAGCCTAGTCCGTTATGAGGCGGGAACGGGATCCGGCCGGACGATGACGGTGTCCGCGATCGGGATGATCTCGTCGACCGGCAGCTCCGCCGCGGATGCGTGCTCGCGGATCGCCTCGGGGCTCGTGGCTTCGTAGATGCAGACCGTTCCGACCGAGCCGCCACCTTCCTCGAGCACGTAGCTGCGAATCCAGCGGATGTCGTCGCTCATGCGCTCGCCTTCCTCGGTCGAGCGCCCGGCGGCCTCCTGGAGGTCTCCCGGAGACTTCCAGCCACTGCGGCGCAAGATCGCGTAGAGATTCATCGTTTCCTCCTACTAGCGGGTTTGCGGGAACCCCAGATCGACCTTGGACGTGGCCGGATCCGGCCAGCGAGACGTGACGACCTTACCGCGCGTGTAGAACGTGATCCCCTCGGGTCCGTAGATGTGCGTGTCACCGAAGAGCGAGGCCTTCCAGCCGCCGAACGAGTAGTAGGCGACGGGAACCGGGATCGGGACGTTCACGCCGACCATCCCGGCCTGGACGTCGAACTGGAACCGCCTGGCGACGCCGCCGTCGCGGGTGAAGATCGCTGTGCCGTTCCCGTACGAGTTCTCGTTCACGAGCTTGAGCGCCTCGTCGTAGGTGTCCACGCGGGTCACGCCCAGCACGGGACCGAAGATCTCCTCGAGGTACAGCTCCATCTCGGGCTTCACGTCGTCGATCAGGGACGGTGCGAGGAAGAAGCCGCCGCCGTCCGGTGCGTTCTCGCGCCCGTCGACCACGACCGTCGCGCCCTCTCCCGGCGCGTTCTCGATGAACGAGGCGACCTTGTCGCGGTGCTCGCGCGTGATGAGCGGGCCCATCTCGACGTCGGGCTCGAGGCCGCTGCCGACTTTGATCTTCGGGATCCGCTCCTTGATCGCGGCGACGAGCGGCTCGGCCGCGTCGCCGACGGCCACGAGCATCGAGATCGCCATGCAGCGCTCGCCGGCGGAGCCGTAGCCCGCGGAGACGGCCGCGTCTGCGGCCATGTCGATGTCGGCGTCGGGCAGGACGATCATGTGGTTCTTGGCCCCGGCCAGTGCCTGGCACCGCTTCCCGTGGGCCGTGGCCGTCGAGTAGATGTAGCGCGCGATCGGCGTCGAGCCGACGAAACTCACCGCGTCGACGTCCGGATGCTCGAGCAGCGCGTCCACCGCGACCTTGTCGCCGTGGACGACGTTGAAGACGCCGTCCGGCACGCCGGCCTCTTGCAGGAGCTCGCCGAGGTAGAGCGACGCGGACGGGTCCTTCTCGGACGGCTTGAGGACGAATGCGTTCCCACAGGCGATGGCGGGCGCGAACATCCACATCGGAACCATGGCCGGGAAGTTGAACGGGGTGATTCCGGCGACGACGCCCACGGGCTGGCGGATCGAGTACACGTCGATGCCCGTCGAGGCCTGCTCCGTGTACTCGCCCTTCAGCAGGTGCGGGATCCCGCAGGCGAACTCGACGACCTCGATCCCCCGCGCGACCTCGCCCAGCGCATCGGACGTGACCTTGCCGTGCTCCAGCGTGAGGAACCGGGCGATGTCCTCACGGTGCTCGTGGAAGAGCGCGCGGATGCGGAAGAAGATCTCCGACCGCTTGGAGAGCGACGTCGCGCGCCAGGCCGGGAAGGCGGCCTTGGCGGCGGCGATCGCCTCAGCGACCTCGTCCACCGACGCGAGGTCGACCGCGCCCGTCTGCTCCCCGGTGGCCGGGTTGTAGACCGGTCCAGTGCGGCCGGAGGTGCCTGGGACGAGCTTGCCGCCCATCCAGTGGTTGATCGGCTTCACCTGGCCCCGGCGTTCGGTCGGTGCGGTCACGGTCTCGGTCATGGAAATCTCCTCGTTCGCGTGCTTGCAGGGTACCCCCGCTCAGGGCACGAGGACGAGCTTGACGTGCTCGCCTCGCTGCTGCCGCTCCCATGCCGTTGCGACGTCTTCGAGTGGAATCCGCTCCACGTCAATGCGGATCTCGCCGGCCTCCGCATGCCTGACGAGCCGGTCGTACTCCCGCCTCAGGACGTCGATCGGGACGGCGAAGTTGGAGTGGCCATGGAGGTCGAGCTCCTTGCCACGCACCGTCCCGGACGCCAGCGTCGCCGTCGGGCCGGCCGACTGGCCCAGATGGACGATCCGGGCGCGCGGGGCTGCGACCTCGAGCGCGGCAACGAGCGGCTCGCCCCAGATGGGATCGAAGATCAAGGTCACGCCTTCCTCGCCGACCGCTTCGCGCAGCTCGTCCTGGAAGCCTTCGCCGAGGCGAACGCACGCGTCCGCGCCGCGTTCCTGCGCCCGGGCCAGGCCCTCCTCTCTGCGACCGGCGGCGACGATCGTGCCGGCGCCGAGCAGCCGAGCCGCCTGCACAGCGACGAGCCCGACCGTCCCGGTCGCGCCCAGGACGAGCACCGTCTCGCCCGCGCGCACCGGCGTGCGGACCGCGAGCGGGAGCCAGCCCGCGAGCCCCGCGATCCCGAGCGCGCCGGCGAGCGCGGGATCCGCGCCCTCCGGAACCCGAACGAGCCGCTCCTCCGGGACGACCGCGAGCTCGGCCATCCCGCCGTTCCGTGCCAGGCCCAGACCGCCTCCGAACGCCCAGACCACCTCGCCGGAGTCGCGAGCGCGCCCAACCACCTCCGCGCCGGGGACGTACGGGAGCTCCGGATGCCCACCGTAGAACGCGCCCTTCGAGACGGCGACGTCGAGCGGATTCAAGGGAGCCGCGAGCACCTCGAGCAGCACCTCCCCGTCCCCCGCGGAAGGCTCGGGCAGCTCCCCCGGCGAGGGAGGCTGCCCGAGCTCGCTTACGACCGCTGCACGCACGCGCCGTCTAGATCTTCTTCAGCGCCCGCCACTTCGCGAAGATCTTCCCGATGTCCCGCTGAGCCGCGCTTGCCGCCTCCGCGGGCGTCATCTTGCCCTGGGCGACCTCGGCGAACATCTGCGGAATCAGGAACTTGTTGAACACCTCGTCCATCGCGGCGTTCGAGTAGCCCGGATAGCCGACGTTGTGCGTGTACTTCTTGTTGATCGTCTGCAGCACGTTGTACTTCCCCTTCGGCTGGTTCGGGTCACGGGCCAGCCGCCGCGACAGGTTCGAAACCGACGCCGGGAAGGACGGGAAGTTGTAGAAGCGACTGTTCTCGAACGCTCCTGTGTACTGCACCTCGAGGTCGATCAGGAACTTCTTCGCCATCGGCTTGTTCTTGGCGAACTTCCAGATCACGTAGCAGCCCATCACGTGCTCGAGGCCGACGCGTCCCTTCGGGCCTGCGGGGATCGGGGAGAGCCGCAGGTCCTTGGCGAACGGGAGGTTCGTGGTCTCCGCGCTGCGCACGATCGAGATCGCGTTCAGCGCCAGCGAGAGCCGTCCGGCCAGCATCGCCTGGTTGTTGGACGCGGCCGACCACGCGAAGATCTCGTTCGACATCCCGGCCTTGAAGAGCGAGGCCGCGTACTTCAGCGCGTCCCGCGTGCCCTTCGAGTTGATGACGACGTGCTGCTGGGCGTTCTGGACGTAGCCGCCGAAGCACATCATCATCGCCATCAGGGCCATGTTCGAGTCGATCTCGTTCGACATGCCGATTCCGATCGGGTGTCCGATGTCCCGCAGCTTCGGCGCCGCCTTGAGGACGACGTCCCACGTGGTCGGGCCGTTCGGGAAGCCGACCTGCGTCCAGTAGTCCTTGCGCCAGTGCACCGGATCCGGCGCGTACGTGTCGGCGAAGGCGAAGTACTTCTTCGTCCGCGGGTTGTACGTCGAGCGACGGCAGACGTCGGCCATCTTCCCGCGCTTCTTGCTGATCGCCTTGACGACATCCGCGTGGTTGATCACCTGGTCCTCGTACTGCGCCGGCGGGGCCAGGAACCAGAACAGGTCGTGTCCGCTCTGGGCGGCGACCTCGGCCGCGGCCCGCGCGGGGATATCCGCCTGGTTGATGTGGTCGACGATCACCTCTGTGTCGTTCGCCTGCCCCCAGCGCTTGGTGTAGACACCGTCGAACCATTTGTCGTACGCCGGCACGAAGTGGCTCCACTGCGCGATCCGCAGCGTGCCCGCCAGCTGCTTGTGCCGGTATTGCGGCGCCTTCGCCACAGCTGTCTTGGCCGCCGCTCCGCCGTAGGCAAAGACGACCGCTCCCGTGCTCGCGCGCCGAAGCAGCTCGCGCCGCGACGTGCGGCGCCCGCTCACCTCCTGCGTGTCGTCGTTGCCGGACTCGTCGTCCGCCATGTCCCCCTCCTTCCTTGATTCGTGCGTGTCACCGGAAAGCACCTCCGGTGAACCCCTGGATGAACCGGTCGAGAAACGTGTTGTAGAGCAGCGCCAGCGGAATGCTGGGAATGAGCGTCGCCGCCATCAGCGCACCCCAGTAGAAGACGTCGCCGCGAATCAGCTCGGTGTAGATGCCCGTCGAGACCGTCTTGGAAGTCGAGTTCGTGATGAAGCTCACGGCGTAGACGAACTCGTTCATCACCAGCGAGAACGAGAAGATCACCACGGTCAGGATTCCCGGGACCGAGATCGGGATGATCACGCTCACGAGCGTGCGAAGACGCGAGGCTCCGTCGACCATCGCCGCGTCTTCCATCTCCTTCGGGATCGACTTGAAGAAGCCCATCAGCAGCCAGGTCGAGAACGGGATCGTAAAGCCGGGGTAGACGAGCATCAACGAGCCGAGCCGATCCTGAAGATGCACCTCGGCGATCACACGCGACAGCGGCAGGAAGAGCAGCGTCGGCGGCACCAGGTACACGAGGAAGATCCCCACGCCCATGCTCTGGCCCCAGCGCCCCGAGAGCCGCGCCAGCGAATAGCCCGCCGGAATCGAGACGAGCAGCGTGAACAGCACCACGACGATCCCGACCATGAGCGTGTTGACGATCCAGCGGACGTACTGGGTATCGCTGAAGAGGAAGCTGTAATTGTGGACTGTCGGGGATCCCTTGCCGAAGCCGAATGGCACCTGCTGCGTGTTGTAGAGATCCTGGTCGGTCTTCAGCGAGGTCTGGAGCATCCAGTAGAACGGGAACGCGAGCACGATGGCGAACGGCCCGACCGCGAGGTACGTCCAGAAGTTGTTGTAGGTGCGGTGAGCCCTCATGCTCAGCTCACCTCGACCCGCTTCGCGGCCCAGAGCATCAGCACCGTGACCACGGCGAGCACCGGCAGCAGGTAGAGCGCGACCGCAGCGCCCGGCCCGAGCGAGCCGGAGCTGATCCCCGTCTGGAAGGCCCACATCGGCAGGGTCTGCGTGCTGTTGAACGGCCCGCCTCGGGTGAGGATGTACACGACGGCCATGTCGGTCGCGGTGAAGACGATCCCGAACAGGACGGCGATCAGCGCGATCGGAAGCTGCAGCGGCAAGGTGACGTACCACAGCTTGCGCAGGCCGACGGCGCCGTCGATCCTCGCTGCGTCGTCGACCTCGGTCGGGATCGAGGCCAGGCCGGCGATCATGATCACGGTCGCAAACGGCAGCAGCCGCCACGCGTGGACGGTGATGATCGCCGCCATGGCGAGACGGGGCTGGCCGAGCCACTGCGGCGGGTTGAACTTGTCGACGAGGTGCCCGTGGATCAGCAGCCAGTTGAGCACGCTGAACAGCGAGTCGAAGATCCACAGCCAGCCGATCGTGCTCAGCGCAACCGGGGCGGCCCAGGGCAGGAGCACGAGAAAGCGCACGAACCACTTCCCGCGGAAGTCGCGGACGAGGAAGTGCGAGAGAAAGGCGGCGCCCACGACGATCACCGCGTTCGCGAGCACCGTGAAGATGATCGTGTTCTTGAGCGCGGTCTGGAAGTTGGGGTCGCTCCACTCGGCCGTGAAGTTGTGGAAACCGACCCAGTCGCCGTGCAGGGCGCCCGCGGTGGCGTTCGTGAGGCTGAGGTAGACCGCGAGCACGAGCGGCCCGCCCACGAGCAGCGCGATGAAGATGACGGCGGGGGCGATGAGCAGCGGCGCGAGGAACCGCCTCTGTTCGAGCAGGTTCCGGCGACGACGAGGGACAGGCCTCGCTTCCGCGGCGACCGCCATGCGCGATCTTAACTGCCCGTTTGTGCAAAGTGGAAAACGCAACGAAGGCGCAGTACGCTCTCGGCCTCCGTGGCAGCCATCCAGCTCGAGAACGTCTCGAAGGTCTACCCGGACGGGACGCGCGCGGTCCACTCGCTCGACCTGGAGATCTCCGACGGTGAGCTGGTCGTCTTCGTCGGCCCCTCGGGCTGCGGCAAGACGTCGGCCCTGCGCATGGTCGCCGGGCTCGAGGAGATCTCGGAGGGAACCATCCGGATCGGCGACGAGGTCGTGAACGACCTCCCGCCGAAGGATCGCGACGTGGCGATGATCTTCCAGAACTACGCGCTGTATCCGCACATGACCGCGTTCGACAACATGGCGTTCGCGCTCAAGCTGCGGAGCCTGCGCAAGGGGGAGCGCGAGCGGCGCGTCCGGGACGCCGCTCGGGTGCTCGGCCTCAGCGACGTGCTCGACAAGAAGCCCCGCACGCTCTCGGGCGGCCAGAGGCAGCGGGTCGCGATGGGCCGCGCGATCGTCCGCGAGCCGCAGGCCTTCCTCATGGACGAGCCGCTCTCGAACCTCGATGCGAAGCTCCGGGTCCAGATGCGCGCCGAGATAGCGCGGATCCAGCGCGACCTCGAGGTCACGACGATCTACGTCACCCACGACCAGAGCGAGGCGATGACGCTCGGGGACCGGGTAGCCGTGATGCGTCGCGGCGAGCTGCAGCAGCTCGACGTCCCGCAGACGCTCTACCGCGATCCCGTCAACCTGTTCGTGGCCGAGTTCATCGGGTCGCCCGCGATGAACCTCGTCGAGGCCGAGCTCGCACGGAGCGACGGCCAGACGTCGGTGCGGTTCGGGAGCGAGGTGCTGCACTTGCCGTCCGACGAGCTGGCGAGGCGGCCGGAGCTCGAGCGCTACGTGGGCAAGAAGCTGGCACTCGGGATTCGCCCGGAGGACTTCGAGGACGCTGCGCTCGCCGACGGCGCGATAGCGGGCGAGACGATCTCCGCGACGATCGACATCCGCGAGGACATGGGCTCGGAGATCTACCTCCACTTCATCGTCGACGCACCCCCGGTCACGACGGCCGAGGTGCAGGAGGCGGCCGAGGACCCCACCGCGCTCGAGGTGGCCACGGCGGAGGCGGCGCGCGGAGGCACACCCTTCGTGGCACGTATCGACCGGGAGTCGAGCGCCCGCGAGGGCCAGCCGGTCGAGCTCCAGGTCAGCAGGCAGCGCCTCCACTTCTTCGACCTCGAGAGCGGCCGTGCGATCGGACGTTCCGGGAGCTCTCAGCAGCCGGCGTGACCGAGCCTCGTGCGCGGATCGAGCGCGCGACCGGCGTTCCGGACCTCGCCGAGCTCCTGTCCGAGCGGGTCGCCCCGAGCGACCTGACGGCGGTTCTCCTGGACGTGGCGCGGCGGCGGGCCGCGCGCCTGGAGCCGGCCGATGTTCTGCGCCAGTACGAGCGCGACCGGTTCGTCCGGCCGGCCGAGGGAGGCACTGAGCAGACCGAACGCATGGCGCTGTCGCTGGTGCCGGACGACTTCGAGCGTGTCCATGCATCGCCGCTCGCGCCGCTCGGCTCCGGTTCGGTCCTCGCAGGGGTGAGCCAGGACTGGGCCGTCGCGACCGCCCGCGGCACCGAGGTGGTGGCGGACGTGACGAACGTGCTCGCGCTCGAGGCGGCGCTCGCGAGGCGGAAGTGGCGCGACGAGACCAAGCTGTACGCATGCGAGCGCGTCGTGCGACCGCAGGCGTCCGACAACCCGGCCCGGCTCGCGCACTTCCGTCTGCTCGGCCTGTGCACAGCGGGGCGCGGCGAGGCGTGGCACGACTGGGAGACACGAAACGCGACCGAGCACCTGGCGTTTTACTGGAAGCTCCTGGCCGGGCTGGGCGTCTCCGGCGCCGAGATCCGCCTCGGCGGGGGCCTCGAGGTCGAGGTCGCGGCAACGCGCGACCCTCAGGAGCGCCCGTACTACGCCGGCGGCTGGTTCTCGATCGACGTCGACGGAGCGAACGTCGCCGACGGCGGCTTCGTCGACTGGACCCAGAAGCTCCTCAGCGACCGCAAGGAGCGCTGCCTGATCAGCGGCGTGGGGATCGAACGGCTCGCCTCGCTCACGGCGTAGAATCCAGTCCATGGCGACGACCGAGACGAACTCGCAGCTGGGCCAACAGATCGTCGAGGACGCGAAGCGCTACGTCCTCTATTCCTGGTCGGTGCAGGACCAGATCAACCCGATCGCGGTCGCGGGAGCGGACGGGCGCTACTTCTGGGACTACGACGGGAAGCGCTACCTCGACTTCGCCTCCCAGCTCGTCAACGTCTCGATCGGCCACGGCCACCCGAAGCTGGTCGCGGCGATCAAGGAGCAGGCTGAGCAGCTCGCCACGATCGGCCCGCCGATGGCGACTGAGTCGCGCTCGCGCCTCGGGAAACTCCTCGCGGAGGTCACGCCCGGCGACCTTTCCATGTCCTTCTTCACGAACGGCGGCGCCGAGGCAAACGAGAACGCGATCAAGCTCGCGCGCTGGGCGACCGGGCGCCAAAAGATCGTCGCGCGCTACCGCTCGTACCACGGCGCGACCGCCGGCGGGATGACGCTCACGGGCGACCCGCGCCGTTGGGCGGCCGAGCCCGGGATCCCCGGCGTCGTACGCATTCTCGACCCCTACACGTATCGCTGTCCCGCCGGGCATCCCGACCCCTGCCCGGTCTGCACGGGCGCGCCGCATCTCGAGGAGATCCTCCAGTACGAAGGGCCTCAGACCGTCGCCGCTGTGATCCTCGAGACCGTGACCGGGACGAACGGCGTGATCGTGCCGCCGGACGGCTACCTCCAGTCGATCCGCGAGGTCTGCGACCGGCACGGGATCCTGCTGATCTGCGACGAGGTCATGGCCGGCTTCGGCCGTACCGGCAAATGGTTCGCCTGCGAGAACTGGGACGTCGTTCCGGACATCCTCACAGTCGCCAAGGGGATCAACTCCGGCTACGTGCCGCTCGGCGCCATGGTCATCTCGCAGAAGCTCGCCGACTGGGTGCGCGACAAGCCGTTCGCCGGCGGCCTCACGTACAGCGGCCATCCGCTCGCGTGCGCGTCAGGCGTCGCGTCGATCGAGGCGTTCCAGGAGGAGGGCGTCGTCGAGAACTCGGCGGCGATGGGCGAGGTGTTCGCGGAGGAGCTGCGCGGGCTCCAGGATCGCCATCCGTGTATCGGCGAGGTGCGCGGACTGGGCTGCCTCTGGGGGCTCGAGCTGGTCAAGAATCGCGAGACGCGCGAGCCGCTCGTTCCGTTCAACGGCACCGGCGAGGCGGCGAAGCCCGTCACCGCGCTGGCGAAGGCGGCGCTCGAGCGGGGCCTGTACCTCATGACGCACTGGAACGTCGTCATGGTGTGCCCGCCGCTGACGATCACGCGGGAGGAGATCGAGGAAGGGATCGCCGCTCTGGACGAGGCGCTCTCGGTCGCGGACGAGTTCACGATCTGACGGAGCTGTCTCCGCATCTCCTCTCGGTCGCGGAGAACGCGAACACGCACCAGCCGCTCGGCCCGCGCGACGAGCGGATCGAGAACGACCGCTTCGTCCTCTGGATGGGCCCGAGCGCGCATCCGAGCTGGAACGTCGCGCAACGGCTTCGCCTCGCCCCGGCGACGATCGACGGCACGCTCGAGGAAGTGCACGCGTTGCTACGCGAGCGGAGCCGGTCCGCGTGCACCTGGGAGGTCGGCAGCTCGGCCACACCGTCCGACCTGACCGAGCAGTTGCGCGCCCGAGGGCTGGTCGACGACCGGGATCCCTACGTCGTCGGCATGGTGCTCACGGAGCCGCCGCCGGCCCAGGTCGACGGCATCGAGGCCCGGGAGGTGCTCTCCTTCGACGAGTTCCGGGCCGCGAGTCGAGTGGCCGAGGAAGCGTTCGGCGGAGGTGCGGGCACCGACGACGAGCAGCTTCGCGCGCGCTACGAGGAGAACCTCGCGACCGGAGGCTCGAAGACATTCGTGGCGCTCGTCGACGGAGAGATCGTCGCGTCGGCGAGCTCGACCTACGTCGAGGGCGCGGTCACGCTCAACGGCGGCGCGGTCCTCCCCCACGCCCGCGGGCGCGGCGCCTACCGGGCGCTCGTGGCCGCGCGCTGGGCGGACGCAGTCGGGCGCGGCACGCCGGCGCTCGTCACGCAAGCGGGAGCGATGTCGAAGCCGATCCTCGAGCGCCTCGGCTTCCGCTCGGTCACCGAGATCACGATCCTCCTGGACGAGTTCGGCCCGGCCCTGTCGAACTAAGTGGCTCAGAGCCACTAAGTCTCGAGAATCGCTTGACCAAGCGCAGCAGCCTGTCCCGAAAGGCGTGCTTGTGGCTCAGAGCCAGAAAGTCCGCGAACTGTCTTGAACGGACGCTGGGACTCTAGGGGCCGAACGTGTCCGGGCCGGTCTCGTCCAGGTCGTCCGGACGCGTCTCGTCAGCGGTCTCTTCGAGCGGCGGCAGCTCGCGTTCGAGGTAGAAGGCGAGGTGGCCGTCGGTCTCGATCGCCTGGACGAGCTGCCAGCCCTTTGCGCCGAGCTCGTTGAGCTGATGCTCGGCTCGAGCCTTGGGGCCGACGCGCAGCACGTGGTACTCCCAGCGCCGCGTCGGATTGGCGTCGCGCGCCATCCGATCCTCGAGCGCCTGGATCCGGTCGCCCCGCTCTTCCTCGGTCTTCAGGAACCGCATGGCCGTCAGCCTACAAAATGCCCGCAATGAGCGACGACGGCTTCCGCGCGGCCCTGGAAGGAATCGAGGCGAACCTCGCCGCCGGCGCCAGCGTCGAGGGGATGGTCTCGCTCGCCTACGTCGCCGCCCAGCTCCTCGCCCTCGACGAGGGAGAGCTCGCCGCCGCGCGCCGGCGCGCGGTCTTCGTCCTCGCCGCGGGCGGCGATCCCCACCGCGAGCTCAGCGTCGACTCTCCGGCCGTGGACACGCTCGCGCGCGACCTGGACTCGCCGGAGCTGCGCAGCGACCTCACGCGCACCCTGCGAGCGCTCGCGGATCCCGAGCGGCTGCCCCACGTCGCCGCGGCCGCGGAGGTGTTGGCCGCGGACGAAGAGCTCGCGCTACGCACCCTCGCGTGCGCGTTGCTCGCGGAGGAGCTCAGCGCTGATTAACGGGCGCGCGCCTCCCGCCGAGGCTCACGGGTACATCGAGTAGTGCTCGCGGTAGCGCTCCAGGACCTCCGCGAGCTGTTTTGGAGGGGCTTCCAAGGTCGGGAGCGACCGGTCGAACCCGGTCCGCCAGCGCGCGAACCGCTGAGCGAGCGAACGGTGACCACGCACGGTGTAGGTGACGACCTCGACACTGCCGAACCCACCCGGCAGCCCCGTGGTGCCCAGCCGGGCAGCCCGGAAGCGCTCCACGTCGTCCCACGACTGCCGTACCGTGCCGGTGAGCGACCTGATCTCGAAGCCTTCGGGGCCGACGCGCAGCCCGAGCCGCCTTGCAAAGGGCCCGGTACCCTGCAGCGAGAACTCCCCCTCGGCATCCTCCGGAAGATGGACGGCGGGCCGCTGACGCGCCGGCTTGGGCGGCGCCGGCATTCGTTTGAGCGCAAAGTGCGCAGCAAGCGCGGCGACTCCGCCTGGGATCACGAACGCGAGCCCGCCGAGGCGGGTCTCCGTGTCGTCACCGAAGAGGATGACGGCGCCGAAGAGAAGCATCCACCCGCACGCGGCGACCAAGAGGAGCCACAGCACCAAGCGCAGGACCGACCGCCCCCTCACAGGCGGAAGAGCCTAATCGCAGAGAGCGTACGAGGAGGGCGTGTAAAAGTCAGTTGAGTTCCAAAAAGTCGCCGCGAAGGCGCATCCCACCATCGCTCTTGCGAGCGCCGCGCCGCCCGATCCCGTGGCTATTTTCGCTGCTCAGCGGCTGACGCCGACTGACCTGCTCAGTTCCGCTGAAGCGTCATCACCGCGGGCAGGCGGTTGAAGATCATCAACCCGACCGGTATCAACACCACGGTGAGACACAAGAAGTACGCGACGCCCATCACGAGAGCACAGGCCCACCATCCCACCAGCACGAACCAGAGCGCCCGCTGCCAGAAGGCCCGCTGCACCGCTGCACCCGTGCTGATTCGGATCGTGCCGTCGGCGTCCACGCCGACGTCCGTCTGAACCGAACGCGGTCGCAGAGTGAGAATGACCGGGATCTTGTTCACGATGAGATAGGCGATCGGGAGCAGGACGACCGTGAGCGTGCACAGCCACGCGAAGGCAATCGCGAGCCCGGTCAGCCACCAGCCGACGAAGAGGTACCAAATGGCGCGCACGAACAGCCCCGGGCCATGTCGGCGCTGCGTGATGACGATGTTCTGCTGAAGCACGGGCGCCGCGGCCGCGCCAGCGGCAGCAGCGACCCCGGCTCCGATCGCTCCCTCGAGCGCCTGCGCCGGTTCCACCATCGACGGCGGCACCGAACTCTCGACCCTCTCGAGATCTGACGCGCCGATTGCGGGCGATCCGCCTTGTTGTTGCTCCTCCACTTTCAGCCTCCCTGATTGACCCGCGACAGCTTCGCACTTCGCTCGCGCTGTCTCAAAGAGGTAAGGCCCGCCCGGTGGCCGGGGCCTTAATTTTTTCTACTTGAATGTGGAACTCGCCACAAAAGGAGGGCGAGTTCCAAAAGTCGCTGGAGCGGGCCATTCCATCACGATTCCTCCACGGCGACTCCACCAGCGCGCAATACCTATTTGCATTGCTCGGCGGGCGCACGGGCGACAGACCATGTAAGCGTGTCCAAGAAGAGCTTTCCCACACAAGGCCTCGCCGGTCGGATCCAGCCTCAGCATCCTCCCGGTAGGTACGCCGTGGTCATGACGTCGCGCACGGGCACGTTCGACTTGATCAGGCCGGTGCGATGCATCCACCCGCCGAAGTTCTCCCACGCCCCCTCGCTCATGCAGCCGGTGCTGCTCGGCCCCGACGTTACGAGCCCGAGCGTCGCCGGAACGCTCCGCTGGAGGAACGGAAGCTTGTACGTCGAGACCTGCTTCATGATCTGAACCCCGGCGCCCGGGTCCTTGGCGGCGGCGTCGGTCGCACGCACGTACGCCGAGATGAAGCGGCGCACCGCTGCGGCGTACTCGGGATCGGAGGAGAGCCGCTTCTTGTTCGCGAGCAGGACGAGCTCGTCGTAGCTCGGCACGCCCGCGTGGTCGACTGGGATCACGACCGGCTGCTTCCCGGTCTCCTGGGCGATCTGGATCGCCTCCACGTTGCGGTAGCCGCCGATGATGGAGTCGACCTTGTGCGAGAGCAGCGACGGCACGAGGCTGTAACCGACCGTCACGGTCTTGAGGTTGTCGATGTGGCCGAAGCCGCGGATCGTCGCGACGAGCGCGTTGTCGGTGGGGATCCCGGTGATGCCGACGGAATGGCCCTCGAGGCTCGCAGGGGTCGTGATCCCGGAGTCGCGGAGCGCGATGATCGAGTTGAGCGGCACCTGCACGATCGCCGCGACAGCGATCGCCGGGATGTGCTTCTCGGCCGCGAAGAAAACCTCGGGCTCGTACGAGATCGCGAGGTCAACCTTGTTCAGCCCGACGAGCTTGATCGGCGCGCTCGGATCCGAGGGCGCCTTCATCGAAACCTTCAGGCCGGCACGGTCGAAGTAGCCGCGCTCGAGAGCGTAGTAGAGGCCGACGTGATCGGGGTTCGGGACCCAGTCGAGCGAGAGTTTCAGCGACGCGGTCTTCTTGGCGCCGCCGGTGCTCGCAGTCCCGGCGCCGCCCTTTGAGCTTGCGCCGTGCCCGCCGCACGAGGCGGCGACGAGGCAGACGGCGAGCGCAACCGCCGCGAGCCCGGCTGTCCTTGACGATCGATTGCTCATCTCGAAACCCCCTCCGGTCCGGTGGACAAGTACCTCTACGCCGCGTCCCGCGTCGGCGCCCACGGGACGAGCAGCCGTTCGGCCAGCGACACGATCAGGAACAACCCCAGGGAGATCGCCGAGAGGATCACGACCGCGGCGATCACGCGCGCGGTCTCGAGGCTCGGCGTCGCCTGGAGCATAACGTAGCCGAGACCGGAGGTCGACCCCGACCACTCGCCGAAGACGGCCCCGATCGCCGCGTACACCGCAGCCACGCGCGTCCCAGAGAAGATCAGCGGCAGCGCCGACGGGAACTCGACCCTGCGGAAGATCCCCCAACGGGATGCGTGGAGCGTCCGCATCAGCCGGATGAGCTCCTCGTCGACCGACCGGAGTCCGTCGGCGCCGTTGACGACGATCGGGAAGAAACAGATCAGCCCGACGATCGCGAGCTTCGGCCCCGCGCCGAACCCGAACAGAATCACGAGGATCGGCGCGAGCACGACGCTGGGGATCGTCTGCGAAGCGACAAGCAGCGGGTACACGACGCGCCGCAGCGTCGGCGACAGGTGGAGCACGACCGCGAACGCAATCCCGGCAGCGAGGGCGATCGCGAAGCCGACCAGAACCTCCGTCAGCGTCGTCCACGCGTTCGAGGCGAGCAGGCTCCGATCCTCCGAGAAGTCGGACGCGACCGCCGACGGAGCCGGCAGCAGGTACTCGGGCACGTCGAACGCACGCACTGCGAGCTCCCACACGCCGACGAGGGCCGCGAGCAGCAGCATCGAGGGGGCGTAACGACCGAGGGCGCGCGGAGCCGACCTCCACGCTACCGGGTGGGACGGAGCAGAGGCACGGAGCGGCTCGGAGCTCATTCGAGCGCCGCCAGCGCCCGGTCGCGCAGCGCGACGAACTCGGGGTCGGTAACGATCTCGCGTCGCGGCCGCTGGCGCGCGAAGTCGACCTTGAACTCGACCGCCACGCGCGCTGGACGATGCGAGAGCGCAACGACGTGGTCGCAGAGATAGAGCGCCTCCTCGACGTCGTGCGTCACGAGCAGCACCGTTCGGGGCTCCTGCTCGAGTGCGCCGGCGAGCCACTCCTGCAGATCCGCGCGCGTTAGCGCGTCGAGAGCGCCGAACGGCTCGTCGAAGAGCAAGACCTCCTTCTCGGCGAGCAGCGTTCGGACGAACGCGACCCGCTGCCGCATCCCACCGGAGAGGCCGGCAGGCCGGCGCCGCTCGAAGCCGCCGAGCCCGAAGCGCTCGAACAGCGGTTGGGCCCGGCTCCGGGCCTGCGAGCGGCTGACGCCGCGATTCTCGAGCGCAAGCGCCGCGTTGTCGAGAGCCGTCCGCCAAGGAAGCAGAAGGTCGCGCTGCGGCATCAGCACGCAGCACGCCAATCGCTCTCGCGGTGCGGAACGGCCTCCGATGGACACGACTCCCGAGTCCGGCTCGAGCAGCCCGGCGACGATCGCGAGCAGGGTCGACTTGCCCGAGCCGCTCGCGCCGACGATGCCGATGCGCCTGTGCAGCGGCACGCCGAGGGTCAGCTCGTCGAGCACAGGAAGCTCGCCGAAGGCGAAGGACACGGCGTCGATCTCGACGTACGTCGAGCGTGACGTCTCATGTTGCCGCCGGAACAGGCGGTCGGTTTCCTGGGGCTCCTTCTCCTCTTGAACCGGCGTCACGCGGAGGTTCGCTCCCCTCTACCGAACGAAATCCCGAGGTCACACTACACGTTACTTTACTTTAGTGGGCGCTGCGCCCCGACGACGGAGCTTCGTCCGGTACAGGGAGCGCTTCCTCAAGACGCCATGCGCCCTCCCAGAACGCGAGCTCGTGCCGGCTGCTCTCGACGAAGGCGCGGAGCATGCGGTCCTTCCCGCCGCCGCCGAGGTCCTCCGCGACCGCGTCGACGAGCCGGCAGGCCCAGTCCGCGAGCTTCCCGTAGTCGTCGCCGGCGTAGTGCTCGATCCAGAGGGCATAGCGGTCGTCGCGAGGCGGACCGCCCTCCGCGAGCCGCTCGCCGATCTCGCGGTAGCCGACGATGCACGGCAGGAGCGCGCCCGCGAGCTCGCCGAAGTCCCCCAGCGCCGCCGTGCGAAGCAGGAAGTCGGAATACGCTCGCGTCGTCGGCGTCATCGCGGTGGACTCGAGGTCCGCTCGCGTCAGCCTCCACTTGCGCGCGAGCGAACGGTGGGCCTCCAGCTCCGTCACGAACGTCTCGTGGGCGAGGCGGGCGAACGCGGCGGCGTCCTCGGGCCGAGGGGCGCGGGCGCAGGCCAGGCCGTAGAGGCGCCCGCATTCGATCAGGAGTGCGTAGTCCTGGCCGAGGTAGTGGCAGAACCGTCTCGCGGCAAGGGTGCCGTCCCCGATCCCGCGAACGAACGGGTGCTCGAGCTGCCCGCGCCACCAAGGTTCGGCGGCCTCGCGCAGCCGTTCGCTGAAGCCTGCGCCGGAGAGCCGCGAGCCCACAGGGCAAGGATAGATCCGAGTCCGTCGTCTCTGCGGCGCCCAGAGTCACGAGAAAGTATGTTTTTTGTTCACGAGGGAAGGAGAGCACGTACCAAGATGTCGGATGGTTTCGAGACCTTCCACGAGGCCTACATCGCCTCGCTCCGATCGGTCTACGACGAGCCGCAGTTCTTCAATGCCCCGCGCGGCTTCCGAAGCCGGGAACGCCTGAGCATGGCCTTTACGATCGCGAACCCGCGCGAGCGCGTCCCGCATCTCCGCGCGCGCAGACTCAACATCGTCTTCAACTTCGCCGAGTCGCTCTGGTACCTGTCCGGCCGCGACGATCTCGAGTTCATCGCGCACTACGCTCCGACCATCCGCCGGTACTCCGCGGACGCGCTCAGCCTCGCGGGCACTGCCTACGGGCGCCGGATCTTCCGCTACGGTCGCGGCGGCCTCAACCAGTGGAGGCAGGTCGTTCGTGTTCTCCGGGATGACCCCGACTCGAAGCGCGCAGTGATCCAGATCTTCGATCCCGACGAGCTGCGCGACGAGTCGACCATCCCGCGGTAGGCGTCGCTCGCGCTCCAGTTTCTCGTCCGCGCCGGGCGGCTCCACGCCGTCGTGTTCATGCGCGCGAACGACGCCTACCGCGGGATGGTCAGCGACGTCTTCTCCTTCACCTTTCTCCAGGAGACCATGGCGTGCGAGCTCGGCCTCGACCTCGGCTCGTACCACCACCATGTGGGCTCGGTCCACATCTACGAGCCGGATCTGCCGCGGGTCGAGGCCGTCCTCGAGGAAGCAGCGGCGCCCGGGCCTGGGCCGGAGCACGGCTTTCCAGCGATGCCGCGTCGCGACAACCGGGGAGACTTTCGCGTGGTGCTGGAGTGGGAGGAGGCGCTGCGGCGGAATGCGACACGGCTCGTCCCTTCCCAGCTCGCCGCGACCGGTGTCGACCCCTACTGGCAGCAGGTCCTGATGCTCCTGGAAGCTCACCGCGAGGTGGTCGCTGACGGCAGCGTCGACGCCGCGACCTTCTCGGCCCTCGATCCCTTCTACCAATACATCCTGGCCCACCGGTGGCCGGTCGCGGAGCCGGGCCGGGCCGGCCTTTCGAGCGCGGGGCCGCGGCGGTGACCGCGGCGACCACGTCCTGGCAGGCCGACGAGACGTGTGAGGGCTTCGAGGCCTACCGCGACCTCCCGGAGCAGCTCCTCGGCTACGAAAACGTGTTCCGCGCTCTCGGACTCGACCGCGGCGGCGCCCGGGTCGTCCTCGACTACGGCTGCGGCCCCGGCAAGGTCGCGCGCCGCGCCGCCCACCGCTTCGGCGTGCGCGTCCACGCCCTAGACAGCTCGATCCGGATGCTAGAGCTCGCGACGAGGATGCGTCCCCATCCACTCGTCGAGTACAGCCTCGTCGAGGACGACCGCGCACCTTTCCTCCCCGACGGCGCCGTCGACGGAGCGATGGCCTGCTACGTGTTCATCAACACGGCACAGGAGGCGCGGATCCAGCGTGTCGCGGAAGAGGTCTTTCGAATCGTCAAGCCGGGCGGCCGGTTCGTCGTCCTCGACACGAACCCCGCGACGACCGGCGTCGAGTTCTCCACGTTCCGCTGCGGTGAGCCGGGGCGTACCTACGCCTACGGCGACCGCCGCGAGGTCCGGCTCCGGCAAGACGGCGGCCGCGACCTGGTGCTCATCGACTACCACTGGCCGAAGGACGTCTACGAGCGGGTGCTCGGGCGCGCCGGCTTCGAGCTCGTCGAGGTGCTCGAGCCCACGCTCGAGGACGTACCCGCCGAGGCTCTTGCGAGCTTCGAGGCCGAGCACGGGCCGGTGGCGTGGCGGGGCGAGCGGCACTCGCCGCCGTTCGTGATCTTCGTCGGGGCGAAACCGTGAACGCGCTTCGATCGGTGTTCGTCGCGGGGCCGTTCAAGGCGCTCGTGGACACCGCGAGCGGCGAGCTGGACCCCCTCCACAAGGCGCGAATGCTCCGTCTGATCGACTTCTTCGAGCAGCGCGGCGTCGCCGTCCACAACGCACACCGGCGGGAGGCTTGGGGCAAGGAGTTCCTGGCGCCGGAGGAGTGCACGAGGATCGACTTCGACGAGATCCGCGACGCCGACTTGTTCGTGGCGCTGCCGGGCTTCCCCGCCTCCCCGGGCACACACGTCGAGATCGGCTGGGCCTCGGCAATGGGGAAACCGGCGGTCCTGCTGCTCGAGCAGGGCCGCGAGTACGCATTCCTCGTGCGCGGCCTGCCGGCCGTCGCGCCTGCGATCCTGGTCCGGTTCGCCCACGACGACGATCTTCTCGACGGACTCGAGGCCGCGCTGGCCGTGCTGCTGCCCGGCCTGGTCGCACGGACGGGCTGAGCGCCCTCCGCTATCTCCGCACGGCCTCGAGCGGCGGCACGTCCATCCGCTCGACGACCTCACGGAAGACACGGTTCGCCTGCGTCAGGACCTCTTGCTCGTCGATCCTCGTGAACTCGCGGCCTTCGAGCACGACGTTCCCGTCGACGACGACCGTGTCCACGCAGCTTCCGTTCGCGGCGAAGACGAGGTGTGAAAGGACGTGCTCGGCGCTCCCGAGCATGAGCGGCGTGAAGAACTGGTTCCGCGTGTCGAGCAGGATCAGATCCGCCTTCTTCCCCGGCACGAGCTGCCCGGTCTCATGCTTCAGCGCGGCGGCGCCGTTGCGGGTCGCCATCCGCACCACGTCTTCCGCCTGTTGGAGGCCCGCGTCGACGCGTGCCGCCCGATGCAGGAGGGAGGCGAACTTCATCACCTCGAACATGTCGCGGCTGTTGTTGCACTCCGCCGCGTCATGGCCGAGCCCGACGTTGACTCCCGCGGCGAGCAGCTCCGGGACCCGCGCGATCCCGTTCCCGAGCTTGGCGTTCGAGCTCGGGTTGTGCGAGATGTGCGTGCCGGTCTCGCGCATCAACGCGATCTCCGGGTCGGAGAGCCAGACGCAGTGCGCCGCGACGCAGTCGGCGCCGAGGATGCCGCAGTCGTAGGCGACCTCGGTCGGCCGCCGCCCGAAGCGTTCCTTCGAGATCTCGACCTCGCTCAGCGACTCGTTCAGGTGGATGTGGATGCCTGTGCCGAGGTCGTCGGCGAGCGCGCGCGCGTCCCTGAGCAGCTCCTCCGAGGCGAGCGGCAGCCACTCGATCCCGACGTAGACCTGGACGCGGCCGTCCGCCTTGCCGTCGTTCGCCCGGAAGGCGCGCTCGTTGTCCTCGAGCGTGTCGAGGTCGTGCTCGGGCGTCGCGACGTCGTTCGACAGCACGGCGCGAATCCCGATCGCCTCGGCCGCGGCCGCGAGGCCGTCGAGGCGACGGTACATGTCGTTCACGGTCGTCACGCCGCACTTGATCGACTCGCTGTAGCTCGCGAGCGCGGCCCAGTACGCCGCCTCGTCGTCGAGAGCTCGAATCATCGGGTACCAGCACGTCTGGAGGTATTCCCACAGCGGCAGATGGTCGCTCCAGCCCTTTCCGATCGCGGTGTGGTAATGGAGGTCGACGAGGCCGGGCATGACAATCTTGTCGGTCGCGTCGATCACGCGCGCGTGCGGTCCCGCCGACGGCTCCGCCGACGAGCTGGCAGAGACAGCCGAGATGCGGTCGCCCTCCAGGACGACCTCGCCGCCGAAGTGGACGTCGCCGTCGTCGTTCATCGTGACGATGATCCCGTTGCGGATGACGATCTCGCTCATCGATCCAATCCTCCTCGAGGTCAGTGGCATTATGCCCAGGGGCAGCGAGCCGAGGCCCGCACGCCGTTCGCGCCGCCGTTAACACAGCGGCGACGGCAAGGCTCAGATCTCGAGACCGCGCTCGCCGATGAGCTGGAGATAGACCTCTTCGAGGCTCGGCCGCGACGTCCTGATCGAGGTGACGCCCGCCGCGACCAGGCGCCGCAGCACCTCTCCGGACGCTCCCTCTTCATCCACCTCGATGCGCGCCGCGCCGTCGGGCAGGGGCGTGACCGACGCGACTCCGGAGACCGCCTCGAGCTCCTGAAGCAGCGGCGCTGGCGCGCCCTCGACGTCGATGCGCTGGAGCCGCGAGACCATCGTCCCCAGAGAACGCGGCGTCGCCGTGGCGAGCAGGCGCCCGCGGTCGATCAGCGTCACCCGGTCGCACACCGTCTCCGCCTCCACCATGTCGTGAGTCGCGAGCAGGATCGTCCTCCCCTCGCCCTTCAGATCGCCGACGAGCTGTCGAAAGTCCCGCGCCGCGCCTGGGTCCATCCCGGTGGTCGGCTCGTCGAGGAACAGCACCCTCGCGTCGCCGACGAGCCCTCGCGCCAGATGCAGACGCTGCTTCATCCCGCGCGAGAACTCTTCGACCCGCTGGTTCGCGCGGTCGCGCAGACCGACGCGGCCGAGAAGGGCCTCCACGCGGCGCGCGATCTCGTCCTTCGGGAGCTCGTAGAGCGCACCCCAGTACTCCAGGTTCTGGCGCGCCGTCAGGCGCGTGTAGAGCCCACGCTCGCCGCCGAAGACGATTCCGATCAGGGGCCGCACCGCCTTTGCCTCGGACACCACGTCGTAGCCGTAGACGAGGGCGCGACCCGAGGTCGGCAAGAGGATCGTCGAGAGGATCTTCACGAGCGTGGTCTTGCCCGCTCCGTTCGGGCCGAGGAGGCCGTGCACCTCGCCGGCGGGGATCGCCAGCGAGAGGCCGTCGAGCGCGATCACGGGCTCCCGGCGGCGCGGCATGAAGACGCGCCGGATCTCCCGAACGTCGACCGCGGCTGAGCTCGCCCGCATCAAGGACCGTCAGGCGAGCTCGATCGCGCCGGTGCGCCGCCCACGCTCGCCGAACCGCTCGAACGTGGCGAGTGCCACGAGGAGCCAGGCAGCGCCGACCGCAGCCCCGAGCCCGACGTCTGCGAGGATCGACCAGGCGCTCCCCCCGGTCAGCAACACCCGCACGCCCCGCAGGCCGAACGTGAGCGGCAAGGCGTCGGCGAGCACGCGGATAGGGCCGGGATAGAAGGCGACCGGGACGTTGACGCCGGCCAGAGCCATCATCGTCAGTTGCGTCAGATTCGACACGACGTTGCGTGAGCTGGGGACGCGCAGGGTGCAGCCGCCCAGGAAGATCGCGAGCCCGTACGTCGTCAAGGCGATGGAGACGACGAGCAACGGCAAGAGCAGCACGCGCGGCCAAGGAAGGGGCAAGCCGAAGAGCACCGCCGCGGCGAGGAACGCGCCGAGCGACGAGATCACCGCGTCGGCGACGGAGGCGAGGCTGCGGCCCGCGAAGACGGCCACATGGCTCGCCGGCGCGGCGACGAGGAGCGGCAGCGTTCCGGCCGAGCGCTCCCACTGGGTGCTCGCTACCGCGACCAGTGTCCCGGACGCGGCGAGCAGCATGGCGTTGCCGATCAGCAGGTAGTGCTCGCGCTCCTCCGACCGAAGCAGCTTGCCGATGAGCGCGAAGAAGATGACCTGGGCGAGCACGCGGACATACCAGCCGGCAAGCCACGTCCGCCAGGTGTAGATGGTCTGATAGTCGTGGTAGCCGCTAAGTGCGGCATACCGGACGACGCGGCTGGTGTTCCGCAGCCGCCTCATGCCACGCCCAGCGTTCCCTCGCGCTGGAGCCGGCGCAACGTCCGGCCCAGCACGAGCATGCCGACGACCAGCCCGAGAAGTCCGAGCGCGCAGATCATCGCCAGCCGCAGCGGGACTCCGTGCACGGCCGCCGGACGGAGCGAGGCGCGCAGAAGATCGGCGCTCCAGGAGAGGAAGACGGCGCTGCTCAGCGGCCGGACCCACCCGGGCAAGAGCGAGACGGGGACGAAGACGCCGCCGAGGACGTAGAAGGGGTAGCCGAGTGAGTTCTGAAACGTCCGCGCGCTCCGCGTGAGGACGAAGAGCGTCGCCATGACGAGCGCCGTGCCGGAGACCGCGAACGCCGTGGCCGCGAGGGCGAGCACGAGTGGGATTGGGTGGTAGACGTGGACCCCGGCTCCGAAGACCAGCCGGCCGACGAGGAGCGCCTCGGGCGCTGCGACCAGCGAGACGACCGTCACGGCGAGCACACGTGCGAACACGAGGCCCGTGAAGCTCGCCGGCGTGGCGAGCACGGGCTCGACCGTCCCCAGCCAGCGCTCTTCGGCCACGATCTCGCCCGACGCGAACAGAGACAGCTGCCACAATGCCATCAGGACGGGAGCGAGCAGCGCAGAAGCAACAAGGTCGGCGCGCCCGGCCTGATGCACGACGGCGAAAAAGACGATGACGAACATTGGCACCGTGAGAAGAGGCATCAGATGCGTCGGGTCGGTGAGGAGGAGCCTCACCTCGAGCACGAACGCAGCGCGGAATCCTCGCACGCGGGCATTGTGGTCGAGCGAGCCCCGCCGGTGCCGATGAAGGTCCTCAGCGGCGAGCTCCGCTCAGGCATTCCGCTCTACGTTGTCGAGGACGTGGCGCCCGCCTTCGTCTCGTCCGTCGTCTGTTGCCTTCGCTTCGGGGCGCGTCACGATCCACCGCGGAGGGGTGGGATCACGCACTTCCTCGAGCACCTGCTGCTCCGCGATCGGCCGGATCGGCCCTCGTTCACGCGCCGGATCAACGAGCTCGGCGGCGAGGCGAACGGCCTCACCTCGAAGGAGGAGCTCGCCATCTACGCTCGCGTCCCGTCCGATTCGCTTGCGCAGGCCTTGACGGCGGCCGCCGACTGTCTCACGGCGCGCGAGCTGCCGCTCGACGAGCTCGAGCTCGAGCGCAGCGTGATTCTCGAGGAGCTGGAGCAGGCGCAGGGCGATCCGTCGGACGCGATCCACGACCTGGCCTACGAGAGCGTCTTCGGCCGGCACACGCTCGCCCGGCCGCCCGGCGGCTCGCTCGAGTCGGTCCGGGCGATCGGCGCGCCGGACATCCTGCAGCTTCGCGAGGAGCGAGTCCACGCCGGGACGATCGCGATCTGCGTCGCGGGCGGCGCCTCGCTCGCCGAGGTCTCCTCGCTGCTCGACACCACTCCGCTCGGCGAGGTCGGCGGGAACGGGTGGCTGCCCTCGGCGGAGCCCCCGCCGGACCTGCGTGCTCTCGACGCGTCGGCTCCGCCGCAGCTGCGGTCGATCCGCTCGGACTACGCGTTCGTGGCGCTCGCCCTCCCCGGCTTCTCGTACTCCGACCCGCGCGAAGCGGCAGCGGACGTGATCGGCATGCTCGTCGCGGGCTCGACGAGCTCGCTCCTCTACCGCGAGGTGCGCGAGCGTCGTGGGCTCGCGTACGCTCTCGGCGGCTGGCACCGCCCGTACACGGACACGGGGTTCTTCCGCACGACGATCGGCCTCACCCCCCAGCGCGCGTCCGAGGTGATCGAGGTGTCGCTGGAGACAATCGCACAGCAGGTCGCCGCGGGCTGGACGGAGGCCGAGGTCGAGATCGGCAAGCGGCAGGTCGTCGGCGAGGCGCTCCTCGGACTGGAGAGCTCGGCCGACAGCGCGCTCGCCGTCGCGCGCACTCGGTTCGTCGGCGACGTCGAGGGCTGGACGCCGCTCGAGTACACCCGCACCGTGGCCGCGCTGACGGCCGGAGAGGTGAACGAGCTCGCGGCCGACTGGCTGGGAGACGGGCTCGTGACGTCGGGAATCGGCGGGTTCGATGGCGCGTAGCCCCGCCCGCGCCCACGTAGGTCTTCCCCCTGCGCTCGGACCGCTCGCCGAGGACGGCTTCCTCTTGATCGTGGACGACCGCCCGGTCGTCGCGGGAGCCTCCGACGATCCGCTCCTGCCGACGAGCGACGCCTGGGTCCCCTGGGTCGACCCCGGCCTTACGACAAGCGCGGAGTCCCTCGGACGTGTCGTGGACGCCGTCGTCGCCGAGGTGCGCGGCTGCGACCGGATCGTCGTCCGGCTCCCGCCCGACGTCGTCCACGCGCCGGAGCGGGCGGGCTTCGAGCGCCTGACGAGGTACGTCGCCAAGAAGCCCTCCCCGGCGACCCCTGGCCCGGCGGAGTGGACCGTGCTTCCGTTCGCGGAGGAGGACCGGCCGTTCGTCCACCGCCTCCTCGTCCGAGCCATCGTCGACGGCTACCGCAGCGGCGGCTTCGTCGTCTCGGAGGAGGCCGCGCAGGCCCACGTCGAGCTGGATTTCGCGTCGTTCTCGGAAGCCGGGCCGGTATCGGCGTACGTGGCCTTCGAGGACGGCCGGCGAGTCGGGCACGCAACGTGGCTCCACGGGGTGGCCGACGACGTCACGGGCGAGCTCTTCGCCGAGGTCTTCGACGTCTTCGTGGTTCCCGAGCATCGCGGCCGCGGCATCGACCGCGCGCTCGTGCAGGCGGTCGACGCCGCAGTGGCGCCCCTCGGGCGCCGGTCGCTGGGGCACATCGTCTGCGAGCCGGACGGCCGCGACGCGCGGGTATTGGAGAAGCTCCAGGCGGGCGGCTGGCAGGAGGCGTACGTCCTGTGGCACAAGCGCCTCGCGCGCTGAGCCTTGTGGAGCTGCGACGGTTCGAACGACTCGGCGACCTCGTGCAGGCCTGCCTGTCGATCGACGGCGGGAGTGCGAGCGAGCCGGAGGAAGCGCTCCTAGCGCGCGCGCGCGAGTGGCCTGCCAAGCTCCTCCCCACGCTCCTGAGCGCGTGGAGCCACGAGGGGCGCGAGCTCGGCGAGGATCTCGCGGACGAGCTCGAACGTCACCGGGAACGCGCCCGTCGCTACGCGGCCGTGGCCTCCGCCCTCCGAGAGAGCCACCCGAACCTGATCGCGATCAAGGGAACGAGCATTGCCGAGGCCTACCCGCCGCCGCTCGTCCGGCAGACGAACGATCTCGACTACGTCGTCACCGACAGCGATGCCGTCTGGCGTGCCGCCGCCTTCCTTCAGGACAGCGGGATGAAGCTCGCGAGCGCGACGCTCGTGCGGATCGGCGACGCCCTCCATCCCCTCGTCAGCCTCGAGCGCGACGACGCCGATCCGGTGCTCGGCGTAGAGTCGGTCGAGCTCACGAGCGTCGGCTGCTTCGGGAACTTCTGCAGCGTCGGCGCTCGGCCGGTCGAGCCCTCGCTGCTAGAAGGCCGCGCCGGCGCCCTCGCGACAGTCGTCGCGGAGGGCTTCGAGCGGCCGTTCGGCGCGCGCGACCTCCTCGACGCGTACGTCCTGCTCTCCGGCGACCTCGACCGCGGTCGGCTCCGCCACATCCTCGAGCGGTGGTCGCTCGAGCCGGAGTTGCTCTCGCTCCTCGTGTCGCTTCGGCGCGCGGGCCTCGTCGACGCGATCCCGCGGAGCGTCCGGCAGGCAGCGGTCGCGTCGAAGTCGAGGCGCGTCCTCCGAGCCTCCCTCAACCATCTCGTCCCCACGGCCGCCGTCGGGCGCGCGCAGCGTCGCGCGGTCGTGCACGAACGCACCGAGGGTGCGATCCTGCGACAGCTAGGGCGCATCCTCGTCGTGCGGCCGGCGGAGGCGCTGCGCGCGGGACTTCCGCTGTGGGGGCTCCAGGTCGACGAGCGCCGGCATCAGCGGACGGACTTCGAGTCGCGGCGCGACGTCTTGTTGGCGCGAACTCCCGCCGGCTCCTTCGCCTTCGTCGCGGGACGGGAGGTTCGCGAAGAGTGGCTGGAGGCGCCGACCGCGGAGGGCGGGTCCTGACGGACGTGGGACGGGCGCCCGCAGGGCGGGTCGCCCGTCCCTTCCGCAACTAGCGGGCGCCCTTCTTCACCAGCTTCGGGCGAAGAGTCACCGCGTGCTTGCGGTCCATGCCTTCACCTCCTTCCGTAACGCCGACGAACTACCGGCAGAGATTACCCCTTGCCTCGGGATGGCAGACATTATTTCCGAATGTGAGGACGTCGCCGTCCGGAAGTAGAGACCGTTGCTCTATACTCCGCCGCCGCCGACGATCCCCTAGGAGGCACATGGAACTCCGGCAGCAGCGAGAGGTCGGCCGCCACCTTCGTCTGAGAGAGCTCCTCGTCGGCATCGAGGGCCTCGCCTTGCTTCGACAGCTCTCCGAGGGAGACGACGACGCCGCCCGGGCGCGGATCGACGAGATCCGCAAGCTCGCGGCCGCGGACGACTCTGCGCTAGGCGATGAGGTCCCCGTCGTCGAGGTCGGCGTGCTCGACCTGTACCGGGTCTGGTCGGCCACGTACGACGATTCCAGCCGGCCGATCCGCCTCATCGAGGAGCCGGTCGTCTGGTCTCTCCTCGAGCAGCTTCCGCCGGGCCGAGCTCTGGACGCCGCCTGCGGGACGGGACGCTATGCGCGGCTGCTGGTCGAGCTCGGTCACGAGGTGATCGGAGTCGATCTCTCGCCGGAGATGCTCGCGAAGGCACGCGCCGCGGTGCCCGCGGCCCGCTTCGAGGTCGGAGACCTCCGAAGCCTCCCCGTGGAGTCGGCGAGCCTGGACCTGGCCGTCTGCGGGCTCGCGCTCGACCACGTCGAGGACCTCGTCGCTCCGCTCGCCGAGCTCGCCCGCGCCGTGCGCCCCGGCGGCGACGTGATTCTTTCGGACGTCCACCCGGTCGTCTCCCTCCTCGGCGGCGCGGCGCACGTGCAGCTTCCTGACGGGAGCCGCGGCTTCGTCCGCAACCACGCCCACCTGCACAGCGACTACCTGGACGCCTTCGGCCGGGTCGGGCTCGAGCTCCGGCGTTGCCTGGAGCCGCCCTACACCGTCGAGGCGCTCCGCTTGAAGCGGACGGCGATGACGCGAATCCCGGACGCGACGAAGGCCGCATACCTCGGTCTACCGGCGGCGGTGGTCTGGCACCTGGTTCGCTCCTGACAAGGAAGTCGCCCTATACTGGCAAGCCGTGGGGGACGTATGACGAGCTGCGACGCCCCGGAGGGTCATACTTCGGGAAGAAAATGTCGACGGTAGGGGCAGCACCACCGAAGCCGGCGCAGGCGCCGCTTCCGCGGGCCTACACGGAGCCGCCCACGCTCCGGGCGGAGATCCGCCGCCTCAAGGAGACGTCGTTCCCGGTCAGCGCCGGCACCGCCCTCGCAGACCACGCGCTCGGCTTCGGCCTCATCGCCCTGGTCGTGCTCTCATACGCGCGCCTGCCGTTCGCAGCGGCCGCCGTGGTGAACGTCCTCGCGCTCGTCGGCATCGCGCGCGCCCAGCGCGGCCTCGAGTGCCTCGTCCACGAGGCCTCGCATTACAACTGGAGCCGTCGCCGGCGCCGTCTCAACGACCTCGCGGCGAACCTGCTCGCAGCAATTCCTGTGTTCAGCACCGTCGGCCGGTATCGCGTCGGGCACTTCATCCATCATCGGATGAAGGGCGCGGAGGAGGACCCGTGCCTACGGAGGTACTCCGAGCTCGACCTCGAGGCGCTCGACCGCAGCCGGCTGCTCGGCTTCGCGGGCGGGATCATACGACGCCTGCCGCGCTACATCGTCGGCTGGTGGATCGCGATCCGCACGACGCCTTCGACGGCGGTCAAGGCGCTCGCCTGGCACGGGCTCGTGATCGTCCTTCCGGTCGCGCTTGTCGCAGGGCCGTCGCTCGCGCTCTTCGTGTGGGGCGAGTGGATGGGCGCATTCGTCCTCGTGCTGCCGGTGATCCGTCTGATCGGTGAGGCCGACGAGCACAAGTACAGGGGCACGGACAACGTCTTCGACGCGACGATGATCAACGACGGCCGGCTCCTCGGGCTCCTCATCCACCCGCACAACGACGGCTACCACCTCGTCCACCACCTGTGGCCGAGCGTCCCGCACCACAAGCTTGGGCGCCTGCACGCGCTCCTCGAGGAGACCGACCCCGAGCGGTATGCCGCCCGGGTGCGGCGGCGCGGACGGGTTCTCGAGGATCCGCCGCCTCTGCGGACGCCGAGCGGCCGCCGCTAAAGTGGTCCGGCAAGGCCGGCCGGCGGAGCTCGAGCTCGTCGTCGATCCGGAGGTCGTCGCGCGCTTTCCGGAGGTCCAGGCCGCGGCGCTCGTGGCCACCGGGCTCGGCGCGGCCGGCGGCGGCTTCGCCGAGGCGGGCCGCGCGCTCCTGGCGCAGGCGGCCGAGGCGGTGCGCGCGGCGTTCCCGGCGCCGGAGGACGTCGTCCGCGACCCGCGCATCGACGGCTGGCGGCGCGCAATCCGTTCGTGCGGCCTGAGCGCCTCCGACGTCCGCTCGAGCGCGGAGCAGCTCGTCCGCCGCCTGCTCCGGCACGACGACCTCGGTGCGGCGCTTCCGCTCGTGCAGGTCTACTGCGCCCTCTCGGCGAAGCACGTGGCTCCGCTCGGGGCCTACGACGTCGACCGGCTCCCTTCGAGCACGCTCGCGATGCGCCCCGCCGTCACGAGCGACTCGTTCGAACCGCTCGACGGCGCGGCGAGCCGTTTCCCGCTCGATCCTCGCGTCATCGTCTACGGCGTCGATGGCGAGGTCGTCTGCTGGGCCTTCAACCATCGCGACTCCGCCCGTACGGCGCTTCGTGACGACACGGCCCGCGCCGTCTTCGTCGCGGAGGCCGTGACGGCCGACCAGCGCGCGCCGCTCGCCGCCGCCCTGGACGACCTTCGCGACGTGCTCGAGCGCCACGGAGCCCATGTCGGCCCCGTAGAGGTCGCCGACGGCGGGCGTCCGCGAGTCTCGTTGGCGGCGCCGTGAGCGCGCCGGACTCCGTCCCCGTCGACCTCTTCGGCCAGATGAATGCCTTGGCGGCGAGCCTCGACGCCGTCAACCTCGGACACGGCTACGCGGAGGATCCGGCGCTCGACGTCCTCGTCGAGGGTGCCGCCGCCGCGATACGCGAGGGCCGGAACCACTACTCGCCCTCCGAGGGGTTGCTGGAGCTCCGCGAGACGCTCGCGCGGCGGTGCGAGCGCCGGGGACTCTCCTACGAGGTCGAGGAGATCACGGTCACGGCGGGGTGCTCCGAGGCGCTCGCCGCGGCTCTCATCGCGGTCGTCGAGGCGGGATCGGAGGTCGTCACGCTCGAGCCGTTTTACGATCTGTACCCCGACATGGTGGAGTTCGCGGGCGCCCGCCTCGTGCCGGTTTCGGCACCGGAGCTCGGCGGGTCGGCCGATTCGCAGGCCGCGCTCGTAGAGGCGGTGTCGGCGGCGATCACCCCGGCGACGCGCGCGCTGCTCCTCAACAGCCCGCACAACCCAACGGGGCTCGTCCTTTCGCGCGCCTCGCTCGAGCGACTCGGGGCGCTCGCGATCGAGCACGACCTCGTCGTGCTCGCGGACGACGTCTACGAGGAGCTGGTCTACGACGGCGAGCACATTCCGATCGCGGGGCTGGACGGGATGCGTGCGAGGACGATCGCCTGCTCGTCTGTCACGAAGACGCTCTCGATGTCCGGCTGGCGCGTGGGTTGGGCCTACGCCCCGCCGGAGCTGACGGGCCCGCTCCGCGACGCGCACCGGGCGCTCACCTTCTGCGCGCCGACGCCTCTTCAGGCGGCCGTCGCAGCAGCGCTCGAATGGGCCGACGAGACCGCGTACTTCAACCGCCTGCGATCGGATTACGCCGCGCGCCGCGACCTCCTCGTCGAAGGCCTGCGAGCGGCGGGCCTCGAGGTGGTGTCGCCCTCAGCCGGCTATTTCGTCGTCGCGGACGTCCGGAGCTGGTCGGGCGGGATGGACGTACGCGAGTTCGCGGTCCGGCTCGCGCACGACGCCGGCGTCGTCGCGATCCCGCTCACGACGTCAGTGTCGAGCGAGGAGGCCGGCCAGAACCTGCTGCGATTCGCGTTCTGCAAGTCCGAGCCCGCTCTGCGCGAGGCCTGCCGGCGGCTTCGCCGGTACGCCGAAGCCTCGCGCTAGCCCGACTCGTCCGCGGTCGACCAGGCGGCAGAGATGGTGATCGGCTCGAGCGAGGCGAGGTCGATCTCGATCAGGCGCGGCCCGCCGGCGCCGAGCGCGCGCTCGAGCGCGGCGCGGAACGCTTCGGCGCTCGTGACGGCCTCGGCCTCGATCCCGAAGGAGCGCGCGAGCGCAGGAAAGTCCGGCGGCGCGAGGTCGACGCCGATGCGGCGGCCGGTGGAGCGGTCCTGGAGGGTCCGCAGCACGCCGTAGCCGGAGTCGTTGAAGAGGCAGATCGTGACCGGCACTCGGTGCTGCACAGCGGTCGCGAGCTCGCCCAGATTGAGCATGAAGCCCCCGTCGCCCTGGATCACGAGCGTCTGCAGGCGTGTGCCGAGCGCAGCGCCGATCGCGAGCGGGAGCCCGGGGCCGATCCCGCCGGAGGTCGGCCAGATCGAGGTCCGCGGCTCGTAGATCGGCAGCAGCCGGTCGCCCCACATGTACGCCGGAACAGTGGCGTCGCGAACGACGATCGCGGAGCGCGGCAAGAGCTCCCGGATCGCGTCCATGATCGCCGCATGGTCGCGGCCAATGAGGGCTCGGCCCTCAGCCTCGACTTCCTCGCGCGCCTTCCTCGCGCCCTCCGCGTAGCTCGGGTCGGCATTCGAGGGCGGCAACCGCTCGAGGATTCCGGCGACGCCGAGGCAAGCGTCGCCCACGAGTGCGAGCTCCGGCGCATAGCTCCGGCCGATCGCGCCCGGATCGGCGTCGAGTTGGACGAGCCGCGACGGCAGCGGCAGCGTCCAGCCGGCGGTTTCGTCCTCCTCGAATCGCGTCCCGACCGCGAGCATGACGTCCGCACGGCGGAGCACGTCCGCGAGCGCCGCCGCCTGCGCGTTCGCCCCGAGCGCGAGCGGGTGGTCCTCCGGGATCGAGCCGCGTCCCTGGACCGTCGTCACAACAGGCGCCGCCAGCCGCTCCGCGAGCTCCACGAGCGCCGGCGAGGCGCCGGCCGTCACGACCCCGCCGCCAGCCCAGAGGAGCGGCCGGCGTGCGGCGGCGAGCGCATCGGCAGCGCGCTGGAGGAGCACCGGGTCGGGCGCGAGGCGCGGCGTCAGGGTCGGCTGGGGGATCGAGACGTCCGCTGCGGCCTGCTGGACGTCGATCGGGATCTCGACTGCGCCGGGCTGCGGCCGACCTGCGGTCACGGCGGCGGCGACGCGGAGCACGGCGGCCCCGACGTCCTCCACGCGCCGGACGGACTCGGTCGTGCGCGTGACGGCGCCGAGCAGGTCGAGCTGCCGCTCGGCCTCGTGGAAGCAGCCTCGATCGGCGCCGTAGTGAGCCGACGCCACCTGGCCCGTGATCAGGAGGACGGGAGACGACGCCACCGACGCCTCGTACAGGCCGCTGACGGCGTTAGCGGTGCCGGGACCCGTTGACGCGATCGCAACTCCGAGCTCGCCCGTCGCGCGCGCATACCCGTCGGCGGCGTGGACTGCTGCCTGCTCGTGGCGGACACTCACGACCTCGATCGAGCCGTCTCGCGCCAGCGCGTCGTAGATCGGCAGGTTGTGGACGCTGACGATGCCGAAAACGTGGCGTACCCCCGCAGCCCGCAAGGCGGCGACGACCGCCTCGCCTCCGGTCAGCCGCGTCACCTCGCGCCGCTTTCCCGGGGCTCCCCCCGACCGAGCAGGCCGAGGATCTCGCCCAGAGCCTCGCCGGCGGTCGACACGGCGTGCTCGAAGAGCGGGCGGTAACGGTCGTCCTCCTCGTCGTCCGCACTGCGGGCGGCAGCGGCCGCGGGATCGACGTTGCGGTGTGCCGAGCGCGCTGCAAGCCGCTCGGCGACTACGTCCGCAGGCACGGCGAGCCAGACGGGCATGAGCCGGGGCTGGACCGCGTGCAGGAGAAGCGCCTCGTAGGGGCGGCAGACGGTCACTGCGCGATCCTCCCCCCGGCATAGCCGGGCGAAGTCGGCGGCGGCCCACGCATGCCAGCTCCCGCCGAAGAGCATCGGAGCGGTGAGCTCTCCCGAGGCGACCGCGGCGAAGAACTCATCCGGCTCCACGTGGCCCGTCGCGAAGTCCGCCTGGTCGGCAACCCGCGTCGTGACGTGCAGCGGTGCCCAGAACCCGTGCCGCTCGACGAGCCGGCGCTGGACCCACGTCTTCCCCGAGCCCGACGGCCCCACGAGGAGTGCGCCGGACGACCGCGCGCCCGTCACAGGCCGAGGCGCTCGAAGGCAAGGCGCACACGGTCGAGCCACCACGCGACGCGCTCGGCGGTCAGCCGGTCGGCCCCGGCCGGACGCTGGACGAGCTCGTGCGCGAGGTACGCCACCTCCCCCATCGCCGCCTGGAACACGAACGCGAGGTCGAGAGCCTGCGCGTCGAGCGGCACGCCGCTCGCCCGCGAGTACCTTTCGATCAGCTCCGCGGGTTCCGCGTCGCACCACAATGTCGCGTCGCAGACGAACCAGACGATCTCGAGCTCGGCCGGGCCGGCACACGCGAGCGCCCAGTCGACGATGACGATCGCGCGCCCGCCCGCGCCGAGGTTCGGCAGGCGCACGTCACCGTGGAGCAGCCGGTGCGGCTGCTCGGCGATCCGCGCGAGGAGCGGCGCCGGGTCCTCGACGCACGAGAAGACCGCGTCGACGACGTCGGCCGCCGGCAGCTCCGCGAAGGTCTGCCACATCCGGGGAAGAGTCTTCGGGATCGTGTCGGGCTCCCGCCATGCGACGTACGCCTGCAGCGGCGAGAAGATCCGCAGGCGGTCGGCGCAGGTGCAGAGCATCGGCAGGTCGTCCCGTAGCTCCGGCGCGTGGAGCCTGCTCAGCGCGTCCAGGACGGTCACCGCGTGCCTCGACGGGTCGCGCCCGAACGCCTGAAGCGCCGGCTCGACGTCCCGCATCACGAGCAGCCAGCCGTCCTCGACCTCTCGCGCCGAGACGACAGGGCACTCGACCTGCGGGGGCAGCGAATCGTAGACGCCCGCGTGCCACAGCAACGCCTCCCGCCCCGGATCTCGCGTCGCCCGCATGAGCCAGTCGCTCGCAGGCCTCACATGCTTCACGACTCGCGTCGTGCCGTCGCGCAGCCGCACGCGATAGACCTGCGCGCCGGACGAACCCTCGTGCATCGACTCGACGTCGGTCGTCTCCGGCAGCGCTTCGAGGAGGAGCTCCCGCGACGCTGGCCGCGCGTAGCGCGGCCGCGCGGGGTAGACGACGTGCAAGCTCACTCGGCCGTCGCCGTCGACGTGGACGAGATGCCGCTCGGCGATCTCTTCGCCGTCGCCTGCCGCGCGAGGGCGCTGGACGTCGATCTCGTAGCCGCCCTCCGAGGCGACGACGCGCCACAGCGAGAGCGGCGACGCTCCACGGAGCGCCGAGCCGAGCTGACGCGCGCTCGCCGCGCCGCGCGCCTGCTCGCACGCGCCCGTGAGCCAGCTCTCGAGGATCGCGTCGTCGGCGTACCAGCCGGCGAGGTCGTCGAACCGGCCGGCCGCGAACGCGTCCCGCAGGGCGCGGTCGAAGGACGGCGCCGGCGTCGAGCGCGCGCGACCGGCTATCGGTCGGCCGGCAGCGGCCGGTGCGTCCCGCGTGGGCTGCCCATCATCGATACGACTCGAGCTCGCCGCCCCGCCGGATGTCGAGCGTCGCGCAGTGGAACCCGCCGCCGATGAGGCGATCGTAGCTCAGCTGGAGGGGCAGGACGTCGATCCCGTGGTGCTCGAGCGCTCCGATCAGCGCCCGTTGGCGCCGGTCGACGATCGCCAGGTCGGGACGCACCATGAGGATGTTCATGCCGATCCAGACGGACGAGAAGGAGTGCGTCCCGGGGATCTGCGTGTCGACGAGCTCCGGACACCACACCTTGTCCCAGCTCCTGAGGAACGGCGGCAGCTTCGAGTCGTCGACGCGCGCGGGATTCAGGAGCACGAGCCCCGGCCGCAACGGGACGATCGTCGTGTCGATGTGATCGTTGACGTTGAGGTCGCGGCAGACGTGCACCGTGAACGCCGAGCCGAGCGTCGACTGGAGCCAGCGCGCGCCCAGCTCGTTGCCGGAGTCGGAGACGTAATACAAGACGTCGGCGCCGAAGCGGACGACGTTCGCCGCGTCGAAGGCCGGCTCGTGCTCGAGCAGGCGACGTCCCGAGGGCCGGCGGGGGTCGTAGAGCTCGTCCCGGAGGCGCGGGCGCGGCGCCGAGATCCAGCGCGCGCCGCTCGCGAAGTACTCGAGCTCGAGGGTGCGCAGCGACAGCGCCTTGAGGTGCTTCGCTCGCGCCGGCATCGGCGCCTCGATCATCAGGTCACCGACGACCAGGATCGAGTCCCGCGGGCAGTACTCGTAGAAGCCGTCCGTCTCCCAGTCCGGCGTGGCGAGGACCGCGCCGGCGTCGAATGGATCCGGTCGTCGAACGGACACGCCGAGCGCCTCGAGCTCCTCGCACAGGCGGCTGAGCTCCTCCTCGGTCCGCTCGATCGCCTCGCGGGGGAACGGCCCCGACGGGATCTCGGACGGCCTGCCGCACTCGTGGAAGTGCACCGCGAAGAGGCTCCAGTCCGGCCGCGAGATCCGCGCACCGATTGCGGAGCCGACCACGATCTCCTCGAGCGGGTCCCACTCGTTGTAGGACCTGACGAGGCTAGTCCCTGCCGGACTGGGCGCGACGCTCGACGGATTCCACCCCTCCACGGCGACGGTTTCTTGCTCCTGCACCCGCGAACCCCCGTCTCAACTTGACGCTTGACCAGCCACCGACAATCATACGCGCTCCAAGAGGGGTGTCAGGATCGACGACGAGGCGCAACGACTGTCAGCGCGCCGAAGAATCTTCCGCGGAGGCCAGCCACATGACAGACGATCTCGTCATTCTCGGCGTCAACAGCGTCTATCACGAATCATCGGCCTGCGTCGTCCGGGGCTCCGAGGTCCTCGCCGTCGCGGAGGAGGAGCGACTTAACCGCAGGAAGCACGCGAAGACCGCCGAGGTCGACAACGCGGACGAGGTCCCTGCCGAAGCGATCGCAGACTGCCTGCGCCGGGCCCGGCTCGCGCCGAGCGACATCGACCAGGTCGCCTATTCGTTCGACCCGTCGCTCCGGCGCCCCTTCCCGGCGGAGCCGACGACGCCGGGCTCGTGGGGAACCGCCGAGGGCGAGGAGCGCTTCCTTGCGGCGCTCGCACGCGTTCCCGACGCGGTCAGCGAGGCGCTCGGGCAGGACGTCTCGGACCGCTGGGTCTGGGTCGACCACGAGCTCGCGCACGCGAGCAGCGCGTACTTCGCCTCGCCGTTCGAGGACGCCGCCGTCCTCAGCCTCGACGGGATCGGCGAGCAGTCGACCGGGTTGCTCGCACACGGCCACGGCACGGAGCTCGAGGCGATCGAGCACATCCTGTATCCGAACTCGCTGGGCTTCGTCTGGGAGAAGATCGCGAAGTTCGTCGGCCTCGACGAGTACAGCGCACCGAAGCTGATGGCGCTCGCGGCGTTCTCGACGCCGGACCGGTTCCGCGCCGACTTCGAGGAGCTCATCTCGTCGAGCGACACGGGATTCGAGGTCGACGCCGATGTATTCCGGTTCCGGGTCGAGGACTATGGCGCACTCGAGGAGCGGTTCGGCCCGCCGCGCAGCCTCGTCGAGCCGATCGATGGACGGGACGCCGCGGTCGCAGCAGCGCTCCAGTCGAGGACGGAGAGCGTTCTCTTCTCGCTCGCCGACTACCTCAAGGAACAGACCGGGTCCGACAACCTCTGCCTGGCCGGCGGCGTCGCTCTCAACTGCGTCGCGGCCGGCCGCCTCCTCGAGCTCGGGCCGTTCGAAGGCGTTTTCGTGCAGCCGCTCGCGCACGACGGCGGCACCGCGCTCGGCGCGGCGCTCTGGGTCGCGCACACGTACGGCGGCGCGACCGGGCGCTACGTGATGGTCGACCCCTACCTTGGCCCGGCGTTCGACGACGCCGCAATCGAGGCCGCCGTCTCCGCCGCCGGCGTGCAGGCGAGACGCGTGGAGTCGCCGGAGGCGGAGGCGGCCGAGGCGATCGCAGACGGGCGCATCGTGGGGTGGTTCCAGGGCGCCGCCGAGGTCGGCCCGCGCGCGCTCGGCAACCGCTCGATCCTCGGCGACCCACGCCGGCCGTGGACGAAGGAGCTGATCAACCTGAAGGCGAAGCACCGCGAGTACTTCCGCCCCTTCGCGCCCAGCGTGCTCGAGGAGCGCGCGGCGGAGTGGTTCGCGCTCTCGCGGACGTCGCTATCGGCGCGCTTCATGTCGTTCGCGATCGAGGTGCGCCCGGACAAGGCCCCGCTCGTGCCGGCGATCCTGCACGCCGATGGCACGAGCCGCCTTCAGACCGTGAGCGAGTCGATCAATCCGCGGTACCACGCGCTGATTTCCGAGTTCGAGCG
>Ga0193747_1000033_pt1 | contig 94745 bp, 86 predicted proteins | sample L1m2metaG_FD_143048 | JGI IMG/M metagenome (GOLD analysis project Ga0193747, IMG submission 143048) | Soil microbial communities from a riparian zone of the East river system, Colorado, United States - L1m2 | ecosystem: Environmental > Terrestrial > Soil > Riparian zone | place: USA: East River... | reverse complement strand
GGACGAACTCCTTCTGCTTAACAGTCCGTCCAAACTATACGCCGCAATTGACTAACTCAACCCTTTTGCTTCTTTCGTTTATAATGCGTTCGCCCTACGGAGAAGTATTGGAGTAATATAGTGTTGCCATCTTTTTTCAGTCAACGAGCATGCGGCTTCTACTCGTTAGCAACACGACTATAGCCCCGCTACCTGCGGAATGACGAACAGTTCAAGATGTGTAATTGCTCTTTCCACCTTCCGTCTCCCTGCTTTACACTGCTTTTCATTGGCAACATCCGGCGCAAATGAGGCATCTGAATGGTTTGCATCTTCTGTCGGAGCGAAGGCTTCAGCTAATCAGCTTTCGCCGTTTTCGATTATAATCTACGTGTGGGAATCTTCGGGTTACTATGAGACGCTTTTTAACTATTATGGCTATCGCCCTGCTTACCGTTGCAGGACTATTTGCTTCCGGCCAGACACGCGCTCAGCAGCAACAGGCAGGCGCGACCGTATCCGGCAGCGCGCCCTCGCAGGCGGAAATTGATCGTATCATTCAAGCCTTCTCGCAGCACGAGAGGGAGTTTCGCAGCGCGCTCAACAGCTACGGCTTCCGTCGGGATGCCGTCATACAGACGATAGGCATAGGCGGGCAGATAACGGGCGAGTATCACCGCACGTCCACCTTCACTTTTGACAACTCCGGGAATCGCTACGAGAAGATAGTCTTCTTCCCCATGCCGACGCTGACGGACATGTCTGTCACGCCGGAAGATTTGGAAGACCTGGGCGGAGTTAATCCTTTTGCTATCGAGCCGTCGCAACTGAGCCAGTACAACTTTACTTACGTCGGGCGAGAGCGGATTGACGAGCTGGACTTATATGTTTTCGACGTAGCGCCGAAGGTGATGCCAGACGCGCGCCGCTCTCGCCAGCGTCTATTTCAGGGACGCATCTGGGTTGACCAGCGCGACCTTCTTATCGTTAAGACGCGCGGCAAGGGTGTGCCTGAAACCAAGACCAACAAGTTTCCAATCGTTGAGACTTACCGCGAGCAGATTGACGGGCGCTACTGGTTTCCGACCTATTCATACGCAGACGACGAGCTGATATTCGGCGACGGCAGCATACTGCATGTACGCATGCGCGTTCGTTACACAGACTTCACGCCGGGCGTTGGACGCGCGACCATCACTGAGGTCGAAGGCCCAGGGGTCGAGGAATCGCCAACGCCATCGCCTTCACCTTCACCTGCGCAGGAGGCCAACCCGCCTGCCGAGACCGCCGGACAAAGAGCGCCGATTGAAGGCGGCGTGCTCAACGGCCACGCGCTAGAATTGCCGAAGCCCTCTTATCCGGAGGAAGCGAGAAGAGGACACATCAGCGGAAGGGTTCGCGTGCGTGTGGTCATTGACGAGCAGGGCAAGGTCGTTTCTGCTCAGGCGTTCGAGGGGCCAGCCGAATTGAGAAAGGCCGCCGAGGATGCAGCATTCAAAGCGCGCTTTTCACCGACGCGCCTTATGGGGCAGCCCGTTAAAGTTTCGGGCGAGATTGACTACAACTTTGTCGTGCAATAAAAAACTGAGGAGTTAGGCTTCGCCTGAGCTTAGCTCCTCTGCAATCAGCCCGCGAACCTTTTCAATCAAGCCAGCCATCTCTTCATCACTCTTTAACCCCTCCGTTGAGATGGGCTGCAAGATAATCATCTCAATCGTGCCGGGCTTTGCGACGCCCGTTCCCTTCCCCATCAATTCGTCGGTCTTCTTGATAGCTACGGGAACGACGGGAACCTCAGCATCGCGCGCCATGTAGAACGCGCCCTTCTTGAAAGGCAGCAGTTGGCCGGGGCGAGCGCGCGTGCCTTCCGCGAAGACTCCGAAGGAAACGCCTGAGCGAATGCGCGCGGTCGCGGCCTGCACGGTCTCGATTGCACGCATGCGGTTCGAGCGGTCAATCGCCATCACGTTCACATAACCCATCCCGTAACCAAGTATGGGAACTTTAAGAAGCTCTTTCTTCGCCAGAAGACCTATGCGACGCCCCACATGGCAGAAGAGCGTTGCCGTGTCCAGGTATGATCTGTGATTAGAAGTGAAGACGTAAGTTTGTCGCGGGTCTAAATTCTCCAGCCCTTTGACGCTTACCTCGCAGCCGCTCAAACGCAGCCACATGCTCCCGCCCCAGAGCGCCCAGGGGTAAAGCCATTCTCTGTGACGGGCTGCCCAGCAGACTGTGATTGCCGGTGGCCCCAGTATGAGCAGGAGCATAGAGGCTACGAAGAGCGACCACCAGTACCACAATCTTCCTGCAAGCGTCCTGTGGGCAGTTGTGCTAGACTGCGCCTCAAGCACATTAACTTTTTTTTCATTCACTTCGGTCTGACCGGAAACAGTATCGTTATGCATCCTGTTCGTCGAACTATCTTCTCTCTTCTACTGATAACATTAATATTGTGCGTCGCAGCAAACTACGCGAGCGCACAGCAGCGTCGTCGTCATCCGACCCCGGTTCCGCGACCCGTCGCGGGCACGCCGGAGATGCCGGGTGTTCATTCTTCCCCGCGCGACGTGCTTGGGTTCACGCCGGGCGATGATAGAAAGATTGCAGACTGGACTCAGATCACAGGCTACTTCTCTCGCCTTGATAGCGCGAGCGACCGCGTGCGTGTAGAGCAAATAGGTGAAACCACCCTGCACCGTCCCATCATCGTCGCATTCATCAGCGCGCCTGAGAATATACGCGAACTCCAAAAATACAAAGAGGTGCAGCGCAGGCTGGCAGACCCGCGCACCGTTCACAGCGATACAGAGCGCGACCAGTTAATTCGTGAAGGCAAGACGGTCGTAGTCATCTCGTGCTCGATTCATTCAACAGAGATCGTAGCATCGCAGATGTCAATGCAACTCGCTTACGAACTTGCGACCGCCGAGGATGCAGAGACGCGCGCGATTTTAGAAAGCACCATTTTATTGCTCATTCCTTCAGCAAACCCTGACGGCGTTGACATCGTTGCCAACTGGTATCGCAAGACTCTGGGCACGCAATACGAAGGCACAGACCCGCCGGAGATTTATCATCACTACGCCGGGCACGACGACAACCGCGACTGGTTCATGCTAGACCTTCAGGAGACGAAAGCCATAACGCGGCTTCTGTGGACGGAGTGGTTTCCCGAAATTGTTTACGACATTCACCAGCAAGGCCCGAACGCATCGCGCTTTTTTGTGCCGCCCTTTTTCGACCCGCCCAATCCGAATATAGCGCCGCTGCTTCTTCGCCAGGTCGGACTCATAGGCCACAAAATCGCCGCCGATGTAGAGGCCGCAGGTATAAAGGGCGTGCTTACAAATGCAGTCTATGATACGTGGTGGCACGGAGGATTCCGAACAGCGCCCTACTATCACAACTCTGTAGGCATACTTACAGAGGCAGCAAGCGCTCGCATCATGACGCCCGCAACCGTTACGCGCGAACAACTCGAACGCTCTTCGACGCGCGGTATGGCTTCGGCGCTTCCGCAATTTCCCACGACCAATTTTCCAGACCCCTGGCCCGGCGGCACGTGGCATCCGCGCGACATCATGCGAATGGAGATGATAGCCTCGCGCTCGGTGCTCTCGCTCGCTGCGGACTATCGCTCGGATTACCTGCGAAATTTTTACGAACTCGGACGCGCCGGACTCCGTGAGATTCCAGAAGGAGAGCCGCTCGGCTATCTTGTTCCGGCGGGTCAGGGCAATGACGAATCGGTTGCGAAGTTAATCGGCACACTCGTAGAGCAAGGCGTAGAAGTCTTCCGGCTTGATAGAGAGATGCACGCGCTGACGGGCGTACAGTCGCTGGCGATAGTTGATACAAGGCAGGCGTCGAACGGTAGACCCGCTAACGAAAGGGAGACTGCCTCGGGTCTGCCGCGAGGCATTAGCACTACAGTGCGCCCCATGCAGGAGATTCCCGCGGGCAGCTACATCATCTTCCTCAATCAACCCTATCGCTCGAACGTGCAGACGCTCTTCGAGCCGCAGCTTTATCCGAACCGCATGACCGGTTCGGGCGAGGCCGAGCGGCCTTACGACGTGGCGGGATGGACGCTGCCGATGCAGATGGGGATTGATGCGCCCGCTGTAATGAAGATTAGAGAATCGGTTTCGGAAAGACGATTGACGCCCGTGCGCGACGAGAACGATGTAAGGCGCGATCTAGGACTTGCGTTGCGACAGGGCGCTCGGTCGCCTATCGTGAACCCGGTCAAAGGCGATGTTCGCGTCGCGCTCTATAAAAGCTGGACTGCTTCTATGGATGAAGGATGGACGCGCTGGCTCTTCGACACATTCAACGTGCCTTACAAATCGCTACTGGATGAAGATGTGCGTCGCGGCCAACTGCGCGCGAGCTACGATGTCATCATACTGCCTTCCATGCGGATGAAGGAGATAGTCGAAGGCAACGCGGCAGCAAGTTATCCGCGAGAATTTACGGGCGGAATAACGGAAGCGGGCGTTGAGAATCTCAGGAAATTCGTTGAAGAGGGCGGGACGCTCATCTGCTTCGACGCTTCAACGGAACTCGCAATCAAGCGATTCAACCTTCCGCTTCGCAACGCACTCGAAGGAGTTAAGTCGTCGGACTTCTATTGTCCCGGCTCAATCTTGCGCGCCGTTGTGGACACATCTAACCCGATTGCGCGGGGGATGCCGCAAAGCGCAGACATTTATTTCATCAACAGCTTGGCCTTCGAGGTTACAGACGCGCAGCGCGTCCGCGTCATCGCTTCCTACGCGGAAGACAACGTGCTTCGCTCCGGCTGGCTTCTGGGCGAACGCCGCATCGCAGGAAAAGCCGCGCTCGCCGAAGTCACAATGGGTCGCGGTCGCGTCGTACTCTTCGCCTTCCGCCCGCAGCATCGCGGCCAGACATGGGGCACGTTTCCATTCATCTTTAATGCCATTATGGCAGGCCGCCAATAATCGTTTAGCGTTGTCGAGCGCGCTGAATTTCTACGAGAGTAAAAGATGCCGGATAACTGATTGCACCTTCCGCAGTAGAACCGGGCAGGAGAATGAAAGTTAAGCGACTACGGGTCAACTAATCCCTTCTTAATATTCTTCTGCCACGCCTCATAATTCCTTATTCGCCGCTTCGCCTGCTTCTGGGTCAAATTCATCATGCGGGCGACGTAGGCTATTCGCTCCGTGCGATCCTTCTTAGAGTCGTAAGGGTCGCCTTTGGCTTCCCTGTAAAGGGTATAAGCTCTCTCCCATTCTGCTTTCATTTCCGGCGAGGCTTGTATTCCGCGCATTTCAGGCATTCTGTTCGTTCCCTCTCTGGTTGGTCGTTATCTACATTATATGCTGCACCACAGGCAATTCATAAAAGGCCCATAAACATTTAATCTCATTTCACCCTCAAAGAGCCAGTATATAGTCTGAATCACTATGCTCTAATTCTAAAGCGAATTTCAATTGAGTGTATAGAAAGTAAGACTCACCACCGAAGACACCGAAGAACACTGAGATGGCACAGAGAGTTGAATGTCTCTGTGCTTCCTCTGTGACTCTCTGTGTCTGCGGTGGTGAATACAGCGTTCCATACCCTCAACTGTAATTCGCTCTGGTCTTCTCTCCTGCGCGCGAATTTTCCTGGCATCTTAATCTGGCGGCTCGCATCAAAGGATTGGACTTTTCCGGCAGGTCTGATATTCTCGCCTCATCAAAGGAGCCAACGAACAATGAGAAAGATTTTTGTCGCAGTTCTTGCGTTGCTCCTCTCCCCAATACTGATTACACCAGATATAGCTAACGCTCAGACGAGACCGCGCCGCGTGGGACAGACTGCAAGTGCGCCCGCAACGCCGCAACAGACTACTGCTCCCGCCAGGCCGCCCGTGCTGGTTGGCGCGACACCGAACGGTTCTTCACGACAGCAGCAGACTTCTCAGCCCCAGAACACAGGCCCCGAAGAGGTCGGCGAGGGCGACGTTGTACGGGTCAATACCACGCTCGTGACTGTTCCCGTGCGTGTGATGGATCGCAACGGGCTATACATTCCAGACCTGCGCCAGGAAGATTTCCGTCTCTCCGAAAATGGAGTCGAGCAGCAGATAGCCTACTTCGCTTCAATCGAAAAACCTTTCACCGTCGCGCTCGTCTTGGACACAAGCAACTCCACGCACTTCCGCATGGAAGAGATTCAGGATGCTGCCATTGAGTTCGTGAATCAACTGCGCCCGGACGACCGCGTTATGGTTGTATCTTTCGACGAGCACATAAACGTGCTGTCGGAAGCGACGAGCGACCGCTACGCGCTACGCGACGCCATACGCCGCTCGCGCACGGGCGGCAACACGAAGCTTTACGATGCAGTTGATTTCGTTATGCAGCGCATGAACCGCGTAGAGGGGCGCAAGGCCATAGTCCTCTTTACGGACGGCGTAGACACGGCTAGCCATGGGTCTAACTACCAGAAGACCTTGCAGGAGGCAGAAGAGTTCGACGGGCTGATCTACTCTGTTCAGTATGACACCTATCAGGACATGGGCGGCTCTGGCGGCGGAGGTGGTGGCGGAGGCTGGCCCGGTGGAGGCGGCGGCTCTCGTCGCGGTCGGTCTTCGGGCGGCGGAATTCTCGGTGACATTCTAGGCAGCGTACTTGGCGGAGGCAGCGGCAGAGGCGGAGGTGGCGGAGGCTGGCCCGGTGGCGGTGGAGGAGGTGGCGGCGGCAATAACCCCGGCGATTACAGGCGCGCCAGCATTTACCTTCGCGGTCTGGCGGATAAAACGGGCGCTCAGGTTTATCCTGCTGAGACGACACGCAATCTTTCGGAAGCGTTCGGCATGATTGCCGAGGAGCTTCGCAAGCAATACACGCTCGGCTACTACTCCAGTAACTCGGCGCAGGCTGGCGAGCGTCGCCAGATACGTGTGCGCGTGATGAGACCCAATCTGGTCGTGCGCTCACGCGATAGCTACATCACTGGCAGCCCCACAAACGCGCAGAGCGGCCAGCAGAACGCTCCCGTTCTTCGCGGCAATCACATTATACGGAATTTAGGCGCGAGTTCGACGGGCACAAATCGTTAACAGAGCTAATTACAGAAGCGATTAAATGAGATAGCCCATGGTTTGCTACGTGGGCTATCTCATTTTGCTTGAAGGCGCTCGAAAATCTTTCAATCGCCCAACTCTTCAATCTGCTTTTCTAGCGCGACGAGCGTGCGCTGCAACATCTGGCGGTGCGCGGGTCTGGTGGCGCGTTCCAGTTGATCCAGCGTGCGCGCACGCGAAAGCTTCAACGACTCTATTTGTTTGAGTCGCTCTCTTTCCTCCGGCGAATCCGGCAGAAGCGCGCTTCGCTCGGCAAGTCGCGCACGCTCCTCTGCCTCCTGCACCTGATCCTCAACAGCCTTGCTTTCCCAGCCACGAGCCATAATTGAAGGGATGAGGGATGAGGGATGAGGGATGAATAAGATTGAATCAATTCTTCATTGACCTATCTATTCAACCCCTTTCATCCCTCATCCCTCATCCCTCATCCCTTTCATACTACCGTTCCGTCTTTAACGGTCGCGTTCTTAGGCACGATGATGATGTGGTCGCGTATGTAGTAGCTGCCGTCGGGGGCGTCCGTTTCTTCTAAGCCGGCCTCGTTCAGCAGGCGAACGCCAGCGCCTATGCGCGCGTTCTTGTCTACGATTGCGCGGTTGATTATTGAATCTTCTCCGATGCCTATGCGCGGGATTCCCGCTGCTATGTCTTCGCGCATTTCTTCAATTGACTGGTAGTAGTCTGCGCCCATCAGTATGGAAGATTCTATGTGCGCGCCGCGCTCTATGCGGCTGCGAAGACCTACGACCGAGCGCCAGATGCGCGCGCCGTTGACTATGCAGCCCTCGCTAAGGATGGAATCGCGTATCTCGCAGTTGTGAACTTTTGACGAAGGCAGAAAGCGCGAGCGCGTGAATATCGGCGCGTCCGCGTCGAACAAGTTGAACTTCGGCACGGGCGCGCTCATATCAAGGTTCGCATTGTAGAAAGCTTTTATAGTTCCTATGTCCTCCCAGTAACCGTCGAACATGTACCCCTGCACTTTACCTGTCTTAATCGCAGCCGGAATTACTTCGCGCCCGAAATCGAGCCATGATGAGTCCATCGCCAGCAGTTCTTCCATCTTCTCGTACTTGAAAACATAGATGCCCATCGAAGCGAGAAAGGGACGCGCTCGCGCCTCGTCCGCGCTCAGCCCCAGACTCGTCGTGTCCACCTTCATCGCTTCGAGCGCTTCACCCTTTGGCTTCTCGCTGAACTCAACGATGCGCCCCATTGAATCCGTCTTCAACAATCCGAAACCTTCTGCGACATCCGGCGCGCATGGTATGACGGAGACGGTCACGTCCGCGTCAGTCTCGTAATGGCGAGCGAGAAACCCTCTGTAGTCCATCCTGTAAAGATGATCGCCGGAAAGAATCAGGAGCGTATCAATTCCCCAGTCCCTGATGTGCGGCAGAACCTGTCTAACGGCGTCGGCTGTTCCCTGAAACCATTGCGGGCTTTCCGGCGTCTGCTCTGCGGCTAGAATCTCGACAAAGGCGTCCGCGAAAGGCGAGAAGCGATAGGTGCGCGCAATGTGACGGTTGAGCGAAGCGGAGTTGTACTGGGTCAGCACGAAAATCCTGATGACCTGCGAGTTGATGCAGTTTGAAATCGGCACATCAACCAGACGATACTTTCCGCCTAAAGGCACGGCAGGCTTGGAACGTTCTTTCGTTAGCGGGAAGAGGCGCGAACCCGCTCCGCCACCCAGGATCACCGCCAGCACATTATGCTTGACCGCCATCGCTTTTCACCAAATGAGAGAAATTGTTTGAGCTTTGATTGAGCATAGCCGCAAAACCCTCTGCGATTCAAGACAAGTCGGGCGGCGCAAGCCGCGAGCGCCGATTCGACAAAACCGGCTAATCGCTAAAGAAAGCCTCTGAAATCATGCTCTGCTCAGATTTTTCCGGTATTGTATTGAGCGGATGCCAACCAAATCAAGCCTCACAGTGTCTATACAGACTGGATTCAGCTTTATGAATAACTCTGCATGACGCTATAAAGATTATGAAAACTTGCAGGATAATCTTCGCAGCTCTGATGACATGCAGTCTCTGCGTCTCCGCATTTGCTGATTTGAAAATCGTAACCAGAACGACCTACTCCAACGATTATTACGATGACATATATTATTTCAAGGGGGTGCGCGAGCGCGAAGAGCGGATTCTTAAGAACGGACATAGCGGAATCGTACTCATTTACCAGTGTGATCTGAAGCAGCAGATTAATCTGCTCACCCAGTTAAAAAAATATACTGTCGAGACATTTCAGCACATGCGTGAGAATAACGATTTCTACCGCGCAGAATTCAGGCGAAGACATCCCCAGCCAAGACCGGGGCGCGGCGGCGCTGTAACCTATACATATACTGTGGCGGATACAGGTGAAAGGCGAGAGCTTTACGGCTTTCAGGCGCGCCGCATTAAAAGCACCATTGTAATTTCGCCCGCTCCCGAGGCATGCTTTCAAGAAGGTTATCGCTTCGAGATTGATGGCTGGTACATTGATCTGCTCTACGGGCAGCGCTGTTCACCGAATATTTCGGGTGCGCTGCTTTATGAAGGCCCATTCGAGGGTCAAGAGTTTCTTAATAACATGATCAGCAGACCTGGATGGAAACCGAAGCAGCGCAAGAACTGTAGAGATTCGGACGACTGGTCTGTTTATAAACGAATCGGCGAAGCCCACATGGGCTTTCCAGCTTCGCTTACCATCACGCACTATGATCGCGCCAGCGGCGGAACGCCCTACGTTACGAAGAGCGAGATTGTAGAGGTCTCAAGGGATGATTTGAATGACGCTCTGTTCAAAGTCCCTGAAGGATACACGCAGGTGCCGGTTCAGTACGAGTACAGCTACAGATGAGTAGCGTCATAGTTTGGGGATGGAAGCCAACAGCAACCGGCCTGATGTTTCAAACCAGCCGACTCGTTACCAAGTGAGACAGATTTTTAGCGGCGATCACGGCGGGCTGTGAATGACATACTTGAGCGACGAACCAGAATTAATCGGGCGCGCTCGCGCAGGCGACCAGGAAGCGTTCTGCGCTCTGGCCGAAGCCTACGAGCGTCGCATCCTGATGCTTGCGCTCTACTACACGCGCAATCGAGCGGACGCGGAAGACCTCGCACAGGAGTTGTGGCTCAAAGCATTCAGAGCGATGAAGGATTTTCGCGGCGAGTCGAGCTTCTACACGTGGTTGCGCCAGATAATGATCAATTCTTTCCTCAATCACAGGCGCGCCGGGTCAAACAGAGCCGCGTCAATCGAATCGGCTGAAGATGGGCGCGAGAGCGCCCGAAGCGTTCGCGTATTCGATGTTGAAGAGAACGCTCACAGAAAGATTATGGTTGAAAAAGTTTTCGGAGCGCTCGCTGAGTTGACGCCGCAGCAGCGCCTTATCTTTCTGCTCAAGCATCACGAGGGTATGACTTACGAAGAGATAGCGCGCTCTCTGGGCTGCTCTGCTGGCACTGTTAAGAAATCGCTTTTTCGCACAGTGGTGAAGCTGCGCGAGCATCTGGGCGTTGACGGAGAGCGGGTTGAATCGGGTGAGTTCGTCCCATGCGCTGCGGGCGAGAATTTGTAGATGAGGAGTTTTCAAGGATTATGCACGATTGCCAGAAGACCAAAGAGCAACTGCTCGATCTGATTTTCGGAGAGTTGGAGGCGGATGAAAACTCGCGCTCGCTCGCTCAAATTGAGCGCTGCCCCTCGTGCGACGCCGAATACCGAAGCCTTGCCAGCACGCTCTTCATATACGACCGCGCCGCATTGGAAGCGCAGCCTGACGAGAGCTTCTTTCTAGCGCATCACGAAAGATTGCGCGAGAGTGTGGAGGCATCCTGCATCAACGCTTCGCATGCAAGGGGGCCACAGCGAGCGCCCGTATGGAAACGAATCTTTTCGGCTCAGCTTCGCGTGCCCGCGCCGCTCGCCGTGGCAGCCGCTATTCTTCTGGCAATCACTACGCTGCTCGCTCTTCGCACGCCGCGCACAATCATCGCACCAGTTCAAGCTCAGACCATTGTCGAGACTCGAACCGTTGAAGTGCCCGTCCCGCAGGAAAGAGTCGTAGTAAAGACTGTTTACGTTGAAAGGAGCAGGCGCGATGCGAGCGCAAGCGCACGGCGACACATAGGGCAGAGCATGGTGGATAACCAGATGGCAAGCATGCATCCGAACTCTACCGGAAATCCGCGCGCCGTTTTGCAGGGCTTCAAGCCAGCCGACACCGTTAATTTGCAGATAATCAAAGGAAGTTTCCCGCGTTGAGAAAGCTGTTCATTACAGTTCTGGCGTGCGCGCTTCTTGCCATTACCGTCTGCGCGCAGGAGACAACTGAGCGGCAGATGATCGTGCCGCTCGGAGACGGTTTTGTCGCGTTCAGGCTCGAGGCCGTGCGCGCAGGCACGCAAGGCTCCGTGAACACTGTCGCGGCTTCTGAGCTTGAAGCGATGGTCAATCCGCAGGTGCTGGTTGATGATGAACAGGTCATACACCGCGCGCTCGTTGACCATGAAGGCAACTTCATCTTCGGCTACGACCTGGCGGTTCTGCCTGTTGCCGCGACGAAACAGTTCAAGGTGACAGTGCGACCGCTTGACCCTGCTTTCGAGCAGCAACTACGCGCGCGCAACAGTTCCGTAGCTCAAGCCCCTGTAATCATCCAGCATGTCAATACTTTCCCGCGCCCGGCAGCCGAGCAGTTGATTGACGACGGCGATGCTTTCTCTCTTGACTTGCTTGTGAACGCGACGACGGGCATCAAGATAGTTGACATAGTGAAACTCTCATTCGACCGCTCGCGGCTCTGGAACGCGCCCTCCTTCAATCTTCAGGCGCACGATTTCACGCTCGACAATGTTGAATTGGCCGTCAGGGATTACAAGCTAATGGTCAACCACAAGTTGGTCGGCGGCGGGCGAACGACGAGCGGCGTATCGGGCGCGCTCCTATGGTTCTATATTCAGAACAAAGGTCGCTTCATCTTTTCGCTACGTCCGCACGATGGCTACGACTTTCAGAAGATAGGAGTGATTGACGGAAACCGCATCTCGTTCTCATTCGACGGAAACTATTATGAGTGGACTTCAAGCGCGTCTATCGTAGGAAACGGGGGGACGTGGAATTTGTGGGTGCTCTACGACCGAGGCTACATACCGGACTTTTCCGTCGTACCTGAATCGCCCACGTATCCTGTGAACAACCAGCGCGGGCATCCCGGATTGTCTTCTAGGCTGACAGCCATACAGGAGAGCGACATACACACATGGAACGGCCCCGCGCCGCGCCCTGTGCCGGAAAACCCGGAGCCGACCGTGAGAAACCCGCGCGTTCTGGTCGGCGCGGCGGATCGCATGGAGAATGTGATGCCCGGAAGGAATTGATATTGGACTCTAAACGCTGCTTTGCATGTAGCTCAGGTCAGTACCGCCTGCGGTACTGACAAAGCAACATCCATATAGATTACGTTTTCAGCAGATATATTCGCTGAAGACCGAGGCGAAAAACTTTTGCTCCCTACCAACAAAATGATCGAACAACTTTCTAAATCGAAGGAGATACTTCCGTATGAAGAAGAGGTTGATTCTGGTAGCGGCAGCAATTCTCTGTTCCGCGACATTCTTTGAAAAAAGCGTGATAGGGCAGACGGATGAAAGCCGGCGATTTGAGGTCGGTTTTCATTTCACTTCGCTCACATTAGATTCGGCAAGGACTGAGCCTGGGCTGGGGGCGCGAATCACTTACAACGCGACCCGGAACATAGCAGTTGAAGCCGAGTTTGATACGTGGCCGCACAATGCGCGCTCAATTCTAGCCCCGAACGGTGGGCGCGCTGCGGCGGTCTTTGCCGGAGTAAAGATAGGAAAGCGCTATGACCGGTGGGGAATATTCGCAAAGGTAAGGCCGGGAGTTGTCACGTTCACTCAGGGCCGAGTGGATATTGTACCGAACGGGAGTGGCAGCCAGTTCCCTTTTGATTTACTAACGGAGAGGAGTACGCATTTCGCTCTGGACGTTGGGGGAGTTCTGGAGTTTTACCCAACGAAGCGAATCGTCACACGCTTCGACGCGGGCGACACGAACATTCGATACGGCGCGACGACAGTTGACACTATACAAGGGCCTATAGGTGGCCCGTTCGTCATTGTGCCAGTCCGCGTGCCACCACAAACGATAGCCAACTTTCAGTTCAGCGCAGGCGTCGGTTTCAGGTTCTGACGACGCCCGGCCTGAAAAGAGGAAGGCGGAAGAAGTTGAGAGCTTTGGCTTGAGGTGAATTAGGGAGCCACCCACGCCGACGCTCGATTCCTCCGCCTTCGTCTTAAAAGAAAAGGGTAAATGGGAAAAAAAGGTAGAAACGGAACGGCTATGAATAACCAGGCCTTCCCTTTAACCTTTTTCCCTCTTCACCTTTTCCCTTCTTTCTAATATCCGCTCGCAACTGCTGTCGGTTTCGCGCCCGCCGCCTCCTGCGCGATCTTGACGCCGACGCTTGCGCCTATGCGCGTCGCTCCGGCTTCGACCATCTTGCGTGCGTCCTCTAACCCTTTCACTCCGCCTGAGGCTTTCACTCCAAGCTCTGAGCCTACAGCCTGTCGCATCAGCGCCACATCAGCGATTGTCGCACCGCCTTTCGAAAAGCCTGTGGAAGTCTTGACGAAATCCGCGCCAGCGCGTTTCGCTGCAAGGCACGCGCGCACCTTCTCTTCATCCGTCAAAAGCGCCGTCTCTATAATCACTTTGCAGGTCACTTCGTACTCGTGCGCGGCTTCGACTACCGCGCGTATGTCCTGCTCGACCAGACAATCGTCGCCGCTCTTCAAAGCGCCAATGTTTATGACCATATCAACTTCGCGCGCTCCGTCTAAAATAGCGCGCCGCGCTTCGTAAGATTTCACGTCCGGCAGAGTCGCGCCTAGCGGAAAACCTATCACAGTGCAAACGGGCACACCCGACCCGCGCAGATTGCACGCAGCCGCACGCACCCACGTCGGATTTATGCAGACGCTTGCGAAATGATAACGCGCGGCCTCTTCACATAATGTTCTGATGTCTTCATCTGTGGCTTCCGGTTTCAGCAGCGTGTGGTCAATGAGGCTAGCCCAATCGCGCGCCGAACCGGCCTCGCCCAAAACGATTCCTATGCGCGCCGCGCCCGCGTCCACAACCCTGTGCATGCGCTCCGGGCAACGATTGAAACATTCGGACGTGCACCCGCACATCGCTGCCTGCCCGTCCGTCTCACCGTTCAGGCGAGCGACGATAACGTCCGTTATCTGCTCGACCAGCCGCTCAAGATCGCCGTTCTGTGAATATGCCATCTTTATTCCTCACTAAGCCAGAACTCATCAGGCAAAGGGTCGTTGAAATCTTCACTCATCCAAATAGAGTCTGGTTGCAAACCCGCCACGCGCGGTCTATTTAAAGAATTAATAGGAATCAGACGGGCTACAGGTTTATCGCTTTCAGTGATAATCACTTCATTACCTTCCAAAGCCAACGACACAAGCTCCGGCAATTGTGCATCCTTAACATCTACGGTTTTAGTCATAGCCTTTCCTTAACTCAAGATCGCCGTTCTGTGAATATGGCATGTGAAACTGCTCCTGCTTACGCATTATAAACGAAGAAGCTAGCAAGTGTACTGCCGCTCTACGGCTTCAATCTTTGCGACGCGCTTTCGGTGGCGCTCTTCGCTTATCTCTGTCGAGAGCCAGATTTGAACTATCTCGCGCATCTGTTTTGAATTAATAATTCCGCTGCCGAGTGTGAGGACGTTGGCGTCATTGTGTTCGCGGGAGTTGCGCGCGACCTTAGTGTCGTAGCAGGCGGCGGCGCGAACGCCTGGGACTTTGTTGGCGGTCATGGCAGAGCCTACGCCAGCGCCGTCAATGATGATGCCAACTTCCGCATTTCCATCGGCAACGGCGCGCGCGACTGCATGCGCGAAGTCAGGGTAGTCAACGGCGTCCTCGGAGTTTGTGCCGAAGTCATGAACGCGATGCCCCAGTTCGGAAAGAAAGGCTTTCATCTCTTCCTTCATCTTGAAGCCGCCGTGATCCGCGCCGACTGCGACCATTTTAGTTTTGCCTGAGCCGCGACGTGACGTGCGCCTAACAAGCTCTATCTTCCGCTCGCGTACAATGTCTGCGGCCAGCGGCGTCAAACGCGCGCCTTCAGCCACACGCAGCCTCGCACCCTCTTCAAGCCCGCGTACATCATCTTCCGTAATGACCATCTTCGACGATTCGTCGCGCGCGAAAGGTTTTTCAGCGCCCGGCTCAATCACAGTAGGAATGAAACGGCTCAAAGTGGCTTGAGACGAGGGCGCAGAACTAGGAGGTTGAGATTGCGATGCACCCTGCTGCTCTTCCTCAGCCGGAAGCGCGTTCTTCAGCACATCCCTGACAAGTGAGCGCACACGGTCGCGTGTTTGATCGTCCATAAGAGAAGTGATAAGTGATGAGTGATGAGTGATAAGTGATAAGAGAAATGCTTTAGTTCGTTCTTATCACTTATCACTCATCACTTATCACTTGAATTTAAGTCAGCGAGCCGTCTCGCAAATCCAGCAGCCTGCCTTTGACGGAAGCAATCTCGTTGCCGCGCATCAGGAAATCAACTCGGCCCAGATAGATTCCGCTTTTGCCGACCTGAAAAATTAGCGTCTGTTTGCCGGAAGGCTGTTTGACCACGACAGGCTTCTGCATGAATGTGTGCGTGTGGCCGCTGGCTATGAAATCAATGCCGTCAACCTGCTCGGCCACCTGCGAGTCGCCTATCTCGTTCGGTTTAGGGTGCTCGTAGTAGCCTAAATGAGACATCGCCACGACGAGCGCGCAATGCTCGCGCCCGCGCAGGATTTCAACTACTTCTCGCGCCGACTGAACGGGGTCATGATAGGTCATCCCACGGAAACTGCTCGGCGCGTTTAGCCCGTTCAGGTTTATGCACATTCCGAAAAGCCCTATCCGCACGCCCGCGACCTCGCGCACGGTGTAGCGCTTGACTCTCTGCGCTATGGCTGTGCCCTGATAATCGTAATTGGACAGCACGAACTCGAAGTTGGCGAACCTCATCGCCTGTGCCAGCGCTTCAACGCCGTTATCGAAATCGTGATTGCCGAGCGTCACCACGTCATAGCCTATCGCAGACATGGCCTTGTACTCGACTTCGCCCCTGTAAAAATTGAAATAGGGCGTGCCCTGAAAAGCGTCGCCAGCGTCAACCAGCAGCGTGTTCGGATTTTCGCGGCGTATGCGCTTGACCAGAGTTGCGCGACGGGCAACGCCACCTTTGCCAGCGTACTGATCGTTCGCTGGCAGCGGGTCAATCTGCGAGTGAACGTCGTTCGTGTGCAGGAATGTAATCAGCCTCTCGCCGCGCGCGGGCGCTGGAAGCGGTTCATAAATCGCGGGGTGGTTGAACTGAAACTGCGAAAGCAGATTCGGTGCGACGGCCAACGCAGCGCCGCCCAGCATAGAAGTGCTCAGAAATTTTCTACGTGAAACCATCTTTACGGCTCCTCCTCCTGCGTGGTCGTGACGGTGCTGCTCTGGCGGTCGAAGACGTAGCGGTCGTCTAACGCTGGCCTGATTGCACGCCCCGCAGCAGTCTCCGCCTTGATATAGTCGCTGACCGCATCGCGTATGGTCAGATCGAGCGGCGTTACGTTTCTTCCCTCACCCAGGATTGCGTATCGTCCTCCGCGTTTGACCAGGTAGTCGCTCGTCACGATTTGATAAGTGGCTGCCGGGTCAATATCCGCCAACGAATTTGGAGAATCGCCGATCTTCGCGCTTATCAGATTGTAGCCCTGTTCCGTTCTGCGGTAAGTTAAGCGCGCGCCGGATTGGGCATCGCGCTCTGCGACGACCACCTGCAACAGACGCAGTAGTTGTTCGCCTGTAAGGTCAACGGTAACGAGCGCGTTCTCGAACGGAAGCAGTTGGAAGATGTCCAACTCCATGATGTCGCCTGCGGGAAACTGCTTCTTGCGCAAGCCACCGTAGTTCGTCAAGGCCAGCGTAACGGGTCGTCCAAGCTTCACCTGCGCACGCGAGCGAATCGCGTCCACCACGAGGTTTCCCATCGCACCGCCACCCATTCCTGATCGCACTATGTCGGCTGAGAGTTTTCCTATAACGACATTGAGCGCTCGTACGCGAGCGCTGTAGGGCGCAATCACCGCATTGACCGCGCGGTCTTCCGGTATGCTTGAATCAATTACGCGCTCGGAGGCATGGATTTTTGGCGGCTTCGAGGTTGAGGCGCGGCCTCTGGTATGTGGCTTAGGCGCAGGCTGAGTCGCCGCTGAGCCGGATTGCGCCGGGGACGAATGGGCACAAAGCACCAACAGGCAGACAAGCAGCACGGGCGCAAGGCGCACGCTCCATCTTGTTTCTTTCACTTTTTACGTCCTTCTCGTTTTGAGCATTGACCTAAAGAGAGAGCTTCAATAGTATGTCGCACCACGCACCGTGCGTGCAAACCGCTAGCGGATTTATTCATTGGTTCATTTGCTCAATTTTTGGTCGAGTCCTAAATTGAACATCTTAACCAGATAAATATTGTCCTTTATTTTCAAATCAGGACGCTACTTAATTTTTCATTGGATCGATGAAAAAAAATAGGGGGATTCGACTTTGGCTACTTCACTTCAAATATCCGAGTTCAGCAACCCGAACCTTGAGCCGCTGATTTCCGGCGAAGAGATTCAGCGGCGCATCGCAGAGATCGGCGCGGAAATTTCGCGCGATTACGCAGGCAAAAACCCTCTGCTCATTGGCGTGCTCAAGGGCGCGTGCATATTCCTGAGCGACCTGATGCGCTCTATTGATTTGAGCCTTGGGGTAGAGTTCATGGCTATCTCAAGCTACGGTTCGGGCACGCGCACGTCCGGCGAGGTGCGCATAATCAAAGACCTCGATGTGGCGGTAGAAGGACGCGACATTCTCGTCGTCGAAGACATTGTTGACACCGGACTGACGCTTTCCTACCTGCTCTCGAATCTGGAATCGCGCGGCGCAACCAGCGTGAAGCTCGTAGCGCTTCTGGACAAATTCGAGCGGCGCATACGCGATGTTCCCGTTGACTATCTGGGCTTTAAAATCCCGGATCACTTCGTAGTAGGCTACGGACTAGACTTCGCCGAGCGTTACCGCAATCTCCCGTACATTGCGATTCTTAAAGACCCGAATGCGTGAGGGGCGTGGAAGACGGAAGGTGTGAATCAGCAAATAAGGGAGCGAGCATGGAATGACATCCGGGCGATAGTGCGCTGCTGACCGCATGAGCCGATGCAGTGGAGCCGTCTTAATCAACTAAGACTTAAACATAGTTTCCCACTCCCGTTCAGAATTAGTTCGGACATTAGATACCATCATGCCCCTTATGTTCCCGATTCTTTCCCCGCTTAATTTCTTCGTCAACTAATCTCCCGCAGAAAACTCTTGCCCGCAGTTAACTTCAGACCGAAGGTGTCGGCAATGGTCTGGCCTATGTCGGACAGCGATTGACGAATACCTAAATCACGGCCTGCGCGTGCGCTTTTCCCGAAGACTATGAGCGGCGCGTACTCGCGCGTGTGGTCTGTGCCTCGAAACGTAGGGTCGTTGCCATGATCCGCAGTGATGATGAAGATGTCTCTTTCGCTCATGGCATTTTCAATCTCAGGAAGACGCGCGTCGAAATGCTCAAGCGCACGGGCGTAGCCTTCTGTGTCGCGGCGATGACCGTAGAGCATGTCGAAGTCAACCAGGTTTGAAAATATCAACCCGCGTGTTTCTTCGTTAAGAGCGCGCACGGTCTGGTCAATTGACTGGTCATTGTTCTTCGCCGTGAGATCGAGCGTCACGCCCATAGAATCATAAATTGAAGCGACCTTGCCTATGCAAACTACATCGAGTCCCGCTTCGCTCAGGGCTACCAGAAGATTTTCGCGCGGCGGTGGCACTGCGTAATCGTGCCGATTCTCCGTGCGGCTGAAAGAGCCTGGGCGTCCGGTGAAAGGGCGAGCTATCACACGGCCAACCTCATCTTCGCCTCTGAGAATATTTCTTGCCGTCTCGCAGATTTCGTACAGACGCGCAACAGGAATCACCTCTTCGTGCGCCGCGATTTGAAAGACCGAATCGGCTGAAGTGTAGACTATTGGCTTGCCCGTTAACACATGCTCTTCGCCAAGCTCTTTAATTATCTCCGTTCCCGAAGCCGGAACATTTCCTAGAATTCCCGGCACGCCTGCCTCTTCTACGAAGCGGTCAACAATCTCTTTCGGAAACCCGTTCGGATAAGTGGGAAAAGCGCGCTCCATTATTATCCCGGCCATCTCCCAGTGACCTGTCGTAGTGTCCTTCCCATTCGATTGAAGCGCACAGCGCCCGAACGATCCGCGCGGATTCTCGACGGGCGGAAGATTTTTGAGCGGTCGAATGTTTCCAAGACCTAGCTGGCGCAAGTTAGGAAGATGAACCTCGCGCGACGCGAGTATGTGGCCGATTGTGTCCGAGCCTGCGTCGCCCCATTGGGCTGCGTCCGGCATCTCGCCGATTCCAGCGCTGTCCAGCACAATCAAAGTCACACGGTCAAAAGTAGAATTTTCAGGCATAAGCTTTCAACACTCTCTTCCAGAAGATAGCAGTTTCGCTCCGAATAAATAACAGAAATGGGTTGAACGTGTCGAACATGATAACACGCCTCAAGCGCGTGAGATCAGCGCAGACACAAGAGAAAGGTTTCAAATGTGAGAACGGGAGAAGATTGCAGAACGCCTTAGCGAGCTTTGCTCTTTTCTTTGCGCCAGAGAGCGTGAACCATCAATTATCATAAAGCTCAAGCTGGAGAGAGTTGAGGTTTCTCGCAAAGGCGCAAAGTTAAAAACTAAGCTCGCAAAGAGTTGGGTTGTTCCACACGCTTCAAAACATCTTTTTGGCTCTTCAGTTCTCAACCACTCGGCGCGTAGTATCCTTCTCGCGCTCGGACAGTTGACCCGCCTGTGACGCCTTTGATTTCGACGCGAATCTTTCTGTATCGCCCATCGCGCGACTTGTTCGTGGGGTAATAGCCGAGGCTGTACTGCGTGCCAATCTCTGCGGCAACCTGCGCGAAGGCGTTGCGCGCGTCGCGCAAGTCCTGTGCGACGAAAGTGCGGCCTCCGGTCGTCTTCGCCAGATCGCTCATCTCACGCCGCGCCAGATCATATAGGTCGCGGCTTATCTGCATTCGCTCGAATTGGCCCAATTGGCAGAAGTCTGCGTAATCAGAAGCGTCTGCGCGCGGTGAGAATATACGACGAAAGCGCTCAAGTTGCGTGCGTGACAATCGCAGCGCACCATCGTCTTCGCAATCGCGCAAGAGCCTGTCTTCTACGAAATCTTCAGTGTTTATTTCGATGAAATAGCAGGCCACGCCCGCGTGCATCAGTTTTGACCGCGCGCCTGCGTAATCCGAATTGCTGGCCGAATCAATCCCGTCCGTCAGAGCCACAACTGCTCTACGGCCTTGCACTTCTTCGGCTGGCGAGTCGTGGAAAATTTCTTCTGCTATCTCCACCAGAGAATCATAGTAAGGCGTGCCGTTTGAAGAACCCAGACTCGCAATCGCACGACGAAGCGCCGCGCGATTGCTCGCCAGCTTCGACACTATCTGAACTTTTGCCAACTGGCTCGGCCCCGTGCCTTCACCGTTAAAAGCGAGTATGGCAACGCGGTCGTTGGCGCGCAGAGAATTTATGAAATCGAACGCGGCGCGACGAATCAAATCAACGTCTTCCCGCGTAGAACCTGAAGTATCCAGCAACAGAGCTATCTCGAAAGGAGCTTCAGTCGTCGAAAAATTCGTTATGCGCTGCGGCTGGTTGTCTTCGTATACGACAAAATTTTCGGCGCGCAAACTGACCATCGGCCTTCCACCTCTGTCATACACTACGGCGGGAACCGAGACCAACTCAGTGTTCACGCGCACTACATCGCCTTCGTCAACCTCTTCGCTTTCGGATTGAGACGGCGTGCCGCCAGGAGATGCTGTTGGCTGCGCAGGACTGCCCGTAACTCTGCGCGGTCGCTGCTGATTTGTGGGCGACTGCTGCTGCGCGCTCGCCATAAGCGCGCAGAGCGATATGAGCGCAACGAGCGCGATGATGAAGCGTGTGCAATTCTTACAGGTTGCAGGGGGAAAACTTCTGGACATAAACTACTTCTTCCTGATGAATAACTATAGCCGGAAAAACGAGCCGGGGAAAGGAGCGCTGCTACATTTATGTCTGTCATTGGAAGACTGGACGAACAGGTTAACGATGTGATGATTAAGCCGCTCGCGGAAAGAGACAAACGCGCGCCGGAGGACGCTGCGAGAGCACAGGGAGACGAGAGAAAGTCTATCACGTCTGAAGACACGCCGCTCAATCAAGAAGGTTCAGAATTTAACGAGCGTAAGCGTGGTGAGATGCCGGTATGGATGCTCTGATTGTTTCATTATTCACTGCCGGGTGTACGCACGTTCTTCGCTTGAGTACCGGGGGCGAGCCGGATGTTTCCCTAACCGAAAAGAGAAGCGCTGCGCGTTTGATCGCGCAGCGCTTCTCTTATTATACCCCTTGGTAAACCCCTTGATCCCCCTTGCTCTTCCTGGCTAATTTTATAGCCCTAATTTGTTACGAACTCTTGTCGTCCACTGCACAATTTTTTGCAGTGCGAGCAAGAGTTAAAGCAACGTGTCAGTCAAAGAATTAAGGCCAAACTATTTCTCCTCTTTAACTTCAAATTGAACTGCCAGCTTCCGTAATGGGTCAGTAATGGGAGCAGAGCCGTTTTCGAGATACAAGATTTAGACCACTGCTTTCAATACCACACAAGCTGAAGTGTGGGTTTAGAAACAATGCTCCCGAAACTGACCCATTACCAGCTTCCCTACCTTTAACTTGACAGTGATGTAAACAATCTCTTAGGATAAATCTTCGCCTGCGGAGAAAAGATTTTCTTTGAAATCACCCGTAGGCACGTACGTCAATGGTAGACGGCTTCCCTTACAAGGAAGAGGTTGGGGGTTCGAGTCCCTCCGTGCCTACCAAATCAGATTTGAGATTTCAGATTCGAGTTTTGAAAATTCCGGATTCCCTGCGGAGTCGTAGTTCAGTTGGTTAGAACGCCGGCCTGTCACGTCGGAGGTCGCGGGTTCGAGTCCCGTCGGCTCCGCCATTAAGTCCAGTAAAACTGGGTAGATGAGGTCGCTCATTTGAGCGGCCTTTTCTATTTTTAGCGGGTGTACCTATTTTTGTACCTAATTGCTTGGTAAGTTTCCCGGCAATTAGCTCCGCGCTCTGCTGTTTGAAGCTGGGCGAGAGATGCTTGTACCGCTCAAGTTCTTCTGACCTGTGACCAGTCATCTTGCGGATAATCGCATCCGGCACCCCTTCAATAAACAGCATTGTGGTCGCGAAATGTCGGAGGTCGTGGATATGAAGGTCGTTGATTTTAGCGGCTGTGCAAGCCCGCTTGAACCGCTTTCCTAAGTCCCACGCGTGAGGCTTCTTGAATTTCTCCACATCATTAAATCTGACGTTAGGCCGTGCCGGGAACAGGTAGTCATGCGTCTTGTAGCTGGGTAGCTGCTTGAGCGCAAGAATAACTAATCTAGGTAGAGGTAGCCTACTCTGCCGCTTGTTTTTACTGTCCTTCTTCGGCATGTAGATGTAAGGATACTCGTCATCAACCCTGACCTCATCCCATTTCCGAGACATGATTGCTCCCTTCCTTAATCCGGTGCAGGCAGCGAGCAGAATGAACGCCTGTAGCTCAAGGTCATTTTGCTTCTGACACTGTTCGATTAAGGAAACAAGCTCCGAGACTTCTACGAATCTGTCTCTCGGATCACGCTCTGGAATCTGCGGGATGGGTATCACAGGATTGTCGTCGTACTTCTTCCACTTCATGGCGAAGTTAAAAGCGGAGTTGAGAATTGTCCGGTAATGATTAGCCGTAGCTGGTGACAGATTTTTCTTGTAGAGAATATCGTCAAGAAAGTCCTGCACCATCTCTGGGCGGAGGTGTCGCGCCTTCAGCGGTTTGAACTTGTCGAGGCGTGGCAAAAGATACTCGAATTTACTTCTGCCGTGTTTGCCGTGGCGCTCCCACCAGAAATCCAGAATCTCACCGACGGTGATTGATTCAAATTTCCTGACCGGGTTGAGCCTGTGTTCGGCAACTTGGTTCAAACGTTTATTCCTGAAGGCTTCCGCTATTTCCGGGTCTGTAGTGTGTGCGCTTTCCTTGATCTGCTTTCCATCCTCGTCAACATAAGTCACCCATAATTGAGGGCTGGCTTTGTTGCGTTGATAGACACCCTTTGGAAGTTTCATTCATGCTCCTTTCTTGCTATCGGGAGATTTTGCAAGAATAGCACAATGTATCGCTGCCGATACAGGCTTTAAAGAATTAATTATGAGTATCGCGCTCTTTATCAGGGGCTGACGCTGATCCGGGCTGTGGTTTCCTTTTATGTGCTGGCAAATTATCAATGAGGTAAATGATCGTGGCTGAGAGTGATGATAGGCTTAGCTCATCACGGGTGGCCTCAAGCCGCTTTTTTACTTCGCTTTCTAATAATGCACGGTCATATTGTTTTGCCATAACGGTCGTTTAGTTAAATGTTTAGTCTTTGAGTTCCATTTCTTTTATGATTACTTCGATTGCTGGCAAGTCCGCAGGTTCGACACAAGAGCTGAAATCTACCCACGTAGGGCAATCATCACGCGAAGCATCTGCGTTGATGGGGCATTGATATAACTCGCCACTTTCGAGCCTGTAACAAGGGCCAAATTGATTGTAGGGATACCACTGCTTATTAGTTTTCATTGTTTTTGGTTATGAGGTTTATGCCCGGAAGGAGCTTGCTGATCTATACATAGCATAGCATATCATATGCCATCCGTCAATGGAAACTATTGAAAATAGGCAACTTAAGCTTATCTAAGCCATCTTTTAGAACATCCGATTTTTGGTAATTATCCCCTACGCCACAATGCTGTATCTGCTAGCTATTTTTTAGGCAAGTTCTGTTTATCATCTACCAGTACGTCCATTGATATGCCAGCGAATCGAGCATATTCAAGCAGCACGAGCAATGAAGGCTCTGCTTTGCCTTGCTCATACCTTGAAATAAGGCCGGGATAGGGCGGGGATGGTACGTGCTGTAATCGTTCGGCCATTTCCTGCTGGCTTAAATCCAACCTGCGGCGTATCTCACGCAATTTATACGCTAGTCGTTTGGGCTGTGCCCTGCGTTGCCGTCCCATCAGCGTAACTCCTCTGATGGAACATTGCGTACACTGTTAATTAACAGTATGCTATGCTGGTTTTTATCTGCTGCCGGAAGTTCAAAGCTCCGGGCAGCGGGTTTCATCCGGTGCTAGGGTTGGCCGCGGTCAAGTGTAATTACAACCCAACGGTAACGAATCCGAGCCGGCCCGATCTTAGCTAATCGCACATCTGCGCGGAGGAGCTATGCGCCAGGCTCGCATTTTAACACTGCTTATAGCAACGGCCTTGATAATTGCAGGGTGCTCCAAATCTGGAACTATAAATACTGCAACATCCAACGCAGCATCAAGCGATAATCCTTTGCCACCGCGTACCAGTGGTGTAATCAAGATAAGCACCATGAGGGATGGCGAGCAGGGTTGCACGCTCCACAGCATCGTTGCCGTTGATAATAAGGGCGAGATGATTGATGGGCGCGCGGACATAACGCTAACAAGCGCACAATGTCAGGACGGCTGGTACGTTCAGAAAAAGGGCCAGACTTACTATGTCTTATGCACAGGTGCAGACCCAGAATTGCAGACATCAATAATTACGCGAGTTGCGACAGACGCGGAGTGGCCGTACGCGTCCACCGCCACGCCAACACCTGTTCCCACACCGACACCCACGCCGGAGCCTAGCCTTGACGATATAGCAATCCGGGAAGCGAAGAAGGCTTGGGCGAAGCTTTGGACAATGTGCGGTGATGTAGCCGTTATGCGTTCGGATGCAACCATTGTAGAGCGTAGAGGTATTAGCTTTCAGACTGAGCCAAGACAGATAACTGAAGCAGATCGGCTCAATGGAATTACTTGGCAGGGGCACGTTGCCGAGCGTTACACGGTTGAGCGGGGCTATGTCCCTGGTCGCGGCTGGCAGGACTGGGCAAATAGCGGAAGCTATACGATTCCGCGTGTGTACGTTGTTCAGAAACATAGGGTATGGGAAGTTAGCGGTAATTATGAATTCATAGGCGTGCCAAATTACAAAATAAAATGCTCTGAAGTTCCACAAAGATAGCTCGCTGTTGGCAAAGCATTACAAAGCCATATTATTGCTTAAATTTGTATGCCCGCCTCTTTGAGGATATGCGATCAACTAATTCGGAATTTATCTGAACTTAATATTTACTTGATTAAAATTTTATCCGCACTGAGTAATTCGTCGAGTAGGTAGAAAGTCTATTTTCGAGCCGAGCGTATCTTATCCACCTCTCATCCACAACAACCGAATACAAAACCCCCTTCACTAGCCTGTTCAGGCTAATTCTCACTCCTTGGCACGCTCAGCGGACGTGATACAGTTTGAATACAATCAATCATTAACTACCCCCGAAACAAACATGTCATCAGGAGGAAGAGGTAAACTGGAGAATAGACTTTGGCTAACCCGCAAGCGGCGCGGGCTGGAGCAAAAGCAGGTCGCTTACCTGCTTAACCATCACACGCCTGATCAAGTTTCGCGCTACGAACTGGGTACACGCCAGCCGACGCTTGAAACGGCGCTACTCTTAGAGATGATCTACGGCGTACCCCTTCGTATTCTGTACAAGGATATCTATGAGCGTCTCCAAGCCAAGTTACGTGACCGCTTCGAGCGCGTCCCCAAATTACAGCACCGCCTCACGGAATTTCTTACAGAGGACGGTGCACGCGAATACTGCGCCTATCATGATCTGATTCAGTCAGCTCAGCCGCCGCAAATGGATCTTATCAAAGCGCGTCGGCACGTGACTGAACTAGCCAAAAGGCTGGCTTACCTTTAAACCGCCTAATCATTAATCGATATAACAATGCAGGGTTCTCGAATCCTCGCCATCGATCCCGGGCGAGGCATAATTGGTGTTGCTCTCTTTGAAGGCGCTACGTTGCGCTACTACGCCGTTAAGGCGCTCCGAGTGCCTGGCACTGCGACGTTCGTTCGCCGCGCGGCCTCGCATGTAATCAGCATCCTGATCGAAATGTACCGGCCTACTCATTTAGCCATTGAACAGCCGCTGGTCGTACAACAGCGGGCAGAATTACTCGCGCACGTCATCAACGCGATCAAGACCACTGCCCGTCTCCATGGCCTGATTGTCAACGAGTATGCCCCGCAAGCGGTCCGGCGTTTTATCTGTACAGATACTCAGCCAACTAAGCGCGAGGTGGCTAGAAGACTTGCGGCGCGTTACCCGGAACTCAGCCGCTACACGACCGTGGATAACAAATGGAATGAGCAGTACTACGAGAGAATGTTCGGAGCAGTAGCTGTAGGCCTCGTTGCATATAGCCTGCGATAGCATCAGCAACGGCATGATAACAATGGCATAGTCTGAAAGCGGTTATCTTGAACCAACGCCATGAATAAGACCAAGCTCACAGTTGTATGGGAAGAAATACATACGCCAGAGTCAGCAGAACGTGTGGCGGCAGCTTTTGCTATGCTGCTCAGCCCTTTATCGGTTAAGGGTGATCCGCAGGATAAGGGCCTTGACAGTTATGCCTAACCAACTAAGATTAATATCAGATTATCTCTGCTACTTCTGCCTTTTTCTGACCAGCAAAGCTAAAAGTGCTCATTAGTAATTAATGTCTTATCAATGCCAGATTCCACTGCTACCCCAGCCTTCAGGGCGGCTATCTATGCCCGCGTTTCCTCCGAGGAGCAGCGCGAAGGGCAAACCATCGATTCACAGATCGCAGAACTTGAGCGCTTCTCGCGTGAGAAGGGCTGGGCACTCATCGGCATATACAAGGACGAAGGTTGGAGTGGTGCCCTCCTGAGCCGTCCCGCGCTCGACAGTCTTCGCGATGACGCGGCGCGCAAACAATTCGACCTCGTACTCTTAAACGATGTGGATCGGCTTGCCCGCGATGTGGCCCACCTCGGTATCGTCAAACGTGATCTCGAACGTAGTGGCGTCAAAGTCGTGTTCCGCAAGCTGCCCTCGGATGAGAGTCCAACTTACAATCTGATGGTCAACGTCCTTGGAAGCTTCGCGGAGTTCGAGCGAGAGATGATCGCTGATCGCACACGGCGGGGCCGGCGTCACAAAGTGGAGGTAAGGCAGCAGTTTTTAGGCTCTCTCGCAGCTTACGGTTATCGCTATGTCCCAAAGGAAAAGACTTCAGGTCGGGACGGCTATTTAGAGGTTGTGCCAGAGGAAGCGGCGCTCGTCCGCCAGATGTTTGAATGGGTAGACCAAGAGGCTCTTTCCGCAGGTCAATTGCTAACACGTCTTAACCAATTGAAGGCTCGACCTCGCAAAGGCGGGCGGTGGGCTAAATCGACAGTGCTGCGCATCCTCAGAAATGAGACGTATGCGGGCGTCTGGCACTACAATAAGCATTATGGCAGCGAGTCACTCAAAGCGAGCACCCGGAACCGGTATAAGCGTTCACTCAAGAACAGTTGTCGGCTACGCCCGCGTACTGAATGGCTGCCTGTCATTCTGCCTTCAGAATTACACATTGTGCCGCGCGACCTATGGCAGCGCGTGCAGCAACAAATAACGAAAAATATTACATTCTCGCCTCGCAACGCTAAGCACTCTTATCTGCTTAAAGGGCTCGTCCGATGCGGCGGGTGCGGCGCAGCATACACGGGCGATCCGTGCCATGGGAAATACTATTACCGCTGCATTAATCGATGTAAACAGATGCCGACAGTTAAGGAAGAGTGTTTGGACGAGACAGTATGGAGCGCGGTCGCGGAGGTGGTGCTAAACCCGGCCACAATTTTCAATCAAGCGACTAAGATACATGAGCAGGAAGCTCAGAATGAAAGAATCAGAAGCAGCGACACCCAGACCATCAGCCGCGCCCTTGTGCAAGCGCGGAAGGAAGAGGCTCGTCTGCTAGAAGCATATCGCACCGGGATCATTTCGCCTGCACAATTGGGAAAAGAGTTAGAGCGACTGAAACAGCGGCAGAGTGCGCTAGAGGTTCGGGAGGAGTCTCTGCGAAAGTCCAACGAAGCACCGGGCAGAAACAATGCCTACCGAACGCTGGAGGAGTACTGCCAGGCTGCGGCAGAGCGGCTTCAAACATTCGATGAGGCTGAACGTCAGCGCTTCCTGAGGCTGCTTGTTGAAAGCATCATATTTGAAGGCGAGCGAGTGAGAATCAGGGCTGTAATTCCACTTAATGATACTGCGCAAGCTGTGTGGACAAGTGCGAGTAAGATGCCAAAATCGAGATTAACCGGAGAGATTAAAAACACGACTACAAACAACCATTATGATGACTACAATTCGGTAAGAATTGAGAACCCGTTTACAAATCACGATGGTCGCAATCCAGCCCGAATTGGGGACATAGAGAGAAATTCCTATGGTCGCAATCCGGCACTGGAATTCGAGTTAATTAAGCCAATTATTAAGTCGGCTACACGATTACAGCCGAGGAATACTCTGGGACAGTTCATACCTACAAAGATACGAAAGGCTGCTTAGGTTCAATTGAGATAAGGAAAGGATTATTGGTCTGCATTATGCTGAAGACCAGCGCAGAGGTATGCGCAAGAGATGCAAAGCTCTGCACCGCAGGTAGGCATATATACTGCTCTGAGTAGCCAGCGTGGCATAAAGCTTTGCCGATATTTACAGTGTGAATAGGGTTATCCACAGATACTTAAACAAAGAGAGTTAAAGAAAGATAGAAAAGAAAAGGATAACAATGGGGTTAACCTATTTGATCGCCATGTGCGCTGAATCACCTGACCCATACATGCTTAGAAGCACCTCTTCACACCTTTCATAATTAACTTTTACCATAATCTTCATGTCAACAAGCTTTACTCCTCTACGAAGCATTCTTCCCCTAAAGCTATTCTCACAGACTCACCATGCCGCTCGCACTACTGGATGGTGGGGGCCGATCTGGCGCGGGTTGTTTGTAGATCCTACGGGCAAGCATTACCACGCGATGGGTAAAGCCCTTTGGTTGTATGGCTATCTCATTGTCCACGCTGATCGTAAGACCGGCGTCTTGTATCGAAGAATCGCAACGATCTCTAATGACATGCAGGTATCGGGGCGTACGGTCCAAGCGTGGCTTTCATTGCTGCGGCGGCATGGCTACATTAGAACGAAGACGACAGGTAGGACGTTAGAGATTTCGATTGAAAAGTGGAAACCAATACATAGTAAGCGACAAAATTCATTTAGTGTGGGCGCGCCTTTTCGATCTGTGCCGCCCGCTGCTTTCCCACCAAGTCATTAACTCTTTCGGTAGGTAATGCCCACAACTCAGTGGCACTTTTGACTCCCGCGTTATAAAGAGCGAGATACTCACCGCGCGTCATCGCAACAGGAACCTCAAGAAGATCCAAAGCATCAGCCGGCAATCCAACCTCCAACTGCTTCAGCAGGGTCTCAATAGCACTATCCTCGGGTGCTTGACCAATAAACATCACAGAGGTGATTTGGTGCGCAGCGCGAAGGTGAAACCGCGTCGTGTCGGCGACGCTCCGGACGTGCCCATACTCCACGGCATAAAAGTATGGGTTCATCGTGTAGCGCTGTTCAATCACTTCCATCGGAACGCCTTGTATCCAGTCGGACAGGATGAGTGCACGCTTGCATCGTGCGTACCATGCAAATAAATCATCGGCATGCCGCTGAAGAGACTGCACGAGTTCATGCCCGTACCGACCAACGGCGTGCCCCGGCCACTGTGTTTCGGATTGGACTAACTTCCGGCTTTCTTTCCTTCCCGTCTTGGCGATAGGAATTCTGGTGTTGTCGAGCTCTGGCAAGCCCTGCGTTATACTGAGTAACCCCATAGTCGTAAGGGCGCTGGTGCTCGCACCTTTCAGCAAATTAATGAGCCGCATCGCCGAGGAAAATTGTAGTGAAGAGCGGCCACACACCTGGCCCAGAAGTGTCAACCCGACCTCGCCGCCTTCCTCATCGACTAACCCCAAGCTAATAAATTCACCGAGCAACCGGTTAAGAGATTGCTCCATTCCTTGCTGCCATTCAGGATTCGTTCGATTAGCTAAGTAACCGCCGTATGTGTTTGCCAGTAGGCGTGCTATGTCTTTGCGCTTCACCCATCCTACCTGAGCAAGTAATCGGATGATCCACGTTTCGGTATGTCTCGGATCGAAGGAAGACCTGAGTGGTTCGAGCTTGCCGAGCACATACCGGTGGAGAAGTGTCGTCCGCTCATACTGGTTGTCGGCAAGAAGGATGGCTTTGCCATGCTCCCTATATCCGAGTCGCCCGGCACGACCCGCCATATTTTTATATTCAGCGATAGTGAATGGACGACCGTCGTCTCCAAGAAACTCTTGTTCGGCGAGGATCACGGTTGAAGCGGGAGTGTTGATGCCAGCCGCAACGGTAGTTGTTGCCCCGAGCACGCGCACCGTCCCGCCATCACGATAGGCGCGTTCAACCACCTCCTTTTCTTCAGGGGTGAGATTAGTATTGTGAAATGCGGTCCCACCTTGGAGGCACTTCCGCAGGCGCGCAGAATTCGACGACAGATCATGCGTGGGTAGTTCCGCGAGAGCCGCCGTTGCCGGAGGAAGCCCGAGATCTGACGCAAGATAATTAGCGCAGCCAGCAGCCGTTCCGCGCTGATTTCTGAAGATGATAATTTGCTCGGAAGGATTTTCACTAATGAGCTTTTGCACCAGCGGTACTATTACGTCTTGAGAGCTCGGCTTAGTGCCTCGTTGGCGGATCGCGCCAGGCGGGAGCATCTGTGTGGTTTTGACCTGCCCGTCCGTATCCAGGTACTGAAATGCTCCGCTTCGATCAAGCACACCCTCGACGAGCGGTATGGGACGTGTCGTCGTAATGAGCTGATTGCAGCCAAGCCATTCGTCAAAGTAATTAACATTTCCGATCACCGCCGATAGTACAATGAGTTGCGGCGTGATGCTTTTTTCGCGAGCAGTGATAAGGTGCGTTAGGAGCAGTTCAACCGTGATACCACGGTTCGGGTCGGTAATGAACTGTCCTTCGTCCAGCACTACAAGGCCAATCTGGTTAAGCACACTCGGCGTGCTTAAGACCAAACCTAAGAACATCTCATAGGTCAATAGCGCCAGATCATATTTGCCCCGTATAAATGGCCCAGCATCATCGAGCCGATCCCCAGTGCAGCGGATGACACGCATACCGAGGCGCTCTCCGTAGAGCCGCGAAAACTGATCGTACTTCTCGTTGGTGAGTGCTTTGTAGGGGAGTAGGAATACTGCTTTCCGTCCTTGGAGAACTGCCTTAACTGCGGTCATCTCTCCGATAAAGGTTTTTCCTGAGCTAGTCGGGGCTACGACGAATAGTGATTCACCGTTCAGGATTCTTTTCTCATTAACTGCTTCGAGTTGAAGATCGTTCAATCCGCCTTTGAATCTACTACTCCACTCGGTTAGCACCTCGTCCGGAAAATCGAACACAGAAAGGTCGCCGATTGCGGAGCTTACTCGTGCACCTTTGGCCTCGGGAAATTGTTCAAAATATATCTTTGCTGGCTTCAGGACGGGAAACGTCAAACCACCTTCGATTTGACCAAATATAACGGGAGTTTGGGTAACACCGAGCTTGATCGAGGAGGCCCTCACATGCTCCATGACCTTGCCCATAGCGCTTTGTATCTCGGTTGCGCCGCTGCCCTCCTGAAGTACTTCAACCAGCGCTTTAGTCAGTAATCCGTGACCACCACCGGGCATCTCATAAGACACCTCATCGAAGTTGGAAGCGGCAATCAGAATACGGCCTTTACCGGCAACCATGAGGAAGGGATTAACTGGATTGCGCGCGATGGGACTGTTTTCCAGTACGCGAGCTGGCGCAGAGCCGCTAAAACAACAGTCAAGAATGCACAGGATAGTCTTCGCCTGTGAGTCCTTGAAACGCTGGGCCAGTTCTGCCATCGGGATCGTTGTGTTGTCCAGATCGACAACTGCCGTATCATGTGCGACGAGGCGATGATCATGCGTCCCATGACCGGCGAATGACAAAATAACGACATCATCTGGAGTAGCAGCACCCAAGGTTTCATCAAAGGCATTGCGAATACGCTCAAGCGTGGCATCACCATTTGTAATGAGCTGTGATTGAATATCAGGAATGGTATCACTGAATAATGCCCATAAAGCAGTCGCGTCACGGCGTGCTCCAGCGAGGTCACGAATGTCCGGATCAGCATATTTATTTATTCCAATAAAACTCGCAATGATTGCCATAGTAACCGCCCTTAGTTTAGCGCTTCTTATTAGGCTAGTGTATCACGAACAGGACATTGTGCGACAGATAATATATTGTTTGACGATGTATCGCGGTCAGCATACCGAGCCGAAGCATCTGGCTAATTAACACTACTTGGCGAGACTAATACGGTCGCTATAGTGAAGTAGATGACCGACCAAATCGCGAAAGAGGAAATTACATATTTTGCCACAACCGACTTTCGCAATCGGCAAGTTTCTTTCGGCATCAAGCAGAGGGATAGGCGCGCTCACATGTACATTCTGGGGAAGACCGGAACTGGCAAATCCACACTTCTTGAAACCTTAATCCGGCACGATCTATCGAGCGGTCAAGGGCTCGCACTTCTGGACCCTCACGGTGATTTAGTCGAGAAAGTACTTATGGAAGTGCCAGTAGAGAGACGCCCTGATCTTGTCTATTTCGACGCCGCCGATGATAAGCAGCCTTTAGGCTTCAACCCTCTTGAATGCGTCGCCGCCCAGTACCGACCGCTAGCCGCCTCGGGGCTGCTCTCAGTTTTCCAGCACATCTGGGCCGACTCTTGGGGCCCACGTCTTGAGCACATTCTTAGGAACACGCTCCTAGCGCTTCTCGATCAACCCAATGCCACGCTGGCCGACATCCCGCGTTTGCTTGACGACAATACCTTTCGGAAACAAGCAGTGACGAAAGTAACGAACGAGCAAGTACGCAACTTCTGGTTAAAGGAGTACGCAGGGTATCCGGCGCGCTTCAGAGCTGAGGCGGTTGCGCCCTTACAGAACAAAGTAGGAGCGTTCTTAGCCAACCCGCTCATTCACCGGATCGTGGTCCAGGAAAAAAGTGCTTTTCGCCTGCGACGAATAATGGATGAGGGGAAAATCCTGCTCGTCAACTTAGCTAAAGGTAGGATCGGTGCGGACACTTCGACGCTGCTTGGCGCGCTCCTAGTTTCGCGCCTCGGTCTTGCGGCCCTCAGCCGCTCCAATCAGCCTGAAGACGAGCGCCGCGACTTCTACCTCTATCTGGATGAGTTTCACAACTTCACCACTCTCTCATTGGCAGGTATGCTCTCCGAGCTTAGGAAATACAGGCTGAATTTGATCTTGGCGCACCAGTACCTAACACAACTTGATGAGCGTCTGATGGCAGCCATTCTTGGCAACGTGGGCACGATAATCTCCTTCCGCATCGGGCCATCGGACACTGAGACAATCGCACAGGAATTTGCGCCTGAATTTTCTGCGACCGATCTTGTCAACCTGCCGAACTATCACATCTACCTCAAGCTAATGATTGATGGTCGTGTGTCGAGTCCTTTCAGTGCAAAGACGCTGCCGCCGCACTAGCCAACCTATCTCCTCTGTCATCTCTGACTCACTGCCGTGAAGGCTCAAGTTGTGAGATTGCCGCCTGAAGCTAACAAAGCTTGGCTTCGGGCTTGAGTCTCAAACAAAAAGAGGAGGAACTGATGATTACGCCACAAGCAGAAGGGCTGCCGCCCCCGGCGGCAAAGCCCTGTGTCGTTCTATGCGCCGGTGGGTGCGGGCGCAGACTGCCCAAACCTGATGACGCCGACAACCGCATCGTGCTCTGCCACTCGTGCTGGACCAAGTGGCTGCACACCATGATGAAACTGATCAGAGTTGTGAAGGAGGAGATATGAACCAGGGAACACTCGTCGCCCACTGCGGCACACGTAAGATCACGCGAGAAGAACTCTCAGGCCTGCCTGTGCCTGAAGCTACCCGCACCCATCAACCACTCGGACACCTCGCGATTGTCGAGACGCTCATCGAGAGTCTCAGCTTTCGCCACATCTCTGTCGTCAGAGATGAATACGCCGTCACGCCCGATGGGATGAAAATGTTCGGCGTCATGGACCTTGACATGGAGTACGCAGAGTGCCGATTCTCGATTGGCCTCAGAAACTCAAATGACAAGTCCATGCGCTTGGCATTAACTGTCGGGTATCGAGTCTTCGTCTGCGACAACATGGCCTTTGCAGGCGATTTCACACCTGTGCTCTACAAGCACACGCGCAAGCTCGACCTCGTGGAGATAATCTCCATCGGGGTAGACCGCATTCAGCGCAACTTCGCGCCGCTCCGCGAGCAGATTAACGAGTGGCAGGCGAGGGAGCTTTTGGATGAGGAGGCGAAACTTCTCATCTACCACGCTTTCATTGATCGTGAATTGCCCTTGCCCAGACACCTGCTGCACAAAGTGCATGGACACTACTTCGCGCCCGCTTACGAGGCATTTCGTGCGCGCACGCTCTGGTCGCTGGCTAACGCTTTCACGTCGGCCTTCAAGGAGTTAAAGCCGATAGCGCAATTCGGGCTGACGGCAAAGCTCGGCACGTTCTTGAGCCGACATGCGAGTGCCTACCCACATCAGGAGGCAACGCTGGTCGAACAGCCGCCTGATGAGTTACTGGCTGTCGTGTAATACGGCTGCTTCTATTTCAAGACACACCCGACGTGCTCAGGTGTGTCTCTTTTTTGGCGATTCCATTAACTTCTATGGGTGAGGTTAGTGCTAACCTGATCATCACGTTACCGCTTTGAAAATCCAAGGTCTATCTCACAACGCGGCTGTCGTCGGGTTGTAACAACGGTAGATGAGGGTTCTTTTTTAGCACTTCCACGTCAGCCTTATTAGCTGGCAAAATATATTTGGCCTCCCCCCCGTTGGACAGGAAAATGTCCCACGACGGCACGCCGATAAGACCTTGCGGGCTGACGTAGTAGATTGTGCGCTTGTAATTGATCCAGGCACTCCAAGGGTGAGCTTGAGTGGGCGAGGAAAGAAAATAACTTGTGGAGATTTGATAGCCGGGCAAGTTGTCGGGGATGACATATCGAAGCTGATAACCAAGTCCAACAAACGCTTGCCACGAAGTAAAGCCCACTGCTTCGTATGGTGCAGTAATTAAATAAATGGTGGTCCCTCGCTGCACTAACGTTCCAACAGGATAGGCCAGCGGCTGCTCAAGTCCCGGTTGATTATTCGTCACAGGAACAACGGGAGCCGGGTTTGGGCTTGGTGGTACATATCCGCCCCCACCCCCACCGCCTCCAGTGGATGGAGGCACGCACTCCGCCGCAGTAGGCGTGAATGTTGCCGTGTCGCTGCTGGTAGAAGTCGTCACAACCGCAGTGGCAGTGCCCGAACCATCACAGGTAACCGTTACGCTGGTATTGGAAGAATTGTGCGTAACAGTAAGTCCCCGGCTGACTGAGCTGACAGTAAAGGTAGTAGAAACGGGTAAAGTTGCCTGAAGATTTCCAGCATTGATGGTAACCGAATCAGCCTGTGAGCCAGCCTTGATAATCAGATTAACTGCCGGGGCGGTTAATGCTACGGTTGTATCAGCACTATATGTTAAGCCAGCCGCCACAACACCAAAAGGCATTGCAAGCACGCCCATACCGACAACCGCTACTAAACTAAAAACTTTTCTTGAAAGATTCATGTGAGGACTTCAATTTTATGGCGCCGTCACTACTGCTACCCAGCCAAAAGTATTGTCGCTTTTCTTCATGCAGACCTCGATCTTGTCAGGGCTGCCACTGCCGCCGAATGTAAAAAACAGGGCACTTCGATCTCCATTTGAACTACAAGCCGGTCTTTGTCCTGCTGAATCCAGTTTTACAGAATTCGCATTTAGGTCAATGGAATTATTCGCATATAGGGTGATTTGCTGATTGTCGTCATCCACGGTAATTAGAGTTCCGTTCCCACTGAGAGCGCTGCCAATACTAACGACGGGCAAGCTAAGGGCCGATACAAACTTCACTTCTATTCCATCGGCAGTTGAGCCACCATCTGCGCCTATAACAAGGCGCGAACTAGCATCATTAAAAATAAATTTCTTGTTACTACCGTTTCCGTCACAATCCCCGGCGCAGAACGTGCCGGTGGTTTGAGCATTAATGAAGCCGGCAGCCGCAAGGTTTATAGAGCCATTAACTGCATCATCGATGATAATTCTTGTCCGGCCCCCGACTTCTTCAGGATCGCCAAGTCCTATAGAACCGTTCGCCGCCTCCAATGCCGCTGAATAATTTGATTCATTAAGAGTTAACAGGACACTTCCCGGAGTGTTACTTGCGTAGCCTGTAGCGCTCAATAATATGCGTTCATTGCTGCCGGCAGTGTCTAAGGTTATGCCGTCTCCACTCAAATCGGTAATCCTACTGGCAACCAAATTCGTTCCATCACTCTTAGGAATAACGTTAGCGCCGGCGCTGTTAGTAACACCTCCACCACCTGCAACCGTCGTCCAAGAAGTCGCCCCGCTGCCGTTTGTAGTCAAGACTTGCCCGTTTGTACCTGCGCTATTAGGAAGTGTGAATGTCCACGTCCCGGCTACGCTAGCCGGTTGAATGGTGACAGTGCCGGAGGTCGCGCCGTCGAGTTTCATCACACCTGCCCGGCTGCCAGCAGTACCAAGATGGAGCAAGGCTTGCGGGTTACTGTTACCGATTCCCACATTTGAAGCAGGCTGCAAGACTAGGTTGCTATCGGAAGCAATAGAAGTAGGGCCAATGGTGAGGGCTGCGAATGCCTTTGGAGCTAGGAAGAGGCTTGAGGCAAGAACAGCGAGGGCGATTAGAGATCGCCGCAAAGTAATAAGCATCGTTTTTGGAATTTAATTATTTTGGTAAGAGAGCCGCTCTGTGAGAAGAACGGTAGACTTTTGGATTATAGCAAATTAGGGAGACTTTGTAACATTACAAGAAAAATTTGACTAAATGCGCCGAACTGCCAGGCTTAAGTGAAATAAAATCATTACCGGCATGAAACCATCAAATCTTCAACCAATGAACTCAAGGGGCTGTTCAATAGAGTGTAACGACTTTTTGGTTGTCCTACAATACTCTCATCGTAGATATGGTCGCACCAATTAACCCAATAATAGCAAAAGCTAGGAACACTTTATTAAGTGACTTTGAATAACTGTAATGACTCTTCCAAGGGCGGAATGAGCGTTTCTCCTTCCTTTGGTATGTAGCCCATTCCTCATGCTGGAAAACTTTTGCTATATGAGGAATGTTATCACTATCTTTGAATTCAGATATGCTCTCGAAATACCTCAAAGCGGCTTCAGCCCCTTTAATAAGCTCCTGTTCCTTGAATCAAGTTTCCAAAAGATGAATGAGAAGAAGCTGAGCAGCAATCCAATAGGAATACCAAGAAGAGGGACTTTGTAATCTTTCTGGAAGGTTGAAATGAGAGCCGTTGTGATGACCGATGAAATTACAATATAGAAATTGAAAGTTGTTAGCCTTTGGCTTGAGTGCATTTGAAAACAATCCCAAGCTTGCTTTCTTATCGCTTCATCAGGAAGGTGAGGATCACTCATTCTTTATTCTCCTACAGTATTATACTCCTTCGCCTTTTGAGTTTCAGAAATCAGATTGTCTCGGGTAACAACTTAGTATCATGCTTTTGCGGCGCACGCACTGCACCCTCTGCGAGCCGGGCAAGTATGCCTACCATTGGATTACTGATCGTATTCCGCAACCTTCCTCTGCTTCGGAACCTATGACCGCAACTTGCACAGGAATACTCATTATGCGGTGTAAATGCGAGTTCTCCAGTATCGAATTGTGATTTGTCGCATTGTGGGCAGCGAACGTCGACCACGCGGCCAGCAATATGGGGAAGGGCGCTCTGTGCCATAAGCATTCTAACCATTGCTGGATCGAGCTTAATACCATCAATCGTAACACTCGAAAAAGTATCGTCAATTATGTTCTCGCTACCGTCTGTACTCGGTGCATGTATATGTATCCCTTCCTCTTCAAGCTGAGAACTGGTCCACAGAATCGCAGGGTTTGAGCCCCAAATCTGAATACCGCCTGGATAGTCAGCCTGCCTAATCTTTTTGCTCTTTTTTGCACGTTTGCCTGGGCGTTCGCGCACGCCAAATATCTCCTGTATCTTTATGACGGGGTTGCCGACCGCAGTATCAGTGTCTCGGAAATACTGACCACATCCTGCGCAAAGGTGACGCCGATGCTCGTGAACGCTGAACCAGTCCTTGTCTAGGTGGGGATAATCGCAGAGCTTGCATTCAACATATTTCATCGCGTATCCAAACAGAGACGTGACCATGTAGTAGATCGCCTCAAGTTCGGTGATAATAAAGCCATCAGGAAGAAGGTCTTTGTGCTCGCCTATCACGCGAACAGCACGGAACGTGTCATCAATCTCTTTTTTGCCGTCCGCGATGGGCCGGGCATGGACATGGATGCCTCTATCAATCGGGCGTCGAGTCGTGTCGTAGATGGGCGGAACTGCTCCCCAGAGGGCGACGCCTCCTCCAAATCTGTTGATGTTCAGATTGATGATTTCGTCTGGCGCTATAGCAGGGATATGTGCATAGCGACACTGGCGTGCCCGCCTGCCGTACTTTGCTGTGGCATCAGCCTTGTGCTCTATGCACCAGTAGCGTGTTCCTCCGTCCCGGCGCTTTCCAACAGATTTAATTCGACATTTGGTGTATTGACCCATTAAGGTGACCCAATTATTGACGACCTTACCGGGGCGCTTGCGTAAGGCCGGTTCTCAGCCGAGACTGTACCGTTGATGCTTTGTCTGTCCGGGCTTTGCCCCGCTCTATCTGGTCGCTGATCGCTAATTCTATCGTCCGGGGCACCGGCGCGATATTAATCGTCATTCGAGGTGGCACGCCCAGCTCTTCGGCCCTGCGTTCCGCCCCTCCGAATCTGTTAACAAGAAAATTATTAAGCAAGGATGCCCCTCCCCGCGGCAGCAGGCGTGCTCTTTCGCACCTCTTTGCGATTGCCAGGAAATTTACGCCAAAAATTCTGGAGAGATACAATAACTCGATGTCGCCCACCGGGCCATCAGACACACGGAGAAGGTTTCTGACCTTCTGAAGCGCAATGCCGAGGCCAGGATTGGGAATTAGGAGTTCCAGAGCAAAAGCATCGGCGAAATGCTCATAAGGCCCCTTTACGAAATTTGCCCCATCGTCTGCGGGATCAAGGATCGCGCCGTCATCATTACCCCGCCGTGCGGACAAGGTTGCTAAGTGCCCCAATTGATGAGCGCAGGTGAAGAGCGCCTCATCTTGGGCAGCCTCCGCAATGAAGATGAAGGCGCTGCCGTTAATGAGGGCGCAGCCGCCGCCGAGTTTGTTCTGTTCGATAGGGAAAAGGAACACGTTAAGCCGATCCTCCAATAAGGAGGGCAAATTAAATAAAGGATCAACATCACCCACTCTTAAAAGTTGCCGCAGGCGTACTGCCATTTCCGTAGCTACGCTGCTACTCGGGCGTAAGACTATGTTTGTGGTTATCTCTTTGAGCTTTGCGGTGGCGTCAGGCTTAACGTCAAGCAAGAGGGATACTCTCTGCGAAAGGTCATCCACCTCGCTGCTCGTCAGCGGTACAACCACTCGCCGCGCCGCATCTCTAAATATGGGTCGCGCGCGCTCTGTTGTGCTTAACTGCGAATACACACTGCACACTCCTTATTTGAAGCTCTGCTTAGGAGGCCTTTCTTCTGTACATTGCCTTCAACGACAACAGCCAATCCCTGAGTTCCTGCACCTGTTTGTAGTCAAGGCGGCTCCACCTGCCCATGATATTTATTGGGGCGGCTCCGTTTTTGCGAAAGATGTTACGGAGCACGTATAAGGTCTCTTCACGACCCCGTGCAATTTCGTGAGGCTCAGTAAGCACGATGGGGTTACGACCAATGATGTAATTCTCGATACGACGCTCAAATGAAGAGTGCGTATCTAGTGGGTGCTGATTACCCCGTGCATCTACAATTATGTTGCCCGTGAGTTGCCCGTCATCCATGCGGCGGAGTCGATGTTCCGGGAACATCCTGTAGGCCTTCAAAGCGCTGATTTTGTCAGCCACCTCGAAGCCTCCAACGATAAACTGAGGGACACCGGGCACTTTCCCGGATAAGAAAAAGAGATGATCGCCTGGAACGACCTGCCGTCGAACATTCGGCATGCAAGCTCCGAGTGTCGGTATGTCTCCCAAATAGGGGTCTTTGATGTGCTTGCCCTTTTCCGGGTCATATCCTGTTCGGGCGATAACTGAGTACCCTTTAATCTCCATAGCTAATTCTTACCTCGCTTAAAATCTGCTCTAACACGATGCGCTTTGCTTGTAGCCATTCTAGGCTATGATTTACCCGGTGCGTGACCAGTCAATCGTTGCTTAAAAGCATTTCCTTGATGGAAACTGAGCAACCCTTCATGTTGAAGTCTTCCGACAACAATACCCGGCCCAATACCTAGTACCTCAGAGAAGTTGTAAATAGAATCATTCGTAAAAACTCCTTCCTGAATAAATCTAGATAAAGCGTCAGGTGGAATCAGGGTATCTGCCGCAAAGCGGTTTGCTTCTTCTTCAAATCTTCGCATTTGCGGATCAATAACCTGATCCGTCAAGGTTTCGACAGCATTGTCGAGAATGAAACTATGCTTCTTCCTATGAAGGAGAAGATGCGCGCATTCGTGAAAGAAGGTGAACCAAAGGTGATCATCTGTTTTATATCTCAACGTAAGGCCAATGAAGGCCCTTTTGTCCGTTAGCAAACGCGCGCACCCACTAATTCCAGTGTACGGAAGCTCAGGTATCAAGTCGACAGCTACGCCAGCGGCTGCACAAATAGTCTTCATCTCAGGAATGAACTGTGCCGGGGGCTTTTGGCTTAGTCGCCGAAGATTATTAAGAGAAGATCGTAGGCGGTCCTCATCAAACTCTTTAACTTCTATCTGACCTGTAATAAGCTCTGCTGCCCGTACCCATGCATATATCGCTTCCGGAGTAGTCCTAATTTGCCGTGTCTGTCGGTAAGCCACGCCGCTCGCTTCCCAGACAGAATCCCAACTATCTGGTGATGATACACCTAAGAAGTCTAGGAGCGCGCCCACTTCGGACTGATGATGACCCAAATCAAGCCATCCATAGCTCTTCAGTGCTTTGAGAGGAAACTTTTCCGCCCACTCTTTCCATCTGTCAAGTTTTGCGGTCGCCTGCTGCCTAGCTTCGGCCTCATCATACTGTCGTTGCAGGTTGAGCCAAAAGTGAGCTGGCCGCTTTAAAACATTCTCCAAGGCCAGCGCCGTAGTTGGCGAAATAGGAGCTTTTCCATTACAGATCTCGCTAATTGTTTTCGGCGTCAGCCCAGTTCGACGGGCCAAATCCCGCTGCGACCAGCCGTTGAACTCGAGATAATCAACGACGGTCTCTCCGGGGTGCGCGGCTGTTGTCGGCTCGTACGCCAGTCGAGTGTCGTTACCCATGTGTGTCCTCAACACTTATTATTTCAATTGCCTTGATGGCCTGCCAGCGTTGCTTCTCGTCCTCTGCCCCTACATAGTTCGGCGCGTCAACGGGCCAGAACAGGAGGCGGTACGGATGCTTTAAGTCCATCGAAAATGTTCCCGCTAAACTCCCTTTCAATTCGTGGCACCGTTCCGGGCCTGAGTTCGGGGGCCAGAAAACGGCCAGAGACTCTGCGGCGACCAGTGCTCCCATCCGAAGTTGGATCTTCTTGGCCATCTCCGCTCCGAAGCGTTTCGTGCGTTCTGCGTCATCCTCAATGGCACGCTTCAGTTTTTTGTTAGAGATCTGAACTTGCATAGTCCCATCGGGTAACGGCAGCCTCCCATCAGAGCGTTACCTATTAGGTAACACATTTCGGGGCAGTTTGCAAGTGCTTGCATCAAGCCTTTATGACAAGCCATGGAACCGTGCAGTTATTATGTGCTTATGAGTTGACGACGCGGGAATGAGATTTAACGCAGTTTGGTCATAATAATTTCTATCTGACCTCGCGCAGATCCGCTAAGTTCCACTCGTTTCAATACTCTGCATAAACACTGAGTAGCGAATCGAGAAGTGAATGAATTAATATTCTGCTCATCAGGATATGGATGACCACCCTTCCCAAACTGCCGTATGGCATGCATCACGATATTTCGCTCATCTGCGCTCAACTCTTTGATTGTCATTGCCATGTCTTAAGCCTTTCGACTCTTAGCAATAGATCGAGAGAGCATCAATATGTCTCCGGGCTTACATTTTAAAGCGCGACAGATTTTTTCAAGCGTATCAAAATTAATACTTTTCGCGCTCCCCTTTTTTAAACGCCATAAAGTGTTGTAACTGACGCCGCTTTTTTTAGCGAGCCAATACAGAGTGTGACCGGATCCTTTTACCGCTTCATTAAGTTGAACTTTTATCACTTGGCTTACCCTCAAAAAGCATAGTAATGGTATATATATCACTCGGGTATATATATCTGATTGATATATATACCATGCTGTGATATAAAGTGGCCTTACGGAGGTCACTGGTAGTATGAGCGCGAGCAATCAGTACAGTATTATCGCCCTTGATAAGTTTATCCAAGCTACCCGCGACGCCGGGTATAAGGGTATCACATCTGCACTCGCCGAACTTATAGATAATGCGCTTGAGGCTGGCGCCCGAAGGGTGGATATTGACATCACCCGATCAAGCGACGGCGAAGTAACCGTTGCCGTCACCGACAATGGGTGTGGTATGTCGCCCTCCGTCTTGAGACTGGCTTTGCAGTTTGGGGGAAGCACCCGATTTAATTCACGGAGCGGAACCGGGCGCTATGGGATGGGACTGCCAAATAGTTCACTCAGCCAAGCTCGTCGTGTTGACGTGTTCACGTGGAGGACCAAAAAGACTATTTGGCGGAGCTACCTAGATGTGGATGAGATCGCTAGGGGTGCGATGACAAGCGTGCCGGCACCGAAAAGATGGAGCCGGGCGGCGCTAATGAACGCGCGCCGTTCAAAATCCGGCACGGTCGTCGTATGGTCGAAATGTGACCGTATTGAATATAAAAGCGAGCGGAGGTTTTTTGCAGCCATCAGGAGAACCATAGGACGTCTGTTTAGAAAGCATCTGTGGACTGGGAAGCGTATCTATTTGTGTAGCGAACTAGTCCGCCCTTATGATCCACTATTTACACGAGAAGGCGAAAATATCTCCGGAGCTTCAGCCTTTGGACCTACACTCAGATATGAGCTGTCTGTGCAGGATAACGGCACGAAGAAAAAACGATCTATCATCGAAGTAGACTTTGTAGAATTACCTATCGAGAAGTGGCACAGCTTCTCTAATCAAGATAAGCGCTCACTTGGTATTTCAAAGAAAGCAGGAGTGTCCATAGTTAGATCTGGGCGTGAAATTGACTACGGCTGGTTCTTCATGGGCAAAAAGCGCAAGGAAAATTATGATGATTGGTGGCGTTGTGAAGTCTCTTTCGACCCGGTACTAGATGAGCTGTTCGGAGTCACAAATACAAAACAAGGAATTCGCCCAACGGAGACTTTGCTTAGCATTCTCTCACCTGATATAGAACGTGTGGCACATGAACTCAATGGCCGGGTTAGAAGGCGATACCTAGCAGTAAAAGAGGGGTTGGACAGGTCCCCTGGAGAGCTTAAAGCCTCCAGCAAGGATCATCTCTTAGAACCGCCCGCACAAAATGGTAAAGACAAGCTATCTTTATCTATGTATGAGAATGTGCCTGTTCATACTAACGGGAAGAAAAGTCCGATTCCGGGACTAAGCTATCGAATCGAGCATAGGAGGATGGATGAGAATAGCTTTTTTATACCACGTCTGGGCTTGCGCGAGCTAGTAGTTCAACTAAATGAAGACCATCCGTTCTATGAGTGCGTTTATGTACCTTATGTGAGATCATCCGAGCCGGTTGCTAAGACCTTATATAAATATCTTGAATTAGTTATCTTAGCTGCTGCACGGGCAGAATGCCGCGTGTCTCCTACCGATAGCCAAAGTCTGGTAAAAACAATGCGAGAGGAATGGAGCAAAACTTTGGCCGCGTTCCTGGAGTAGGAGCGCTAATAGTAGAAAATGCAAGCAAAACAAGCATTGAATAATGGAGAACAAACCGCTATCAGCCTAAGCCCTAAGCTGGGAGGGCAGAGTAATAGGTTCGTTGAATTCTGTAAAAAAGTCGAGAAGGATCTCAGACTAGCTAAAGACGCTGACCGTGCAGAAGTGTTGATCCAACTCCGCACTGATTTAACGAGCGAGCAACTTGTTGAGTCTGACGAGCTTGATCTATTTTTCGCTAACAGCGTTGTCCTTGATTTTGTCAGTCAGGGTTGGGAGCTAAAGGTCAGTAAGAAGGAAGTAACCGTAAGCCCCCCGGAAGGTGATACGCATTCTTCAAAAGAAGTTGTCAGAAGCGGTCACTTATTAGGCAGGAATGCACAACTACGGGAAAAGTCTGTCTCTGAGTTCATCCGCGGCATGGAGCGCCGTCGGCTTTACGCCAAAGGCTGGCATTCGATCTTCTCACTGATGAGGGATGGTAGGGACCTTGCAGAAAAGCTGAGTGCTGTTAACGAAATCGCGGATGCAGCAGCCCGAGATTCCGCGCTAGCAGGCGTTATCAAACCATATCTGCAATTCGTTGAGAGTGATGCGACGTGCGAACACACCGGGTTAAGGTTAGGCGACGTGTGGCGCTATTTCCGGCACACGTGGGTTAACGAGTACAAATCTATACCGGGCCGCTCGACGATGATTCTTATTCGTGATGCGGCTGCTCCTAATCACCCCGTCATTGGCATCGCCGCCCTGGGCAGCTCGGTAGTTCAGTACCGTGGTCGCGATCAATGGATCGGTTGGCAATCAGACATTTTCGTGGAGTCATTGGCTGAGAAGCCTTCCCAAAAGCTCGCTCGGTGGCTGGCAAATTCGCTTGAACACCTAATTGGCGAGGTATACATAAAGGATTTATTAACACAGGATATTTGCAGCAAGGGCGACATCAGGAAGCCTACAGCAGAAGTCATCAAACGGCTGCTTGAAGAGTCTGAACAAGCGATCAAAAAGCACCGCCAGAATCCGCAGAGGAGTTCTCACAAAGGCCAAAAGGATGACGAGTCCAAGCGCGCCTATTGGGAACAAGAAGCCCTCACCTATTTATACAAGAGCAAGCGTTGTAAGCAGCTTGCTAAGTTATTAGCGATTAGAGGAGTTTTCCAGGAAAGCAATCTCGAAGGTGGCGGTAAAGCGCAGCTCAAAGCAGCTCTCACTAAATCGAAAGTAAAGAACGCTGTGGCTCAGCTTGTCCGAATGATTAAAGCCGAGCACGTCGGCGTTGATATGATGGACATTACGGTCTGCGGCGCAATCGCTCCTTATAACACGCTGCTCGGCGGCAAGCTGGTTTGCATGCTGCTTTGCAGTCCTGAAATGACGCAGCACTATATGAAGCGGTATGGCTCCCAAGTCAGTGTGATTGCATCATCAATGCGGGGCGCGCCGGTAATCCGCAAGCCAAGCCTTGTCCTGCTATGCACCACGAGCTTATACGGCGTAGGGTCGAGTCAATATAACCGGGTCAAGATACCACTTAATGAGGTCGGCGGCCCTGAAGGCGCAAGCGTACTTTACGAAGACTTAGGCCACAGCTACGGTTTTGGCACCTACCACTTCAGCAAAGAGACAATCCGACTCGGAGATACGCTCATTTCGAGGCGGAAGAATGGTCGCCTTGTCAACAGCATCTTCGGCGAAGGCGTTAACCCGTTGATGCGGAAAATACGGGAAGCTCTGGAGGTGGTTGGGCTACGTAGTGATGAACTCCTGTTACACGGAAATAGAAGGGTCACTTATGGGATCAGGCTTGCCAGCAACTTCCGGGAGGTTTTGCTCGGGATTGATGATAAACCTCGCTACCTAATTCCGCAGGCACACTCGCGCAAGCAAACCGAAAGGATCGCCGACTACTGGCGCCGCCGGTGGCTGTCGAAGAGAATTACAAGACCAGAGCTTTTAGACGCGGTAGCGAAGCACACTTTGGCCTACCCTATTTCCCACGGAGCTGCCGTCTCTCTTCCAGAAAACCCTGAAGAAACCGAGCCTCTTTTTGTTTTCTAAACAAAAAGGCCCGACTTGGTAAGTCGGGCCTTTTGCTACAAATGGCTGGTTGGCTTACTGCACTGAACCGGCCTGCTGCGCTTCCGCGAACTCCGCGCTTGCGGCCATGTCATCGTCAATGTTGTACCAGTCTGACAACTCGCCGAGTACGATGTCGAGATACTTCGACCACTCAGCGCGCTCGACCTTGTAGAACTTCTTAAAGTCGGGAGCTTTCGCCTTCATTTCGCAATCGCCCAGGACAAAAAGCATGACTTCGAGCCTGAACCTCATATTAGCGTTGGATTCGGGAGCTGCGTACACATCAGTGTAGAAGGCATGCGCCTTGTTGATGTACAGCACCTTCTGGCCGCCGATCCTCTCCATCGAATAGAATGGCGCGCCGGGATGATCCACGAACTCAAGCCGGTACGGCCTTTCTTTGGCCTTTTCTTTAATCCCTTCCTTGATAACTTCGACTGGTAGTCCGCTTTGCTCCGCGATCTTCTCAGCCTCACGGCTGAGATTGTCCTCGCTCTCTTTCTTTTCCTGCGGCGTTTCGTTAGATGGCTCACGGTTCACGAACTTCTGGGCTGCTTCCATCGCGGCCTCAGATGCGCGCTTCTTCTCTTCTGCGTCACGCTTGACGGCTAACGCTGCCGTATCCTTCTTGAACCGTGTCCTCATCTGAGAAATTGCATCCATGACGCCATTCTCTTCGAGGATGTCCCATATCCTTTGCGACAAGACGACCTGCTGCTTAGAGGTCGTGATCGAAAACTCCTCATCGAAGACCGGCGGGAAGTCCACCTCGATCCCGATGTACCGATCATAGTTTTGAAATGTCGTCCACGGACACTTACTGTTGACGACATCAATTTGTCGTCCTGCACGGAGAATAATGACGCCGTTGTTATCCTTGCGAATAGCGAATCGAGGGTTAGGCTTGCCCCCCTTTTCCTTGAGTTTATCTTCAGATACGCGCAAGAACGTAGGCGGCATGTATGAGAAGCGCACCTTGATAACGCCGACAGGAGTTTTGCTCTCCCGGTCTTTGACTTCGATGTCCAGCGGCGCGAGTGGCACGGCGCGGTCTTCATCAAGGTCGTAGAAGCGAAATCCCGGCGTGGTGAAGAGAGGGTCAATCGGCTCGACCTTCTTGGCATCAACGAACAGTCTGATGCCGCGGAGGAAATTCCGATATGTCACGCCGAAATTCTGGAGGAAGAACTCTTTTAGCTTCTGCGCCGTCGAGAAAGTAAGGCGGTCAATTTCTTCGATGACGATTACTGTGCCGTGCTTCACCTCGCCCAAATTTTCACGCACGTAATCGGAAACCCAAGCGGGCAGTTCTGTGCGCGCAGCTTCCGGGGCAGTAACGTGACCTCCCTTCCCTTTCTTGAAGTGATCTTCAATGGATTGGAGGTCAATGGTGACCTTGTACCACGGTTCGCCTTCCACCTTTGAATAGACTGTATATCGCTTTCCGATGCTAACGCATGCAGACGGCAGCCCGTATCCGTAACGACCGAAGCCGTGCCGGTCGTCGTGCCGGTGGGTGCCACCCCAGAGTACGGATGCCCTGATCATCACTGGGTCCATACCGTGACCGTCGTCAATGACGGCGATCTTGTTAGGCTTCTTCTGGGAACTGTCGTAGCCCATTGCGATATGAACGTTCTTCGCCTCACCCTGAATCGAATTGTCAATCAGCTCATCAAGAGCCGTTGATGTGCTCTTATAGCCGATGTCCCTCATGCCTTTAACGAAGGCGTCGGCGAGGACCAGGCCGAAATCAAAACCGTTGGCGAGCAATTCATTTGTGTACTCGCGCTGTCTCTGTAAATCTTCGCTAATTGTTAAACTTGTCGTACTCATCTCTATCCTCCTTAACGGACCCATTTTTCGGGCCACATGGTGTTTGTGGAGCTAGGTAAAGTTAGACGAAAGCACCGCCGCCCCTGATAGCGGTGCCCTCGCCGGCGTCTTAGACCGTGACATGCATAGCCGCCCGCATCCGCTCCAAGCCCGTTTGAATAAGGGCCGTCACCCGAGGGCGCGACACGTGGAAGAAGTCGGCAATTTCTGACGGCTGTTGGTCGTCGCCGAAGTGAAGTAACAGCGCTTGCTGTTGGCGATCCGACAGGCTGTCGAGCGCTGGAATGAGCATTTCTTCATACCGGCGGAAATAGACCTGCTCTGCTGCAGCGCGCTCAGTTGAGTCATCCGACGCCAGATCTTCCAACGTGGTCGGCTTCGCACCGGCCTTGAGCGGCTCGACCTCAAGGTCGAGCCGCTGCCGGTACTTATTGGTCATGCCGTGTGCCATTTCATGCTCTACGAGGTCCAGCATTCGGTTACGAATGGCTTTCGTCGCGTAGGTTGAAAACTTCACTCCGCGTGACACGTCAAAATTGTTAACGGCGTCCAAAAGAGCGACGTAACCTTCTTGAACGAGGTCTTTGTAAAATTCAGGCTGGTGAAATTTGTATGCCTGCCAGTGGACGAGACCGCCGAAAGCGGTCGTCACTTTCTTAATTGCTTCTTCAATCGCGCTGGACGCGCCGGAAGGGTTTGCCTGTATGAAGGCAATCAGCCGGTGAGCCTCTTCGACGGAGAGCACACTATCCTCATCATCCATAGAACCAGGTCTCCTATTTTTATGGCGGAGGCCCGGTCACCTTCAGTTCACTTTCTTCACGGAACCATTTTTTGGCCCACAGGATAGCGAACCCCCGTCGAAATGTTCTTACACTGGATTATACGGCAAAGCAGCTAAGAATTAACTCCCTCTGCCGAAAATATTTGTAGAGCACATGCTGGTTTGTTAAACTAGGTTTAACCACCTCTGAGTGGAATGCCAGACTGGAAGGAGGAGTTATGCGCTCTTTAGTAGCAAGCCTCTCCTCTAAACTCCCTCCCCTTGGTTCACAAAGACTCCTTGCCGATCCAATCATCTACGCGAAGTTTTGGATTCCAGAGGTGAATTGGGCTTGGTACGTCATCGAAGGCGAACTAGGCAGACAAGGATTCAGATTCTACGGCTATGTCATCGGCCTTGATGAAGAATGGGAGGAGTTTTCTCTTCGGGATTTAGAGGTTGTTCGAGGCCCGGATGGTCAGCGCGTGAGGCGAGATGACGATTTCGTTCCCAGTCCATGGAGCGAAGTTAACGCAGTTCGAACTGACCCAAAAGAGTAGGTTTAAACCTACTCTTTTTGTAACGTTATTTCGTTACGCTTCGGAGATTTCCGAAATACTCCCGAGGATTTCAGCCCACAATTCCTCTTCCAGTATGTTGCTCTTAGGAAAGTTTGTCAGCTCGTAAAGTGTGCAAATGATTATTGAGTGCAAAAGAAAACTCTCGCCATCACACTACTGGTGATAGCGAGAGCAAGAGACTTCTACCTCTACAGGGCAATCTTACCGGGCACCCACCCTTTACCGTCGCAGTATAGGCAGGGACATCCCACTCCGAACATGGGATGATAGCCTCGCCCACCGCAGTCAGGGCATAGCTCACGAGATCGAGCTAGTTCTTGAGGTGTTCGGGTTCGGGGTTGCGGCCTCGGAGGTGGAGTGAAAGGCCGGGGCGTATAGGGCCAAGGCGTCGCGGCGAATGGTTGGAGCGTTTGGAGGGCAGTCGAGGAAGAAAAATCTTCATCCCCGCGCAAATCCTCATCGTATCGCTTTCTTTCCGTTGGATTACTGAGCACGCGGTACGCCTCAGTGATTAGACGGACGATAGGATCGTCAGACTGGCCGTGCCGGTCAGAGTGGTGAGCCTTCATCCGTTCGCGGTATGCCTGTTTGATATTATCTTGGGTGGCATTTTCATCTACACCCAAGACTTGGTAGTAAGATACCATTTACAGTTCTCCTCCTTTTGATGTGCTGCTTACCCTTCACAAGCAACACACCAGCGGAGGCAGTATTAAGGAAGAATAGCAAACCCGCAGAATCTGTCCAGACCCTATAATCTCGGGCTGAACCCCGACTTGGCCCAGCCCTTGAAAGCAAGCCATCTTTTACCTTAATAGGGCGTCAAGCGGTCTTGTTTTAATAACCCTTCCATCTACAGAGCAGCTAATCCCACTCCTCGCTATCTTCTGCTAAATAAGTAACGCTTTTCTTACCACGGCACTCAATATTATCTTCATGTGGACACTTCATACACACTCCGTATGAATGGAGCTGCTACAGCCAATAGGAAGCAGCAGCCCCATACTTTAGTTAATTATCAAATGTCTCAATGGTGATTAAATTATTTCCATTCCTTATTCTTTGGACAAACTCCTTGAAGCTCATCCCCTCTGGACATAACAGATCAGGTTCATCTCCGCCTCGATATAAATCTTCAATGCATTCAGGGCATACCGCAGAACTGCCGAGTAAACATCCTCCTGATAATTCAGACTCCGTATAGTCCGTATTACAGTAATCGCAAACCACCATGTTGCCTATATCAATAAAGCTGACATGGCTGCGTCTCAGTATCATAGATTCCCTTTCGCCAGCTAATAGTCTAGCGGCTGGCTAGCTGGCATCGCCGGCCATAATTCAAGTAACACTCCTAAGAATGAAGCCGCTACAACCATTACGATGTAGCGGCCCATTCCATAAGTGGTTAACCAAATTCCAAGCAGCCCCTCCGCTGCTATTGATGCTATTTCTCTGCCTCTTCAACCTTCTCAGAAGCTTGGTTACTAGGACTCCCGTCCTGCAATTTGCCTTCAGTGTCGCCGTCTTCACGTTTCCCCTGAGATCCAAACTCTAATTTGCTTCCAAATAATTCTCTTATTATCAAATCTCTTAACCCTGTTAAATTACTCAAGGCCCGAATAATGAGAACGAAGTTTTTGAAGGTCATCCCTTCTGGACATAGCAGGTCAGGCGTTCCTCCGTTTTGATATTCAGTTTCTAAACACTCCTCGCACAACGCTAGACCATCTCTCAGACCTCCTCCTAATTCTTCGGAGTCCGTATAGTCAATGTCGCAACTATCGCAAATCACTTCCCCTCCTGTATCAATAAAACTTTTGCCAATCTGGCTCCTTCCGACTTTCATACATTCCCTTTCACCAGCTAATGATCGAATGGCTGGCTAGCTGGCATTGCCTGCCATATCCTGGGCAGACCAGCCGGATTCCTTGCCAGTGTCAAGGGAGCCTCATAGCTTTTATGCCTGTCGGGAGATAAGAAACGAAAATACCAGCGACCTTGACACGGCAAGGTGGCTGGTACAATTCAAGAAGGCAGGAAAGCCTCGTCCCTAAGCCCATCAGTCAACCCAGTGTGTATGGCCTCGGGTTGGCGTAGTCCGACGAAGATACCCCCTTCCAAAGGCTTGATGCCGAAAGGGTGTCAGCTACACTTAGAGAAGTGAGACAGAAAGCTATTGAGAATGAACCAAACAAACATCCAGACTATCAGAATTGCAAAACATATCCTGCGCTCTATCTGCCTCCCCTTTACCAGTCCCAACCTATATCCATGTTTGAACTCTGGTAGCATTGGTGGTTTGTGATACATACGTGCTCCTTTCTGTTAATAACAGATTGAAGGAAGCTGACGGGTCCCTACGGGGTCAAGCCTTTGGGTCCCGCTGTATCGAGGAGGACTAGGTAACCCTATCAAATGAATGAAAAACGCTGGCCAAGGCCAGCATCGAAGTGAACGGAAGTTGTCCTGATACCTTCTCCATTGCCACATATCCAGCACTTACTCTCAGCAGTGCATTGTCCTTAATGGCAACCTATAACCGTGAAGTTAGATAGCACTCATTGTATTCATCAATGACCATAACAAACCCACCTGATCTTTTCCCGCTCCTAAAGGTAGCTCATTAAAGTGTGCTATCAACAGCCTCGTTGCCTATTTTCTTTTACCTTAATGCGAGCCGGAGGCGAGCGGGAATGTCGGCCACGACAAACGGCCAATTTAGAGGTTAGTAGCGAACCTAAAATACCCAGAACTGTCTGATTTCTTTGCTTGTTAGGGAACCCGCTATGTTCTAGCCATTATAATACCCTTAGAACACGGTTTGGACGCTGTAAAGCTCGTCTGTGGGGCTGTATAGATACGTCCCAAGGGGGTCTTCGACCTGCCGTTTATGGTAGGCGAGTAAGAACTGGTTGCCACGCCTCGCTTCCTGGAGCAGCGGGATCAACTTTTTGCCTCTGCTGTTTGCTGTCTCCTTGCCGTCCATCAGCGCAAAGATGACGTGGAACCGCTCGCCAGTTTCATGGGCATACCTGATGTAGTTTTCCAGCTTGTCGGCTATCTCAGCAGGCGACTCTGTAGCTCGGTCAACTTCAAGGTAAAAAGTCTTATCGAACATCCGAATGCCACGGTCTGCCCGTTCCTTCAGGATGGGCGGCTCATACGCCCACTGCTTCATATAGGGGTGGAAGGCTACGAACAGGTCAGCCGCGCCGACTTCATGCTTATACTTCGGCTCTTGTAGCCCTTTAGTCGAAGGCAGCATAAACCAGTCGGCTATGCTCGTGGGGAAGGATTGGCACTTGATGAGCTTGCTTGCTGCCATGCGACGCAGCATGTTGTTGGCTGACTGGTAGGTTTTAGGATACGTCTTTCCATTTACTTGAATTGTTTCCTTTGTCGGATACGCCAGCTTTGCGACCTGTGCGGCGGTTAGTCGTGGTTCTAGGCTTAGGAGCCTCAGTATCAACTCCCTGCGTTCTAGTGGCGTCATAAATGGATTTGGCTTTTAGCTGGTCTTGAATTTCTCTGGGATCATAATACCAAGGCTGCTCATACAGCCTCATGATGTAGCTTTCTAGCTGCTCCTTACTGACTATGGGCGTTTTGACATCTGGTATCTTCACCCGCTGCGGCGAACCTTTGCCGACTTTGATAACCGCGTGCTGCTTCGGAATGTCGGCATTGGCAAAGCTGGCCTGCCTGTCGGAAATCTCCCCGCCATAAAACATCCTGGTTATCTTGTCTCTATCTTCCCTGCCGGGAAGATTGAACATTGCCTTTAGGTTGGTAAGGGCATTGATGGCATCTACAACATACTTGTCCTCGAACTGTCCGAAGTATTGATGCCCGATAGTAACGCGAAGCCCGGTCTTGCCTTGCTCGGCAAACGTATCTGCCAACTTTCGCGTGGCATATTTCCCAGCTTCGTCAATGTACAGGTAGTACCGGCTCGATTTCCTGTCCCGCTTCACAAACAAGCGGTCAATCGCAACGATTAGTTGGTTGATCACAGTCGTACCCAGCAGACGGGCATCCGTTGCATCGAGATCAAGTGAAGCATCGAGGTTGACGAGAATTACCCACTTATCACGTACCATCTTCATAAAGTCTATGCCGCGCTCTACGCCAAAGATCAAATGAAGTGGTTCGCGGAAAAAGTAGCGAAGCCGGTTTATCGTCGTCTGCAAGTGTTCATACTGGCGGCTGTTTCTAAAGGCTTCTTCCAAATCGAGCCGGTCAGAGTCATTCGGGTCTGTATAGCTCAGGATTTCTTCGCGCTGTTTTACATAAACTTGATTGCTGAAGTATTGAGCCTCGGACATCGTGCCTTGCGCGTTATACAAGCAATTCAGGACAGCGGGGAGATAACGATTAATAAATGATTCTTGAGCCGGGTCTTTCGTGTTGGTGAGGATTCGGATTGAGTCTCGGATACTATCTACTGAAGTCTTCTGAAGCATCCGGCTTTTTGTCCGTGTACCGTCTTTTTCTTTCTTGTAAAGGAAGGGGTTGAGTCCTGGCGTTTTCCGATACTGCCAACGCTGGTGAAGGTCAATCAGACAGACTTTTTCAATCTTCTTATAGGCGCACCATTTTAAGATTTCATTGAGGGTCTTTGCGCCTTTAGTAGCATCAAGCAGGCAAACACCAAAACCTCTCCGTATATCATCCCGGATAAGAAACTCTAAAAACTTTGACTTGCCTTCGCCAGTTGAGCCAATAAGGTGCGCGTGTGGACGTTCTTCTTCGGTAATTTGCTGCTTCTTGCCAGCTTTGGTTGTGCCTAAAGTACGCGGCGGATATTTAGAGTGGGAGCCTAATAATATTTCATCAAGCTCATCCTCATGTGACGGGAAGTTCCAATCATCCTCAAACGTCGTCCCCGTCAGCAGACGATAAGAGTCTTTGTCTTCCATAAATGTCACCCTCTATCGCTTTAATCTGGTCACGTACCCGCTTGATTTCTTTCTTCTTTCGCCACCCTTCAGGCATCTCTATAATGCCTTCTAATTCTGCGTAGGAGTCGGACAAGTCTTTATTTAGTTTCTTCAACTGGTGCTGTGGCATTAAATTCTTCAAGTCAGCCATTTCGACCGTCAGACTGTTGAGCATCTTTTTCATCTTGAAATCAAGCTCATCGAACAACTGCTTTCTGAAGCCGTCCATAAGCATCATTACTTTGTGGTACTCAAGTTCGGTACTACGCTGCTCCCTCTCAAGGACTGCCGCTAAATAAGTCGGCACGTCTAATCCCACTTCGGTTGCAGCCTCAGCCACTGCCCTTTGGTTTCGTAGTTGACTTAACCGCAACTCATATTGAGCGATGCTCTCTTGATACTGACGCTCTAACTCGAATGGCAATCGCCTTAGGCGGTCTTTCGCAATAGACATGTCTGCTTCTAGTTTGGATGCTTCGAGGGCGCGTCTTTTGGACGCGAGGCGGCGGGAATTCTCTATTTCAATTGCGGCGTCGGTCTGCTGTAGCTGAGCGATGACTGCTTTTGCCCTGGAGTCCATATCTTCAGCATACTTTTGTTCAGCCCTATATGATGCCTTTTCAGCATAAATGCCAATGGTAAGGAAGAGAATGGACAAACCAAAGAAAGCTATGCTTTTCCATATTCCCCCGGCTACATCCACGTTATAGAAAAAATAGACTGCAACACCGCAGGAGATGACGGCAAAGAAGAAGAACAGAATTTTTGAGCGAACTGGTGGAGGGGCTAACCAATACTTTTCAACCCATTCAGACTCTATGTCCTCTAGTTCATCATGAACACCCCACTGAGATTCCAATTCTTTCAGCTTAGCATCTACATAGGGGTTATCTGAGTAGGGCATTACACTCACCTGCTATATACCAAGCCAAATTAATATAGGGAGGACAAGTCCAGTTAAGATGGCTAAAATTACTACTGCACCTATTACATATATGCTTGTCCGCTCAAGCCATGTCTCTTCACCATCATAGGAAGTGTCTCTAGGCGGCTCTTTCCCGGTTCGCCTTCTCCACCACACTATTCCGTCTTGAATAAAACCTAACTCCAAGCTAAGAAGCAACGAGAATAGAGGGCCAAGCGCAACTAGCATATAACCAACGACATGAGGAACCGGCGAACCGTTTACCTTTCCTGATATTACTTTGTTCAAAACCATCAAGCCACCAAAGATGAGACCATATATAGCAAACGCATAAAGAGCCAGTCTTTCGGTATCAGCTTCCAATAACCTGTCACCAAAAGTCACCCTGTCCTCACGATCATCCTCCTCGCCTGTTTGCTCAGCATATGCTTTATTCAGTTCTCGCCTTAATGCCTTAATTACTAAAGGGAAGGATGTTTTGTTCTTCGGATAGTCGGGGCGCACAATAATTGTATTACTTGAGGACTTATACAGGGCAAGCTTACGGCTCCCTTTGAAGTCTTTATGTTTTTGAATCACTACTCGGATAGGAGACATGCCGGCGTACTCTTTGACAAGACTATCAGCCGTCTTTTGCAGGAGTACTTGCGACATAGGAAACCTTTTATAGCTCCAATGGTAGAACAACCTTTGTGCGCCGGGATTATACAAATTTTCAAAGAACAGGCATAGATTTTCTTGTAAACTAGACGAGCAAAATGTACCTAAAAACGTACCTAAAAAACTTGGCATAAGTAAGGGAGCTAAGATTAGTCTTAGCTCCCTTGGTTAGTGTTAAGTTGCAGAAAAGCTGATTGGTTAGCGCACTTTTTCCAGCTCAATGTTCGCTCTGTCACGTCGGAGGTCGCGGGTTCGAGTCCCGTCGGCTCCGCCATTTTGAAGAGCGCGCCTGTATCGTCTAGGGCGCGCTTTTCTACCTTTACCGCGTATTTGCAGCCATTCTCGAAGGGTAGGACATTTGGTACTGTGCGCCTGACTGAAGCTATTTCGCCCTCTTTACTCGCTTGAGTCCCGTCAAAATTCCCGCACGGGAAAATTTCTTGGTAAACGTGCTACTGTGCAGTACGGCGAGATGCTTACTCATTAAGCTACACCTCAACTAGGATCTGTTACCCCACAGGTTCATAGTCTATTGACCATTTGGCAGATATGCCATATATTTTAGGCAACTTTGCGCTTATGTATTAGGAGATACCAGTCATGGAGTGGCAAGAGACAATTAACGCGCTCGGTGGGCAAGAGGTTCTGGGCAGGAATGTAGTCTCCGGCGCTACTTTCGTGGAAACGGTCGAGCGCGGGTTGCCGCGCGGCGCCGTGGCGGAGTTGAAGCGCTTCAGCCGCCTGTCCGATTCTGATCTAGCCGCGGTCATCCCCCGCCGCACGCTGACGAGCATCAGGCGGGCGCGACGGCTCACGCCCGAACAGTCCGACCGTATCGCGCGCACCGCAGGCATCGCCGCTCTCGCGCAGCGCGTCTTCGGCGATGTGGAGACCGCCCGCGAGTGGCTGCTGACACCGAACCCGGCTCTTGAGGGGCAGGTCCCGCTCCGGCTGCTGCGGACCGGAAGTGGCGCGCAACTGGTCGAGTCGGTTCTCCTGCGCATTGAGTACGGAGTTTATGAGTAATGTTCGCGTGGCGTCTGGCGAGCGGGCGTTACCCGCCGCTGACCGGAGAAGGGGCGCGGCTGGTCGGCGGGAGGTGGAACTCGCCGGGCCGCCCCCTCATCTACGCGTCGGAATCACTCGCCCTCTGTCTGGCCGAATGCCTGGTGCACGTGACCGGCAGTCTCCCGCGAGACTACGCCGCTTTTAAGATCGCGGTTCCCGATGGCGGCGTTGAAGAGTTGAGATTGAAAACGCTTAAATCCAGGTGGGAGCATGACCTGGCACAGACGCGGGCCATCGGGGATAAGTGGTTAGTGGAGGAGCGCAGTTTAGCTCTGATCGTACCGAGCGTAGTTTTGCCGGATAGCAGAAACATATTACTCAACCCTCAGCACTCGGGCGCAGCCCGGTTGCGCGTGGTCTCACAGCAACCTTTCACATTTGATCCGCGCCTGCGCCCCCCGCGCTAAAAAAGCGGTGGGGCTTGTCCAGAACTCTCCCTACCTGTAACTAGCGTGACCCAACTAACGAACAGCGCGCCTTTGGCCATCGCAATTCTCCTACTTAGCTCGACTTTATCCATTTCCGATCTTTGAAAACAAAACGGAAGGCCGCGTAAGCTGATTGACCAACTCCGCCAAGAGAGGTCTTTCGATGCTGCCACTGCCTTCCGAACTGACGAGCCTGATTGTAGCTTTCGCTCCTTTGTTTTCCAAGCCCGTCTGGCAACACGTGCAGGTGCTGCTCGTCGGTGCCATTCTTGCGCCGGGCAAGCGCACTGTCGCACGGCGCGAGCGGTTGCAGTCGCGTCGGGCGTGGCCGTGTGGTATCACACCGGAATGCCGCCGGTTCCTATCAGATGGGTGTTGGTCAGAGACCCTTCGCAGGAGTTCAAGCCGCAAGCCTTGCTCTCGACCAATCTTGAAAGTGACGGCGGTCGAGATGCTTGGGTGGTTCGTCAGGCGCTGGCAAATTGAAGTCACATTCGAGCAAGCGCGTGCGCACTTGGGGATGCAGACGCAGAGGCAGTGGTCGGAGAAAGCCATTGCGCGCACCACCCCGGCAGTGCTGGCGCTGTTCTCGATAGTCACGTTGCTGGGGCATCATCGTTATGATGAACAGCCAGAACTGTTCGTGCGGCAAGCCGCATGGTACGTCAAGCGGCGAGCAACCTTCTCGGATGCGTTGGCAAGTGTTCGACAGCAGTTATGGCGCGAAGTGGGTTTTCGCACGTTGCATTCTGCAACCGACAGCGTAAAAGTAGATCGTGCATTATTAGACCGCTTGACGGACGCGCTCTGTTACGCTGCTTGAATGGATAAAGTCGAGCTTAGCTATCAGCAACCCAAGCCCCCGGAGGTGATCACGAAACTCGTTCCAACTCAGAATCAGCACGCCTTCGTACTCATCACCCAGAGACCGCAGATAGGAATCTTCCGTCGTGAGCACGACGCTCCCCTTCTCCGCCAGATCCAACGTGCGGCGCATCTCTGCGCGCGCGTCGGCGACGGCCATGAATTCCTGAGGCCGGCTCAAATACGCCGCGACGCACAGCAGGGCCGCCGCGCGGTCATCGGTGATAGAAGAACTCGTTATAGGCATCACGCACCTCCGACGGAGATTGTACTAACTTATGTACAAAATATGGTAGTGGTTCAAACGCAAGAGAGGTAGTAGACTCTCTCCAATGGTCAAACTTAACTGTTATCACTGTAGCTTAACTGTTCAAAATTCTAACGGGAGTCTTGTTGTCTTTAGTTTCTGCGTTAGAGTTTTGGGCTTCCCTTCTGACCTTTTTCTGAAGACAGGAGAAAAATCCTCATGGCAAGTAAATACCCTTTCGACTCGACAATCGCTGATAGCGAGCAGATTGCTCGCGTCCGGGCGGATAATCCAACCTTCACGCTTGGAGAAATCACACTCGTAAGCCTTCAAAGCAAGATCAGCAGCCTGCGGCAGAAGCGTGATCAGGCGGAGACACTGCGCACGCAGTTGACCGCGCTCTCTAACCAACTGAATGAGCAGACGGCTGAGATGGCAAACATCAACACGCGCGCACGTAGCGGATTCCGCGCCATTTACGGCCCTGACTCGTCGCAGTACGAACAGGCCGGGGGTACACGCGCAAGCGAACGCAAACGCCCGTCGTCCAAGAAGAAACCCACGCCCACTTCCTGAAGAATAGACTTCAAGCGGTGCGTGCGCCTCTGCTCCAATCTCTTTGAAACCTGAGCCGTAGCCACGCACCGCATAAAGAGAAAATTGGCCCAATCACTTTGGAGCTAGCGCGCTTAGAGTTTCGGGCAACTCTGCTAAAAGAGTAAACGCGCTTTATAACAGCGCCGACCTGGAGCGAATTACAGTTGAGCGTATGGGAAGTAAGATTCACCACCGAAGACACAGAGCATCACAGAGGAAGCACAGTGATATTCAACTCTCTGTGTAATCTCGGTGTTCTTCGGTGCCTCTGTGGTGAACTAATACTCCTTACACCCAACTGAAATCCGCTCTAATACACCTGATTGCAAACGGCTATAATTTTAAGCTCACTGCATTTTTCAAGCTTACGACTCATTGACGAAGTTTAATTCGACGCCCACTCCTGCCGGATTACAAACAAAGACCTGTATCTGCCCCAACAAAGCAATCTCAACCACTTGGTACAGCATACAGGTCAGTACCGCCTGAGAGTAGGGATGAGGGCGGAGGGATGAATAAGAATGTAGTGAACAGGTCAATATGCAATTCATTCAACCCATTTCATCCCTCATCCCTCCGCCCTCATCCCTGCTCTCAGGCGGTACTGACCTGCCGCTTCTACCTTCCGCTACCCTTCAGGGTAAAAGACGAAGAGCGTGCATCCTGTTTTCGATTGCGGTATGTGCGAAGAGCCTGCCGGGTTATGAATGAATGTCCCGGCAGGGTAATCCCGTACTCCGTCATTGAAGACGCCACAGACGACGTAGACCTCTTCCGCCCCAGGCTCGTGCACATCCAACTCCTTGAAGTAAGCGCCCGCGTCAATCTCGACTACCAGCGCTCGTCGCCCGTTCTCACCTGTCCACATCAGACGACGCCTTACCCCCTCATACAACTCTTTCACAGGCGCATCCTTCAACTCAGTCCACATTATCTCTGACATAGAATCTGTTTCTCCTTGACTCGCAGCGAATCAAGCCAACAAGTTGCGCAATGAATTTCCGTGAGTCGCTGCTTGAAGAAAAGCGACCATCTCATCCAATGGTGTCATGCTGGAAATTGCAACGTCCCGCGCGCCTGCAACTCCAACGGCAGCAGGCTATGATAGATAAACTCGTTTGTAGGCGTTGGCACGCCTGCCTCTTGCCCCAGCCGCACGACCGCGCCATTCCAGGCATCAAGCTCAGATGGCTTACCCGCTTTAATATCTCTTTGCAATGATGTCGTCCCGCTCGGAATCAGAGAATCCAGTAACACCATAGTCTTCTCAATGCTTCCGTTCGTCAGAGCAACCTCACGTGCGCGCGCAACCGCTAAAATCTCCTGCATACATCTTTCAATCATCCGGCGAGTTTCCGGCAAGGCGCGTGTAATGCCTATGGGAGCGCGCGTCACAGCCCCAACGCCCCCGTAGCCCGCGACCAGAAGGAGCTTTTCCCAGAGAGATACTTGAATGTCCGGCGGGATTTCCGCTTTTACGCCCGCGCGCTCGAAAGCCTGTCGTAGACGCTCGGTTCTCTCGCTCGGTCGGTTGTCCAACTCTGCGAACTTGATGAAATGAGTTTCGCCAATACTGCGTATATGACCGGGACTGACAAGCCAGCTAAAGGTTCCGCATAATCCACCCAGGACATGTTCTGCGCCCAGGACTGATGCCAATTGCGATGCCGCTTCGACACCGTTCTGCAAAGGCACTACGAATGTTTCAGGGGCAATCATCTTGTGCATGGCATGCGCGGAATCGGTCAACTGCCAGGTCTTCACGCCGACAATCACTATATCAACCGCGCCTACCTGCGCGGGGTCATCGGTCGCCTGCGCAGGATGAACCAGAATTTCGCCTTTGTCTGTTTCAATTCGCAAGCCCTGCCTGAGAATCGCCTGAAGATGTTCTCCACGAGCGATGAAAGTGACATCCTCTCCGGCGCGTGCCAGATGCGCCCCGAAGTAACCGCCCACCCCGCCTGTGCCGTAAATTGCAATGCGCATGAAAAAATCCTTGAGTCTGTTAAGCGGAAGGAGCAAGACAAACTTGAGCAGCAGCCGCTATAACAGTAGCCAGTCGAAATCCAGAATCTGATGGCCGACTACTGTAGTAATTGTGTGACCACAGCTTTAACATGAATGCGAGTCGTATCCAGAAACGGGATGCCGCTTGCTTCGCCATCCCGCAGAATCAACGGCAATTCAGTCCCGCCCAGAATAAGACCTTCGATTCCCTCGCGCTCTTTCATCCGTTCTACTATCTCAAGCAATCGCTCGCGCGTCTCAGGCAGAAAAATATTGGCAAGCAATTCCGTCATGTATTTATCGTGAATGTAAGCTTGCTCGCCCTCGTCGGGCAGGATGATGGTCATCCCTTCCCTGCTAAAAATCTCCGGGTAGAATCGCGCTCGCATAGTGAAACGTGTGCCGAACAGACCGAGCTTTTTCAACCCCAGACGCAAGGCATCCTCGCAAGTTGCTTCGACAATGCTTAAGAGCGGAATGGGCGACCGGCGACTGATTTCATCAAAAACAATATGGGGCGTATTGGAGGCCAGTAATCCGAAATCTGCTCCGGCGCGAGCAAGCTTCTCAACTTCATTAACCAGATTCTCGGCCATTTCGGCCAATCTATTCGATTCGACCAGACCGATCATCTTCTTCAGGTCTATGCTGTTGATGATAATCGCGGGATAACTCCCGTCCTGAATCCGCTCACGATAGGAGTCAATTATCAAGCGATAATACTCTATGGTTGACTCCGGCCCGATGCCTCCGATTATTCCTACAGTCTTCATCTCTGGCGCTCTCCCTGCAATAGTTTTACATCAACGCGCTGCCTGAGTCTGTTGATACAGGGCGTTGAGCCATCGCCCCCCGCGCTTAACGTAGAGCGAGCTTACCCAGACAGGACTTGGCACGGATTGGCCTCCGCATTTGGTATCCTGTTCGGCATGATATGTGAGCAGAGCCGTGTTTGCATCGAACACGGTCAACTCGAAATGGTCTAGCTTGTAGCTGTTGATTACGCAAACCGGACTGCCAACGAAGGCTACGACCGCAGCTTTATTAGTCGCCCCACCGAAGCCGACCTCAACATGATCGTCCGAGAGAAAGTTCTGGAAGAAATTGCCATCGCGCTTCTTCCACGCCTCCCAGGACTGATTTTCAAGATTTACCAGAGTTTCTTTCAGAGCATTCTGGGCGTGCGCTCTCTGTAGAAGAACCAGAGTTGCGAAACCGAATATCACAAGAGCGATGACGAAAAGTTTTTTCATAGGTTGCTCCTTTTGGATTTCAAGTATGTTACGAAGCGGAAGCGCCGAACGTTCTATCTTGCTGCGAGCATATAGCATTTCATCCACAAGTATTAAAGCACCACAAGAGACATGCTGTCTTAGCTGTCCGTGTCGAATAAGTTGTCAGGCGGGAAGCCTCAACAACGAATTGCAATTTTAGTCTGAAGTCTCTAAAGTCTTTTCCATAGTAAAAATCGGCGTCCCCATCAGATCATGCGGGCCTTCATTATTTCGTATAAAATCGAAACGCTCGTAGAGCCGAATAGCGCGACTAAGAAAAGGCGTGGTGCTCAGAAATAAACGCTTGTAGTTTCGCGCAGAAGCGAAACTCTCAATATGCTCTAATAACAGTTCCCCTATCCTGTGACCTCTCGCCGCAGGAAGAACCGCCATGCTTCGTATGTAAAGCGATTCTCCTTTCGACACTATTGATACCGTGCCGACAATAGTGTTATCCAGTAATGCAACCCACACCGGCCCTTCAATCATACGACTCCGTATACAGTCACTTGCGGGAGTGGTGGCAGCGAATCCTTCAGGAGTGTAGAAAGCTATGTACTCAGCGAACGATTGATATAGAACTGAAGCAATTGACGAGGCATCATCCGGTATGGCCATTCGTATCTGTATGTTTGGGTTTGCCACGTTCCACGTTAATTCAAAGGATGCGACGCTTTTCCGGTCATCATAGCAGTCGAACTACGGTCTCCTTTTCTTTCTCCACGCGGCTTATATTTTCAGATCGCATCTGCGGTCACCTGACCGGGGCGACCAGTTTTGAATCCAGACTGTTTTGGCGTTGACGAATTCTCGCAGCCCTTGCGCGCCGAGTTCGCGCCCGTACCCGGAACGCTTCACGCCGCCGAAAGGCAGGCTCGGGTCGGAGGCCACCATGCCGTTGATGAAGACGGAACCCGCCTCTATCTCTTCAACGAAGCGCGTCGATTCTGCCTCTTCATTTGTCCACGCGCTCGCGCCCAGGCCGAAGGCCGTATCGTTGGCGAGCCGTATGGCCTCTTCAATATCACGCGCCCGAAAGAGTAGCGCGACAGGGCCGAACAGTTCCTCGCTATAGGCGGGCGCATGTCTGGGAATCTGTGTGAGGACGCTCGGCGCGTAATAGAAACCGGGACGGCGTAGCCGCCTGCCGCCCAGAATTAGACGCGCGCCCGCCTCGACCGATGCTTGCACCTGCGAGTCCAAATCACAGAGCGCACGCTCTGTAGCCAGCGGGCCTATCTCCGTCGTCTCATCAAATGGGTCGCCAACGCGCAAAGATTCCATACGGGCGATGAAGCGACGCTCAAACTCTTCGTAAATCTCTTCAGAAATGATGAAGCGTTTTGCCGCAACACACGCCTGCCCGCTATTGGCCGTGCGCGACTTGACGCCGATCTTCACGGCTTCTTCAAGGTCTGCGCTCGGCATGACGATGAAAGGGTCGCTGCCGCCGAGTTCGAGCACACTCTTTTTGATGTGCCTGCCCGCACAACTCGCCACATGACTGCCTGCGGACTCGCCGCCTGTGAGCGTTATCGCGGCAACGCGCGTGTCTGCAATCACGCTGGCGACATCTTCGGACGAGATGAGCAAGGTCTGAAATGCGCCCGCCGGGAACCCTGCGCGACGGAAGAGTTCTTCGACCGCCAGAGCACACTGCGGCACGTTCGAGGCATGCTTGAGAAGCATTACGTTCCCGGCCATGAGTGTGGGGGCGGCTATGCGTATGACCTGCCAGAAGGGAAAGTTCCAGGGCATCACGGCGAGCACCGGGCCAAGCGGCTCATAGCGTATGTAACTTGCGCGCGCGACGGTTGGGATTACTTCGTCTGCCAGAGATGCTGCGGCCACTTGCGCGTAGTAGCGGCAAGCTCGCGCGCTCTTTTCAATCTCATTCGCGGCTGCTCGAACGGGCTTCCCCATCTCGGTCGTGATCAGGTGACTGAAACGATTCTTTTCCGCTTCGAGCAATCCGGCGACTCGCAAAAGCATCCTTGCACGCGCGTCGAACGTGGCTCGCCGGTAAGCGCGGAAAGTCTCGGCGGCCAGCCTCAGCTTTTCTTCAATCTCGACACACGGGAACTGCTCGAAGCTCTTCAGCAGTTCCCCCGTCGTTGGATTAATCGTTGCTATAGCCATCTCACTTCATAGAAGCCAATGTCACGCGCGAAGGATTCGCTGCTGCGTGCGCACGGTCTTTCAAAAAATCTGCGAAGCGCTCCAGCCCCTGTGCAAATCCTTCCTCCATGACTCCGAATCCCAATCGAAAATGCTCTGGCATTCGGAAGCAGTCGCCCGGCGCGAGCAGTACGCCGCGCTCGGCCAGGAGGCGACAGAACTTGCGCGCGTCGCTTTCATCTCTCAGCCAGGGGAATGCCATCATCCCGCCGCGCGGGCGAACCCAACCCAGGTCTTCCGTGTGCTCCGCGAAGAATTGATCCAGTAGATTGAGATTGGCGGCGACAACCTTGCGCGTGCGTGCGAAGATTGTTTCGCGGTGTTTGAGAGCGATGACGGCAATCTTTTCGGCGAGCGGCGGATTGGAGATCGTGAAGTACCCGCGCGCGTCTACGTATTGACGCAAGCGCGACTGATTGCGCTCGATGATCCACCCGATTCGCAGGCCGCTTAAAGAGAGAGACTTGGAGAAGCTGCCCAGCACTGTCGCGTGCGGTAGCCCTGCGGCGGAATCTGTTTCGCGCCCGTGATAGATAGGATGATAGACTTCATCGCAGACGAACTGAATGCCGCGCTCCGCCGCAAAGTCGTGCAGCTCGCGCAACTCCTCGTTACTCAAAGTCGCGCCCGTAGGGTTGTGCGGCGTGTTCACCAGCAACAGCTTCGTCCGGTCATCAGTCAATTTTTTGATTTCATCAAGGTCGGCACCAAAATCATTCTCGCGCCGCAACTGATAGAAGCGCGTCTCAAGGCCGAGTAAATTTGCGACGACAGACGTGGGCGGAAACAGAGGAAATGGTAAGATGACGTTCGCGCCCGGTTGAGCAGCTAGAAAGAAGAGAATCAGCAGGCTCTCGCTTGCGCCCGTGACGATTTGTACATGGTCTGCGCTGACGCCCTGCATCTCTGCGATTGCACGGCGCAAGTTTTCGCTGCCGTACGCGCTTGAGTAGACCAATTCAGTTTCAAGAAGACTGGACTGTTCGTCCGCGCTTATCAATCCGAATATTTCACCGAGCGTCCAGTGCGGCCCTGTGCTTGAAGCCAAGTCGAATTCGGGCGGCTGGCTGGAGAAGTGGTACTGATTAAGCCATTGGTCAAGCAGGAAAGTAGGTATCTGCATTCTCTTGCCCCTTTTTGGAGTGAAGGGAGACAGTTAAGCCAAAACGTCTACTTCAAGTTGCCGCAAGTCAAGAATCAATTCTTGACTCAACAGCGGTTAATCTGTTAATTGTATGCCTACAATTCGACGAATGCGCAACATTGTCGCTAATATAGACGGTGACAATAATGCTGTCAACAAAAATTTTACTATGACAATGTGGATTCCAGATTTGAGCCGATTTGGCGGCCCGCGCTACATGGCAATTGTAGAGGCCATAGCGGAAGACATAGAAACGGGTCGTCTCAAACCGGGCGATCAGATGCCCACTCACCGCGACCTCGCAAACAGAATAAATGTCACCATAGGCACTGTGACACGCGCATACGCGGAAGCCGCGCGGCGTAGTCTGCTAGTGGGCGAGACGGGGCGAGGGACGTTCGTGAAAGAGAGCGTCTTCAATGAAGCGTTCCCTGCGCCGTCGTCTGTTGAAGACGATTCGCTGATTGATTTGAGCTTGAATATCCCGCCGCTCTCGGTTGGCGATCTGCTCGGACAGGCTTTAACGAAGATACTCTCCAGCCTTGCCACACGCCCCGGCCTCTCTGCCCTGATGGGCTATCAACCTGCCGTCGGTGCCGAGCGCCATCGCGTTGCGGGAGCCGAGTGGGTTGCTCGCTCAGGTCTCGAAGCGCGCCCGCAACAAATTCTTGTGTGCAGCGGCGCGTTGCACGCCATGACAGTGGTCTTCTCCACACTGACTAACCCCGGGGACACTGTTTTCACAGAGAGCCTGACCTATCCGGGAATGAAGAACCTGGCTAACCTTTTACACCTCAGACTGCACGGGCTGCCGGTTGATAAGCATGGCATCGTGCCTGATGCTTTCGACGAAGCCTGTCGTCGTGATGTGGCAAAGGTGCTCTACACAATACCAACAATTCAAAATCCTCTGGGGATAGTGATGCCGGAAGCGCGTCGTCGTGAGATCGCAGCAATCGCCGCCGCTCATGACGTGGCAATCGTCGAAGACGACGTGCATAGCTTTATGCTTCCCAGTCCACCCACACCGCTCTCTTCGTTCGCACCGGAAAATTGCTACTACATTCTGAGCACATCGAAGAGCATCGCGGGCGGACTGCGCGTTGGTTATCTGGTCGCTCCTGAACGTATGGTAGAGCCGCTGGCAACATCCCTGCGCGCTACTGTCTGGATGGCCGTGCCGTTGATGGCCGAGATAGCCGCAGAGTGGATTAAGGATGGTACGGCTAATAGGTTGGTGGAGCAGAAGCGCATGGAGGCGACGGCGCGACAGGAGATTGCAAGCCGCGCGTTAGTAGGGTTTGAGTTCGACGCGCATCCCCTAAGCTTTCACCTCTGGCTACACCTGCCGGAGCCGTGGCGCAGCAACGAATTCACAGCGCAACTCAGACGCCAGGGCGTCATCGTCACGCCGTCCGAGGCATTCGTCCCAGGGCGCGAAGAAGCGCCTCACGCCGTGCGCGTGTGTCTGGGGCCGCCGCGCAGTCGTGGGCAACTTGAAAACGGCCTCGCTATCCTTAGAGGAGTGCTGCAAGCTACACCTGACCCATGCCTTTCAATTCTCTGAAATCTCCCAGACCGGGACATAATTATCCACCGTCTTCATTTCGTCTGCTTTAAGATGTTCCTGATGAATTAAGTGAGTCTGCAAGATAAGGTTAATTCCCTGCTGCTCTAATCCTACAGCCCTTCTGAAATCCCGTCTTCACAATTTTATGGTGGAAGAAAATCTCCACCATGCTCTCTGGCGTGAATAAAGCTTCGGCCTGAAACCATTGAATTAATTGAAGAATTCATCCGGGCGCGTCATCGGTATGAGTGTTGCTTGAAGTCGTATCCGAACCATATCACGAGCGGTATCTCGGCACGATGCCGTCCATCATCTCTATGGTTGATATGACTATTTAACCAGAGGATCAGTGTGCTTGACTTCGGCGTCATCGCAGATGTGTCCACAACACTTGAGAAGGTGCTTACCACTGCCTTGAGCACGCTTAATCCACCATCGGTCGCTCAGGTGCATGATCTACAGGGCAGCATTTCGACGACGCCCGCGCGCTTGACTATCTTCCTTTATGAAGCGGTTGAAGACCCCAGCGCGCGCAACCGCCCGCGCGTTCAAGGGACTGCTCCGCCAGACCTGACTTTGCAGAAACCGCCAATGGCACTCCTGCTACGCTACATGATGACGCCGTGGAGCGGTAATCGCTTTACAGACCATCTCATTCTGGGTCGCGCGATGCAGGTGCTTTATGACGGAGCCATCATCAGCGGCACGCAGCTTCAGGGCGGATTGGCGGGGACAGACCAGGCGCTAAAAATCACTCTACAGCTATTAACTTTAGAAGAGCGCACGCGCGTCTGGCATTCTGTGCAGAAGCCCTACAGGCTGTCTGTGGTCTACGAAGTGCGCGTCGTTAACCTTGTCCCGGTGACTCGCAGAGTCATTCCTTCGGTCAAAGGTCGCAGTCTGGATTTTGCTACGCCGGAGGCGACCCCATGACGACCATAATCACAGAGCAGCGGCGTTGGCGCGTACTTGGCGGGTCGCGCGCAAATCTCTATGGCCAGGTCGGGTTGCGACTCGTTGACGAGTTAACCGGAGTCGCGCCTCTGGGCAGGGTTCGCTCGAAGTTGTACATCAGCGATGGAAGCGGTGGCTGGCGATTAACCGGAATCAAGGCGATAACCACAGCAAGCGGCGTGCTGGCTTACCCGAAGCTGGAGCGCCGCGCCGTAGTGGCTGGACAACTGGCGCGCAGCTATCGCGTGCAGATTGAAGCGGAGTTTTACAGGCCATTCTATCGCGCAAGTTCGGATGGCATAGAGTTCGATGTCTTTCCTTACAATGATGAGAACCCGCCGCAGACCATCACACAAATGGCGCGGGATGTGACGCTAGTTCCAGCCACGAATTACCCCTTCCCGTCTCACATTCCTGTCTTTCGCGGTGTGGTCATGCATGCAGGCGCAACGGTGGTTGATGCCGAAGTGCGTGTCAGCCTGATTGAGCGTGTCGTTACGGACGAGCGCGGCGCGTTCAGTTTGCCCGTGCGCTGGAAGGCACAGAACGTCCCGTTCTCCATTGACGCTATAGACAATCGCACAGGACGAACGGGGTCTATCCCGGTCAAGATTCCTAACGACCTGGGTAAAAACAAAATTATCCCTATTTCTTGAGAGGATTAGAACGATGCCTGAATATCTAAGTCCCGGTGTTTACGTAGAGGAGATTGATGCTGGCCCAAAACCGATTGAAGGCGTCAGCACAAGCACGACAGGTGCGGTTGGAGTCACAGCCTTTGGGCCAACGACAGGAAAGCCTGAGTTGGTCACAAGCTTTGCCGAGTTTACGCGCAAGTTTGGCGGCTTTCTCCCTGAGCCTGACCCAAACATCTTCAACACATGGGCGCTCAATGCAGCAGAGGGCGGGCGCTGGTGGTACTTTCCGCTCTCTGTCAAAGGCTTCTTCGATAACGGAGGACAGCGCCTCTACGTCAAAAGAGTGTTCAGCAGCACGGCGACCGCCTCCGCTGGCAATCTCGGCAAGGGAATGGTCAGCGAGATTATGAAGGATGCCGCCACCGGAGCGACAGAGTTGGAGCTGCGCCACCTGATTGATGTTGCCGTCACACTCAACGGCGTTAACGTTTCTCTTCGTGTCATTCGCGGCGATACAGGCGCAGCCATTGGCGGCAACTATGCGGTCGTCTCTTACGATGCCACCACCAGCAAAGTGAAGCTGAATCCTCAACTGCCTGATGGCGTCGTGGCGAAGCGCGGCGACTTTGTAGAGATTCGCGCGCGAACCGCTTCGCCCGTCGGGGCTGCCGATACCACCTTGAAGTTCAATGCGAAATCACTGGGCAAGTGGGGCGAGGACTTGAGCGTGCGTGTCCGGCCTATGGTCGGCGCGACTCTCAACATTCAACCTAGCGCAGCTATTGTCGGCGCATCCTTTGCCACCGTTACAGTCGGCGTTACGGCTGCGGCTGGCAATCCGCCGAAGACGACCGCTACGGTCAACGATGTTACTGGCCTCATTGATGGCGACAAGATTCTGGTACTGGGCAAAGCGTACACGATCAGCGGCCTTGATACTGTGAATAAGAAATTCGATGTTACGCCGAATCTGCCAGCAGGCCAGAACTGGCCCGCCAACACCGCCGTCAAGCGCGTGCGCCAGGACAGCACTACGATCACGAACGTGGCTGGCGCTCCGCCCGCTGCCACCTACACGGTAGACGACATCAGAGACTTCAAAGACAACGATCACGTTTACATTGACGGCAAAGAGTATGTTGTCACCGCGACCAACGCAGGCAATAAGACTTTCAAGCTCAACGACGTTCTGGGCAACGCGGCAGGACAAAACTGGAATGCCGGGATGTCCGTCAAGCGACTCCATGAGGCGAACGACACAGTGAACCCTGGCGACACCATCAGCGTGCGCGGAGCTTCATCGCTCTACGCGGGTGCCATAGTGGAGTTGAGCAACCGGAAAGATAAAGAGACCTTCGTTGTAGATAGCGTTGTGGGTGAGACCGTAACCCTGTCCGGCAATCTCACTAAAGCCTATTTTGAAGGGCACAAGATGCGCGTCATAGAGGCCGAGGTCTCTGCGCGCTACTCTCCCAATGGCGTGGTCGAAACTCTGGAAGTGTTCCCCAATCTTCGATTAATTGATGATGGAAGCCTGAGCTATCTGGTCAATCAGGTGAATGAGCGCTCGGCGCTGGTTGAGGTAACAGAAGGACAGGCAATCTCAGCGAGCGACCTGACGAAATTTCCAATCTCGCCCAACGGAGCATGGCTGCAACTCTCAGGCGGCGATGACAAACCGGAAGACCTCAGCCCTGACGACTTCGTAGGCGTTGACGGCGGAAGCGGCAGTCGCACAGGCATACAGGCTCTGGAAGATATTGATGAGGTTAGCATCTGCATGGTTCCAGGCATCTGGTCTTCCGTTGTCCAGTCGGCATTGATTATTCATTGCGAGACTCTCACAGACCGGTTCGCAATACTGGACCCGCAGGACGGCCTGAGCATAGAGGGCATTCGCGCTTTCCGCGAGCCTATAGATACGAAGTATGCCGCGCTCTATTATCCCTGGATCGAAGTTCGTGACCCTTCTGTCAAGCGCAACGTTTACGTAGCTCCTTCGGGCCACATGGCGGGCATCTACGCGCGCGTGGATGTGGAGCGAGGCGTGCATAAAGCGCCAGCCAACGAAGTGATTCGCGGCATCACGAAGATCGCGCAGGACGTAACCAAGCGCGAGCAGGACATGCTCAATCCGAAAGGCATCAACGCCCTCAGATTCTTTCCCGGTCGCGGCAATCGCGTGTGGGGCGCGCGCACCGTCTCGTCCGACGCATCCTGGAAATACATCAACGTTCGCCGCCTCTTCATCTTCGTCGAAGAATCAATTGACGAGGGCACGCAGTTCGTCGTCTTCGAGCCGAACGATGAGCCGCTCTGGGCCAGAGTCCGGCAGACGATAACGAATTTTCTTACTACTGTCTGGCGCAGCGGCGCTCTGCAAGGCGCGACCGCAGGTGAAGCCTTCTTCGTCAAATGCGATCACACGACGATGACGCAGGACGACATTGACAATGGCAAATTGATCTGCGTCATAGGCATTGCTCCTGTCAAGCCAGCCGAGTTCGTCATCTTCCGCATACAGCAGAAGACGCTTGAAACCAAGACGAGTTAACCGAAACCCTAAAGAAAGAGGAAGACTATGCCTCCTGTATTTCGTGCAGACCCATACGGTGGATACAACTTCGAGGTCGTCATTAAAGGCATCAGCGATGACGGCACGGCTGTCAAAGGCTCTTTTTCCGAAGTCTCCGGGCTTGATGTGGAGCTATCGCCCATAGAGTACCGCACAGGCAGCGAAGACATCACAGTGCGCAAGCTGCCCGGCCTCGCAAAGTATACGAACATAGTGCTCAAGTGGGGCGTAACGGGCGACCTTGCGTTCTGGAACTGGATTCTTGAAGGCATAAGCGGAAAGGTTCATCGAACGGAAGGATCAATCATCCTGCTCGATGAGCAAAAGCAGGAGGTCTTGCGATGGAACTTCAAGCGAGGCTGGCCCTGCAAGATGACCGGCCCCGGCTTGAACGCCAAGAACAACGAGGTCGCAATGGACTCTCTGGAGATTTGCCACGAAGGACTTTCGGTTGACGGGCAGGCAGGATGACATCTCTGGCTATAGCTCCCGGCCTCTATTTCACACGCGCGCCGCGCCCCATCGAAGCCTCGCCTCTGCGTTCCGATGTGGCTGGCTTCATAGGCCGCACGCGGCGCGGGCATGTGGGGCGTGCCGTGCGCGTAGAAGAGTGGCGCGGGTTCGTGCGCGAGTTCGGCGGATTGGCGCGAGATGCGGACACGACCTATTCCGTTCGCGGCTATTTCGAGAACGGTGGCCAGATCGCTTACATCGTGCGACTCGCAGAGCCATTCCCTTCCGACGAAGAGCTAAAGTCTACAGAGGAAACGCCGCCAGACGAGACAAAGATCAATGCCGCCACGGCACAGTGGGATGTCGGCACGCTCGATCCGGTTAGCAAAGAATGGCAACGGGACGCGCCCATACGCGGAGGCTTTCGCCGCGCCGCTTACTTGATAGAAGCGACGAGTCCGGGCGCATGGGCCAACGGCACGCGCGTATCTTTTCGCTATAGGCTCGGCGGCGTATCCGGCAAACCTGAGATTGATGTCATCGTACAGGCTCCAGATGAGCCGATTGCATATCTCACGGGCCTCAACCCTGCGGAGATTGAAGCTCAGGTCGCATCATCTTCCGCGCTGATTAGATTGAGACCTGTTGGCCCTGAGCCAGCCGCCGTTAGGGCGGACGCTCCAGATGGCCGACGACACATTGACTACCCTGCTATCACACTCAGCGGAGGCGTTGATACCCGGCCATCGAAAGAGGAGTACATCAAAGCAATCGAAAGGCTGAATGATGAGCCGGAGGTCGCGCTCTTAGCCACGCCAGACCTTTACACGGATATTGAGATGGACGACGACCGCGTAGAGATTCTCAACACTATGATTCGACAGGCCGAGCAGTTGCGTGATCGTCTGGTGCTGGTGGATGTGCCCCCGCCGGACGCATCGCATCCGCGCGAGGCTATTAACGATGTGAGCAAGCTTATGGAGTGGGCCGAAGCGTTGCGCACTACTGATGACGAAGGGGCGCTGCGCGCCGCCGCGACCTATCATCCACGGCTCTGGGTATCTGATCCTCTGGGCGATATTGCTACGCCGCTCAGAAGCGTTCCGCCGTCGGGTCACGTCGCCGGTCTAATCAGTTTCATGGATCGTCAACGCGGCGCGCATCACACGCCCGCTAACGCAGAGTTGTTTGAGGCGGTTGACATCGCCGTAGGTTATGAAGAGGCCGAGCGTGCGTTGTTGAATGCATCGGGCATCAATCTACTGCGCTGCTTTCCGGGTCGCGGCATACAGGTCTGGGGAGGCCGTACTTTGCTGGCCGAGGACATTAATTCCTTCGCGCCCAAACCGAACCTGGCAGCCGCATCCCAGAGTGAAAGATCAGGACATTTCATAGCTCATCGCAGACTCATTCATCGCCTTGTGCGCGCCATTCGCCGTGTAGCCGAGCCGCTGGTCTTCGACACCAACGGGCCGGAACTGTGGCTAACCTTTGTTCGCGCCATCACTACTGTGCTTCTCGAAGCGTTTCGCGCAGGGGCACTCAAAGGCGCACGGCCTGAAGAAGCGTTCACAGTGCGCTGCGACGCAAAAACGAACCCGCCCGAAGAGATAGAGTTGGGGCGCGTTCTGTGTGAGATAGAGCTAGCGCCAGCCGTCCCTATGGAATTCATACTGCTGCGTGTCGCACTAAGCGGCGATGGCTCGCTGGAGGTCTTCGAGTCATGAGCGAGATAGAGCTACCGCTCCCGTCATACAAATTCATCGTCACGCTAGACCCTGCGGACGCTTACATTCCGCCCGCGCAGGCCGCTCTGCTTCCGCTCTTCACCGGAGGCTCTTTTCAAGAGGTCAAAGGATTGGGAGCAGACCTTGAAGTGACGACCTACGCGGAAGGCGGCGTCAACGATCATGTGCATCAACTTCCTGTCAGGCACACATGGACTCGCATCTCGCTCAGGCGCGGGCTGGTGCGCGACCCGGGCTTGTGGTTCTGGTATCAGGCCGGACTGACGCAATCGTTAGGCGCGCGGCGCGACGGCGCAGTGCTGTTGATGACGCCGCTCGGCACGCCCGCGATGGCATGGACGTTTCGCGCAGGGCTTGCGGTGAAATGGGCCGGCCCGGAACTCAACGCCATGCAGAACGCCGTAGCAATTGAAGCGCTGGATATAGCTCATGAAGGTCTGGTTCAAGTTCCCTTATCTGCGCCGGGAACGGAGTAAGCATATGGTTACGATTACTAATCTTGAAGTTCATTTCGATGTCGAGGGCGAGGGCGACCAGGCCGTGTTTGCGAAGATGTTTGAAAAACATATAAGGATGTGGAGTCGAATGGAAGCGGAAGCGAAAGCGCGAAAGCGTCTATCGGATTCCGAACGCGCTCTGGGCGACCGCTCCAACGAGGGTGAAGAGTAATGCTCAGTCCCGTAACATCGGCAGGCCAGGGATTGGTGCGAGCCTATCTGGAGATCGTCGTTCCTAAAATTGACGACCCGCTTATCCCGCTGCGTTTTAACCCGACCGAGTACCAGCTACAGCGCGCCAACAATTTCGCGGAGATCGCCATTCCCGGTCTTGAGACGCCGCCCATACAGTTTGTGCGCGGCGCGGGCGAAAAGCTGACGACAGAGTTTTTAGTTGACACTTCGGACACGCTCGAAGATGTGAGAATCCGATACGTGAACAAGCTGCGCGCTCTGATGAACATCAATCGTGAGCTGCACGCGCCGCCCATCGTGCGCTTCATCTGGGACACGCAAATCTTCAAAGGCGTGCTCGAAAGTCTCAATGTAACTTACACGCTCTTTACGCCTGAAGGCGTCCCCTTGCGCGCCAAGCTCAACGTCTCGCTCAAAGAATATCGCCCCGTCGAAATTCAGACCAAAGAGCGACCGACAGCTTCGCCCGACTTTGAAAAAACATATGTCGTCAGGCGCGGCGATAATTTGAGCAGCATCGCCGCCGCCGTTTACAGGGACGCAGGATTGTGGCGCGAGATTGCGAAAGCCAACGGGATTCAAGACCCGCGCACGCTTGCGCCCGGACGTGTTTTGACGTTGCCGCGATTGCGCTGAACGAGGAGATGAAATTTTGGCCGAACGCTCATTAATCGAATCCGGTCTTCCCGCTACGGACTACTACGCTCCGAACTACAAGATCGAGGTGGAAGGGAAAGAATTAGACCCTGAATCGAAAGGCGACGTGCTGGAAGTTAAGGTCACTATGGACATGGAGAACCTGACCAGCTTCGATTTGACGATCAACAACTGGGACGACCGCAGTTTTGATTTCAAGTACAGCGACACGACGACGTTCGATGTAGGCAACCGCGTCCACGTGCAGATGGGTTACGCAGACCAGCTTCTCTCTATGGCTCATGGGGTCATCTCAACCTTGACGCCGCGCTTTTCTGAATCGGGGCCGCCGACCATTGGGGTGACCGGGCTGGACAGCATGTTCAAGTTACGCGACCGCAAACCCAAAGAGGGCGAGCAGAAAAAGTATACGAACATGGCCGACTGGGAGATTGCTCAGGCCGTTGCCACGCGCAACCAGTTGAAGTTCAAAGCCACGCAGGAGGGCGAGAAGCACGACATAGTTGTTCAGAAGAATCAGGACGACGCACAGTTTTTGATGGAGCGCGCCAAGCGCATTGACTTTGATTGCTACGTTCAGGTTGATCCACAGACAGGTCAGGACACGCTCTACTTTGTCAAACCTACGGATGGGCGCGATGGCAGAAGTGCGCGCGTCTACGTCTTCGAGTGGGGCAAGAGTTTGATTAACTTCAACCCGCAGCTCACGCTCGCCAAACAGGTCAGTAAAGTGACTGTGCGCGGCTGGGACCCTGCCACCAAGAAGGCCATCACCTACACAGCCACCAAGAGCGATCTGCCCGGAGGCGGTGGCGATGGCGGTGGGTTGAGCGGCCCCGAAGCAGCCGAGAAACGCTTGCAGGATAAACAGGACACTGTGGTTGATGCGCCTGTGACGAGCCAGCAGGAGGCGCGCGATCTGGCGATGAGTCTATTGCGCGAGCGCGCCTACGAATTCATCACGGGCAGCGGTCAGGTCATAGGGCTGCCGGATTTGCGACCCGGAGACAACATTGAATTGAAAGGATTGGGCAAGCGCTTCAGCGGCACTTACTACGTGAAGAAGGTCGAGCACTCCCTGGGCGGTTCCGGCTATCGCACGCAGTTCGAGGTGCGTAAACCCTTCGACGGAGGAACTAAATGAGCGCCCCTGCCAGATCAAGAACCACAGACAAACGCTACTACGGCGTCGTCGAGGCGATTGTCACAGACAACAACGACCCGAATAAAGAGGGGCGCGTCAAGGTTCAGTTCCCCTGGTTCGATGAACAGATGGAGACCGAATGGTGTCGCCTGCGCCAACTCTACGCCGGAAACGATTACGGAACTTTCTTCGTGCCCGAAGTCGGCGATGAAGTCCTGGTCGCTTTCATTCACGGCGACATGCGACAGCCCATTATTCTAGGCGGCCTCTACAACGGCAAAGACAAGCCGCCCTCTTTTCATGCAAAAGACAAAGATCAGAAGATGATTCGCACCAAGGGCAAGCACGAGATTTTGCTGGACGATACGAACGACCAGCAGCGCGTCCGAATCAAGACTAACGGCGGGCACATGGCAGACCTTAGCGATGTGGATAAGAAGATCACCATACAATCAAGCGGCAACCACAGCATCACACTGGACGATCAAGGCAAGAAAGCCACCATGAAAACCAGCGGCGGCCCTAAGGTCGAAATTGACGATGCTGCCAAGAAGATCACAATTGACGCTAACGGAAAGTCAGTGGTGATAGATGGTAACTCAGGCACGATTACGCTCACAGGCATGACCATCGTTCTGAGCGGGACGAGCGTCAAGCTTGGCGGCGATGGCGCAACTCAGTCTCTCGTACTGGGAGAACTTTTTATGCTGGCCTTCAACACGCACACGCACCTTTGCACTGCGCCGGGCACACCTTCAGCGCCGCCGCTCCCTCCTATGACTCCGGCGCAACTTTCGACTATCTCGAAGACGACCTGAAGCGAACTAAAACACTATGCGCTTTCAACGCATAGTTTCGACCGAGCGCATTGGAACAGTAATTTGAAGACGAGTTGAATCATGGCAAACGAGTTCGTAGGCACTGGCTGGCGCTTTCCCATTCTCCCTGATGAGACGGGCGGTCTCGGATATGTGGAAGGCGACACGAACGTCGAGCAGTCTCTGCGCATTCTGCTGCTCACAGATTTGGGCGAGCGCGTCATGCGCTCAGACTTCGGGTGTCGCGCGCCGCGCATGGTGTTCGCTCCCGGCAGCGAGCAATCGCTGAGACTGTTGGAGACGACCGTTAGTGAAGCCGTGCGCGACTGGGAGCCGCGCATTGATCTTGAAGAAGTCAGAGCCGAAACGGACATCGAAGATGAAACGCGCGTCATCGTCAACATTAGCTACTTAGTGCGTCGCACCAACACGCGCAACAACCTGGTCTTCCCTTTTTATCTTGGCACGCTGGAGAAGGTTTGATGGCGCTTGAACAGGTCAAGCTGGATGATCTGACGTGGGCAGAGATGGTCACGTCTATACGTCGTCGCATTCCTGCCGACTCCGGCGGGTCCTGGACATTGCACGCGCCGGTTGATCCGGGCATGACGCTGCTTGAGCTATTCGCATGGCTGCTGGAACAGAGAGTCTACTGGCTGGACCAGATTCCCTGCTCTCTTGTTCGCACTGCTCTTCGTCTTCTGGGAGAAAGCACGCGCCCCACCCAACCGGCAGCGACCGTCCTGCAATTTCCGCCCGACTCCTTTAAGACTATCCAGGCGAAAACAGAGATGCGACGCGCGGAGAGCTATCCGGCGATTATCTTCTCTACGGACGAGGGTGTGACGCTGCTGCCCGTAGCAGAATACGGCGAGTCAAAACAGTCGCGTGTGAGCCTGTACGTGGCGGGACAAGACCGCACGCAGGATTTGCGCCAGGGGCGTGTGGTGCCGCTCTTTCCATCGGACGGAAGCCGCGCGGAGATCAAGATTGTATTCTGGCTGACCGAGCAGCTTCAAAACGTGGCTCACAGCGAACCGTTCTCGCTACTCTTCCAACTCGAAACTTCTTCTAGTATCCCTGCGCAATGGTCACCTGATGCTGTAGAAGGGGTAAATCCCCCGGCCACAATTACCTTCTACTACAGCACGGCGGCAAATCAGTTGGGCCAATTCACAGCCGAGCAGGTTGACGACGGCACGGGCGGATTGCGGCGTTCAGGAGTGTTGCGCCTGCCAATCCCGGAAGACTGGAGTGTTGACGAATCAATCGGAAAACAGAATGGTCTTTTCCCTTACTCGCTTATGCTGCGCACAGCCAAATCAACATTCACAGCGCCGCCCAGTCTCGTACGCTTTGTTCCCAACGTCGTCATAGCGCATCACAGGCGGCTGACACAGCTACATCATCTAACACGCGCATGGCTGCCTTTGCCCGGCAACGTAGTCGCTCTCTCTAATTTGCCGGAAGATCAGCCCGATAAGGATTACCCGCCGCTTGAGGAGACTGTGAAGTTGCGTATAAGGGAGCGCGACGACCACTGGCACTGTTGGCAGCCAACGCTCGATCTGGCTCTTCATGGGCCAGATGAGCGAGTCTTCATCGTTGACCGCAAAGCGGGCACGCTGCGCTTCGGCGATGGACTAACAGGGCGATTGCCTGTGCTCGCCAAAATAGATGAAAAGAAGCCGCTCGATGAACAGACTAATCTGCTGGTTCAGTACGAGGTCGGAGGCGGCGCTGGCGGAAATCTTGGGAGCAGTGAAAACAGTAAGAACAGAACAGGATGGGAGGGCGTTGGCGTAGCCAATCAAGACCTGACGGCGCAGAACGTCGTGCCCGGCATTGGAGGCGCAGAGGCCGAAACGGTTGACGAGGCGCGCCAGCGTGTGACGGCTGAGTTCAGAGAGCGCAATCGCGCAATCACGCGCTTCGATCACGAGACAATTGCTGTGACAACTCCGGGCGTCGCTTTCTCGCGCGCACATGCAGCCATAGGCTTTCATCCCGGACATCCGTGCAGCCTTGTGCCCGGCGCGATGACCGTTTTCGTCGTGCCTGAAGCGCCGCGCGAAGAGATTTTCGAGACGGATGCGGAAGGTGCATTTGTCGCTGCTCCTGTGCCTGACCCCGGCGCTCTTGCTATGGCTCGTGCGCGTTTCGAGCGCGCGCGGCTCGTCGCAAGCGAACTGTTTGTCAGCGCTCCGCGTTATCGCAAAGTATCGCTCACCGTCGAAGTCAACGCAGACATCGCCGATCCATTGGCGATGCGCCAGAGAATCAATGATCGCTTGAAGGATTTTCTTGACCCACTCTTGGGCGGCGACGACGGTACGGGCTGGCCCTTTGGCGAGCCGCTGCGCCCATCAGCCCTGTTGCGCGAAGCGCAGCAAGCTCTGGGCGAAGAGGGAGAAGTCATGGCCGTCAATATCTTTCTGGACGGTCAGGCTCCGCAATCCAGTTGTGAAGACGTACCGGTTGGCCCACATGATCTCGTTTCGCTTGAAGGTATCACGGTTCAACTCCTCAACTCCGGCCTGGATCAGGGAGGATTGCGATGAGTCAACCGTGGTGGGGCAAAGAGGCCGGAGCGCAACCGGGCGCACGTATGGTTACTGTCAAAGGCTCTACGATCAAACAACCGGAGTTGGCGACAGCGACGCGCAGCGCCGTTGCGCGCGAGTTGCGCGCGCGTATCAAGTTCTTCACTCCCGAGTGGACTAACCAACGCAGCAGCGATGCAGGCGTCGCGCTCATACGCCTGTTCAGCGAACAGGCCGAGCCTGTGCTCACACGGCTCAATCGTTTTCCCGAAAAAGCATTTATCGAATTTCTAAACATCGCAGGCGTCCAGACGCTTCCCGCTACTCCTGCCAAAACTGTGCTCGAATTCAGCGTCTCCGATAGCGCGCCGCAATCCGTGCTTGTCAGTCGCGGCTTTCAAATAGGCGCGCAGCCAGCCGTAGGCTCCGGCGACATGGTTATCTTCGAGACTGAGCGTGACCTCTACGCAGCTCCGGCAAAAATTGAAGAAGCTTACTCGCAGCAAGGCAGCCTGTTTCTTGAAGTTGACACAGCAGGCAAAGACCCGAATGCGAGCTTTACTCCTTTCGGAAAAAGAGGTGGGCCGGGACGAGCTTTACTGATTGGGCTGTCCGGTGAAGTTGTTCCTGCTCCCATGCTCTCGCTCGGCATAGGCGTAGCCGCTCCGCCCGGAACACCGCCGCCGAATCCTGCCGGAGGCATAGCGCCGCTTCCCGTAGAGCCTGCGCCGATGCTGCAATGGGAGATTCTGGACGGAGCCAGTTATCAGCCTTTAGAGGTCGTGCTTGACGAGACCGGAGGATTGGTTCGCAGCGGAGTGGTTGAGCTGCGGATGCCGCGACAGTGGCGCATTGGCCTGCGACCGGAAGGTCTCACAGGAGACAAGCCTCTGCGCTGGATGCGGCTGCGCATAATTTTCGGGCAATACAAAGAAGGCCCGACCCTCTCATTCATAAAGCTGAACATGGTCTCGGCCATAGCCGCGCGCACCATCAGGAACGAAGTGCTTGAGCCTGTGGCGAACAGTCGCGGCAAGTTGTGGCGTTTGAGCCAGACTCCCATTCTTCCGCAATCGCTGATTCTTCAAGTGGACGAGGGCAGTGTTGACGAGGGCGGTTTCGATCTCGATAGCGATCTGAGAGAGCCTGACCAGTCCCTCACACCCGAGAGCGCAGGCAGCGAGAAAATTGTGGACGAACAATCAAGCACGAAGGCCAGAGTGTGGAAAGAGGTTGAAGACCTTGAAGAGTATGGCCCTGAAGCAAGAGTCTACGTTATCAATTACGAGAGCGGCGAACTGGCTTTTGGCGATGGCGTTCACGGCGCGGCCATTCCGCCGGGATTCCGAAACGTGCGCGCCGCCAGTTATCGCGTCGGAGGCGGAGCGGCTGGCGCAGTTCAAGCGGAGGCCGTCAACACGCAGATCACCTCCGTTCCTTTCATCAACGGCGTGAAGAACCCGCAGCCCGCGTCCGGCGGCACAGACACAGAGAGCCAGCAGAGCACCTTGCGTCGCGGGCCACAGGAGATACGCGCAAGAGGACGAGCGGTGGCCGTCGCCGATTACGAGTTGATAGCGATGCGCGCTACAGGAGCGCAGGTTGCGCGCGCCCACGCTGTCGCAGGGCTGCACCCATCTTTTCCGGGGCGACCCATCCCCGGCGTCGTAGGCGTGTTCGTAGTACCGCCGGATCGCAACGAAGGACAGCCGACACCGGATGAAGGCACGTTGCGCGCAGTGGCGGAGTACCTGAGCAATAATTTCGCTCCTGCCGGAGTCGAAGTGGTTGCCGCTGCTCCGCGCTATCACAAGATTCGCGCAGAGGTAGGCATAGTGGTCAACCCGTCCGCAGACGAAGGCGACACTGTGCGCAGCGTGCTGAAGACGCTCGACGCCTATTTTCATCCGCTCACGGGTGGCGACGACGAAACGGGCTGGCCTTTCGGCGGCACGATTCGCAATGCTGCTCTGGTGCGACGCCTTCTCAAAGTGGCGGGCGTCAATGCTGTGTCGCGTCTCAATCTGGTGTTGGACGGCAACCGCGTTCGCGGCTGCACAGATGTTCCGATAGACCCTCACACGCTGCTCTGGCCTGAAGAGCATCAAGTGATTGTGGTTGATCCGAGGGAGGGATTATGAGTTGCGGCGCTCTTCCACAAACCTTCAGGCTGCTTGATGCCTATATCGGCTGGGACGTAGGCAGCGATAAGAGCGCCCACAAGCACCTGAGCGGATTGAAAGACCCGAACGGAGTTCGGCTGGCAAAGCGATTCGCGGGCACTGTTGACGAAGCAAGCGTGATGGCTTATCTGCCTCCGCCGCAACTGGCGCGCGGCTGCGGGCCATGCGAATGGTATCTTGCCACGCCCGCCCCGCCGGTTTCCAGGCTTCTTCGGCGCAGCGGTTGTTCTGTAGGCTGGCTACCTGTCTGGAGCGACGACGCTTGCGCGCCCGTTCACTTGATTGATGTGGTTGCAGTGGCGGCCAGACGACATCGTATTGCAATCGCGGACAGGGGCGCGGGCGCAGTCTGGGTCTTGACCAGAGGAGGAGAGCGGGTCACCGCTGCAATCAGGGCGGAGCAGGTTGGGCCAATCGCTTTCACTCCGTGGGGCGAATTGCTGCTCGCGGCTGAAGGTTCTTCGAGCGTGCAGCGCTTTGGGCCAGCAGGAGATTATCGCGGCGAGTTGCGCGCACCGTTGCCCGGAGCGATTGATAGAATCGCTGTTGGCAATGATTGCGCCGTCTGGGTTGTCACGCACAAACGGTTCGGCTCTAACTTGCTCCTGCGATTGTGGCGGGCTGAGCGCGATGATGTGAAGTTTAAGCCTGTGAGCGCAAGCCGTCTTGCAAGCGCCTTTCAGCCGACAGGACTGGTCGCCGCTTCGGACATAGGATTCTGTCTGGAAGAACGCGGCCCCGATGGACTGCCTCTCACTTCCTGCTACTCGTGGTACGGGCGTCCTCTTGCGCAAGATGAAATAGCCAGACCGGCTTTGCCGCCGCGAAGGCGCATGGGACAGATTCTGACGCTGCCTGTTGACAGCGGGATTCCCAGATGCCACTGGCATCGCGTGCGTGTGGACGCAGACGTGCCAGCGGGAACAACTCTCTCGGTTACAGTCTCGACCAGCGAGACCATTGATGCTACATCGCAGGGCGACGCGAACGCAGACCCTGAGTGGAGTAGATTTCCAGCCGGGCAGCCGCACCCTGAAGATTGGCAGCAAGCGCAGGCAAGCTCGTCAGACTTTCTGATAGACCAGCCGCCGGGTCGTTATCTCTTCCTGCGCATGCGCCTTACAGGGGACGGCACTGCGACGCCTGTAGTTCGTCGCATACGCCTGGACTTTCCGCGCAACACCAGCCTTGAACATCTCCCTTCCGTCTATCGTGACACACCGCGCGCAGAGGATTTCACAGAACGTTTTCTCTCGCTTTTCGATGCGACGATTGCAGACCTTGATCGCGCCATAGAGCGCTCGCCCGCGTTGCTGGATGCCGACGGAGTGCCCGATGAAGTTCTGCCCTGGCTAGGCAGTTTTCTTGACCTGATTTTTGAAGGCGGATGGGAGCCTGATAAGCGTCGCCGTATCTTGAAGGAATTGCCGAACCTCTATCGCTGGCGCGGAACGGTTGCCGGATTAGCCGACGCCATCAAGCTCGTCTTCGATGTCGAGCCGGTGATTCAAGAGTTGGCGCAGGCGCGTAGCTGGGGAGGTCTGGGACATGAAACAAGATTGCGCACAGTAAGACTTTTCGGAAGAGAGCGAGCGCGTTTTCGTCTGGGCGGCTCTCAGCTTTCAAGCGCGCCGCTACGCAGTTTTGGAAACCCGGATCAAGACCCGCTCAACGGAGAGGCATACAGGTTTCGCGTTCTGGTGCCGTCGAACAATCTTATCTCGCAGGCCGGGCGCGAGCGGCTGGAGAGATTAGTGAACAGCCAGAAGCCCGCGCACACGCTCGCGTCCATCCGGGTGGGCAGCAACGGATGGGTGCTAGGCAGTTGGTCTTCTGTGGGTGTGGACACGGTTTTCGCGCCGCTTGCGCCGCCCGTTCTAGGCTCTTCAGGCAACGTGCGCCTAAGCCGCATGAGCGTTCTGTGGTCAGGGTCGCGCGGCTCGCGCGCAGGCTTCACGGTGGGCCAATCAGCCGCAGTCGGCATTCATACTGTTATGGAGTAGAGCGGTAACTTTCTATGAGCTTCAAGATGGAGACGAATATGAAAACACACAGCGAGTCATGCGCCACGGTGCCGGATTTCACGCGACTCAAATATTTCTACGGCCAGATGCTGGGCGCTCAGGATTTTCAGAAGGAGCAGGACTACTTCCGCGAGAAACTGAAGCTGCACAATCGCTGCCTACACGGTTACGGGACTGTCTGCGGCTTGATGGTCGTGCCTGAGCCGGTTGACCCATCCTGCGAATCCGACACAACCCGCAAGCGAGACGAGATACAGAGAGAGCTTGATCGTGTAAACCAGCAGATCAAGGAGAAGAGCAGCCGCGACGAGCAGGAGATGAAATCCCTTGAAAGCCAGATGCAGGAGATGAAGGCGCAGATGGATAAGCTCCCTCCGCATTCGACCGAATGGGCCAATCTCAGGGACGACCTTGATCAACTGAAGTTAAGGATGACGGAAGAGCGGGAAGACGAGGATTACGAGATAAAAGAGCTTCGAGAGCGCGCCGAGCGACTCGCGCGCGAGCTTGAAGAGTTGCCGAAAGAACACGCAGAAGAAGAGATGCGAACCAGCGTGGAGATAGAATGCGGGCTGGCGCTAGATTGCCAGGGCAACGAGCTTGTAGTGCGCCAGCCCTGGAAGATTGATCTGCTGCACGCTCTCAGACTCGACCCGGATTACGATGGGAAAACAGAGGGCGCGCACACTCTCTACGTGAGCATCTGCTATTGCGAGCAGCCCGTTGATCCTGTGCGTCCTGTGCTGCCAGATGCGTGCGGCGCAAGCTCCGCCTGCACTTACGGCAAGGTGCGAGACTCTGTTCGCGTTCGTGTGAGCCTTGAGCCTCCGCAGCATGATGAACGTTGCGAGACCTGCTGCGAATCGTGCGCAGACGCTTGCCTGCTTCTCGCTCGCATAGACGATTTCATTCCGGGTCACCCGCTCTCGCCCCACCAGATTCACAACGAAGTGCGCCGCCCCGTCGGCCTCTACACCTCTACCACAATAACGGGCATCAACTGGACTCAAGGGGCTGAATACACGCGGCGAGAGACCGCTCATCTTCTGGGCACAGAAGATGCTCATGGTGGTCTGGTGATTCGCTTTTCCAAGCCGGTGCTGGTCTCTACTCTGAAGAAAGGTGTGATTGATCTGTGGGTCGTTCGCGGCGGAGAAGGCGAAGCGGGCAGCAGCTTCTACATGGAAGGTAAGTTCATGGATTTGCCCGCTAACTCTGCGACGACCGACACGATACGTTACCGCCAGACGACCGGAGAAGTTCTCAACACGGGCGACCGCTTAATCATCGTCGTTCGCGCCTCTTTCATACTGGATCACTGCTGCCGTCCTGTGAACGGCATGCATGTAGGCGGGCGCGTTCCCCTTCTGCCGGATTACCACGAAAGATTTTATCGCGGCGCTCATTTCGCTGAATGCGAGAAAGCGCCGCCGGGCTACGGGCCATGGGCTACCGTAGGGCCAGGCTCATTTGAAAGCTGGATATACGTCAAGCGCGGCACCAAGTATATCGAGGAGGAATTGTGATGAAATCCTACTCCAGTACCCAAGTCAAAAATCAGAGTAGCCCATGTGGATGCGGCGGCGGCAGCACTACTGCCATCGCTACTGTTTCCACATGCTCCTGCGGCAATGCCGGATGTAGCTCATGCCAGAATCAGGGCTTTGTACGACCACGTTTCTTCGCAGGCCAATTGCTCACGGAAGAAGACCTGCAACTGCTGACAGAGTACATAGCCGGAAAGAATCGTCTGCACAATCGCCACATGTTCGGCGAGGGCGTGGTGTGCGGTCTGGACGTGACGTGCAATCCGTGCGGCGGCAGCCATGTGATCGTCAACGCCGGTTACGCGCTTGATTGCTGCGGCAACGATATTACGCTGCCCTGCCCGCAGGAGTTGGACATCAATGCGATGGTGCGCGAGCTGCGGCGCAATCTGCTTGGCCGCGACTGCGGTGATCCGTGCGCTGATGCGAAGAAACAGCTCTACCCTGCCGAACAGGCAGCACCAACCGTGATAGAGGTGGATGCAACCGGCGCTGCTACAGGAAAACAGGAGACAGAGAGCACGGAATCTGAGTTGACGCGCCACTACTGCCTATACATTCGCTACTGCGAAGAGATGACAGACCCTGTTAGTCCCTATGCGACGGACGAGCCGTGTAGCTTTCAGACGTGCGAGCCGACGCGCGTGCGCGAGGGCTTCCGATTCGAGCTTCGTTGCCGCGAAGAGCAGATGCCCCATGCCAATCTTCTCTCGCGCATCTGCGCCTGCATAGGCGACCTGATAAGCGCCGAGAAGACCGCCATGGACGCCAAATCTATGTCCCGGTTAGAGCAGCAAGCAGGTACGGCTATAAAGGCGATTAGGGAAAGCCCGACTGTGACATTTGAGACTGCGCACCTCGAACAGATGAAGACGGCTACGTTGAGTACGCGGAAAGCCGTCGAGGAGATGAAGAAAGCTATTTCGGAAGAGAGCATGTGGAACGCTCTTGAAGAGGCGCGCGTTCTGGAAAGCTATCCTGCGCGCTTTCTCCTGTTAGATGAGCAGGCGCAGGAATCCGTAATAGAGAAAGCGAGAGAGAATAAAGAGGATTTCGCACAATCATTCCGCGAAGCCCAGGAGGTTCTGAATGATGTCAGTCAATCGCTTCCCTCTACGCTCATCAGCCAAAATATAGAATCTCCTGTGGATCAAGCTTACGCAAGCACCATAGCTGAGACCGCCGACGAATTATCTGCCGCTAAACGCGCCGCGCCGAAAAGCACACCCGGAACAGGACACACAATGATGGCGTCATCAACGCCATCACAGCAGGAGCAAGCGCAAATTGATCGCGTCATTTATCGCTTGTGGGCTGAAGGTCTAGCATGGAGTAAGAATTATCAGACAGAAATTTCAGCATCGCTTTTGGCGATTCGTGAAGCGCTGCTCGACCGTTTGGACAAATCGCCGCACATAACCGATTGCGATCTGCCACGAGTTATACGGTCGCTTGCGTTGTCGGATAAGGCAGACGAAGAGGTTTCCGTCAACAAGATAGAAAATTTCTACCGCAGCGCAAGGACACTAATTGAAGCATTGAGGCGCTACATAGTTGGCTGCCTTTGCGCTGCGCTCAATCCTCCGTGCCCGCCTTGCGATGACATGGGCGTGCTGCTGGCCTGCCTTGAAGTCCGAGACTGTGAAGTAATCAACATCTGCAATCTGGAGCGAACCTTTGTGTTGACTGCGGTGGCATTGCGCTACTGGCTGCCTGTAGGTCAGCTAGGCGAGGCGATTGAAGAGTTTTGTTGCCCGACGCAGCAGCGTGAGACAAAAATTATAGATCCCTACCCTGGCAAGAAAGGCTTTTATGATTTGCGGATTGAGCGCTACTTAAACCAGTCGTCCATTACTCGTCTGGGAAGCGGGCTTCCGTCCAAGTTCTATGAGGCGCTTGCATCGCTTCTTGTGCATGCTTGCAGCACCTCTACGGAAGATGCCAGGAGGTTTGAGCGAATCATCCTCTCGCTTTTTGCCGGGCGCGAGTCCACTGCGGGCGCGAGTCCATATGTAATTAGCAGTAAGATTGACCCGAAAGAGGTAGCGGAAGCTCTCAATGATAGCGACGTGCGCGCCACTTTCAACAATGCGCTCGACGAGCATCTTGATGAAAGACTGCCCGTTTTGCGCGAAGAGAATGAAGCGGCCATTTCTACGGCAGTGGATAAGCAATTCGCTCTGGCAATGGCCTCGCCTGACTTTAAGAGCCGTGTGGTGGAAGCAATCAATAACGGAACTGTCAGCACTGCACTTGGCAGCATTGTCGAGCAAAGCTTGAACGAGAAGCTTCCGACGCTACGCCGCGAAGAAGAAGCAACTCTCATGGCTGCAATTACTGAGAAGGTGGCGGCGCTACGCAACGAGAGCGCGGCAATGGTCGCCGCCGAATTAGATAGGCGGCTGGCTGATATGAAAGCTCTGGCCGTATCGCCTGACGAACATACAGAGAATGTGAAGACAGTGAAAAGTCTCAAGCGTAGCCACGCGAACCTTATCAAGAAGAGCACGGGGATGGAAAGACGCTTGAAGAGACTGGAGGCTAAAGGGACTCCATGAGCAACATCGAACGCGCAATCTTTTATGAAGGCCAGATTCTGAGCGCCAGCGATCTGACGACCGCTGTAGAGTCCAGCCGCAACCAGCAGGCTCGCCACGAACGTTACCTGCATCTGTGGGGCATAGCGCGCGGGCTTGAGTTGACGGGCAAAGAAAAGACAGACACCGGCGGCAAGAAATATCAAGAGGTCACGCTTTCGGCTGGCGTCGCCATTGACGGCAGAGGACGAGAGGTTGTCGTCCCGGAAGACGAACTGCTCAGCGAAGCCCTCTTCGACGAATTGAACCTGGTGATTAACGATGGGGACGCGCTCTACCCTGTCTTTCTCATCGGACGCGACCAGACGGCATCGCAGCAAGCCATTGCTGCACGTAGCTGTGATAGCTCGCAGCCCACGCGCAAGGTCGAAGGATTCGAGATCACCTTTGGTCGTCCCGGTGAAGAATTGGACTTGGATAATCAGACGGAGCCGACAATCGCAGAAGGATTGGAAGAGTTGAGCGACGACGATCCGTGGAGAATTCTTCTGGGGTTTGTTAAGTGGGGCGAAAAAGATACGGACCCTGCGAAGAGAATCAAAAGATTTACAAAGGTCGAGAGTGAATCCAGTGAAGGCGTTGGCCCACGCTATGCGGGCGTGCAGGCAGACGAGGTGGCGGCGCGCGCAGGCACTTTGACGCTGCGAACACGTACTCAGAATCAGTCTGGCAAGCCGGGGCTAATCGTTGATGAGACCGACAACGGGCAGCTGCGGTTCGGTCAGTTGACCAGCCAGGGCGATGTGACGCCCGTATTTACCGTCAACTCGAAAGGAGACCTGACCATCACAGGAAAACTTTCGAGCGCCGTCACTCCCGGAAGCATACAAATGCAGTCGGGCATTGCTATGGACGGCATCCTTTTGCCGCTGCCCGTAGGCATCACGCAAGATCAGGTGGACGCTGGAAAGGTTCTGCTGAACATTCATCTTACGCTGCACACTCCCTCAACGCCTCCTAACACAACGGATATATGGGGCGCTTTTCCGCTTGAGTGTTCGGTAGACAGTAATCGTCGAGTACGTTGTCGCATTCGTTGGTTCAAGCTGGCGGGAGGTGGAGCAACAAACATCAGCGACCTGCCTGCTCTGTGCGACTACGTAGTTGTGGCGTCCGTGCTCGCAACCACAGGAAGCTAACTATGAAAGAAAAGATGACGCTCATCATTCTTAAAGAGACAGGCCATGTGCTCGCAGCGACAACGCGGGCGGCTATGGCCGATGAACCTACAGATAAAAAGGTAAAGCAGCAACAGGATGCTCAAGACCTGAAAGCTCTGGCGGGCGATGAGCTACTTGTTCGCTTCGGAGGCGACCCTACTAATGCGGCGAATATTAAGTTGACCGAAGCAGAGTTCCCTGTGCCGATGGAAGAGCTTGACTTGCTGAGCGGAGAGTTCGACGCAAGCGTGCTGCAAGATGCTCGCATCTTCTGCCTTGATAATAACCAGGTGCCACAGCCAGCAGCCCCGCCTGCTACCGTCGCTTTGTCCCAAACGGAAGTGACGGTCACGGTGTCGCCGGTACAAGTTGAAACAAAGGTGTGGGTTCAGGTACAGGACGATACGGGGTCGGATATACAGATAGTCAGAGGCGCGATTGAGCCGATTGCCGGAAACAATACAGAGGCGAAATTGAATCTCAGAAACCTCAGCAACGGCACATATCTGGTTCTGGCTTACGCTGTGGGCTATCAACCCATAACTCTGCTGAAACTTTTACCTTGATGAGAATGCGCCGTCGTGACCGACATAAACATTCAGCACTGCACGCTAAGAGTCGTGCGCCACGGCGGTTGGAACTGGGGCGCAGAGCCGCAGGCCATTGTTGACGCAGCCGTTCATGCGCTGCCCGAACTGCTGGCTAAAAAACTCGCGTTGATGTTGCCCGATGATGCGGAGTGCGAAATCACCACGCCGTTGCGCATCAACGTTGCGGTGCGTATGAGTGAACTGGTCGCCGCCGGAGCGGAGATGCGTAGCGGTTCTGCTTACAACATCGCTTCATCGCATCACATCTTGAGCCAGCGTTTCGAGAACGCGCTCAAAGCGACACTTGAAAGAGCGCGCATCCTAACAATCGAAGAAACGGGAACTGACCATCAATCTGCTGAAGAGGAGATGGCAGAGGTCTTTGAGCCGCCAGCACATTCGGGACGCGCCAGCGCCTTACTGCGGCTGCTGTTTGCGTGGCGAGAGCAGGGCGTGTTGGAGGCGCGCCTTTCATCTTTCAATCAAGTTTCGCTGGAAGCATGGCGACAGCATCTGCTGAAAGCCGCCGGGCATACTCCTCTTCGCGCGCCGGAAATTTCGGTGGATGAGATTGACCGCATGGTGCGCGAACTTGCGCACGAGATTCCGCACTCTGCGCTTGATCGTGCGGACATCTTACGTTGCCGCTTGATGATTGCTGTAGAGGTTGCTGCACAACTCAAGCTATCGCCCGGCGAGCCATCCATCGAAGCAGCTATAGACGGACTGCTACCGATGGGTGATGCTTCCGCCGTTGCGGCCTCTTACTCAACTTCAACGCATGACGACGGTGTTAGACCGGAACTGGCTGCCAGTCAAAGCGCCATCGCAACCGGCACGGCTGCGAGCAGGATCGGAGCGCTTTCAACCGGGCGAAGCGCGCCGACCCGCTCGCGCTCTTTGCTTGATGCAGACATGCATGTCTCTTCGGCGCTTCCCTTCCTGCTGCTCGGGCCACTCGCGCGTCTTGGCTATCTGGAGACGCTTGCGGCCACTCTCGAAGCAGCCGAGATAGAGAAGCACTCATCTTTATTCGCGGCGGCGCTCGCCTACAAGGTGCTCGATCCTCCTGAGCGTGGCTGGCGTCGCAATTCTGACAACATCGCGGCGGCAGCGGCCTTTGCCGGAGTTGATGCGCCTCCTGCTGAATCCAGCTTGGTCGAGTTTTCAGACAAAATCCGCGCGCATCTAGCGCCGCTGGACGCAGTGCTCTCCGGCGCTCTTATTGAAGGACACAGACACGGACAGCCGCTCTTCTTGCAGCGCATGGAATCGGCGCAAGGGAGCGGTTTTCTGCTCGTGGATGTAGAGGGCTTATTCCCCGTAGCATGGACGATAGACGCAGCATCTCTCTTTAAGATTTTAAGAAAGTTCGGAACAGTCGCACTGCTAATCCCGGAATCTGCTGCCGAGCCTGCGCTGCTAAGAGAGCTAGATGCTCAAGGCTTCTCTTTCATTACGGATGCGACACCGACGCGAACGGAGCGCTGGCGCGAGCTTCGTCGTCCGCCTGCGGGTCGCTGGTGGACGAACGATCACACAACGCAGAGGGCTGCGCTTGAGCGTTCGGCGCAGCATCTATCGCGTACAGAAGAGGCAGCAAATGAGTTGTGGCGAGAGCGCGATGCAGAGCGTCCGAGCGTTCCACTGTCAAGCGATGCGAGCTTAGACAGGCATCTGACGGTGGCCGCAAGCGTCGCGCTGGGGACTATTGCGTGGACGCTGTGGGGCGAGCGCGAACTAAGCGCGCCGCAACTGGCGCTCGCACGCTTCCGCAGCATGGACGCGCGCGTCTGCTTCAACAGACAGTCAGTGCGCGTACGCCTGCCACTCGGACGGCGCTATCAAGACCTCTTGCAACATGGGTGGCTCAAAAGCGTGAGGATGGTTCCCTGGATGGGCGGGCGCGTCCTAAGCTTCGCCGGAGGATAAACGTGAACAGATTCGCAACGCTGGCAATCGAACATCTACTGCTACGCCTGCGCCCTTTGAACAGAGCGCTGCGCCGCGCCGTAGAGGTTCAATCCGGTATTGCCGATCAACTCATCAGACCCGAAGTTGCAGCGCTCTGTGTGACGGACGATCAGGTGTTGAAGCTGCTGGATGGCGTTGACGGGCTGTTCGGTGAAGGGCAGAGTAGGGATGCAATTGATTGCCTGACGCCTGACGAGCAAGCTATTGAGGAGGAGTTGCGCGAGCGAAGCGCGAGCATCAAGGCGCGCCTGCCGTTGAAGCAGCTTGCTCAGGCGCTCGATCTCACAGCCTTTGAAGAAGAGGCTATACTGCTCTGCGCTGCGCCGGAAATTGATCGCGCTTACGAGCGGGTTTACGCATACATTCTGGACGATCTCAATCGTCGCTTCCCTTGCGTCGAATTGCTCTCATCGCTCACATCCACTTCGCCCTGCGAAAGACTATCGCGCCGTCACATTCTGGGACGCTTCGGAAAGCTGCAACGCACAGGGTTATTGCGTCCTCAAGGCGAAGCCGCGACCGAACTTCGACAGGAGCTTCGCCTTGCTCCGGGCCTGCTGGAATTTCTCACAGGCGCATCGGAAAAAATGGACGGCATCTTCTTTGACCCGGCGGATGTCTTTGTGCCTGAGCGTGTAGGGCTGCCCCCGACAATCGAGATGGAGACGATACGCCGACTGGGCCAATCAATCCATACGGGACATGTAAGCGTTGTAGGCGTCTGGGGGGCGCGACACGCCGGTCAGGAGGAATGCGTTCTCGCTCTTGCCTCAGCCGCGAAGATGCCTTTGCGCCATCTACTCATCTCTGAGTTGGAGCGTGCAGGCGCTAATCTGAAAGAGAGTTTGCGCGAGATGTTGCAGATGGCTGTGGCGCTTGGGGCAATTCTCTGGACGGAGACGGACTCCTTCAACGAACCAGAGCATGAGCGCCTGCGCGAAGCGATTGTGGAAGCTCTCATACATACGCGCATTCCGATTTTCCTTACAGGTGTGCATCCCTGGCGTCCAACGCGATTGTTTGAAGCATCGGGCTACGCGGAGCTTGAGCTTGGAGTTCCGGGCTATCAAGCGCGCCAAATGATGTGGTCGCGCGCGCTGCCGGAGATAGACGCATCAAGGCTTAATGATCTTGCGGCGCGCTTTCGCCTGAGCAACGCAGAGATGCGCGCGGTTGCGCAGGTGGCGCGCACTCGCGCCGTTCTAAACGGCAACGGCCACGCGGCAGATGTAGGCGACCAATTAGACGCCGCGTGCGCTGCGGTCACCAGAAAGCGCAGCGCTCACTTTGCCACTCTGGTCAAGCCCAGGCGCACGCCCGGCGATCTGATTCTAGCGCCGGGACTGCATCAACAGGTGTTGGAAGTGGCGAAGTTTTTCCGGGCATGGCCGCGTGTGGATGAAGAGTGGGGCTTCGCTCATCTTGCATCCGGCAACGGAGGCATCAAGGCGCTTATCACGGGTGAATCGGGAACCGGAAAAACTCTGGCCGCAGAAATCATCGCGGGCGCGCTCGGCCTGCCCATGCTCAAAGTTGATCTTTCGCGCGTAGTCTCGAAATGGGTTGGCGAGACCGAGCGGAATCTCGAAATGGTCTTTCGTGAAGCGGAGGAGAGCCATTCGGTGTTGACCTTCGACGAATGCGAAACGCTCTTTGGCAAACGCGGCGAAGTGCAATCGGGAACTGATCGCTACTCGAATCTGGAAGTCGGTTATCTCTTGCAGCGGCTTGAAGACTATTACGGTCTGGTGATTCTCACCAGTAATCTCAAAGACCAGATTGACTCGGCTTTTACCAGAAGATTTCAAGTGGTTCTGCATTTCCCGCTGCCCGGCCCTGAAGAGCGCCGTCGTATCTGGCAGATAGCTTTTCCTAAGACGGCTCCGCTGGATTCAGGTGTCAATCTGGATGTCTTAGAACAACTAGACCTGACCGGCGCGGGGATAGTCGGCGCTGCGCGCACGGCTGCGCTTCTGGCCGCCGATGAAGAGAGCGAGAGCATACGCATGTCGCATGTCATACAGGCCGTCGAGCGCCAGTATCAACGCGAGGCGCGCGTGCTGACGACCGCGCAGCTTGGACCATACGCGACGCTCATTCAGGGAGCGGCGTTCTGAAGTTCGGACTTCAAAGGCAGGTAGATGAGCACCGTCCTTGACAAAGAGACGAGCATCCAAAGCAAGAAGCCGGACATCTTTGCGCCAGCAGAAGCGACCGCTTCGCAATCCCCCTCTGTATTCCAGCCGGGCGCAGGCGCGTTGGCCCAACAATCGCTTCTGGGAAACGGCGCAATCGCCCGCGCTGATTCGTCCGCCATTACATCAACGGTAACTGATTCTCTTCAGCTTCAATCAACATTTGGAAATGCCGCCGTCACAAGATCAGTCCCGCCGAGCGAAGTCGGCACACAGCCCGCCGCGCAGGTTATCGCGCCGCTTCCTGCGCCTGCGACTAAGCAGGCAGAAGCGCGCGTTGAGCCGGTGGTTGCAGCCGTGCCAGCTACAAAGACCGAAACATTGTATTCCTCTCAAGCGCCTTCGAGACCACAGCCGGAGGCGAAAGGGGCAGAGGCCGCTGCGCCCGTCTCAACCGCTGATGTCGCAACTGCGCCCGCCGCCGCTTCACCCGCTCAACCCGACGCAGCCGCGACAACTGTGACTGCAGCCGTTGCACCGCCCGCTGTTGCCACGCCTGCTGAAACGGTTGCGCCTACGACCGTCGCTGCCGCCGCCCCTGCTCCTATTGTGGCTGCTCCTAAAACTGCGCCCACAGCCGCGACCGAAACTGCCGCGACCACAAAATCCGCTGCTCCTGC